>Ga0114978_10000815_pt1 | contig 26059 bp, 16 predicted proteins | sample S_140212_EF_Meta_FD_87027 | JGI IMG/M metagenome (GOLD analysis project Ga0114978, IMG submission 87027) | Freshwater microbial communities from Lake Simoncouche, Canada to study carbon cycling - S_140212_EF_MetaG | ecosystem: Environmental > Aquatic > Freshwater > Lake | place: Lake...
GCCGAAGGCTTTCGGCCGTCATCTTCGTACATATCAGCGCTCCCGGCCAGTCGAGTTGCCAATTCCCCGACCATCCCGCTGTCCCCCTTCCAGAAACGGCGTATACAGTCGCGGTAACGCCCGTTCCATTCGGTCCAGATGACCGGAAAATTTCCCGATTGATACCCCCCCTCACCCACGTCCCACGGTTCTGCGATCAATTTGACTTGTGAGAGAATCGGGTCTTGATGGATCACGTTAAAAAAACCACTCATCCGGTCCACACTGTGAAATTGACGAGCGAGTGTGCTGGCAAGATCAAATCGAAATCCATCGACATGCATCTCAGTAACCCAGTATCGCAAGCTGTCCATTAACATTTGCAACACTCGTGGATGTCGCATAAACAGCGAATTCCCGCAACCGGTGAAATCGGTATAGGACCTGTGTTGATTGTCGTTAAGCAGATAATAGCTCGGATTGTCAATCCCCCGCCACGACAGTGTGGGACCATGCTCGTTCCCCTCTGCGGTATGATTATAGACCACGTCCAGAATGACTTCGATTCCCGCCGAATGCAGCGTCCGAACCATCGATTTAAATTCTTGAGCCATCATATCGGGAGCTTGCGTGGCGCAATACCGAGGTTCCGGAGCAAAAAAGCCCAGTGAGTTGTAACCCCAGTAATTCACTCGTTGTTTCTGTGTGAGAAAATCTTCGTCGATATGAAAATGAATCGGCAGCAGCTCGACTGCGGTCACGCCCAATCGCTTGAGGAAGTCAATGGCGGGGGGACTCGCCAACCCGGCATAAGTCCCCCGCAATTTTTCGGGAACATCGGGCATCAGTTTGGTGAAGCCCTTCACATGAACCTCGTAAATCACCGTCCGTTCCCAAGGAATATCAGGACGCTCGTCCTTCCCCCAAGTAAACGCGGAATCAATGATCAGTCCCAGTGGGGCAAAGGGGGCGGAATCGCGATCATCGAATGAGAGATCCCCATCGACATCCCCTTTGCGGTATCCGAACAGGGATTCATCCCATTTTAAATTCCGACCCACCGAACGTGCATAGGGGTCAAACAGCAATTTATGAGGATTGAATCGCAATCCTTCCTGCGGCACATACGGCCCATGAACACGAAAGCCATACAGCATTCCGGGTCTCAAGTCCGGAAAATACGCGTGAAAAACGTTATGAGTCCGTTCGGGAAGTTCAATGCGCTGACTCTCGTGAAGGTCATCGGCCGAATTAAACAGGCACAATTCGACTTTCGTTGCGCGGTCGGAAAAAAGTGCCACGTTCACGCCCGCCCCGTCCCAAACGGCTCCTAGCGGATAAGGGTGTCCTGGCCAAACTCGCATCATCAACCCTTTACTTATCTCGAGAAACGACTCTTGAAGCGTTGCTCTATTCTGCCGTGCGTCGGGGCTACTGCCAGTCTAAATTCCAGATTGCGGAATGAAACTTCGTTTTCCCGAATTCACCTCACCCGTTCAGCTGCCAGCACGGAGATTTGGAAACCGACACCAGATCGGCAAACGGAACCTGCAGAAATCGGTTGGTTTCATAAAAAAAGGGCCGGATGATTCCATCCGGCCCCCCGTCCTCTTCAATTTCAACGGACGCGAATCGATCGCGTTATTTTGACGGCGATTCGCTCAGCTTTTGCAGTACTTCATCCAGATTGAACGTGGCTGCCTTTTGGCGCTGTGGATAATCCTTAAATGTCATCAGGAATTTTCCGACATAATCCTGGGCGGGTACCATCAGATACGCATGGTCGATCAACCAGTCGTAGTAGGTGTTCGACGTGATATCGGCGCGTTCGTAGGGATCGATTCGCAGGTTGAAGATCTTGGGAACCCGCAGCGCCACAAATGGCTCAGCCCAGATTCGCAAGGTCCCCTGTGCCCGTTGTTCCATGAAGACGAGTTTCCAATTGTCAAAGCGGAGCCCGGTCAACTGTTGGTCATCATTACAATACAAGAACGACTCGCGCGGACCTTTCTCGACTTTTCCGGTCAGATAAGGAACCAGATTAAAGCCATCAAGATGAACTTTGTAAGTGGAGTCACCGACTTTTTCACCCGTCAGCAATTTGGGAATAACCTGATCATTCCCTCCGATTGCCAACAGCGTTGGCAACCAGTCGAGATGACTGACAATCTGGTTCGAGACACTTCCCGGCTTGATTTTGCCTGGCCAGCGAACCATGCAGGGGACGCGGTAGGCACCTTCCCAATTCGAGTTCTTCTCGCTGCGGAAGGGGGTCATTGCTGCATCAGGCCAGCTGTTCATGTGGGGGCCATTGTCGGTGCTATACATCACAAATGTATTGTCAGCGACACCGGCATCTTCCAGCCCCTTGAGGATCGTGCCGACGTTTTTGTCATGGTCGATCATCGCGTCGACATATTCGCTGAGCCACCGGCCAGACTGCCCCTTACTTTCAGGCTTCACATGCGTACGGAAGTGCATGTGGGTGAAATTGACCCAAGTGAAAAAAGGCTTGTCGGCTTTGACTTGTCGCTGAATGAAATCAACGGCACGACTGGCAATGTCATCATCAATGGTTTCCATTCGCTTTTTGGTCAGCGGTCCCGTGTCTTTGATGATCTGCTTGCCGACGCGGCCAAAACGAGGATCTTCGGTCGGATCATCTTTATCGGCCGACTTACAATCCATCACTCCACGTGGACCATATTTGGCACGGAAGGCGGGATCCTTGGGATAGTCGGCCTGTTCCGGTTCTTCTTCGGCATTCAGATGGTACAGATTGCCATAAAATTCGTCGAACCCATGCACGGTCGGTAGGAATTCATTTCGGTCACCCAGGTGATTCTTTCCGAACTGGCCGGTGGCATAGCCCTGTGGTTTCAGCAGTTCCGCGATCGTGGGATCCTCTTTGCGTAAACCGAGTGGTGAGCCCGGAAGGCCGACTTTGGTGAGCCCCGTCCGCATCCCATGCTGCCCGGTAATGAACGAGGCTCGACCCGCCGTACAGCTTTGCTCGGCATAATAGTCGGTGAAAATCATCCCCTCTTTGGCAACACGATCGATATTGGGGGTTCGATATCCCATCAATCCCATGGTGTAGGCACTGATATTCGACTGACCGACGTCATCACCCCAGATGATGCAGATGTTCGGCTTCTTGCCCGTTTGAGCCAATGCCGCTGCGACAAGCTGATTATGGTTCGCAAGAGCCACTTGATTGGCCCGGTGGATTCCCTCGGAACAGCAAGCAGGCTTTTCCGAGCTCAATTTACCCACATCAATTAACACCGGACGTCGGTGATTCGAATTCGCCTCGGTTTTGGTCGAGGTAGCCACTTGGGCCGAAGGGACCAAAAGGGCCGCTGGCGAAACCGACGCCTGGGCGGGCTGTCGCAGGTCTAACTGTGCGGTACCGTAACCGACGATTGCTCCGAGAGCGATCGTCAGTAGAGACGATGACCAAAAACGGATCGGCATCAAGATTTTTCCTCGCGATCAAGTTTAAGAAACCCTACCAATTTGGCCCAAGGAACACTCAAGGGCTTTTCAGTGGGGTGGACAGAACACAGCGAAAGCCGACATGAGAGATTCCCGTGTCGGGGGTTCCTCCATGTCGAGCACTCGGACGATACCGGGAACAATAGCTGTCGTTACACAAGAACGACCCGCCACGCTGGCTCCGTTGAGTCGTAAAGGGACGCAGCGGATCATGACTTGCCGAAGGGCCATCGGGATTGACCGTGACCTTTTCACGATTCAATCGTTTATAGGCATCTCGATCATACCAGTCAGAACACCATTCCCAGACATTGCCCGCCATGTCATACAGTCCATACCCATTGGGTGGAAAAGATCCAACGGGTGCCGTCCGCTCAAATCCGTCCTGTACGGTATTTCGATAGGGGAAATCGCCTGTCCACAGGTTTGCCAACTGGCTGGTCGGCGTTGGGGCAGATTCTCCCCAAGTATAGGATTGGCGATCAAGCCCCCCCCGTGCAGCAAATTCCCATTCGGCTTCGGTGGGAAGTCGCTTTCCCGCCCATTCGGCATAAGCAACGGCATCATCCCAAGAGACATGAACCACCGGATGAGAATCCCGGCCTGCCAAATCCGTTTTTGGCCCTTCAGGATGCTGCCAGTTTGCCCCAGGTGTCCAATGCCACCAGAGGCTGAAGTCATTCAGGGGAACTTCCCGATCTGTGGGCCTGAAGACTAGTGAACCGGGTACCAAACTCTCCGGCGGAGGTGGTGGCGTTCCCGGGGGTGACTGCGCCATGATCTCTTCCAGCGTGGGTGCACGTTCCGCGGTCGTTTGGAAATTGGTCGATGCGACAAACTTTCGAAACTCGGCATTCGTCACTTCATGAGTATCCATCCAGAACCCATTGACCCGAACCCGATGTGCTGGCTGCTCATCCGGCCAAGCCTCTTTTGAGTCGGTTCCCATCCAAAATTCACCACCAGCAATCCAGATCATTCCCGCTGGGGGTTCATCGAGTTCCCGCAAAGGGGATGCTGCGGGGACGGGTTTATCCTTTGGAGTTGACTGCGGCGTTTCCAGAGTACGTGAAGCAGTATCCGCCACTCGAATAGTCGTCAGCTTGGTCGCCAAGTACGACAGCAAAAAAGCAGTCACACCCAGTACCAGCATCAATCCGAGCGTCGATTTGAAAAACGGCTTACTGTTAGGGCTTCGATCCATGAAAGCCTCAATATGGAATCAAGATTGGTCACACATCATGGGATGGAAATTAACATCTGCCGCCACCGATTTCTAGCATCACTTCAGATACCGTCAAGACAATCCGAGAAGTTTCTTTCCGGACTTGCCGGAACAATCCACCGGCGCGGTGTCCGTTTTCGGAGACGCGTCACCACCAGAAGCGGCGAAATCTGCCGATCCGTTACGCGAACTCAACGTGGTGTAATCGACATAATCGGAATAAGTCGATTATCGGACAAGATTCAGCCGTGCCTGTCTTGCAGGCATTTGATCCTCACTCAGAAAGTAGAAAACTCGATCCGATAGATTACTCAATTCGACGCGCATCTTCAGCCAGGATTCGGCTTCGTGGGTGGCGGTTTTGACGACCAATCAGAGATGAAACATCTGCACGGAGGCTGCGCGATGCGTTTAAGCTTGGATTTCACGGTTCGTTCTGTTCGAGCTTTGCTGGCGGTGAGCGTGATCGGCTTCGCCCAGTCCGCCGTTGCTCAGGACCCGTTGGGATTATTGGTTCCGACCCCGTCGGCAACACCGACAACAGCGAGCGGAAGTGAGTTATGGCGACTGGATCCCAATTCCACGGGAGCCAGTCAGGCGATTGTGCCGACAATGACTCCCCTGCCCCCAGCGCAGCCCCCAGTAGCCCCTTCCGGTGCCGGTCCACTGCTGGAACGAAGTACCCTGACGGGTGACTGGGGAGGATACCGTTCTGAACTGCAAGACGATGGAGTCAAAGTCAATCTCAGCACCACCCAATACTATCAGGGAGTCGCCTCTGGTGGTGTCGATCAGGGGTTTCGTTATGGCGGACGAAATGATTATTTTCTGAACTTCGACGGCGAGAAAGTGGGACTCTGGAAGGGTTTGTTCATCGACATGCACGGGGAAACCCGTTACGGGCAGTCCGCCTACAATTTGACCGGCGCACTGCTTCCTCCAAACCTGATGATGGTTGTTCCTCAACCAACAGGAACGGTCACGGCCCTGACGGCCGTCAAAGTGACACAGTTTCTTTCTGAACAGATGCTGGTGTTTGGAGGGCGTCTAAACATGTTCGATGGATTTGTGCAACCTCTCACGGGTGCCACAGGTCTGAACGGATTCATGAATACGGCGATGATTTTCAATCCGGTGCTGGCACGAACGATCCCCTATTCAACCTATGGTGCCGGATTTGCGTACCTTAAAGACTTCGAACCGGTTTTTTCGGTCGCGGTCATTGATACCTACAATACCCCGACGGTCACCGGATTCGATACATTTTTCAACAACGGTGCGACAGTCGTCAGTGCGTTAAACGTTCCGACCCGTTTTTTTGGCCTGCCGGGTCACCAGGGGGTGACGGGGACTTACAGCAGCGGAACTTACAATGACCTGCAGCCAAGCCCCTATTTCGACCCGAATCAGGGACCGGGAATCGCTCTGACAAACCGGACCGGATCGTGGTCGATGACCTACAACTTTGATCAGGCATTGTACGCCGCTCCGAATGACCCGAAAAACATCTGGGGGGTATTTGGAAGTTTTGGAGTTTCTGATGGAAACCCCAATCCGATCCGATGGTGCTCGAACATGGGAATTAGCGGTCGCAGCCCACTTCAGGGGAGATCTCAGGACACGTTTGGTGCTGGCTATTATTACGCGGATGTCTCGAACACCATCAAAGAGATCGCCCCCAAGTTGTTGCGGTTACAAAACGAACAAGGTGTCGAAATGTTCTATAACTATGCGGTCACACAATGGTTCCACATCACACCTGATCTTCAGGTGATTGATCCGTTCCGACAACGGGTTGATGCGGGATTTTTAGCAGGTGTCCGGGCGAAAGTGGACTTCTGATTGTGTTCGAATTTCACTCGATCCATCTCTCAATTGATGATCATGCCATGCTTGGCGAGTCGGGCGGAAGGAAATCCATGAAGCACTTTTTCGAAAAACGGGATTTTTGGGGGCATCACCTGAGCCTCTGGTTCGTTGTGCTGATGGCATTTGTCACACCGATCTGCTGCTGGTCTGTGCGGAATCTTCGTTTGGATAATGAGGTTCAAAAATGGCTTCCAGACCGGGAACCGGAAGTCCTGGCTATCAATTGGGCGCGAGAACAGTTTCCCATGGACGAGCAGATTCTGCTCAGCTGGGATGGAAGTTCCATCAACGACCCCCGCATCGAAAAACTGGTCGAACAACTGGTTGGCAAACCCGATAATCATGGTACCAAACGAGGCGGTTTGCCTTATGTGAGTTCTGTCATCGACCCAAGGCAGGTGATGCGAACATTATTGGAAAATGGAATTGGCCCACGGGAGGCCGTGACTCGATTAGAGGGGACACTGCTCGGGGCTGGTCCTCTTCGCTTGCGGCTGACCGAAACGGGGCGTGCGGCATTGAAAAAGACCCGCCGAGAATTGCAACTGGCTACCAAAGCACGATTTGGGGTGCAACTGGCAATTCAGGATTCCACTCCCGATCTCATGCCGCTGATCACAATCCCTTTACCCAAAGAGACGGTGGAATCTCAGAGCGACGCTGTTTTGCCCGCCATTCTTTCGCCAGCGGGTCAACTGATCGACGAGGAAACGGTGGATCATGACCTGCAGGTCACTTGGGAAGGGATGAAGGTCGGGCAGGCGAAAACCCGCGAAATTGCCGAGTGGATTTGTGCCTATTGCCCCAAACGGGGAGACGGAAAACCGCTGGTAGAGACTTGTTTTTTCGTGATTGGCTCGCCCATTGCCCTGACAGTGGGGATTTCCGAGGCAGGAATGGCGGATCAAGCGGAAACCGTTGCCGCGATTCGAGAAGCAAGTCGGCTCTCCGGAGTTCCCACCGATTCGTTACATCTGATTGGGAGCGTTGTCTCTGCGAGCGAGTTAAATTCTGAGGTGCTCAATTCGGCCTGGAACAACTCGTTTCCGCTCACCCAGCTGCACCGCCGTTCCGTTATTCTGGCAGCAGCACTTGTGAGTGCGCTGCTCACGTACGCCCTGATTCGCAACCTGCAACTCGCCACTTTGGTCTTGCTGATTTCCTTGTTTAGCCCCTTTTGCTGCATGGCCCTGATTCCCGCGACAGGGGGAACCATGAACATGGTGCTGATTGTGATCCCCGTGCTGCTCGTCGTGTTAACATTGTCTGGAGCGATTCATGTTGTGAATTATTGGAGGCACGCCGCCATTCAGGATCCGACACGAGCCATCGTCGAAACCGTTCATACATCCTGGGGCCCCTGTTTTCTTGCGAGTATCACCACGGCGATCGGACTGATTTCACTTTGCACCAGCAGTCTGGCTCCCGTTCGCGAATTGGGACTGTATGGGGCCCTAGGAGCGACGCTGTCCTTGATGATGGTGGTTTATGGGCTTCCCTCGTTGATGCAAATGTGGCCTGTTGCTCCTCCCGTCGCGAAAGAACTTGAACACCCCGGATGGCGGGCGTTTGCAAAACGACTCACCCTGCATGCCGGGTGGCAGTCGGTGCTCTTGATCACCATGTCGCTCGGCTTGAGTCTCGGGTTGACCCAACTGCGAGCCGAAAACCGGCTGGTTGGCCATTTTCCTGAACAATCCCGAATCTCTCAGGATTACTGGTTTATGGAAACAAATCTCGCGGGAGCCATGCCCGTGAATACGATTGTTCGTTTTGATGAACAATCTCAGAAAGAGACCAATTTTCTGGATCGACTCGAACTCATTCGAAAAATTCAAATCCAGATGTCCAATCATGATGAGATCAGCGGATCCGTCTCATTGGCCGATTTTCAGCCAGTCAGTGAATCCCCTGCTGAGGATGCCGGGTTTTTGCAAAAGTCAAAATACAATAAAAAAGCGACGCTCATTCAGCAACGAATTCGCGATGGCGAAAACGAAAGTGCGAGATCCTTTTATACTGTCTCGGAACGAGGTCACGACCTGTATGTGAAAGGGGATCAGCGCCTCAATCAACCCGCTGACGAACTTTGGCGAATTACCGCACAAGTGAATGTCATGACCGATAATCATTTCTCGACCGTATTGGCCGACCTTCACCAAATCACCCAGGACGTACTGAAGTTGCAACCCGGTGCACAACATTCGATCACAGGACCGATGCCACTTTCTGTACGGACGCAACAAGCGATCTGGCAAAGCCTGATCAGTAGTTTTACGTTGGCATGCTTACTGGTTTTCGCGGTATTCATGGTCATGCTGAGAAATATCGTTGGAGCCATGATGGCGATGCTCCCCAATATTTTGCCCCTGATGATGGTGTTTGGAGTCTACTCATGGATGAACCAGCGAATCGAACTCGGCGCCATGATCACCGCATCGATTGCCTTGGGTATCGCGGTTCATGGAACCCTGCACTCTTTGACCTGGTTTCGAATCGCTCTAAAAAAAGGAGCATCCCGACCTGAGGCCACGATCGATGCGTTTGAGCATTGCGGTCCGGCGATCTGGCAATCAACCCTGATCATCGCGATTGGCTCACTCGCGCTGGTTCCAGCGGAATTGGGATTAATCAGCAGGTTTGGGTGGCTGATGGCAACGGTGATGGGGGCTACGCTGTTCGGTAATCTGGTGCTGATGCCGCAATTGGTGAGCGGTCCATGGGGCTGGGTCTTTGAGCCAAAGAAAACCCAACCGAGCCAGCCAGCCAATTGCCAGGAAACGCAAGCGTCCCTGGAAATGCAAGCCAAATCTGAAAGCCACTGTGATCCAATCAGCGAAGCAGACGAGGGGAAGGGGCCACCGGCTCCTCACATCAATCCGATTGATACCTCCCGGAAAAAACGCCGACCGACATCATGAATTGGGTTCTGCGGGGACTGTTTGTTCCGCAGGCAACTGAAGAACCGAGTCGTGCGCGATCAAGATTTTCCACAACGTCACTGCGACGAAATAGTCGATGGCCCCCGCCCAGAGCACATCGCTGACAAAATGGCCTCCTTGCAACACACGCGTCAGGCCCATCGCCAATCCATAAGCGATTCCCGCCAGGAAAAGGGATCGCTGCCAATACAACTGAGTCGGATGACAAACAAAACCGAGTCCCATCAGAAAAAACGCAACCGCCGCGTGTCCCGAGGGGAATGACGAGTTGGGCAAAGAACGACTCCCCCATTCACCCACGGGTAAAAACGTCATTTCGCCGCCAAATTGTTCACATTGCAAAGGACGTGGTCGTCCCCAGAGCATTTTGAGGCTGGAGTTCACAATCAACCCCGGCCCAATCAGAAGCAACAGAGCCAGGAACAACCCCTTTCGGCGGATCCCATTCAGAGAAACGGAATTTGCACGTGGCAGTAATCTGGTACCAAAAATGAAAACCAAGGCACCGGTGATTCCCACGAGTAACGGCGGAATCGTCCCATTCCGGTAAAACCACAACCAGGGTTCCGCTGTCTCCAAGGGCCAGATTTGTCCCACGGGGTCGTAACAGAGTTCCGAGACCTGTTGATCGATGGCAAAGTAGCGAATCATCAGACTTAACAGAACCAACGCGATCAGGGGACATACGATGGGCCAGTCGGCCGAACTTTTCCAGCGAGGCTGCTCGTAAGAGTCGGATTTGGTTGCAGCCGCTGAGGGAATTCGCGATGCAACAGAATCAGCAGGTTGGTCTTCCGGACTCATGTCAACTTCCCGGCTTACGTACGGATCAACCCTGATACCCAGGCCGAAAGGGCTCCACCAATCACCACCGGACCCCACGCCGCCAGGTCTGGTGGGATCACCTGACTCGCCCCGAGTGACTGAAAAACCTGGGCAACTCCAAACAAGGTTGCCAATAGCAAACAGCATAACGAGGAATCTGCTGGTAAGCCGGTGCTTTCACGTCGAACCATCAAGGGGATCGTCAGCAGGACTGCAATCACATTCAAAACGGGCTGCATGAACCGGGAATGGATGTACAACACCAGGCGATGAATTGACATCATTCCAAACGCGGGGCAACGAATTCGATCGAGGATTTCCATTGTTGATAAGTTCGTATAACTCGAACTTCGTTTAAACAACTGATCGCAGGTGACTGCAGAGACTACAAAAACATTGGAAGACCCGGGGACCGGGCGAACAAGTTCGCGTCCACGATCGGTCAGATTGCGGGAAATATCACTCAAAGGGGGCGTCGTGACATTTAACAATAACCACCCTGCTGGACGCCTCCCCTTGGCGGGATAAAACTTCGCCGTCGGGGCTTCGAGCACGGTAATTTCATTTACCAGACTCGGAGTCGGTAACACAAACACTGGTTTGTCAATCATTCGATCGGCAACTTTCACCGTGTCGCCATCAATCGAAATCCGCGTCGTGTGATCTGTTAAAGACTCGACCTCTGACTGAGAAAGGTCGTTACGATGCCGAATTTCATGTTCACGAAAGGCGACCAGCGGAACAAGAAATTCTTGATTGAATACAAGCAGTCCGTTCACCGCAATCGCCGCAAAAATCATCGGCCTGAGAATACGATACATGGGAATTCCCGCAGCCAGCAGAGGATGTAATTCACCACTCCGCTGCAAGAGGATCAGTACGGTCATGACCGAAATGATCGTCAATGCCGCCCCGGCACGATCAAGAAACAAGACCGAGCGATAGGCGTTCAAGGTCACGATCAGGTTGACGAGGCCAATCGTGCCGTTGCCACCGTTGATTTCCAAGAGTTCGTCGAGATTTTCGAACAGATCAATGACCGCAACCAAACCAAACATCGCAACGAAACACACGCCAAACGTGTGCAGGAAGTTTCGCAGCAGATAACGGTCATAAGTCATACGAATTCAAGACCACACACACCGATTCCAACGCGGGAATCAGGCCAAGCCTGACCAATTTCAGCCGGATTACACGTCAAAACACGATTTCGGTCAAGACGGGTCTGATGCAGTTCTGTTATCGCAATTCAAGAAACACCAATTTTAAGGCTACGCTGCGGTTCCGACGGGCTCAGGCTCAGTAAACGGACCGGGCCAGCCGTTTTGAGAGTTCCCTCTTCTGTCAAATTCCGCATCGTTTCACGCGGCCAATTTCTCCCCGTCTATTTCACGCTCGCAGACGTTGATGTATCATCGTATGAAGAGGTTTTGCACCCCATCCAGTGAGGTTGATGATGCTCACAATTAACGGTCCCCGATTGTCTTCGTTTTGTGATCGAGTGAATCGACGCTCCTTTTTACAGGTGGGGGGGCTCTTTCTGGGGGGATTGAATCTTCCGGCGGTCCTGAGAGCCGAATCGGCATCTCCAGGACAACCTCGCAGTACCTCGCCCCATCGGGGAGCAATTATGATTTACATGCCAGGTGGCCCGCCGCACCAGGACATGTACGACCTGAAGCCCGATGCACCTGCCGAGATACGAGGTGAATTTGATCCGATTTCGACATCAGTTCCCGGGATTCAAATCAGCGAACTTCTTCCCAGACTGGCGCAGCGCATGGATCGATTTGCGATCATTCGATCGCTTGTCGGATCTGACGGTGCCCACGCTTCGACACTATGTGTGACGGGTGCCCCCTACGGCAACAAGTTACAGGGGGGAGCACCGAATTTCGGTTCGATGATCTCGGCAGTCCAAGGGCAGACGCATCGCGCCGTCCCTGCGGTCGCGGATCTTTCGGAAATGATGCAGCATACTCCGTACAATATCGGCGGTGCTGGTTTTTTGGGTTCGGCGCATCAGCCGTTTCGGCCCGACGGAGAAACTCGCGTTAATATGCTACCGCAGCGAGATTTGATTGCGCGAATGGATGATCGACGTGCGCTGTTAAGCGCCTTTGATCGATTTCGGCATGAGTCCGACACCCGGCGGCGTCTGGGGGGATTCGACACGCAAGTGGATCAGGCTCTGGATGTCTTGACCTCGAGCCGAGTCATGCAAGCCTTGGATCTCGATCGCGAAGACCCCAAGGTCCGAGCCCGATATGGAGTTGACGATGATCAAATCCTCCCTTATTCCAATCTTGGTTATCGCGCACTGGTCTCGCGATTTCTGGTCGCCCGTCGCTTGATTGAAGCGGGCGTTCGCTGTGTGACGGTTTCGTTTGCCGACTTTGATTGGCATGGTGCCAATTTTGTGCATGCTCGCAAGGTTCTGCCCGTGTTTGATCAGGCCATGACGGCTCTTGTCGATGATCTGCATGACCGCGGGTTGTCCGAGGATGTCAGCGTCGTGGCATGGGGTGAGTTTGGGCGTACCCCCCGAATCAATCCCGCTGGCGGACGCGATCATTGGCCACAGGTCAGTTGCGCACTTTTGGCTGGTGGGGGAATGAAAACCGGCCAGGTGATTGGATCGACCAATTCGCTAGCGGAGTCGGCTCAGTCACGACCGGTCCACTATGGCGAAGTTCTGGCGACGATCTATCATAACCTCGGCATCGACCTGGACACGACGACGGTGCGCGATCCCGCAGGACGCCCCCGGTATCTGATCGATGGACATCGCCCGATTCCAGAACTGGTCGGTTAAGAACCCTGAGTAGGATGCGATCGCGAATTAATCGGGCAGAGCCCAATTCTCCCCCTGCAATTCTTTCAGAAAGACCTGCTCGGTCAGGTCGAAGTGCAGCGGGGTAACGGTGATATTTCCTTCTTGCAGGTGTTTGATATCCGTTCCATCGTCGAGCAGATGACTGCGAATCGGATTTAATCCGCTCCAATAGTAGGTTCGACCACGCGGATCGATCCGTTTTTCGACTTCTTCTGAGACGCGTCTGACACCCATCGAAACGAATTTGATCCCGGATGGCCAGTTGTTTTTTGGGGGTGGAAAATTAATATTCCACAACTGACCGGGACGAGTTTTCGGTAGCAGTTGCTGACACAGGGGAATTGCCCGGCGTGATGTCGCGGCAAAATCAGGTGGCCCATCCATCCATTGGGAGAGCGCAAATGACGGAATTCCAAAGAACGCCCCTTCGATCGCGGCGGCGACGGTCCCGGAATACAGCACGTTGATCCCGATGTTCGCTCCGGTATTCAGGCCGCTGACGATCACATCTGGCTTGGTCGGGCAAAATTCCAAGACTCCTAGTTTGACGCAATCCGCAGGGCTCCCTTCCAATTTCCAGCCGAAAAACGCACCGTTTTTGTATTCTTTGTGCGCCACCAGCGGATGCAAAAATGTAATCGAATGACCAACGCCACTTTGTTCTACGGCGGGCGCCACGACAGTGACATCACCCCATTGCTTCAGTTCGTCGTGGAGCGCATGCAGGCTGGGGGCGTGAATACCATCATCATTGACCAACAGGATTTGCATGGCACCAATTCTTTAAATCAAAACGAACGTGGGTAACCCATGACGGATGAGTCTGCTTTTGGTTATCATGATCGAACAGGAACAACCTCGTTCGCCGCCGGCAACATCCGCTAGGAAGCGAATGCTCTTCCTCACGACGAAGACTGTCAAGCGACACTGGCAAGCGACACTGGCAAGCGACACTGGCAAGCGAAAACACCTTGGACTCGTTCAGAACCGTTGATACCCCTGACTCTGAACGATCGTTGCGGCGAGATTGGATCCCCGTATCGCTGAGAATTCCCCGTTCCATCGCGGGAATAGTCGGTGTCCTGGTGCTGGTCTATCTCGGCTTGTGCTCGCGCCCAATCTGGCATACTGATGTCTGGGGGCATCTCAGCTATGGACGGTACATCTGGCGAACCCAAACCTTACCTGCCACAGAACCCCTGCTGCCGTTAGCCAAAGGGGTCCCCTTTATCGATGGGCAATGGCTCAGCCAACTGGTTGGACTGGGGGTGATCAGCCAGCCACGACTGCAGGTCGCCGGCTTAAAGGGGCTGTACGCGCTGCTGGTGACCGGGTGTGCGGCCATGCTGTGCCGGTCGGTCTATCAACAGACCCGTCATGGTGGATTTGCCCTGTTATCGCTCGGTCTGTTTTTGACGATCGGATGGATTCCCCTGTCCGTCTTGAGGCCACAATTAGCGGGTCTTTTCTGTTTCATTCTGGTGCTGACTCGGCTAGCCCACAAACAGGTTCGCAAGCCTGACTGGATTGCGATTCCGCTGGTGTTCGCCTTGTGGGCCAATCTGCATCCGTCTTTTTTTGTCGGCATGGGGCTGTTGACCTGCTTTGGTTTTGGTCGTTGGCTGGATCTTCTGTTTCGAACCGGAAGTATTTGGCGTTCCAGTTGTGATCGGTCGGTATGGCGGCTGTTTCTCCTGACAATCCTGGCAACGGCCGCAGTTGTCCTGAATCCCTATGGAACGGGTTTGTATGTCGAAGTCTGGCAATTTTCGGCCAATCCGAATCTTCAAGATCTGACCGAATGGCAGCCAATGACTATCCGGTCAGGGGAAGGGCAGGCCTTCGCTTTGGTGACAATACTGCTGATAATTGCTTATCGCTGGACCCCCCGGCGGTTGTTGAGTTGGGAGTTATTAACGTTGACGGGACTCGGTTTGGCGGGAATGTGGAGTGTCCGCATGGTGATCTGGTGGGCGCCCGTGGCTGCAATTCAAGTTTCGCATCATGGATACGCGATCTGGCGAGCATCTCAGCAAAGCCCTTCGGTAGTTGTCCCCGCCCCCCGATTGGAAACTTGGACGTGGGTTTCGCTGCTGCTGGTACTTTCCGGTTTGATCGTTAGTCCACCGGGACAGGCCTTGGTCTGGAACAAGCAGCCAGAAATCGGCCAGGCGGTCTCCACCATGACGCCCGTCTTCGCGGCAGAATATCTGCGCCAGCATCCACCTCAGGGTTTGGTTTTCAATACGTATGAATGGGGGGACTACCTGCAGTGGGCCGGCCCTGAGGGACTCGCGTTATTCGTGAATTCCCATGCCCATTTGATTCCCCGTGACACATGGCTCGCATATTTGCAGGTCGTCGAACTGCAAAGTGGCTGGCAAGAAACGCTGGATCGCTACAAAGTTAACACGATTGTGATTGATCAGGCCTACAGGGGACCGTTGATCGAACGATTGCGGCAGGATGTTCGTTGGCAATCCCGTGCGAACGAGCAGGATGGGCAAGTCTTGTTTTTTCGTAAACAGCCCATCGTCAATCTTGTTGAAAAAAGAGAACCGCCGCAGCGGAAACCGGATTGAAAACGAAAACCTGGATTTAATTCGGGGAAAAAGCGAACAGAGACATGCGTGCGGCATGCCTCTGTTTCGATGCGGTTTTTGCCGATGGCAGCCCCGGCTTACTTCATGAAAAAGTCCGTGGGGCCGCGGAGCGTGTAGTAAGGATACTGAACCATCCCAGCGGGAGGCCCCTGCTGCGGATAAACCATATTTTGTGGATAATCAAACTGGTAGGTCTGCACGTGCTGAGGCATACCGTTCTGGTATCCGCATCCACGACCACACCGTCGGCAGCCCATCTGCGGACATTGTTGCCCATTGTCACATTGAGGGCACCCATTGGGGTCAACCGTATAAGGCTGATTGGCCTGGGTGTAATCACTGTCGGGGGCATAAAATCCTCCCTCGTAACCGGCGTTCGCACTGCTAATCCCTGCCGAGGGCTTGAAATCATGATGATCATGCCGGCCCTTGTAAGGTGATTTGATTAAATCACCATAGCCAGGTGCCGACCCGATGATCGGACCATTATTTTCGGGGCCCTGACCGCGAACAGTCGTACTTTTTGTCATTGAACAGCCGACAGAAAAACTGACGGCAACCACCGCCAGAAATCCCAAAATCCCGCGAAATTGCATGTTCTCTCTCCAACCGATGAGGCGGACGATGCCACTTCGCCCATGAACGAAGCGATGTTCCTGCCATATCTATCGGCGTTTTCTTCGGCAAAGTACGGACATTCCGCAAAGAACCTGCAAACAGACCTATTCAGACGAGCGGCCGTTATTGCAGAAATTGCCCAAACGGAGTATTTTCACAACTGACTTTCGTTTCGCGGCACAATTGCCTGCCACCATTTGGCGACGCAGGTTTCGTTGCGGACGCCCAGATCAAAGGAGTGTGAGGGAGTGTTTGTCGCAATTTCATCGCAATGTTTCTCTGAAGTCAGTTTTGCCATCGCCTGTCAACAAGTGGTTGATTTGGGCTATGACAAGATCGAACTTTGGTTGAATGAGTCAACCGATCACCTAAAGCCATCGCAGGTTGTCGCTTCACCGACCAAATTTTTCCAATTCTATCGCGAAACAACCCGACTCACTCCAGTCGCGATCAATCTCCAAGAGGACGTGGCTCTGGACGTTTTCGAGACCCTTTGCAAGGTCTCAAAAATGTTGAAAATCACCCAGATTACGATCCCTGCAGCCACCTTGGGGACCCCATTTAACGAAGAGATTGATCGTTTGCGCAGTCGGCTGGCGGCCTCCAATTCTGCGGGTATTCGCCTTTCATTGAAGACGAAAACCGGGCACTTGACCGAAGATCCGCAAACCGCGGTCGAACTTTGTCAGGCCGTTCCTGGTCTTGGTTTAACGCTGGATGTCAGCTACTACATTTGTGGGCGCTACGCGGGACAATCTTACGACCAAGTCTTCCCGTATGTGAACCATGTACACCTTCGTGATACCACACCGAGCCAAGTTCAGGTCCCCGTCGGGTTGGGCGAAGTGGATTACAGCAGGATTATCAGCCAACTGCGTCGATTTCATTACAATCGGGCACTGTCGGTCGAGATTCTTCCCGAATGGCTCCACGGCCATGACCGGGCACTCGAACTGAGAAAAATTCGCATGTTGCTGGAAACATTACTCTAGTCTTGCGTCGAATTGATTCTGTTATCGAATCATTCATGGGATCGCCGAGTCCCTGAACGGGTCGTGTGGCTCGTTCAGGGTGGCCGTCATTTTTTTCCAGCACCCTTCTTCATGCGAGCCTGATCGCGGGTGAACTTTTCATAAGCCGAGCGATAGATCGGCGGGACCGGTGTTCGCTTGGCTTCGATCTGGGAAACCCCTCGTTTTGGTTCTTTTTCTCCGGCTCTTTGCGTCCCGGACTTTTGCAGATCAAGATTCTTCAGCATTTCCTCAAACTGCAACTGCCGAGCCTTAGATTCAGGGGCTTCGTCCGCGTTTTTCGATTCTTGCAGATGCTTGGAGAGCCGATCCGCAAATTGTTTCATTTCCTGCTGAGTCCAGCCCAGTTGTTCGAGAAGTTCCGCATCGACCTCACCTCGTTCAAGTTGCTTGTTTAATTTTTGCAAAATGAGTTCGGTCGCTTGACGGTTGTATTCCATGTTGGCTTCTTCGCCCGGTGCCACCGCGGGGCTTTCCCCCCCTTCGGTCGCCGAACCCTCGCCATCACCATCAATTCCACCACCGCTGAGGGTGCTGCCACCTGGCTTACCCGGTTTTGGTGAGTCGGCTGAATCGGCAGGCTTGGCGGCAGATCCCCCTTCGCCCGCTTTTTTCCCTTCTCCCTCCCCTTTCCCTTCGCCTGTTTCGCTCTTTTCACCGGGTGATTTTTGCTCGGAAGTGCCTTTGCCAGGCTTTTTGTCACGACTACTTGGTTGATTCTCTGCGGGATCCGACTTGGGTTTCTTCTTTTCAGTCTTATTTTCCGGGGACGATTCTTCTCCCGGCTTGGATCCATCGGGGTTGGATGCCGATTTTTCACCCGTTCCTTTGTCACCGCGCCCGGATTTATCCGGCTTTGAACCTTCGGCATCCGAATTCGCAGCTTGATCTTGCTCACTTTCGGATGGAGAGGGCTGCTTGGGCTCAGAATCAGACGGTTCACTCTCGGAATTGTCACCCGTCGAGTTTTGCGATTTTTTGGGTTTCACTTTGGACTGCGGTGAATTGGTTGATTGCTCGGGCTTGTCGTCGCGAGGGGATGTGTCCGTATCGGTTTCGGCCTCTGTACCAGGGTTTTCCGTCTCATTGGGCTTCTCCGTCTTGGATGGCCCCTTTTGTGCAGGCTTCTTCGCTTCCGGATCTTTCATCGTCTGATCGGGGTTGCCTGATGAATCCTGTGCGGAATCCTGATTGGCAGGCTTTTTCTGCGCTGGATTGGGTTTGGAAGTCGCCGGTTTTTTCTCGGGTTTTTCAGGCTTCTCTGACCCCTGATCCGCAGCCGATGAATCGCCAGGCCGTGTTTCCGGTTTTTCGCTCGGATCACGGCGAACGTTGTCGTTATTGGTACGAGGGGGTTTCGACTTTGGGTCTCGATCAGGCTTGGCTGTCCCCTTTTCGGTTCCATCCGCATTCTTTTTGACCCCATCCGGCCCATCAGTCGGGGCTTCCTCGCCGGTTTCCGGTTGGTCGGCCATCGATTCCGGCTTAGAAGGGGGCTGATTTGCATCAGTTGCCGGTTTCGGCCCTGGAGGGGTAGATTTCTTTTTCGGTGTTTTCTCGTTTGACTCCGCAGCAGGGGTATCCTGACCTGAATCCTAGGCTTCCGTTTTACCGGGCGTCTTGGAATTGGAATTTTCTTGTTCTGGATCTTCACTTTGGCCGGATTGGTCACCCGGTTTCGCCCCAGCGGGATCTTGGGGTTTATCAGATTCCTTCGGCTTTGGTCCCTTGGGTTGGGATTCCTCATCGCCAGCGGGATCGTCAGCCGGATCCTCGGACGGTTGCGGTTGTGGTGGTTCCGTCGGACCACCATTTTTCGTTGGTTCTGATTCGGGTGTCGGTTTGGGTTGAGGTTGAGATTTTTCTCTTCCTGTCTCAGGTTTTCCGGCAGATTGTTTCGGTGTTTTCGAGGGATCTTTCTCTTCTGCTTTTTCTTTCACGGCGTCGGCATCGGCGTCGCCACCATTCGGCATCGGTTTCTTTTCGGCAGCGGGTTGCTGTTCTGCATCCCGTTGTTGTTCTGGATCGGTGGCATTTGCCTCGTTGGGTTTGCCCGCTGGCGGTTTACGGTCCTGATTCAACTTTTCGTTGATTCGCTTGAGGGCTTCGTCATCCTGCGAACCATCGCTACTTAACGGAGCTAGTGACTCGTCGTTCCCCTTGGTTTCGTTCGGCGGCCCATTGCTGTTTTTGTTTGAGTCGCTCTTGTCTTTCTGCTGCGATTCCCGCTGAGATTTTTCTGGATTTTCTGCCGCTTGTCGGGAGTTTTTCTCGGCGGATTTTCCTGGGGAGTTTCCATTTGTCCCCTCGCTTGGCTCATTAGGTTCGCTCGCTTCCGCAGGTTGCTCCTGCCTTGACGCGACCTCATTCGGTTGCGGTTCCTGCTGCGGATCGCGTGGCTGGGATTCTTGATTTGAGGGGGGAGCCATCGGGGAGGATTCTTGATTTTGATCCTGCTCGGCAGCAGCGAGTTTGTCTTCCCGGATCGAGTCCTGTTCCGCTAACTGCTGTTCGGCCTCTTGTTTTGAGACCGAATCAAGCACACGAATCTTAATTTTTGGTGTGTTTTTTGTGTTCGGACGGGGCTTTTTATTGTCGTAGGCCTCAATCCAAACTTCAATTTCCTCCCCTACGGCAAGATGCAGCGCGGCGAGCGACAGTTCATGTTTCAACAGCAGTTTCTGCTGTCGACCTTCACTCAGCTGTTCATGAATGACCCGTTGCCCACCCTTTTCCACACTCAAATACAAATATCCCAATTCGAAATCGGGATCTCTCGCCTGAATCAGCAGCGGAATGATGCTATTTTTGGGAGCTTCCAAATCGCGATCCGGCTGCAATAACGCGACGTCCGGGGGAAGGTCGGGTCGGATGGTTAGACCATAATTGGTAGGAGACGTGTCACGACGCCCATCTTCGGTACGGCAATCAATTTGGTAATACTTGGGAAATGATCCATCTGTTCGCAGGGCCAATGTCCAGACGGCTTGCAACTCGGCACCGTTGGACTTCACCGACATCGCTGACTCTTCGCCCGTTGGGCCTTTTTGGGGGTCGTCAAGAAACCGGATCAGCCCCGATCGGACCGGCATATTCGTTTTTGCGCTCAGGGAGACTTTTGCCCCTTCCCAAGCGTCAATTTGTCCATTTGACGTTTGTTCGACGGGTGAAAGTTTCATGTAAGGAGGAAATTCAATCCGGATTGATTCAATTTCCGCTGAGGGGGGTTGTTCAACGGTCACCTTGAACTGTTCTGATTCCGCGTCTCCTGCTCGAATCGAATACGTCAGGTCTTGCATCAGTCCCTGCGAATTTTCAGCCAGCAGTTTTCCCTGAAAACGAGTTTGTCCCGTTGCTTCAACACGCATCTCGACCGCTTGTCGTTGGAATTTTCCGTCAGCAGTCGAGTAAAGCAGCCAAACCTGATGAGGGATTTCTCCGCCAAGATCAACCTGAATGTCGACAGTCGGGGTGTGGGCCGGGATCGAGACATTTCCAGGCTTCACTGCGAGGATCTCGGTTCGGGTCGCGAGGGGTACATTCGCCGCCGGCAGGATTCCGCGCCAGATGGAATTTGAAATCTTTTTCGGCGAGATCAAAGCGTAAAGCGAAAACAATACGATCACCGTCAGCAGCAAGTACGAGGTTCGGATCAGCGGGCGATGATCAATGGCGTGAGTGACATCGATTTCCTGAAGTTGGACGGCCGCTCGTCGTTCTAATGCTTTCAGAATCGCAGGATTGATGCTTCTGCCGGTTCGTTTGAGATCGATCAGGTTAAGCAGATTGCTTTTGAGACCTGGATCCGCTTTTTCAATTTCCTGAGCGGCAAACAAACTATTGACGGTTTGAAACGAGGGAATGCCGATCTTCCAGACGAGCCAGATGATTGTGGAAATCACGAGCGTTGATAACAGTAGCCAGCGCCAAATGCTGCTGAATCCATCGCGGACGACCCATTGATCCAGCAGCACAAAAACCAGCAGATAGCCAAGTACCATCGCCACAACACCGGCCGCTGCGGTCAATAAGTCCGTGGTACGGATGGTCGATCGGGTTTTTTCGAGCTTCAGCCCGACATATTCGTCAAAATCAACATAGTTGCCCGGATTGGTTGTGGTCGTCATGATCAAACTCCTTCAACGGGATTGTGACTCGATCTGACACATAGCAGCCAACGCTGGGGGACATTCCGTGATTTTTGTTCCACGAGTTTCTCGTTGGATTTTTGTATGCTGGCTCTACGATACCATATTTCGACAGTTCAACAGTTCGAAAAGTTCCCGAAATCGTTTCGATCTGAATTAGGCGGTGAAAGAAGTTGACAATGCTGAAGAAACCCTACTCGATTCTGGTTGTCGAAGATGAAGACATTATACGCACCTCGTTGCGAGAATTCCTCTCGGAAGAAGGCTATGAGGTCGGTGTCGCAGCATCAGTCGCTTCGGCACTGCACCAGGCACGACAGCGTGATTTTGACGTGGCGATCTGCGACGTTCAGCTTCCGGACGGCGACGGACTGGTCTTGCTGCGTCGTTTGCAACAGCTGAATCCGAATATTTCCGGGCTGATGATCAGCGCCTACGCGACGGTCGAAAATGCCATCGAAGCCTTTAAGTCGGGGGCATTTGATTTTCTCGTCAAGCCGGTGATCTTTGATGATCTCGCGAATAAATTGCGACGCTTGTTCGAATATCGGCAACTTTACCTGGAAAATCAGGCCTTACGCCGCGAACTTTCGCGCCGTGATGACGATGGCCAGATCATCGGGACCAGTAAGGTCATTCAACAGGTGCGCGAGTCGATCCGAAAGGTGGCGGTCACAAACGCCAACGCACTCTTGGTCGGCGAGTCGGGAACAGGAAAGGAATTGTTCGCCAGAACAATTCACCAGTCTGGGCCGAAACAGAACGAACGTTTTATGGTCGCGAGTTGCTCGATGCGGCCCGAAAACGAACTCGATGCCGTCCTGTTTGGATCAGAATCCAACACGAATCCCCAGACGGGACTGTTCCGGCATGTGGGACAGGGGACCCTGTTCTTCGATGAGGTGACCCACCTGCCCCTATCGACTCAGGCCAAATTGCTGCGCGCCATCGAAAAACAGGAGGTGACCCCCGTCGGTTCGACCGAGCCTTACACCACGACTGCGCGTGTCATCGCGGCCACAACCCGTGATCTCACGCTAGAAATCGCCGCAGGCCGTTTTCAAGAGGATCTATTCTATCGGTTGGACGGTGTCAAAATCTGCATTCCCCCGCTACGGGAACGTTTGGATGACATTCCCGAACTGGTCGAATTCTTCATCGGCAAGCATGCACGGGCGATGGGAAGAAAAGTCTCGATGGCGTCCAGCGATGCGATTCGGCTGCTGATGTCGGCACAGTGGAAAGGAAACGTACGCCAGTTAGACAACGCCATTGAACGCGCGGTGATGATGTGTGACGGATCACAGGTTCGCCCTTGTGATCTTCCCCCTGATCTGCGGGGCGCCGAACAACCGTTGCCTGATACCGATGATTTGCGTTCGGCACTCAGGCATTACGAACGATTACATATTCTCCGCGTTTTGGACCAGTTTCCCGACAAACGCGAAGCGGCCAAGCGGCTGAAGCTGGGCCTCTCGAGCTTGTACCGCAAAATCGAAGAACTGGGAATCGATCTGTAATCCGCGCCAAAAACAGGCGAAATACAACCACCACCCCACGTTGGTACCACCCCACTTTGGAAAGCGAGTCCGTCTTTACATGCCCGATAATGTTCCCGTTCCGCTGCACAAACCTCCCGTAACAACAGCGGTCTTGTTGATTGCCCATGGGAGCCGTCGTGCGGAAGCAAACCACGACTTGGTGATCCTGGCGGAACTGGTTACGGCACGTCGCGAATACGATCTGGTCGAGGTCTCGTACCTGGAACTGACCGAGCCGAGCATTCTGTACGGCGGACGATCCTGCGTTCAACGTGGAGCAACGCGCGTTTTAATGCTCCCTTATTTCCTTTCCGCGGGGGTCCATGTGGTGAACGACCTGAAAGAGATTCGTCAGCAGCTACACGACGAATTCCCAGGGGTCGAATTTGTGCTGTGCCCGCATTTGGGACTGCATCCGTTGATGGCAGATATTGTGCTGGCCAGACTGCGTGAGGGGACGCCGTCACCCCCAGTCTCCGATTGACCGCTTGAGACTTTTCGTCGCAGTCGCGATGATACAATTCTCGTTATTTTATCCTTCGCCGGGAGAGATCCGATGTCCCAATCACAAGATTTTTTTCTGCCGATTTCCCGGCGTCACATGATTCAGGGACTCGGTGGGGGACTGGGGGGAATTGGTCTGGCGAGTTTGCTCGGTCCCACGTCGGCAAAAGAGTTTGCACCACATGCGCTTCCCAAAGCCAAGCGAGTCATTCAGCTCTTTATGAACGGCGGGCCGTTTGGTCCCGACTTTTTTGATCCCAAGCCGATGCTCGCCAAGCACAACGGCGAGCGACCCGCCGAACTGGATGGACTGCGAACCGAACGGAAGACGGCCGGGCTGATGGCCTCACCCTTTCGGTTCGAGCCGCGTGGTGAGTCGGGAGTTGCCGTCAGCGAACTGCTTCCGCAATTTTCTGGCTGCATCGACGATGTCTGCGTGCTGAATTCGGTTTATACCGACAACCCAAACCATGGCCCCGCGTTACTGCTGATGAATAACGGGACCATCGTTCCCACCCGGCCCAGCATGGGCTCGTGGTTTTCTTACGGGCTGGGGGCGGAAAATGAGAGCCTTCCCGGATATGTCGTCTTGTGTCCTGGCCGCCCGGTGCGGTTTTCGATTCTCTGGACCAGTGCCTTTCTCCCCGGTGAACACCAGGGGTCATACATCAATCACTCGAATCTCGATCCACAAAAACTCATTCCCTATTTGCGAAACAAACATTTGCCGGTTGACGAACAGCAGCGGCAACTGGAACTGATGAGATCTTTAAACCAGCAGCATCAGCAAGAACGGGGGGGTGACGCTCAACTTGAATCGCGGATCACCGCGATGGAAACCGCCTTTCGCATGCAGTTTGCTGCCACCGAGGCGTTTGATTTGAATCGCGAGCCACAGCACATTCGCGAGGAATACGGCTCAAGCCATTTTGCCAACGGATGCCTGCTCGCCCGGCGCCTGGCCGAACGGGGTGTCCGATTTACTCAAGTTTACTATGGCGATGGTCAACCCTGGGATACCCATGGCGATCACCACAATGCAGTCAGGAATCTCAGCAAAGATATCGATCAGCCAATGGCCGCTCTGCTGCGCGATCTGAAACGGCGTGGGATGCTCGATGAGACTTTGGTCATCTGGGGAGGCGAGTTTGGGCGAACTCCGACAACCGAAAATGGAAACGGCCGCGACCACAATCATTACGGATTCACCATGTGGATGGCGGGTGGTGGGGTTCGTGGGGGGATGACTTATGGGGAAACGGATGACTTTGGGTTCCAGGCAGTGCATAATCGCATCCATATCCACGACCTGCATGCGACCATTCTGCACCTGCTCGGCTTGAACCACGAGCGACTGACTTATCGCTACGCTGGGCGTGATTACCGCTTAACCGACGTGGCTGGTAAAGTCATCCACGAAATTCAAAGCTAACCAAACGAAAATCGCCGATGCCCTTCACCACACAAAACCAGACCGCTACAGCCGGAACCATCACTGTCGCCGGCACCGCAGCGCATGTTTTCCTGCCAGAAAGAGGAATGATGACGATCCTCCATCGGGTTTTGTTGGGACTTATGATTCTTTTGATCCCCAGTCGTGACCTCTTCGCCGATGAAGCTCAACTCGAGTTTTTCGAAAAGAAAATCCGTCCGGTGCTGGCCACCTATTGTTACGAATGCCACGCGAACGACTCGAAAAAACTCGGCGGCGGACTGTTACTGGACAGTCGTCTGGGGTGGCAGAACGGCGGAGATTCTGGCGCGGCGATCCAGGTGGGGGACCCCGAACAAAGCCTGCTGATTAAGGCGGTCCGCTACACCGACGAGGCGCTCAAGATGCCGCCGAAAGGCCGATTGCCAGACTCAGTGATTGCCGACCTGGAACACTGGGTGAAAACCGGAGCACATGATCCACGAGATCAACAAGCCCGCCCCAAATCAGTGACCCCGTGGTCAGAAGTGATGCGGCAACGAAGCGACTGGTGGAGCCTGCAACCGGTCAGTCACCCGGTCGTTCCATCCACAATCGGTGACCGACATACGACATCGCCAATCGACCACTTCATCGAAACGTCACTCAGCAAAAAAGAGATGTCCCCGGCCCCATCAACCGACCCACGAACCTTCATCCGTCGACTCAGCCTTGTGCTGACAGGATTGCCCCCCACAGTGGAAGCGGTCGACCGATTCGTCGAGGCTTGTCAGAAAGAACGACCTGACGAACCTCTTCCGTCGCCGGCCGTCGAAGCCTTGGTCGATTGGTACCTGCAATCGCCACACTTTGGCGAACAATGGGCCCGACACTGGATGGATGTTGTCCGGTTTTCCGAAACGCATGGGAACGAGTGGAACTATGAGGTTCATCATGCTTGGCGTTACCGCGATTACTTGATTCGTGCCTTCAACGACGATCTCCCTTACGACCAGTTTGTTCGCGAGC
>Ga0114978_10000816_pt1 | contig 26032 bp, 12 predicted proteins | sample S_140212_EF_Meta_FD_87027 | JGI IMG/M metagenome (GOLD analysis project Ga0114978, IMG submission 87027) | Freshwater microbial communities from Lake Simoncouche, Canada to study carbon cycling - S_140212_EF_MetaG | ecosystem: Environmental > Aquatic > Freshwater > Lake | place: Lake...
AATTGAGCGGAAAGCTCTTCTTTTAACGTGTCGAACAATTCGCTTTCGCCCAGCCGCGACTCGCGCAATGATTCCTTGAAATCCTCTGCGGTGAGCCGGCCTCGGCTGATTTGTTTGAGGAATTCATTCACTCCTTCGTCAGAGATGCGAATTCCCATTTTCTGCGCGTCGGCCGAGTGGACTCGGTAATTGAGCAGAGATTGATCGTCGATGCCACCAAAACTGGATGAAGATCCTGACTCGGTACGGCGTGCGACCTCTTGCAGGAAATAATTGGCTCGTTGGCGTTTTCTCGCCATTTGCTCGAAATCCTGGCGATTCAAATTGCCCACAGTGGTTCTCACCAAGGGCTTATTTTGCGGAATGGCACCAAAACCGATGTATCCCACGATACATCCAATCAGAAATCCACCGATGCCGAATTCGGTGGTTTTCTGTCGGGTATAACCAATAATGCACATGGCGGCTGCACAAAGACAGCCGATGATGAGAGCGCCACCCAAGGGTGACGTGGGGCCTTTTCCCCGCCCGAAATCATCCAGAAACAGAAAAGAGATCATCGAAAGGACGGTCACAACAACCATCCACTGCCTCTGATTTCGACGGATCGATGCAAAGAACCTGGTACTCATCAACGGAATCCTTTTCCTGATTGCGTCTTCATCACGTTTGTCGTTCGGCGAGGGTGCACAGATCGTTTTATCGTAGGAAACAACAGTTTTTCAGGCAACTCACATCCTCATCAAGGGCATCCCCGGCCTCGATGAACGATCTGATTTGGTGGCTGCACGAAGACCTTGGCAAGTCCGAAGACTTGACAGACCCGGTCACAATTCCTTATTGCAACTCCCCATGCAGTGAACGGCATTGTAGCTGCACACGCTTGGCACACAAGGGATTTGCGGTTCTCTGCGAGCTTGGAGTCGATTCTGCTCTCGGCCGTTGCAGCGAACCAGTCACTTGCGTTTTAGAGCGGGCGAGATAATGTCGAGTACCTTGAGCATGCTCCCGAATCAATTTGTGAATGCAAACGGAAAGTTTTCCGGTGACAGAAAAGTCCTCGAAGCCTATGAAACGTCTGGTGATCGTTGAATCTCCCGCGAAAGCGAAGAAAATCGGCGGCTACCTCGGCAGCGATTACACCGTCATGGCCAGCATGGGGCATGTCCGTGATCTTCCCGAGAGCGCCAAAGACATTCCAGACGAGATCAAAAAGACCAAATCCAATCTCGCCAAGTACGGCGTGGATGTCGATCACAACTTTGAGCCACTGTACATCGTCAGCGATCGCCGCAAGAAACTGGTTAAGGAAATGAAGGACGCCCTGAAAGGGGTTGGTGAACTGCTACTGGCAACAGACGAAGACCGCGAGGGAGAAAGCATTGGCTGGCACCTGGCGGAAGTTCTGGCTCCCAAAGTCCCCGTTAAGCGAATGGTTTTCTCGGAAATTACCAAGGAAGCGATTCAGGAAGCCGTACAGCACACGCGTGAACTCGATATGAATCTGGTCCGAGCCCAGGAAGCCCGGCGAATTATCGATCGGCTGTATGGATACCGACTCAGCCCGCTCCTCTGGAAAAAGGTCAAGCCAAAACTTTCGGCGGGCCGAGTCCAATCGGTTGCGGTCCGGGTTCTCGTACTACGTGAACTCGAACGCCTGGCGTTCCGCTCGGGGAGCTATTGGGACCTGAAGTCGACATTAGCCACGGCAGCTGGAGCCGAATTTGATGCCACACTCTCGACGGTTGGTGGCGAACGAGTGGCCAGTGGGAAAGATTTTGATGAGCTCACCGGAAAGCTCAAACCGGAGGTGAAAGCGATTTTGCTGGACGAGGCGACCGCGAGCAAGCTGCAAGCCAGACTGCTGGGTCAGCCTTGGAAAGTGACTTCGGTCGAGACGCGGTTACAGACCCGAAAACCGTATGCCCCGTTCACGACGAGTACATTGCAGCAGGAATCGAATCGTAAGCTCGGCCTCACCGCTCGAGATACCATGCGGATTGCACAGAGCCTGTACGAAGACGGATACATTACCTATATGCGAACCGACAGTGTCAATCTGTCGCAAGAAGCGCTGAATGCCGCTCGCAAATCGGTGTTGGATCGCTACGGCAAAGATTATCTGAGCCCCGAACCTCGGCAATACTCGACCAAAACCAAGAATGCTCAAGAGGCCCACGAGGCGATCCGGCCGGCCGGTACCGAGATGAAAACCGCTGAAGAGCAGGGTTTGAGCGGACGTGAAGCCGCCTTGTATGCCATGATCTGGAAGCGAACCGTTGCCACGCAGATGGCGGAAGCCCAGTTGCGATTTCAGACCGTCACGGTCACTGTCGAAGACGCGGAATTCAAGGCGACAGGTCGTCATGTCGAATTTCCGGGTTTCTTCCGGGCCTATGTGGAAGGGGTCGATGATCCCGATGCCGCCCTCGACGATCAAGAGGCTTCACTCCCACCGCTGACGGAAAACGATCGGCTGAAATGCCAGGCTCTCGATCCGATTGGCCACGAAACAAAACCCCCAGCCCGGTACACGGAAGCGACGCTGGTTAAGGCCCTCGAAGCGGATGGGATTGGACGTCCGAGTACCTATGCCACGATCATCGACACCATCATCAATCGGGATTATGTGGTGAAGTCCGGTTCACAGTTGGTCCCGACATTTACCGCCTTTGCGGTGAACCAGCTGCTGGAAACCTACTTTCCCAAGCTGGTCGATCTCGGTTTCACCGCGAAGATGGAACAGGATCTGGATGATATTGCCAGTGGACTGGGTGATCGACTTCCTTATCTGCAGCAATTCTACCATGGATCTGAAGGACTGGACGCTCAGGTCAAAGCGAACGAAGAAGCGATCGATCCTCGTAGCGCGTGTACCTTGCTGTTTGACGGACTGACATCCCGAATTCGGGTGGGGAAATTTGGGCCGTATCTCGAAACCGAACGGGATGGCGAGACGGTCACCGCTTCGATCCCGGACAGCCTTGCCCCAGCAGACATCACCAATGCCATCGCAGATAATCTGATTGAATTGAAGCAGCGGGGGCCACAGTCGCTCGGTACACACCCCGAAACCGGTTTGGCGATCTTTTTACTGGTCGGACCGTTTGGGCCGTATCTCCAACTGGGTGAAATGGGAGAAGACGGCACCAAACCCAAGCGGGTTTCGCTACCGAAAACTCGGGATCCCAACAGTATTACCATGGAGGATGCTTTAGCCTATCTGTCACTGCCGCGCCAGCTGGGAAAACACCCGGTCACGGGCCATGTGGTCAATGCGGGGGTCGGCATGTATGGGCCGTATGTCAAGCATGAAAAAACCTTTAAGTCGCTCGACAAGACCGATGACGTATTGACCCTGACGATGGAACGAGCCATTGAATTACTGGCACAGGCCAAGACCAAAGCGGTCGTTGTTCCGCTGAAAGAGCTGGGTCCCCATCCTGAGGATAAGGAACCGGTGCAGGTATTTGATGGTCGGTATGGTGCCTATGTGAAACATGGCAAGGTGAACGCGACGCTACCGAAAGGGAGTGATCCGTTGGCACTGACCATGGAAGAAGCGATTCCGCTATTGGCAGAGCGGGCCGCTCGCGGGCCGGCTCCGAAAAAATCGCGAGGCCGTTCGGCCGCTGCAGACACCATGGCGACTCCGAAGAAAGCTGCAAAGAAGGCCACGAAAAAAGCGGCCAAAAAGAAGGTTAAAGACGAGTAAACCCCTGGCGATTCAACCCCATTCGAGTAAACCTCAGTACAAACAACCCCGGTACAGTGCAGGAGCTTCTCCATGCGATTTGTCGTCGTGCTATTGGCCGGAGTGATGATGGTTTTGCTCGAATGTGGTCGGCTGCGGGCGGAAACGAAAGAGCCGCATCAATTTCGACGCCCGCTGTTTGACGGGACAACGCTCAGCGGTTGGACGATCGAAAACGATTGTGAAGTCGATATTGTCGACGGGTGCATTCGCTTGAAGGCCGGGGATGGCTGGTTGCGCAGCGACCAGCAAGTGCGAGATTTCGATTTGCATGTCGAATGGAAGTCACTCAAAACATCGATTTATGACGCCGGGATTTACATTCGCTCGTCGCGGGAAGGAAAACCGTTTCCCCAGTCGGGTTATCAGGTGAATCTGCTGGAAGGAAAAGAAGGAAATATCCCCAATCTTCCGGGGGCGGAAAGTCGCGGTTTGGTAAAGCCTGCCGGGGAATGGAATGTTTTTGATTTGCATGTCGTTGGCGAGTCGGCGTCGCTCAAGATCAACGGACAGCCTGCCTGGAGTGTCAGCGGACTGGAAGATCGGGATGGATCCCTAGGATTTCAGGTCGAAGTCCCTAACGGGGGGCAATTTCTCCTGAGAAATATCGTGCTGACTGAAATTGGTTACCAGTCGTTGTTTGATGGCAAAACTCTGGAGGGATGGGACGGCGTTGGTGGTTTGGCCGAGGAGTGCTGGTCGGTGACCGAGGGGATTTTGACCTGTTCTGGAAAGAAGGGGCCTTGGCTGCGATCGCATGCGGAATACGCCGACTTCAATCTGCGTCTGGACTATCGCCTGTCGAATGGCGGAAATAGCGGGGTTTATGTCCGGGTTCCGGCAGATGGGAATCATCACCGTGAGAACGAGACCCTTCCGGCCGCCGGTTTTGAAGTGCAGATTCTGGACGATACGGCACCAGAACATGCCAACCTGAAGGATTTTCAATACTCGGCTTCGATCTACGATTTCGCGGGGGCGGACCCGCGCGTTTCGCGTCCACTGGGCGAATGGAATTCGCTGGAAATCAATTGTCTCGGCCAACAGATTACAACCTGGCATAATGGTGTGCAGGTGACGAATATTCGCGCCGAAGAATTTCCGCTCTTGGCATTGCGATCGACGCAGGGCTTTTTGGGGCTGCAAAATCACAGTACAGTGGTCGGACTTCGGCATATCCGTGTGGGGGAACCGGTGAATCCGCCAAAAATCTCCGCTGCGGTAAAGTCTGGTCCTAGTCCGAACCCTTGAGGTTCTGAATCCTGGGACTGAGGTTGCATCGACTGCCCGGCCCGAAACTGAATGAGTCAACTCACTTCGACGGGTCGAAAGCTGCGTCTGCCAAAAACTTGCCCGCTTGCAGCTTCAAGAATCCGGTCGAAGTCAGGGGGCTTTTGGTTCTCCCGGCTGCCCGACAAGAGGAATTTCGATCCGATCCTTTTGATAAAGTGGCAGATGGCGGTAGTAGACTTCCAAAGTCAGTAACGCCAGTGTCGTCATATACAGTCGGCCACCGGCATTTCCGTGACGATCAGCCACATCCCAGCTCCCTGTCGCGTGCCCCTCCTGAATCTGCGTCTTGATCAGGTATTCACGCATCAGCTTGTTCCAGCGATCCCATTCGGGGCCACCCCAATGATGCATCACTTGGGTTGCGTAATAGTTGTAGTACATGTCGTACGGTTGGGGCCCGAATTCATCGAGCGCTCGAACGCCCGCCTGAAGCCGGCCCTGGTTTCCCTCCCAGTCCAGATACATCCGGCACAACAGGCCTGCTGCAGTCATCGAAGGGGTGGGAAAGTCTTTTCGATCAGGCAGATAGGCATACTGTGACCCCCGCCGTGATCCGACACTCGATAGGAATCGATCAATTCCATTGAACACCCGTTGGGGGACAGGGATTCGTGAAAACTGAGCACTTTTCAGGGCCATTAATTCCCACGCCACCACCGAAGTATCCCCTGGTTGCCCTGGAAAATATCGCCAGCCGCCACCGGAATCCTGCGTTGCCGTCAGGAACTCGATGGCACCCGTAATGGCAGGTCGCAATCGCGTATCGCCGGTCATGGCTGACGCTTCACTCAGTGCAATCGTTACCAATCCCTGCGTATAAAAGGTTTGTGGACCCGAGAGGTTTCCGTAAAAGCAAATCCCCTTTTCAACCGGCATCCCGTTGGTGAGCAGAAATTTCAGTCCCTGCTGAACTTCCGGCTGATAGTCTCCTTCCTCTTGAGTCTGCCCTCCCCCGAGAAAGGCCATCAGTGCCATCGCCGTGGCGGCGTTGGAGTTCTGATCCAATCGGCCCGGCATCGAACAATTGCAGCGTGGATGCAGAGTGTGATCAAAATTCCAGGAACCATCCTCCAGTTGATGATTTTTCAGCCATTCAAGACCTTTCGCGACCGCCGCTTCACTGGCATCAGTCCCTCCCAGCTGTTTGATTCGTCCAAGTCTGTCTTTTGGCTTGCGGCCGATAAAGTGGTCGATCTGCGGTCCCGTTACTTCGGCAAGGGGCTCGGTTTTTGTCGACCCCTTGGTTTTCCGAACCGATTTTTTGAGCGGTTTCGCTGCCAAGAGTGGGCCCACCGATTGCTGATGAGATTCAGTGGCTTGGCCGATGGCCGAAAATTCGGTGGGGCCTGCGAGAAACGAAGGGGTTTCATCCTCTTGGGTCATGGCGAGGTCACTCAATGGCGTGAGCATGTCGCTCGAGGATTCGCCCGTGTCAATCAGCGGTTCGGCAGTCGAAAGCAGCTCAACGGCAACGTCATCACCCTGCGAAGCGTTCTTATCGATGATCAATGAAATCAGGGTGTTCAGGACTTGTGGCTGGGGAAGATCAAAATAAATCCAGCTCAGCATGAACAGAATCAGTGCATGAACGCCGAAGCTAACCGAGAGTGACGAAAGGGTTTTTGACCAGGATTTTTGCGGACCCGCGAATCTCGCTGGATCGCTTTCCGAGATGACGACAGAAAATGCAGATCCCCGGCTGCGTCGACCGTGGGTCGCAGGAACGGCATCGGGAGTGGATTTTGACATCATCTACCCACCTGAACTCAGTGTCTCACTTGGGCAGACTGTTTCCCCTCAACGCCGGTTGCGATTCAGTGCAAATCCAACAACAGGCTGGTCATGCACAAAGGAAGAGGGGATTGGACTGGATTGGACTCGAATACACCCGGCAAAGTCATATACGCGTCATCATCATTGTAACGGAATCCTCTCAACGCGACGAAGAAATTCCGAGTCGCGGGATCGATTCGCAGTAATAAATGGGACTGCGACTGAGTTTTCAGAGGAATTCCCCTTTGTTACCTGGGTTGCATCCCACGAACAGGTCGAGCTTGACTGTGGGTAAAAAAGGGGGCAAGTAAGGAGGCAAGGGACGGGTGAAAGCAGGGGGAATCCGGATTGAGCTGGCGTGTCAGTGGTGGATTCTTGCCTCGATTCAATCCCTGAGGATGATTTCCAGTTCGTAAGCATGATAAACTTTTCCTCGCGGCCTGTTGGCCATCCATTCCAGGTCCAATATCCCCTGCGGGAAATTCTGATGAATTCGGTTTCGGTCAAGAGCTGCTGGAGCAGGGGCGTGTTGCGCCATCAAGTCCTCACTTGTTTACTGTTGGGTCTGCAATTCATCACCTGCGGTTGTGGTGGAAACAAGGATCCCATTCAGCAGGTTCGGACGCTGGTTGATCAACGCGAACTGGGACGAGCGGTTGAAATCGCCAAATCGATCCCGGAATCCAGTCCTGCCTGGGGAGAAGCCCAGTACCTGCTGGGGCGAATCGAGGCCGCCCGGCGGGGAAATGACATCGCGCTTTCCTATTTTCATGCGGTTCCCAGAGACGGTTCGGTCTACTCGCTGAAAGCGGCCAGGGCGGCAGCGGAAATCGAATTGCCCAACTGCCAGCTCACAGACGCCATCGGCGATACGACCTACCTTGTTGAACAAGACCCCGCCGATCTTTCCCTGCGTGCTCGACTCGTCCAAATGCTGATCTCGAGCGGACAACGTCCGCAGGCCGAGATTCACCTCTTTGAACTCCTCAAAAAAGGAAAAACGAAGCTGAAGGATTTAGTCTGGTTCACCGCCCCCGAGCGTCCGTCCGATCCAGACTCCTACCTGACAAAGTGTGCTCAGGCCAATTCCCCCGATCCCTTGATCCAATTGGGGATGGCATTGGAAGACCTGCGACAACAACGAACCGAAGTGGCCAAACAACGGCTATCGAATGTTTGCCGGCAAGCCCCGGAGCTGGCGATGGGTCAGGGACAATGGGGTGAGCTGCTTTTGGACGGGTCACTCGAGGAACTCGGCGTCTGGTATCGCGCGGTTCCCCCCGCGCTTCAAGACGATCCTGGGATCTGGTACGTGCGAGGATTGTGGGCACGCCGCCTGAATCAACCCCAGGTCGCCGCACGCTGTTTTTGGGAAACGATTCGTCAGCTACCAACGCATCAGCGCGCGATGTATCAACTGGGGCAATTGGCCATCCACCTTGACTCACCGGCGGGTGAGGCCTTTTCTCGTCGCGCACAACAATTAAAAGAGTATGGCGAGGTGATGGAATCGACCTTGATTCAGCGGGGACGCGATCGAGAAAAATTTCAGCAAATGGTGGCCAAGCTGTTAGAGATGGGTCGAGATTGGGAGGCGTGGGCCTGGGCTTCGTCAGCGGTCGAGTTATCAGGCCGAAATGGCTGGCCGGGGGAATTACTCGATTCACTCGCCTCAGTTCCAGTCGAAAATCCACCACGCACGCGGCTCGACCACGATGTCGCGGTGTTACACAATCTGTCGAGCTGGCCTGGTTTCGAGACGATCCGCTCCGACTCGCCGCCTGGTCCCCCCTCTCCGCCGGGTCCCCCAGCGTCGCCGGATCACTCGGGGTTCACCAACATTCGGTTTGAAGATCAAGCGAAAAACCTGGGAATCGACTTTACCTATTTTCAAAGTCATCACCCCGATTCCCGTGGAGTGCGGATGTTTGAGTCAACCGGCGGTGGGGTGGGTGTTCTCGATTATGACCTGGACGGCTGGCCTGACTTGTTTCTGACCCAAGGAGTCGAGTGGCCCATGGGATCGGAACGCCCTGAATCGACGGGAAAATATCGAGATCGGCTATTGCGGAACCGGGGAGCTGGTTTCGCGGACATCACCGAGTTGAGCACTCCGCATGGCGAGACGGGCTATGGACAGGGATGTTCGGCAGGGGATTTTGATAACGACGGTTTTGCTGACCTCTATATCGCCAACATCGGTGCCAATCAGTTGTTGAGAAACAATGGTGATGGCACGTTTACGGACATCCGTCGCACTGCCTTGATCGAGGGGGAAGCATGGACGACCAGTTGTCTGATTGCCGACTTGAATGGGGACGGAAATCCCGATCTCTTTGACGTGAATTATCTGCAGGGTGAAAACATCTTCCGTATCGAATGCAGCGCCAACCGCTGTTCTGTGAGAACCTACGAGGGGGCTCCTGATCAGGTGCAGTTATCGCGTGGCGACGGGACTTTTGAAACGATCACGAAGGGGACACCGCAGGAAAATGCCAAAGGGTTGGGGATCGTCCTGGTCAACGTGGGTGATGAACCGCTTCCCCGAATCTTTGTTGCCAACGATCAGGTTCCCAATTTCTTTTTGAAGCCGGTGTCGTCGGATGGTCGGTATCTCGACGAGGGGATGTCGAGTGGTCTGGCGGTCAATCTGTATGGACAGCCGACGGCCTGCATGGGGGTTGCGGCCGGCGATTTGAATCATGATGGAAAGCTGGATCTGTTCGTTACCAATTTCGAGGGAGAGGCCAACAACCTTTATCTGCAGCGTGACCACGGTCTGTTTGAAGATGCGATTATCGGATCGGGCTTGATGTCTGCCGGTGTTCCTTATGTCGGATGGGGGACACAGTTTATCGATGCGGATAATGATGGAGAACTGGATCTGGTGGTCGCCAATGGGCATATCGCCGATTTTCATGAGCCCGGAATCGAGTACCGGATGCCGCTGCAGTTTTTCCAGAATGCCGGTTCAGTCCGTTTTCAACAGCTCGACAGTCAGGCGGCAGGTTCTTGTTTTGGAAAGCCCCTTTTTGGACGGGCCATGGCTCTTGTCGACTGGAATCGAGATGGACAAACCGATTTTGTCCTGGGGTGTCTCGATTCCCCCGCGATGGTGGTGACCAGCCTCAATCGACGGACCGGGCACTGGCTCGATGTGATCCTCCACGCCCGCGATTCTGCGCGGGATGCCATCGGAGCCGTCGTGGAAGTTCATGCGGGGTCCCTGCGCTCGACAATGAGGCTGGTTGCGGGTGATGGTTTTCAAGCCTCGAACCAGCGAATGCTGCATTTCGGTTTAGGAGCAACGGGTACGATCGACCTGGTCCTCGTCCGCTGGCCCTCGGGCTCGACCACAGAATACCGTGGTGTTTCGCTGGATTCGACGATCCATTTGGTTGAGGGACGGAGGTTGGCTATGGAAGTGAAGGTCGATCGTTAACCGAATTGTTTGGCTTCAAAACCGATTCAACCGGGATTGGAATGGCTGGAATTGCCATGAAAAGCAGATCTGCCGCTTCATTTCACCGACTTTTGTTGCCGCCTCAAGATTCCATTGGCCACGGGCAAAGAATCGCAAGCAGCGGCATAAGTTGCGATGCGTTTGAGCAGCTCGAAGGGAATTTTTTGGGCATGGGGTAAACGGCGGATTTCTGCTACGAGATCGGCCCCTTGGGCGGCAACGGATTGCGCCGCTGCCGCTTCGGTGCTGCGGCCACGCAGTCGCAGCACGCTGGCATATTCGGTTCGTGTTTGCCAGCCGAGTGGATGAAGTTCGAGGGCTTGGCGGTAGGCCTCGTCCGCCTGTTCAAGATCCCCAATTCGCATGGCGTACCAACCGCGATATCTCCAGAATCCGGGATCATTTGCAGACGAGTCTGGGACTTGTGACAAGAGTTGTCCCGCCTGTTCAGTATTCCCACTGTCCATCGCGAGCAGTAATTGTGTATCAAGTGCGATCGGTTCCGAGTCCAGCTGATTGAGTTGGGGCAAAATTTCGGCCTGCAGTGCGGCATAGCGTGCGGCCAATTCGGGTGTCGATGAACTGAGTACGGCGGTCCGCGCGGTCCGAATTTGTCTGGCCAGAAACGTATTTTTCAGCGACTCAGATGCTGGCGTGGCCTCGCTCCATTTTTGCGTGACCACCTCGGCATCCCGAAAACCAAGGTCTTCCAGCGTTAACAGGTAAGCATAGTGCTCGGGAAGATCGGTATGATCTTCGATTGCGAGGTGGATTTGCCGCAAAAGTTCGGCTCGGTGGAGCATCATGGCGTGGAAATAGATCAGATTTCGTCGGGGAGCGGCGAGTTTGGGGTCGAGTTTCAGCAGTTGATCGGCCAGTTGAATCGCGGGGAGCGGCAGCTGAAAATAGTGAAACAGCAATTCCATTCGCTCGATCGCCGCATCAATACCACGAATTCCGTCCAGGGGAATGGTTTCAAATGCCTGAAAGGCGGCATCGAAACTCCCCTGCTCTTTCTGAGCGATTCCCAGCCAGTATTGACCACCCGGCGTTGATTGCAATTGGGTCCATTCACGGGCGCAGGCTTCGAGATTTTTCCAATTTTTATCACGAAACGCGTTCGCGCATGCGGCGGGAAGTGCTTGCAGACGTGGATTGCGGCGATAAAAGGTTGGTCCCAGAATGAGCGGCAACAGCAGCACAAGCAGGATCACGGCGGCAATGATCGACGTTCTGGTTTTCATGCCGTCATTCCGGTTGGGGCTCAACATCCGACTGCAGCTTGCGCCAACGATTCGAAACGGGAGCGGGCTGACCCGGTTCTGAGCCGATGCGGCGAGAGAGATTTTCTGCAATGAGTGTATCCCCGCAGTCAGCCGCGTAGCGCGCAATCTGTCCAAAAAACTCCCAGGGAACTTCCCGAACATTGGTTTGCAGCAGCAGCTTAGCGCGAATCTCTTTCCCTGCAGCAGCCAATTGTTGCTGTTGAGCGACTTCGGCGGCCGGTTTTTGCTGGAGGCGAAGAAGTCTGGCATATTCATGCCGGGCAAGGCCACTAAGTGGGTTCAGACGCAAGGCTTCTTCAATCGCTTCCTGGGCTTGGGAAAGTTCGTTCATTTCCATGTGATACCAACCGCGATAAACCCAAACCATGTGATCGTCGATCCCCGATTCGTCGACATTTTGCAGCAGTTCACCAACGCGAGCCACATTTCCCGCTTCGTAATTCCGATTCATCAGATAGGTGAGTAGGACCGTATCGTGGGGGATGGAATCCAGAAACCACTGCAACTGACGCTCCGCCTCTTGTTCCATCTCGGCGATTTTTTCTGAGCTGGTGGCATCGGCACTCCGAACAATACTGGCCGCAGTGTTAACCCCCAACGCCACCTTGAAGCGAACTTCGTCCGGGGAGGATGCGAGCCACCGACTATTCAGATCGGCCCCGTTGGAAAAAGAAATATTATCGGACATCAGCAAGTAGACGTACGCTTCGCGGGGTTCACCCTGAGCGGCGACCGCAGATCGAACCGCCCGAATCAATTCCGCCCGTTGGAGACTCATCGCATAAAAAGAAATCAGGCGAGATTGGATTTCAGTCACCTTGGGATCCAGGGCCAGAACTTTTTGACTCGTTGTGACGGCTTGTAAGGGTTGGTTGAGGATCGTCCATTCCAGGTTGGCTTTTTCGACGTAAGCAAAAATGGCTTTGGGGTCCAGCGGCGTGATCTGCCCCAGGCAGTAGGCAATGTCTTCGGGGTCTTCGAGTTCCTGGGCGGCTTCTGCGGCGAACCACCAGGCTTCTCCCGAAGCGGGGTTTTGTGTCGCCCACGCCTTGGCTGCAGAACGCTCGGTTCTCCAGTCTTCGGAACGCCGGGCTTCTTCACACTGCTGTCGAAATTGGCGTTCCTGCAGCCATCGTCTCCCTTGGAAGCCCCCCCAGCCAACTCCTAAAATCACTAGCAGCGTTGCGATCAGGAGAGATCGTTTTTGAACCCAGGACGGCTTTTTCTGGGGCATGGCGGCAGGATACAAAGGGGTCTCAGGGGAATCGGCAGAAGAACTCATCGAACGCACGACTCCATAAGACAACGTGAGCTGGGAGAGTGGAATGAAACGCCTAGTATCTTAGCGCATCTCAGCCGACAGGTGAAGGAAAATCGACCTTCCCGCGCGGATTTGTTAATTTCCCAACGCAGGAAAACCAATCTCGCCCCCCTTTTTTCTGCAGAAAACCGAAGAAAGTTCGTTTTTTCTTGACAAAAGACTTCGGAATGGCGAATATTAAGGGATTGTGAAATTAATATTTGCAAGAAATGATCGATGAGGGCCTCAAAGTCTTCATTAAAATCCGTCGGTAAAACTCATCAACAGGATCGAAATCCGGTGAAATCAATCGGGTCCATTATTTTTGTCAGTCTAGTTATGTTGCAAACCGTCGGTTGCGGTCAAGCTGGGCCAACGGTTTACCCGGTTCAAGGGACGGTCACCATTGGGGGCAAGCCTGCCCCGAGTATTGCGGTGACATTTGCACCGGTCGATGGGAAGCCTGCTTCGGCGGGGAAAACCAACGCCAACGGTGTTTTTATTCTGTTAACGCAATCGGGAAAAGCGGGTGCGGTGGCGGGGAAGCATAAAGTCATTTTGCAATCTCAGCCCGCAGTCGAAAGTACCGGCAACTTTTCAGATCCTGCGGTTCGGGAGAAGATGTTCCAGGAACGCGAGGCATCTGCTCGCAGTGGAAAAAAGGGAGCTCCTCCCACCGAAAAGTCGAAGACGATTCCCGAAGAGTATTCTAATCCGCAAAAAACTCCGCTCGAATACGAAGTGAAAGCGGGTACCAACAATTTCGACGTGCCAATCCCTTGATGGGATGGCGTTTTCAATCGGTGGGCGATTTTTTGCCTGCCACTGTTTTCGTTTTTTACGAAAGGTCCCTGATGAAGTTGAAGAGTCCCCCCAAACGAGCGTTTACGCTCATTGAACTGCTGGTCGTGATTGCGATCATTGCCGTTCTGATCGCGCTGCTTTTGCCAGCCGTTCAACAAGCCCGTGAGGCGGCACGGCGAACACAGTGCAAGAACAATTTGAAACAACTTGGCCTCGCCTGCCACAATTACCATGACACCTTTGGTCAGTTCCCGATGAACTGGTATAACGGTGACAATCCAAATCAGGGTGATCCGCACAATCCCGCCTACAAAAACGGTTCGTGGTCGTGGGTTGTGATGTCGCTCCCTTACTTTGATCAGGGACCGCTGTACAACGCGATTGCAACCTACTTCCCCGTCGCCAACGGGAATCCTCCGGCAACTGGAATGGGTTGGGTCACACCTCTCAACGGGGCTCGTACACCACGTGACATGGCCAAGACCGTGCTTCCTGGCTTGATTTGCCCCTCGAATCCGCAGGATGCAAAGCGAGATAATCAGATTATCGAGCCTGATAGCGGTGGTTGGAACGGACCTTACGCAGACAGCGCCGGTGGACTCGATTACGTCGGGAACATGGGCCACATCTGGGGTGGATGGCATGATTGCGGCAACGTACCTGATTTCCCTTCCGCAGACGGGCGTTTCGTAAAAGGGAGTGCTGGTACCCCTTGGATTAGCGAACGATGGAACAATGACAATCCCAATATCAATGGGGTGTTCATGTACCGTGGTTCACGCAAGATGTCTCAGATCGTCGATGGAACTTCGAACACGGTTTTGTTGTATGAATCCCATCACTGGCGTGGTGGAAACCCTGCCACAGACGGCAGCAATTTCTACGCCCCTCAAGATGTCGCCAACTGGGCTTCGGCTTTGGGTGCCACGGGATCCATGCGTAATCCAATCAACAACCGCAACCCCGCTTGGCAGTATGGGAACGGAGATATCCGCAACTTCGGTCCACAAAGCCAGCACGTGGGTGGCTGCCACGTGGTACTGTGCGATGGTTCGGTCCGATTCCTTTCCGAAAACATCGATAACTCGACACGTTACAACCTGGCGAACTGCCGCGACAACAATGTTGTTGGCGAATGGTAACCGGGGCTGGAATGCTGTTTGACTGATTTGAGTCTCCGTCCGGGGAAGTTCCCCCGGACGGAGTTTTTCCTTTAACACCTCAGGTTTGTCATGCTGCGATCGACTCGCACGCACGCGACGGCTGCAATCATCTTGGGGCCGCTGCTTCTTTTTGGATTGATGATTGGGCTTTTCGTCGGTTGTAGCCAACCTGTGGCAAATGAACCGATCAAAAAGAGCGAGGTCATTCCACCCGCCGCGCCCCGTAAATTCAATTTTACGCCGCGCCCAGCCTTGCCAGACGCAGAGACTGCTCGCGTCCGGGATTTGAGATTTCCCCAATTTGCCGATGTCGCTGAGATCAGCGGAATTCACCACGTCTACGACAACGGAGCTAGCCCGAAGGCCCTGATGGTGGAATCAACCGGCGGTGGCTGCGGCTGGTTAGATTTTGACCGCGATGAACAGCTCGATCTCTTTCTGACGCAGGGTGGGCAGCCCGATGCACCCATTGATGTACTCCGTCCTCCGGATTCGCTTTATCGTCAGCGGGATTCCGGTCAATTTCTCGACGTCGCGCTGCTGGCGGGGGTCGGCGATCGAGGCTACGGTCAAGGGGTTGCGATTGGGGATTTCGACAACGATGGTTTCGATGATTTATTTGTCGCCAATGTGGGACGCTCGTCACTGTATCTGAATCGGGGTGATGGGACCTTTGGTCTGGCAAGCGGAGCGTTGGAAGGGAAGCGGGATGTCTGGTCGTCCAGTGCTGCCTGGGGAGACATTGATCGGGATGGTGACCTGGATCTTTATGTCTGTAACTACGCCATTTATGACCCCTATCATCCGGTTTCGTGCCGCGATAAGAACGGCGTCGACTCGATCTGCCATCCCCGGAATGTCGATCCAGAGCCGGATGAGTTCTTTATGAATCTTGGTGATGGCCGCTTTGTGGAATGCTCGCGACGTATGGGATTATACGGTCCGGGAAATAAAGGGCTGGGGGTTGTCATCGCCGATTTGAATGATGACGACTGGCCCGATATCTATGTCGCGAATGACACCACAGCCAATTTTCTCTTTATCAACGAAAAGGGAGCGCGGTTCAAAGAGTCTTCGCTGGAAATTGGTGGGGCGTTCAGTGCCACGGGTGAAGCGCAGGCCAGCATGGGAGTTGCCTTTGGTGACTATGATGGGAATGGCTTGCCAGATCTCTGTCTGACACATTTTACCGGCGAATCGAATACTCTGTATCAGAATCTGGGACCACAGGGGCTGCAGGACGTGAGTGCCGTCACGGGTCTGCGTGAACTCACGCTTCCAAAACTGGCCTTTGGAACGGTGATGAGTGACTTCAATTATGATCGTCACATGGATCTCTTTTTCGCCAATGGCCACATCGATCCGCGATTTTCGGATACGGAAGGATACGAAATGGCCTCGCAACTGGTCTCGTTTGATGGTCAGCGTTGGCGCGACGGTTCATCCGTCGCAGGGCCGTTTTTTCAGCAGCTGGGTGTCGCGCGAGGGGTCGCTTCCGCCGATTACGACCGTGATGGGGATCTGGACCTGATCGTGGTTCGGCAAAACTCGCCCGCTGCGTTGCTTCGCAACGATTCCCAACTCGGTCATGGTTTGCGAGTGGCCGTCGTCGGGCGTACCAGCAATCGCAGCGGGTTTAACGTCAAGGTGAATGTGACTTGTGGTGATGGGCGGCTCAGGGGAGAATTCGCCGGGGGGACCAGCTTTGCCGCCGCCCACGAACGTCTGCTTTGTTTTGGCTTGGGCGAAACGGACGCTAGTTGTCTGATTGAAGTTCATTGGCCATCGGGAGTGGTTGACAAGATTTCGATTGATCACCCTGACCGTCTGGTCACCGTCGTTGAAGGGCTGGGGCAACTCGGTCACCAACGGGTGGCGGAGTAATCCTGATGCGAACTCGCTTAAATTTCTCGTTTTACCTGGCACAGATCGACTTGATTGCGCTGACCGCTTCGGTCGTGATCTTTTCGCTGAGCGGGTGCGGAGCGGCGATCAATCCGGTTGGGAAAGCGGGTCAAGAAAAACGCACGACGAACGCTTCAGCGTCAGTGAATTCCTCGGTTGAGGATCATCGACCGCGCGGCAAAAGTTATGTGGGGAGTGAAGCCTGCCGTCAATGTCACACCGAAGCGTTTGAATCTTTCCATCATCACCCGATGTCGCTGTCGCTGGAAGAACCTCGATTGGCCTCCCAGATTGAGGACTTCGAAAATACCGAGTTTTCCACCGGGAACGGCGTCTCGTATTACGTGGAAAAAACTCCCGAGGGCCTCATTCACCACGAAAAGCGGGTCGATGCGGCGGGGGATCTGATTTATGATCAAGGGGTGCCGGTGGCGTTTTCGGTCGGATCGGGGCGACGTGGCCGTTCGTATCTCGTCAATCAATCGGGGCGACTCTCTGCTTCACCCATCAGCTGGTTCACGTGGGATCAGAAGTGGGACTTATCACCCGGATATGTTCCGGATGCGCATGCCCGATTTGACCGTCGCGTCTCGGATGGCTGCGTTTCCTGTCATGCAGGGCGGACCGAAACCCACGGCCAGGACCTGAACCGATTTGCCGAGCACCCATTTCCAGAACGCTCGATCGGTTGCGAACGTTGCCATGGTCCGGGGGGAGAGCACGTCGCTTATCGAATGGCTTCACTGAGTGCCGATGCGGCATTGGATCCTGTTTTTAATCCCGCTCGCGTCAACGATGCCCGACGGGATGCCGTCTGTAATCAATGTCACCTGCAGGGGCGTCGCCGCGTGGTGCTTTCCGGGCGCACCGAATTTGATTTTCAGGCAGGAATGACGCTGAGCGAAAACTGGATTGTGTTTCTCAAAACGGCTTCAATCCAGACGGGTGAGGCAGCTGCGGCGGTGAGTCAGGTTGAGCAAATGTATTCGAGTCGATGCTATCAAGCCGCGGGCCAGCAACTCGGCTGCATCACCTGCCACAGTGGCCATGAACTTCCCGTCGAGACCGCAGCGACTTCGTTTTATCGGGAGAAATGCCTCAGTTGCCATGCCTCAGGAAAGACGGAGTGTTCGGAACCGCTGGAAAAACGAAAAGTGGTCAACGCCGACGACTCGTGTATCGTGTGTCACATGCCCCGGTTTCCCGCTTCGGATGTACACGCCACACAGACGGACCATCGCGTGTTGCGTCGCCCAAAAAATCCGGACACAGGACCCAAAAAGCGCGAACGTTTGCGTGATGCCAAGCCCGTGATTTTTGAAGAACCGGGTGTTCGGCTTTCTAAATCCGAACGGGATCGGGCTCGAGGGATCTTTATCGGAGAACAGGCGTCAGCGGGAGGAACGACCGAGCAGGGACGCCAGGCGATTGAATTGCTGATTGCGGCGATTAAAGAATTTCCCCGCGATGTCGAGAGTCGCTTCATTTTGGGAAAGGCGCTCGACGCTGCTGGTCAACCGGAGCTGGCGAACCGGGCCTGGCAACAAGTATTGGAACTACAGCCCACCCATGAAGAGGGACTCGAAGCCTTGGCGATCTTGTCGCATCAAAATGGCGATATCAAAGGTGCCCGCGATTATTACTCGCGGTTGATTGAAGTGAATCCCCCGCGTCCGAACTATTATGGTCGGCTGGCACATGTCCTCGGCCAGCTTGATGAAATTCCTCGCGGCATCGAAATTGCGGAAAAATGTTTGACGCTGAATCCGTCGCTCGTACAAACCCACGCCTGGCTGGTCGAGGCTTATCGTCGTGTCGGGAATGAAGCCGAAGCCGCTCGTCACGAGGCGATTCTGAAACGATTTCAGAGTACAAAAAATCGTACCGAACCTGATGTGCCTAAATCGGAATAGCCGAGAACGCAAAGATGCCGGGCCGGAAGAGTTGATAACGCAAAGTCGCTCAGCCGCAGAGCAGAGACGCAAAGAAGATGAGAAAGGGACGGAAAGGGGATGGGGGAGGAACTGCAAAATCGAATCGACCGTGATTGCAATCCCATTTTGCGTTGAGGTGACTCACGTCGAATTCATGACAGTTGAATTTTCATTTGTCCGGATTTTAAAACGGGGAATTGAACAAAAGTTAACGAAGGTAACGAAGGAGAAGTCTGGCGTTAAAGAGAGATCTCATGGGAATCTGCGGCATGGGCAAGTTAAGACTTCGGTCCCTGACCCCGCTACCTTGATGGCCATGGCGATCGGAGACGGCCATGACGATTGGACTGCTCGGTCTCGACCGGCTTCGTGGTCTGCTGGTCACGGAAGCGTTCAGGCAAATCCATGAAATCCTGCCGTTGATACGTGAATCACACCCTTTTCAAAAAGAGTGAAGATTGTGATTCACGAATCTGTCGAGTCGGGAGCGAAACGACTCCAAGCTTTTGACAACTGACAACTGACAACTGACAACTGACAACTGACAACTGAATTTTCATTCCTCGTAGACTGGGCGATGACGGTAGGGTGTTTCCAGAATCAGGACGCACATTGCGGTCAGATACAGTCGTCCCGCTTTATCGGCGTATTCTTCTCCGGCCCCTTCTGGTCGGGGGCTCCACGAGCCCCGTACATCCTGTCCCGCTTTGACATTTCCCGAGGCGACCTGGTTCCGTACGACGGCGTCTCGAACGGCCTGGTTCCATTGTTTCCAGTCATCGCCACCCATGTTGTGCATCACCTGTGTGATATAGTACCACTCGAATACATTGCGGCGGCCGGCGGACCATTGGGGTCGGTTTCGCTCGTCCATCAGGAACTTGGTCCCGTCCACCATCGGCGGGTGGTTTTTTGGCCAGCCCAGCCACTGTCGGCAGAGGAGGCCGATCGCCGTGCGTGCCGGGGTGACACGCGATTCGGGTTCATTCGGTTCATATTTGTATCGCGATCCCCCCTGGGCCTGAACCTGATCCAGAAATCTGGCTGACCGCTGAAACTCGTCGAGCGGAATTTCGATTCCGGCGATACGGGCCGAGTGCAAGGCCATCAATGCCCAAGCGGTGACCGAGATGTCGCCGAGCATCACTCGTTGCGTGAGGGGTCGGTATTTCCAGCCCCCCAGGTCCGGGTGTTGCGACCCAATCAGATACTTGATGGCGAGTTCTGCTGTCGGACGCAGTTTCTCATCACGCGTCATCGCCAGGGATTCACACAGGACGATGGTGGCCATCGAGTGGGCATAGAAGGCGGCGTTCCGGCCTTCTTCCTGTCGCTGGTCATGCAAATCGCCGGTTGTGGGGTCTTGAATTTTCTGTAGCCAGTCGAGCCCCTTACTGACGACCTGCTGGTGTTCGCCCGTCTGATGTGTGTCACCATGGCCGAGATATGCCAGCAACGCGAGTGCCGTGGCGCCGGTATCGGTTTTCATGTACGAGCGTCCGGCATCGGGATAGCCCTGATGGAGTTCCCAATGTCCATCGCTGGTCTGTTGTCGCGCCAGCCAGGTCAGGCCTGCCGTGATGGCTCGTTCGGCATCGGGCGAGCCTCCCAGTTTTTCCAAGTTGGTCAGACGTGTCCGCGGATTGCGTGCGGTGAGTGCCTCGGTCACATTGACCGGCGCAATTCCGATCGGTGCGGTTGTTGTTTCTTCACCCGCAGGATTGACAGGGGGTGGGACGGGGGGGCGATCACCGCGAATCGAGGCCACTTCGATCGGAACCGCGATCGACCGGCGTGATTTGGCCACCCGCTCGGCTCGTTCACCCGGTTGTGACCAGATTGCAATCAGGGGATCCCCATCTGCGGTGTGACGGGACTGAAAGACGATCAGTCCCAGCAGCAGTATCAGCAGTCCATGCATAACCAGGCTGGCAAAGACTCCGTATCCACCCGACTTGGCATCCCGTTGAAGTCGTTCGATCCCGGTGAGAAAACCGATCTGTTCGTCTTTTGGATCAACGGTATAGGGGAGCGTAAAGCGCGGCCTCGCTGAACGGGTTCTCGATCCGGCAACCTTCGGCTGTGGTTTTGAGAGGGGACGCTCAGATTGTGGTCGATCATCCGACGGCATGGCGTACCTCAGCAGACTCGTCACCGAAAAAACCGTTTAGAACGTTTTCCACTGGGGAAAACAGGTCCTGTTCGCAGCAAAACGGGACGTGGGACTTCGAGAATCCGGCATCCCGTTTTGAAATGTTCCATCAGCATAACATACGGTCGTGTGTCGGCCATCTCTCTTCCCCGATTTTTCGACAGTTCGTACCGATCGAGGTGACCTCATGGTTTTGTCGATAGGGGAATTTTCCTTGTGAATCCTTCGTGTCTCAGAGCCAGATCGCAGCGAGGGGGCATGGAAATCCTGGCAGAAAAGGAAAAGAGCCGCCCCCAATTGGGGGGCGGCTCTGGTGAGAATCCACTTATACTGGCATCAACTGATCAGGGAAGGAATGGATCGCCAGGGTTCGAGAAGTAATCTTGTGGGAAGAGTGGATTCGGGAAGAGCGGATCGGCGACCGTTCGCAAGTGGAAGTCCGCATTGTAGAAGGAGTCATACACATCTTCAGTGATTCCATTCTGGCTAAACAGATTTTTCGAGTTCAGGTTTCCACCATCGTCAACTTGGAACAATTGAACGAGTCGTGCTCGGGGGTTATCATAACTGTAACGGTCTTTATATGGGTCAGCAGCCATAAATGCACCGTTCGGAGTTGAATTCCCTTGCAGGTTTGCGAAGGAGTTGACCAGAGGGTTTTGAATATTCAGCGAGTTCCCCACGTTGCCGGTGAATCTCAAGTCCATTTGAGCGGTGTAGTCCAGGTAGACGGTACTAAGTCCGCCATCAACCTTGGGACCGCTTGGAGGAGGAGCGTAGGCGACCCCGGTGACCCGGTTGTATTGGGTGAACGATTCGATGTGAACATCGTTTGCCACGTTGCCAGAGATGGTATTATTCCGGATGTCAGCGGCCAGGTAAGAATCGCTGCTGACGCGGATATAGACACCATCGGCAGCCCGCAGATTGCCAGACATTCCGTTAAACTGAATGTTGTTATTGGTCATCACGAGCTTGGCATTGTTATCCGTCCACAGGTTCATCCAGTTGCTGAGCAGATATCCATCCAGCAGGTCTGTTCTATCACCCGTGTTAGTTCCGATGACTGGTTGCATAAACCGGGGATTAAACGGCGTTGCTGGGTCGGTTTGTGGCGGGCTGCCGAAGAGGACCGCAATATCCGGCTGAATCCCGGCATTCTGTTCCATCTTCACACCGAACTCGCCGTTGCTGGAAATCGAATTGTTTGCAAGGGTAATGGTACTGACTTTTCCAGTGGTATCGAAGCCAGGCATTCGGTATTCACCCATGCGGCCTTCGAGCAGGATATTCACACCGCTCAGTTTGTTGTTGACGATCTCGGAATTGGTGATCGTGGCATTCAGCAATCCATTCACGTCGTCAATTCCATTCGATGTTCTGAGGACGTCGGTAAAGTCGTTTCCGATCAGATTGATCCCGTTCCCCTGATTCCCCTGAACCAGCGAGTTATTCACGTTGATGTTTCCATAACCGGCACCATTGAAGGCCCAGTTCGTGGTCGAAGCCCCATCGACGATCGTGAGTCTCGCTTGAACCTCGAAATCGATCCCGTCACCACCATTCGCGTTGAGTGCCAGGGGGCCACCGATGATGACACTCTCGACGGTCAGAGTTGGGTTCGCTTGAATTCCTGATTCGGAATGGATCCCGTCGTTTTTGTTACCCTGAATCACAGTGGTATATTGTGGGGTTGCATGAACGACATCCCCTTCAATCAGCACATCATGATTTCCACCCAGGTACTGCATCAGAATACCGTTCAATCCGGTGGCGTTGGCACCAAAACCATTGTTGTTGATGCTGGTGTTTCCGGTATTTGCACTCACTTGCATAAAGGTCAGTGAGGGTGCATCCAGCGGAAGGAAGGCATTGTTGGAGTTCGGATCGGTCGGGGTGATCGTGCTGGTCAGGAAAATCCCGTTCGAACCGTTGTTATTGATCTGGACATTATCAAGTGTCGAGCGTTCGTTACCCAGCGTATATCCAAACTGTGCTCCTGGGTCGAGGCTGATGCGAAGACCGTTTTGGGCGTTATTATTAAATGTAGTGGCATTGGCATTCAGGACCAGTTCCGAGTCGCCCAGCAAATCGAGCCGTACCCCTTGACCAACCCCGTTTGCTCCGTTGTTGTTCAAGGAATCTTGAATCAGGTTGATTCGGTTCGGTGATCCGGAAAATTGCTGGTTCGGAGCCTGTGGGTCTGACCCAAGTCCATAGAACGCCAGGCCATTGACTCCGTTACCCGACATCGAACTATTGACGATGTTGGCTCGGACCAGTGAAGCACTGGATCGGTTGAACAGAATTCCGTTCACTCCGTTGCCGTTCATGAACGTGTCATAGATGCTCGCATGCATGTACGAGGTGCCGTTACTGTTGAGCACAATTCCGTTGACCTTTTCGTTCGAGAACGAACTGGCAACTCCCGTAAACAGAGGATCCTTGGGGCTGTCAATGAGCAGGTTCAATGTGCTGCCATCATTCGTTGTCGCCGACAGGCCGTTGCCGGTCGGAAGGCCGCCCGAGGTCAGGCCACCACTCGACGAGTTATTCCCCAGCACGTTATGCAGATTGATGTTCGTCACCGAAGTTCCGCCCGTCACGAAGGCCAGGTTGTCACCAGACGTTGTGTCCGTGTTGTTCCCTGACCCCGATCCATTTCCACTGAAGTTATCGCGATTGCTCGAGAAGGTCAGGTTACCGGCACCCGCATTCGTGACTCGCAGACCGTTACCAGCGTTGTTGGCCCCGTTGTTATCACGACTGTAGACATTCAGGCTTCCGGTGGCCGTCCCGTTGGCCGCAACCGCTACACCGTCATTGAAGTTCAAGCTGAGGGTATTGCTCGCCAAGAGGGCATTCAGCGTGGAACTCTCGCGTTGCTCGATTTTCACGCCACCACCCGAGAAGACCGGAACGCCAGCACCATTCACACCAATGCCGTTCGATGAGGCATTATTGTTTTGGATGATGACGTTGGGTGCCTTGGCAGAACCTGCCGTTTCGACGTGGATGCCGAAGCCTCCGTACCCTGTAACGGTATTATTGCGGATGTTCGAGGTCGCCAGTGCGGAATTGCCCGAGGCAATCACATGAATCCCGTCGCCACCCTGGCCATAGCCGGGGATGGCCGTTCCGTAGACATCACCCGACGCCGAGACCGCAATCGACCCGGGTGTAAGTTGTGCCACTTGGGCAACCGATTGCAAGCCATTACTGAAGTTCACCGTGACGAAGGAACCATTCGTTGCCGCTGAAGAGAGTGGCGAACTCCCCGTGTTCAATTCAAACCGCGAGGTCGCATTGAAAACACTGGCCGGGGCGAAACCCGTGAAGCCCATCGGCAGCAACTGACTCCCCTTAGCTAAACCCGAGTTCGCATTGGTCGCAGGATTGTTTCCGAGAGTCATCAGCAACGGTGAAGTTCCCGCTGTAACCGCCCGGTTATTGAGTGAGGTGAGCAGGCTATCGCTGATCGGCTGGAGCACCACAGGATTGATGTTACCCGCAGTCCCCTGGTTTGTGGCCGCGATCGTTGCGGGGGTTCCCGCCAGATTCCAGATCACGCTGCTGATATCGATTCCGGCATCGGAATTATTCGTGATGGTGAAGGGGTCAGTCCCACTCGTGCCATTGAACGAGAACTTGAAGGCGTCGTGAGGGGCTGCCACAGTGGGGGTGGCACCATTCGAGATCGAGTTGTTACTGATGTCGTAGGACAATGTTCCGGTTCCACCCACTGCCAGATTGATCGCGGAAACCGCGTTGGCCTTGAAGGTGTTCCCTGGGTTGAATGTCGTTCCATCGGTGTAGGTCACAATCGGGCCACCAATGTTAATCAAGGTGGTTCCACTGTCCGATTCCAAGCCGATCCCGTAACGCTGATTACCGCTCGTTACGAGTGGGTCACTCGGATTGTACCCGAAGTTGTTATTGATCACATTAAAGCTGCTGATCGAATTATTGGTGGTACTGATATGCAGACCATCCAGCTTGTTCCCGATGAAGACGTTGTTGTAAATTCCGGGGGCATCGAAGGGGACCCCAAACAACGGTGGCAACGGCTTGGTCGTGCTGCCGGGAACGGGGATGACAATCGGTGCAGGAGGTGCCAGGAAGTTGAGACGTCCCCCATTGGCAATCAAATTCAGGCCATTCGCACCGTTGTTCTCGAAGAGGTTTGAGCGACTGGCCGTGGTTGCAGTCCCGCTAGGGCCGCCGATGATTCCGCTGATGCTTCCACCCGCTTGGGCAACCAACTGCAACCCATCATTCGCATTGGAATTGAAGGTATTGGATTGGACAACCACATCGAGCGGCGTCACGAACGGTGGTGAACCCGCGTTCGTGACTTGAATCCCGTTGCCCAGGTTATCGTGGACGTTATTGTTGACGAACTGAGATTCCGTGCCTGCGGCGATGGTTCCCGAAAGGTTCGTCAGCAAGACCCCGTTCAATCCCCCTTGGATTTCGTTGTTGTTGATGTTCACGTTCTGGTTGTTGTTGCCCCGAATTCCATTACCGGTGGCACTCCCCGTGATGTTAAACCCAGAGACTTCCATGCCGCGGCTGTTGCCACCGGCCAGTGTAATCACGTCGCCACCCGTACTGTTAAACAGTTTCGGATTGGGGCCTCCCGTGTAGCCTGGCATGTTCATATTCACACCTGGAAGATTCGCAGTGGTGAAGTTGTGGGCGATCGAGGTACTGAGCAACCGTTGACCATCGAAGAGCTCCAACGTCTTGGTAGTGTCAAGATTCGTTGAAGAATTGTCTGCTCGCGATTGAACCAGAATGATTCCGTATTGCTGACGCTGTGCTGCGGAAACGGATTCGTACTGAGCAACGCTACCGAACGGACTATTGGCAGTCCCGTTACCACCTAAGCCAAGGTTCGGGTTGATATTGGCGACAAAGTAAGGACGATGAGTTGTCGGGTCGATCGCCAAGTCCACGGTCTGGAAGCTATCGGTCTTGGCCATCACGCGGTTCTGACGGAAGACATTCTGATTCAGACGATCATGGACGCGTGGATTACGCATCCAGCGGCTCGGCCTGCCGTCGGGCAGATTCACGAAGACCTGAAACTGTGTGTTCAAGCCGAAAGCTGCATCGTCGGTCACCTGCACACCGAACGAAACGTCTTCGTTGATTTGAGACAACAACCGTCCGCTCACCCCAGTGAAGTTGCCCCCATGCTGG
>Ga0114978_10000818_pt1 | contig 26008 bp, 17 predicted proteins | sample S_140212_EF_Meta_FD_87027 | JGI IMG/M metagenome (GOLD analysis project Ga0114978, IMG submission 87027) | Freshwater microbial communities from Lake Simoncouche, Canada to study carbon cycling - S_140212_EF_MetaG | ecosystem: Environmental > Aquatic > Freshwater > Lake | place: Lake...
AAAATACCAAGACTATCTCACGCCGAAGATGTTTGCGCTTGCCGCCGAAGCGGTGCGTGCTTCTGGACCAAATCCGGAAGTGCAATCCTATGTTGCGTTGAGCGGTCACTCCCTGTATTTCGGAAATCAAATGCCGCTGGATATGTTCCAACTGGCGCAGTCCCCAGGATTGATGCCTGGCATCAGCGATTGGATGACCGGTGGGAGCTGGAACTGGGACAGTCACCAAGCCGTCGCGTTCTCGGTGGCACCGTTCAACGGCGGCGCCCGCCGCTACGGCGCCGACTTCGGCAAGACGCCGCTTTCATTTCCGATGATGCACTGCGTTGACCCCTCGTTGTTCCGTGCGTACACGCAATTGGCCAACCAATGCAAATTCATCAGCTACTATAATTACGGCCCAGACTACGAGGCCACCGAGGGATTCTGGTCGCAGAGTGCATGCGGCGATGCCGTCCAGCACGTCAATAATCAGGCAGCCCGAATGGATGACATTCTGGGCCCCGGGATGATGCGTCCTAGCCGTGTGGCAATGCTCTATGCCACCTCTCAGGATATCTGGTGGCCTGCCTGGCCTTTTGCGGATAAACGGGCGACCTTTCTGGCCTTGTCGCACGACTACTACCAGCCCGATCTAGTCAGCGAGGAGCAGATCACCGCCGGGGCGCTGGCCCACTATGACAGCCTGTATGTGCTGGATTCAGTTGTGCCAACAGCCGCCCAAAAATCTATTGAGGCATGGGTCAGGGCAGGCGGGCTTTTGTGGGCCTGCGATGATGCGGCCGCCAACAACGAATATGCCGAACCTCACGATCTGCTGGAACGGCTCGGCGGACTCAAACGTGATTACAGCGTGGCCCCGAACGCGGCGACGCAGGTCGTGCCGGTTGAAGGAGAGAAAACTTTCCCGCCCCACGCAGTTCCCGTGCGCGGGCGATCCAACGAGGCCATTCGGCTGGGCGTATTCAAGTGGGACGGCGCTCGCATTCGCGCGACCTATAGCGACGGCCATCCCGCGTGGGCTGAGAAAAAAGTCGGCAGCGGAACGGTTGTCTACGTTGGGCATCGGTGCGGACTCTCCTATGCGGCAGGTGCGAGCAACCGTGGCCCATTCAAAGTGTGGCCGAGCGAGCGACGATGCCTCATCGTGCGTCCTCTGGAGGAGGCTCAGATCGATCGTGAACTGATCGTATCAAAGCCCCTTGTCATGACAACGCCGATCTCAACTGCCGCTGGCACCGTCATCATTCTCTATAATATGGATGCCCACGAACAGAATGGGCTCACGATCACTTTGAAAGAGCCCGCTAGGCCGCGCAGCGTTGAGTGGTGCGACGAGAATGGACAACTCGTACCGATTCCGTTCGATTACGCCAATGGCCTCATGATCCTCACCGGCCTGAACCTCCCTTGGAAAGGCACGATGATCCTCGTGCGGCGGACTGCGGCACCGCCCGATCATCGCCTGGCAGAGATGCGGGCTGCCGCGGTCAAGGGGATCGCTGCAAACGATTGGCAGGCGGCCAGTGCCGGCGCGTGGTGTGCTGGTTTTTTTCCAGAGTGGAACCTCGCCCCGACGATCGCCCCCTTGCTCGGGCACTCGCACTGGGCGGTGCGGAGGTCGGCGGCAGAATCGCTGGGGCGTTTGGGACATAGGGCCGCCGAAAACAAAATTCGCGCCGCGCTCGACAAGGAGACCGATTCGCACGCGCTGGCCGATGAACTCTACGCGTTGGCCCAACTCGGTCACCGAGATATTGGCGCGTTATGCCACGCGTACGCAGCCCATCCGGATCCTTTTGTGCGCAGCGAAGCCGCACGCAGTAAAGCCGCACTCACTGTCGCTCCACAGAGCAAAAAGAGCGGCCCGCCATGACGCGATGACGCGATGACGCCATGACGCCATGACGCCATGACGCGATGACGCCATGACACGATGACACGATGACACGATGACACGATGACACGATGACACGATGAGAAAAAAGGGCCGGCGGTTCTATCCGCGCCCGAGGGAGACCGACAGTCCGTCGTAAGCAAGCTCTACGCCCGCTGGCAGGGCTGCCGAAATTGTCGCGTGGTCGATCTCGTGTGAGAGATGTGTGAGGAACGTACGGCGGGCGTTCACCTGCAATGCCACGGCAATCGCCTCTGGAACCGAGAAATGGGTCGGGTGAGGCGAGGGCCGAAGGCAATCCAGAATAAGTGTGTCGAGGCCTTCTAGCAGAGGCCAAGTCTCGGCCGGGATGCGGTTGGTGTCGGTGCAATACGCTAGGCCACCAAATCGAAAACCCAGCACGTCAAAAACTCCGTGCCCCAGCCGGAGAGGTATGACTCGCGTGCCAAGCAGGTCGAACGCCTGATCGGTGATCCGCTCAAACGCAATCTTCGGAAGGCCGCCGCCGAGAACGGGGGTAGTTTCAAAAGCGTAGTCGAATGCCCTGCAAATTCGTTTCTCTACGCGTTCCTCGCAGAACACTCGCATCGGACGCCTGACGTGGTAGCAGAGCGGGCGGATATCGTCGAGCCCGTAGACGTGGTCGACGTGGTCGTGCGTGTAGAGCACGGCATCCACCGAACCGATGCGTTCCCGCAGGAGTTGCGTTCGCAGGTCGGGTGTCGTGTCGATGAGCAGCGTTCCCTCGGGCAGACCGAGGATTACACTGGTGCGGGTGCGGTTGTTGCGAGGATCATCGCTGGTGCACGTCTGGCAGCGGCATCCCACCACAGGCACTCCGACGCTGGTCCCAGTGCCTAGAAAAAGCAACTGGCCAGCCATGTCTTGAAACGGCACAGTCGCAGGCGACAAAAGCTCTGGTGCCTTGGACACGACCGACGCGATCGGGACGGGTGTCACATCGGATGCCGTGAATGCCGGCGACGCGTTGGATGTCTTCTCTATTTTAGATGTCATGCGGTCGATTCCGGGGTACCCACCCGAACGACTCCCGGGCCACAGGAGCCGCATAGTGTAGCCTGTTGTCGAGGAGCCGCCTTGACCCGCACGGGCATCGGCCGCGACAATTGTGTTTTCATTGTTTTCTGCTTTCATGACGGTATCCAATGCAACAACTCGAACGCCTCTGGGATGGTCTCTCGAATGCCGCTGCCGGTGTCGGCTCCCGACTGGAGCGGCTTTTAACCGGCATGTTCGGCTCCTCCAACGCCCGGTACGTGCGACGGCTCGAACCAAAGATAGAGGCGATCAATTCGCTCGAACCAAAGTATCGGGCGCTCACCGACGCCGAACTGCGGGGCCAAACCGGTGAATTCCGTCGCCGTCTGGCAGCTGGCGAAACGCTCGACGACATCTTGGTCGAGTCCTTTGCCGTTTGCCGGGAAGCGGGGCGGCGATTTCTCGTCATGCGGCATTACGATGTGCAGATGATCGGCGGAATGGTGCTGCACTCTGGTGCGATTGCCGAGATGATCACAGGCGAGGGCAAAACGCTCGTGGCCACGCTGCCGGCCTACCTCAATGCCCTTGAGGGTAAGGGCGTGCACGTGGTCACTGTCAACGACTATCTCGCCCGGCGCGATATGGAGTGGATGGGGCCTCTGTACATCGGCATGGGGCTCACCGTCGGGGCGATCCAATCCGGCATGGACGCGGCCGAACGACAGCAGGCCTATGCCTGCGATATCACATACGGCACCAATAATGAATTTGGTTTCGACTACCTCCGCGACAATATGCGGATGGCCGCGAGAGGCGACGATCGCTTTCCCAAGCATCTCCAGCAAAGCCAAGGGTTCTTGAACTACGCGATTGTAGACGAGGTGGACAACATCCTGATCGATGAGGCGCGTACGCCGCTGATCATCTCTGGCCCAGCGCATGACGACATCACAAAATATTCCAAAGCAGATCACATCTCCCGTCAACTCAAGGCCGAGACGCACTTTGAGGTGAAGGAAAAAGAGCACACCGTTTCGCTCACCGAAGATGGCGTACGGCAGGCCGAAAAACTCGCCGATGTGGAGAGCTTCTATACCGCTGGCAATATGGAGTGGCCGCATCTTATCGACAATTCGCTGAAGGCTCACTATCTCTACAAGCGCGATGTCCACTATGTCGTGCAGGGAGACGAGGTTGTGATCGTAGATGAGTTCACCGGCCGATTGATGCCGGGCCGCCAGTGGTCTGACGGCCTGCACCAGGCCGTCGAAGCGAAAGAGGGCGTGCGCATCAAAGAAGAGTCGCAAACACTCGCTACAGTCACGCTCCAAAACTTCTTCAAGCTCTACAGAAAACTCGGTGGCATGACCGGCACGGCCATGACCGAAGCGAGTGAATTCTGGAAAATCTACAAGCTCGACGTCATTGCGATTCCGCCCAACCGCGGCATGCAGCGAACGAATCATCCGGACGTGATCTACCGCACCGAGCGGGAGAAGTGGATCGCCGTGGCCGACGAACTGGAGCGACTGCACCGCTGGGATTCGGTGGCGCTCTCTGATGGCAGTTTCCGAATGGGCACGATCGTTCGCGAGAGCGACGCCGAACTTGAGTTCGAAGCCAAGGGAGAGAAAACAACGGAGGCAATTCCACGCGGGAAAGTGCGTGAAATTCAGCGCAAGGGCTGCCCGGTGCTCGTGGGCACCGTGTCGATCGAGAAGAGCGAGCGGCTTTCGGAGTTGTTGGAAAAACGGGGAGTGACGCATCAGGTGCTCAATGCCAAGCACCACAAACGAGAGGCGGAAATCATTGCTCAAGCTGGCCGGCTTAATGCCGTCACGATCGCCACCAACATGGCCGGCCGTGGTACCGACATTATTTTGGGCGGCAATCCCGACACCCTCGCTTGGGCGCAGTTGCAAGACAAATACGCAACCCGACTGGACGTGCCGCAGCAGGAGTGGGGAGCCTTGGTCAAGGAAATCTCCACGCGAGAAAATATGAAGACCGAGGGAGAGCTGGTTTGCAAGCTGGGCGGCCTCCACATTATCGGCACCGAACGACACGAAGCCAGGCGCATCGACCTGCAGCTCCGCGGACGTTGTGGCCGACAGGGCGACCCAGGCGACAGCCGATTCTTTCTCTCGCTCGAAGACGATCTCATGCGAATCTTTGCCGGCGAGTGGGTGAAAAATGTACTCACGCGGCTGGGCATGCAGGATGGTGAGGCAATCGAAAGCCGAATGGTCACGCGGCGGGTCGAGGCGGCACAGAAGAAGGTCGAGGAACGTAATTTTGAGGTTCGCAAAAACCTTCTTGAGTACGACGAGGTGATGGACGAACAGCGCAAGCGAGTGTACGGCTTTCGCCAGCAGATCCTCGAGGGTGCCGACTGCCGCGAACTGATTCAAAACATGGTCGACCGGCAGGTCAACCATAATATCGGAACATTTCTGGATAAGGACTACGGGCCGCAGACGTTTGCTACATGGGCATCGGGGCACCTGTCCTGCGAACTCGACGGGGCCGACTTCCGCGCCCTGTCCCCCGAAGAGGCAGAACGTTTGGCTGTGGATGAGGCCATTCGGCAGTCGGAATCGCAAATCTTTGAGGCCGTTGAGGAGAATATCCCACCCGACGAGGATGAGGCCGAGTGGAACTGGTCGGCGCTAGCTTCGTTTGCCAACACCCGCTGGAAGCTCTCGGTGAACGACCGCGAGCTCAAGCGGGTGGGTCGCAGCGGCGTGGCGGAATTTTTGCAAGAAAAAGTGCGCGAAGCGATCCACCGCATTGATCTCTCGGATGGCGGGCGGTTCTTGACGTCGGACTTCGGCCTGCGATCGGCCCGCGGATGGACAGAGTGGCGATTTGGGGCGCCTTTGGCTGCCAACGGCTCCGACCAACTCGATCCCAGTGGTCTCGATGTGCAGGCGTTTCAGCAACTTGTGTGCCGGCAGGCCCGCGAGGTATACGCCCGTCGCGAGATCGAATATCCCGTGCTGGTGGGGCTCTCTCATTTTTCACAACGGCAGGAGGATGGTTCGCGACGGCTCGACCGCAATCAGATCTTGGCGTGGGCACGAGAGCGATTTGATCCTGCCCTAGAAGAGAGTGCGATTGATGCTTTGGATTTTGAGCACCTGAAGTCAACGCTCGTGGAAGCCAGTCGTCGGCGGCACGCCCGTGGTGACGATGCTCGCGACGAGATGAAGCGGATGGAGCGGGCTGTGTTGCTCCAGATCCTCGACAACGCGTGGAAGGATCATCTTCTGGCAATGGATCACCTGCGATCCAGCGTGGGCTTGCGGGGCTACGCACAGGTCGATCCGAAGGTGGAATACAAGCGAGAGGGAATGCGCACGTTTGATTTAATGTGGAAGGGCATCGATGAACGAGTGACCGACATCGTCTATCGAATCGAAGAGGTGGAAGACGACGCATTGCAAAGCACGTGGAAAGAGACAGCTGCGATCCACGCCGAAGCCCCGTCTGTATCGCTTGAACATTCTGGATCACTGGGGGATACGGGTGCTGCGAGCAGCATGCCCGCAGCGGAAGAAAACCACGAGCCGATCCGCAACGTTGGACAGAAAGTAGGCCGCAACGATCCCTGTCCCTGCGGCAGCGGGAAGAAGTTCAAGAACTGTTGCGCCCGGTCTAACAGCATTTCGACCGGGTAAATTGCGCCCCCCCGTTCTTTCGATCTTATGCTGTTGAATCTGGTCTACTTTGTGGTCGGAGTGTTGCTGCTGCCGTGGGTGGCGTGGCGTCGTGTGGCTGGTCGACGGCCCGTGCCCGCTCCGTGGACTCGGTTCACCGGATCGGTGCCCCGCCTGCCCCGCGATCACTCGGGCGTTGGCCTGAGCGTTCACAAGCCCACCCCGCGCATCTGGCTGCACGGCGTGAGCGTGGGCGAAGTGCAACTCCTCTGGCTGCTCTGGCAGGAAATTGCGAAGCAGGCGCAGGCCGATGCCCTGTCGGTGGAGTGTGTTGTTTCCAGTTCGACGACAACGGGCCTTGCGTTGGCAGCCGGCCGGTTTGGCGACAGCCGAGTGTTTCCCTGTCCATTCGACTTCACGTGGGCCGTGGGCCGTGTGTTTGACCGCATGGATCCCGACATGCTGGTGCTCGGAGAGCTTGAGCTGTGGCCCAATCTGCTCTTTGCCGCGAGCCATCGGGGCGTTGCAATTGTCGTGGCCAACGCTCGCATGAGCGAACGCAGCGCGAGGGGCTACGGCCGCATCCGGCCGCTGGTACAAGGCATGCTCAAGAAAGTGTCGCTTGTGCTTGCGCGGTCGCGGGACGATGCCGATCGCTTCGCTGGATTGGGCGCGGCCAACGTGATCGTTACTGGCTCAATGAAGTTCGACGGTGTGCAAGTCACGCGCCAATCGGCCGAGGTTGCTCGGCTGCGCACGCTGGCAGGCATCACGGTAGACGGCACTTCAGAAAGCCACACTGTATTTCTGGCTGGCAGCACGCAGGCTCCGGAAGAGCAACTCGCAGTCGAAACATTTCTCGCACTCACTCACGACTATCCAACACTTCGCCTTGTGCTCGTGCCGCGGCACGTTGAGCGGTGTGGAGACATTGGCAGTTGGCTGGATCGCACCGGGCTTCGCTGGCAGCAGCGGAGCCGGTTGGAGCAGGAGGGCGCCGACCCGCAGGCCCGCGTGCTCTTGGTCGATACCACCGGAGAACTTGCCTTTTGGTGGGGTACCGCGTCGATCGCGTTTGTGGGGGGCAGCCTCGATGGCAGGCGGGGGGGACAAAACATGCTCGAGCCCGCCGCCTATGGCGCGGCGATTTGCTTCGGTCCTTTCACCCGGAATTTTCAGGCCGAGGTGGCGGTATTGCAGGCGGCCAACGCCGCCTGCATTGTGACAAATGGCCACGATTTACTTGCATTTGTGGCTCGCTGCCTAGCAGAGCCACAGTGGGCCCACAGCCTTGGACAACGAGCGGCCGAGGCCGTGGCTGCCCACCGCGGAGCCACAGCGGATTCAGCTGCTCGCATCCTGGGGCAACTGTCATCCGGCCACACGAGGTATTCCAGTTGCCGAATCCGGCCCATATCCGGATAATCGTTTGCTCAGAGTCATGCAGTGATGCATGCAAGCAGTTAACGGACATTCCGATTCACTCTTATTTCCAGTTCGCTTCACTTTCACACGAGAGGCACAAGTCGTGGCACAAGGCAAGTATCTGTTTACGAGCGAGTCGGTCAGCATGGGGCATCCCGATAAGTTAGCTGACCAGATTTCAGACGGTGTTCTGGATGCCTATCTCGCTCAAGATCCACATAGCCGCGTGGCGTGCGAGACCCTCGTAACGACAGGCCTAGCGGTCGTGGCTGGCGAGATCACCTCGCGGGGCACGATCGACTACCAGCAGGTGGTGCGCGATGTGATCCGCTCGGTGGGATACACCGATGACGAGATGGGCATTGCAGCCGACACATGCTCGGTGCTCGTGGCCGTCGGCAAGCAAAGCGGCGATATCGCAATGGGCGTGGATGAAAACAACTCCCAAGGAAAAGATATTGGGGCCGGCGATCAGGGGCTGATGTTTGGCTACGCATGCAACGAAACACCGGAACTCATGCCGCTGCCGATCGCGTTGGCTCACCGCATATTAAACCGGCTCACCGAAGCTAGGCAGAAGAAAGAAGTGGATTGGCTGCGTCCAGACTCAAAGAGCCAAGTCACGATCGAATACGACGGCAATCGCCCTGTCCGCGTCGACACCGTAGTTGTTTCCACGCAGCATGCCCCGCATGCCACCAACGAGCAGATTCACGACTTCGTCGTCACAAAAATCGTGAAGCCGCTCCTGCCTAGTGACTTGGATACCAGCAATGTCACGTACCACATCAATCCCACCGGTCGGTTTGTGGTGGGTGGCCCGCACGGTGATTGCGGCCTCACCGGACGCAAGATCATCGTGGACACATATGGTGGCTGGGGCCGCCATGGTGGCGGCGCTTTTTCCGGGAAGGATCCAACCAAAGTCGATCGCAGTGCCGCATACATGGCTAGGCACGTAGCCAAAAATATCGTGGCTGCGGGGCTGGCCGATCGCTGCGAACTGCAGTTGGCCTACGCCATCGGCGTCAGCGAGCCGGTGAGCGTGCATGTTGACACAGAGGGAACCGGGAAGATCGACGATCAGCGGCTCTGCGAACTGGTTCGTGAGTTTTTTCCGCTGACTCCGCGAGGCATTATCGACTACCTCGACCTACGTCGACCGATCTACAGACGCACTGCCGCTGGCGGCCACTTCGGCCGGGACGGCTTCACTTGGGAGCAAACCGACCGCGCCCGTGCTCTGGCAGAAGCGGCCGGTGCAGCTGTTGCGGTGGGCTGAGGCCGGTATGGATTCGCACGGATTTCCAGATGGACAGGAGTCCGAGCGATGGCTGGATTCCGGTGCGCCGGCGTTTGCTGGCGTAGTCTCTGCGCAGACAGACGGCTCTATCGAGCAGGCTTTTGTTGCTGCTGCCGGTGCGAGTGCTGGCGTAACGTCGCTGGCGTGCGGCACCGTGCTCTGCATGCGTCGGGTATCGGGCGCCATGATGCCAGCCCCCGAACCGGTTGGTCTGCTTGCTGCATGCGCTCTCGGCGTGGCGGCAGTGGGTGTGGGCATGATTCTGGTCAGTGATGGGGCGGCGGCCCGCGTGGGCCATGGCATCCGCTGGGGGATTGCCGCTCGCATTGGCCTTCTACTGGGATTGGTTGCGATCGCTGTGCCTCCTGCGGCTGCATCGGGAATTGATATGGCTGCGTGTGCTGCAGCGGTGCTTGGCTCGGCCGCGATGATCCTCAGGCCACTTGTGTCGCCCATCCTAGCTGCGCGTGTGCAATGGCCGATCCACCACCAGAGGCGCCGTTTCGAGGTGGGCCTTTCCGCCAGTGGGGAGCAGAGAGCAATCGATCCAGCTACGCGGGTGGTACACGCACCAGCAGGATTGCCGGCCCCCTGCCCAGGCCACCTGCTCCAACGGTTTGAACGGTATCAACTGCCCGATGCCGACTGCCTGCGTGGCACGATCCATCTGGCCGTGCCAGTTGGGGTTCGCACCGCATATGGCCACGTTGGATTTTGTCCGCCGTTTGCTGAGATGCCTACTGTGGAAGTGACCACAGACTACGATCACGTGGAGGCGATCGTGTCGGCTGCGGAGGTGTTGCCTTGGGGCGTGCGGGTTGAGTGCCGACTGGATGAACCGGCCGAAGAGGCATTTGAAATTCCCATCAACCTGTCGGTGCGAGCGACCGCAGTGTTTGCGCTATCGTCTATGCAGGGCTCGGTGCAATCTCCCGCGCTTGACGCTGCGGCCGGCCTGTTGCCCGTGCTCGGCCACCCTCAGGCTCAACCGTAACTCTGGAGTACCCGCCGATGGCCCGCTGGCCTGAACACATCTGGACGACGCTGTTCACGTACGGTGTTATTTTCATTGGCTTTCCACTGCTTTGCTTTGTAATGTGGATGTGGGTGCGGGGTGGCTGGCAAGAGCTTTTTTAATGCGTTTCTGGGTTCCCTGTGTGTGTGTGTACTTTTTCGATGGATATTCCACCTCTTCTCGCCGGACGGATTCAGCAGTCTGGGCAGTCAGCATGCCTGACGTTCTGGGATCGGCTGAATCCTGTTTCGCAGGCTCACCTGCTGAATCAACTCCAAGGCCTCAACTGGGATCAACTGGATGTTTTGAGGGGACTGGTGACCCAAGCGATCGCAACCGACGAGGAACTGCCTAGGGATCTGGCCGATGCCTCCACGCCTGCTTGCCTTCAACTAGGCAATCCGCTCAACACTCCTTCGCCGCCCCAAGCCATGGCTCGCGGTAGCCTCGCGTTGGTCGAGGGGACCGTTGGCGCGATTCTCGTCGCGGGGGGCCAGGGCACGCGACTGGGCTGCGCGGGGCCAAAGGGGCTCTATGCAATCGGCCCTGTGTCGCAGGCCAGTCTCTTTGAGGTACTCCTTGGCAAACTGCTGGGCGTGCGGCGGCGATTTGGCAAAGATGTGCCTCTGGCAATCATGACCAGTTCGGCCACCGACGCCGACACCCGTGAGTATCTTCGATCGCACGCATACTGTGGCCTCGATCCGTCGCATGTGTTCGTTTTTTGTCAGCAGAGTCTGCCTGCCCTCGATGCCACCACCGGCTGCCTGCTTTTAGACGCTCCCGATCACGTTGCCATGGCCCCAGATGGTCACGGCGGCATGCTCGACGCACTCAGTCAATCTGGTGGATTGGATTGGTTTGCCCAACGCGGCACCGAACAGATCGTGAGCTTTCAGGTGGACAACCCACTGGCCATGCCGCTGGACAGAGAGTTTCTGGGTTACCATCTGCTCTGCCAGGCGGATTTTTCCACGCAGATTGTGCGCAAGCTCGATCCGGCAGAACGCGTGGGCGTTGTGGTGGAGCATGCCGGCACACATCGCGTGGTGGAATATAGCGATCTACCCGCAACGCTTGCTTCCGAGCGGCTGGCAAACGGCCGCCTACGGTTTGATGCTGGCAGCATTGCCGTGCACGCCTTCGCCAAATCGTTCCTCGATCGCGTTGCTGCCATCCCCAATGCACTGCCCCTCCATCGGGCATTGAAGTCCGTACCCGTTTGGGATGCATCCGGCAGACAGGTGGTGCCGCACGCTCCTAATGCGGTCAAGTTTGAACGATTTATTTTTGACCTGATGCCGCTGGCCCATCACGTGTGCGTGGTTGAGATTCCAGCCGCGCAGGGCTTTGCGCCGCTCAAAAATCCGTCCGGTGCGGCCAGTGATTCTCCGCAGCATGTGCGGGCTGCACTGGTGCAACACGCCCGCACTCAGCTTGAAAAGGCCGGTGTTTTTGTGGCAGATGGCATCGATGTGGAATTAGATGCTGCAACTATTCTAGACCACGAGGATATCGGCCGCGTACTCTTGCCAGGCAGTCGGATCGATCGACCGCTGGTTGTCGGCGGCGAAGCCATCCGACAACCAGTTGATTCAAACACTCAGAACGTTTTGCACCCACTCCCGAGGAGAAAATAAATTATGCTGCATGCAATTGTGATGGCGGGCGGATCGGGCACCCGCTTTTGGCCAGCCAGCCGCGCTGCCTTGCCCAAGCAACTGTTGTCTCTGGCCGGTCGCCACACGCTGCTGGAAGAAACGATTGGGCGGTTGGATGGGCTCGTGCCGCCGGATCGCATAATGGTGGTCACAGCGCAGCGACTCTTGCCCGCGGTGCGGGCGCAGTTGCCATCCGTACCAGACACGGGACTCGTTGGCGAGCCATGCAAGCGAGACACGGCCCCCTGCATTGGATTAGCCGCTCTGTTAGTGGCCCGCCACGATCCGTCGGCCACAATGGCCGTCATGCCCTCCGACCATGTGATCTCGCCTGCGGCCAGCTTTCGCGCGGCGATTGAGCAGGCCACGGCAATCGTCGACGCATCACCGGGGCGGCTGGTCACGTTTGGCATCAAGCCTGCGTACGCCGCTGAAAGCTTTGGATACATCCAGCAGGGCGAACGGTTGCCGTCCGGCAGCCCTCCCGGCCGAAGCGGGGCTGCAGTGCATAGCGTGGCTAGGTTTCGCGAAAAGCCACCGTTGAGTGTGGCCCAAGAGTATCTGGCCGCTGGAAATTTCCTGTGGAACGCCGGCATCTTCGTCTGGAAAGCAGCCACCATCCTGGAGGCGTTGGCCCAGCATCAGCCCGAGTGCCTGGCGCATCTGGAGCGGATTGCCAAGGCGTGGGACACACCCCAACGGCAGCGGGTGTTCGCGGAAGAATTTGCAGCCATCAAGGGAATCTCTATCGACTACGCTGTGCTGGAACACGCCAGGGATGTGGTCGTGATTGAGGCTCCTTTTTCCTGGGACGATCTGGGGGGGTGGTCGGCCGTGGCCCGCCAGCGCGGCAGCGATGCCGAGGGCAACACCATCGTTGGAAAACACGTGGGGATCGACACCGTATGCACCGTAGTCCATACCAGCGACGACCACCTCGTTGTCACGATGGGCCTGAAGGATATGCTTGTTGTGCACACTCCCGACGCCACGCTGGTTGCCAGTCGGGCTCACGAGGAAGCTGTGCGACAGGTCGTGGCCGAATTGGAGAAACGCGGTTGGAACGAATTCCTGTGAGAGCGTGGCACGGCCTGGTCGTTGCAATCAGCGTTGTTGCGTGCTTTTTTTGCTGCTTGGCTACCCGTGCAGAACCAGTGGCTGCGGAGACCGCCACGGCCGTACCACAACTCCATCCGCATAGCGATTGGGCCGACTGGATGGCATCCCTCAGGCAGGTCACCGATGCCATGGAGTGGTCGGACGAGTTGGTACATCACGATTGGCGTGTGCAACGGCGACCTGGTAGCGACTCCTGCCGCATCCTAGATCCGGGCGATGTCTGCCTATACGAGGGGACGCAGGCTGACTGCCTCAAGGCCTTTGGAGCGATCGAGCAAGCCGCCAAGATTCCAACAGTGGATGGCCCGACAGTGATCGTGCTGCACGGCCTCGGCGAAGGAAGGGCATCGATGCGGCCGTTGGTGAGGCACCTTCGCGAGCATCTGAAGGCAACGGTTCTGAACGTCGGCTATGCCAGTCCCAAAGCCAGCATTGATGCCCACGGTCGTTCGTTGGCCGCAGTGATCGCGGGGCTTCCGCACGCCAGTCGAATCAGCTTTGTTGGGCACAGCCTCGGCAATCTGGTGGTGCGTCGCTGGATGGCGATGGCACCAGCAGAGGAACTTGCCCGAGTGCACCGGATGGTGATGCTCGGCGCACCGAATCAGGGTTCGGAATTGGCTCGCATGGCATCCAAGATATGGGTGCTTTCTGTGCTCTCCAACGGGGCTGCACGGGATCTGGTGGTGGATTGGCCTAAGGTTTCTCGTGACCTAGCCGTGCCTACGTGCGATTTTGGCATCGTGGCCGGTGGCAAAGGAGACAATGAAGGCTACAGCACGTTTTTGAAAGGCGACGATGACGCCGTCGTGCGGGTGGCCGAAACGCATCTCGAAGGAGCCAACGATTTTCTGCTTGTGCATGTGCGGCATGCGTGGATGATGAAGCACGCGACGGTGCAGCAGGCAACATTTTCTTTCCTAGAAACGGGAGCTTTTCCAAAGGCCACTGCGGCGGTTTACAAAGACGATGGTGGTGGCGCGCCGGATCGCGATCTGTCCGAACCTAAAACGAGCGTGCAATGAGTGGCGATCTTTTATTTCCAGCCGCAGGCCGAGTGGCTGCCATCGACTATGGCCGCAAGCGGATTGGTGTGGCCATCTGCGACGCCCAACGCATCATCGCCAGCCCCTTGTGCATGCATCGGCCAACTGGTGATACCACTGCTGAAGCCACGTTTTTTCGCAAGCTCGTGGCAGAGGAAAGCATTGGGGGTTTTGTCGTCGGCCTCCCCGTGCACGCCGATGGATCCGATAGCCGCATGTCGGTGGAAGTCGAACGCTTTGGAGCGTGGTTGAAAGAATCGACCGGCTGCCCTGTAGTATTTCACGACGAGCGGTACAGCTCTCAAGAAGCCGTCGGGCTCATGGCTGGCTTGGGTATGTCGCGACGACAGAAGAAGGCCCGCACCGATTCGCTTGCGGCTCAGATTGTGCTCTCGTCGTGGCTTGAGTCGCAGGTGTCGGCGGGTGCCGGCCAAAGGCCGGGAGCACTCGACGGATGACATCCTCTTTGCCACCCGCTGCGGCAGCGGATCAGCGTGCGCCTACTCGGCTTATCGTGGGTTGTGGCCCCCTGGGCATGCGAGTGGCCACTCGCTGGATAGCGGACGGATCGTGTGTGTATGGAATCACTCGCACGCACGCGAGGGCCTCGCAGCTTGCTGCGGTGGGCATCCGGCCAATTGTGTCGGATGTGACCGGAAAATCGATCCACGATCTGCCTGAAGTCGACACCATGTTCTGGAGCGTCGGTTTTGACCGCACCGCCTCGGCCACCTATCGCGAGGTCCACGTGGAGGGTCTGGCTCGCGTGTTTGGCGCATTGCCGGGACGGCCGCGGCTGATTCTTTCCAGTTCGACTGGCGTGTGGGGAGATGAGGATGGCCGGATCGTAAACGAACAGACGCCTGCCCTGCCGACCCGCGAAGCCGGCCGCGTGCTCTTGGAAGCCGAACGGCTCATGCATACCCAGGAGCATTGCGCAGGCACGGCCCTACGTTTTGCGGGCCTCTATGGTCCGGGCAGACTGCCGCGGCTGGAAGACCTCAAAGCAGGCCGAGCGATCGCCGCAGATCCGGAGAGCTGGCTCAACCTGATCCACCTCGATGATGCGGCCCGCGTGGTCGTGGCGATCGCCTCCCACCGAGCCCCACGCGAACTCTATGTGGTATCCGATGGAGTGCCAGTGAGACGCCGCGAATGGTACGGCCATTTGGCCGCACTCTCCGGTAGTCCTGAGCCGACGTGGGATGTCACATTGCCGAGAACCAGGGGAGCCGACAAACGCATCGACCCCGCCCTGCTCTTTCGCGATCTGGGGCTCACGCTCGACTACCCCGACTCGCTCCAAGGCCTCGCCGCCATCCTAACGTAGATCCGGTGTAGATCGGGTTTGGAAGGAAAACCCGCAGGCTGCTGTGCTGCGCAGATGCGCATAGGAATGCGTCTTCCGGACACCCTCTTGCGACTGTCCTAAGGGCTGGCCGGTTCGGCTGCTGGAATTGTGCGGGCCAAACCGGCAGCACCGCCGGCCAAGGTATTGAGATAATCCACCGTCACGTTCATGGCCTCTTTAAAATAGAAATCGCGTTTGACAATCGGTCGCTTCGGATCGATCGATTCCTCCAGCTTCTTCTCTTCATCGTCAGCCGGTTTACCGTCGTTCCACTGACGAGAGAACTCCGCCTCTACAAGCGAAACGGTCTTCTCGCTTTTCCGCTTTTGATACTGCGCGATATCTTTTTCAACCTTCCGGAAATCCTCGCTCGCAGCCACCCGACCGACCGACCGATTGCGCAGGGCCTTGAGCATGTCGTCGGTTACTTTGCCGCTCGACTGAAATGTCGCAGGAGGCACTTTATCGAAGGCAATTGTGTGGTCGAGATCCGATTCGCCAACCGGCAAGTGCGTGGTGATGCTGGGCAACTCCACATCGCTTTTCACGCCCTCAATCTGCGTACTTTGGCCACTGGGGCGATAAAATTGCTGCATCGTGATCTTGATCGCACCGAGCGATGGGGCGTTTGGCAACCGCTGAAAGAGCTGCCTCCCGAGGTCGAGCAGGCTCTGCACCGTTCCCTTCCCGTGCGTGGTGTTATCGCCAACCACAAGGCCGCGATGGTAATCCTGAATCGCTCCGGCCACGATCTCACTGGCGCTGGCACTGAATTTATTCGTGAGCACAACCAGCGGACCGCTCCAGGACACACCCGGATCAACGTCGTCGTACTGCTGCACTCGCTTGTCAGCATCCTTGATCTGCACAACGGGGCCTGTGTCGATAAAAAGCCCCGTCAGCGAGATCGATTCAGGCAGGGACCCGCCGCCGTTGTTCCGCAGATCGAGCACAACGCAATCCACCCCTTTTTCGCGAAACTCATCCAGCAAGCGTTTGCAATCGCGGGTGCTGCTTTTGTACTCGGCCTGGCCTTGGCGTGCGCCTGCCATATCCATGTAAAAACTCGGGAGGTTGATCACGCCAATCCTAAAAGGAGTGCCGTCGGACTTGCGTCCCTCCTCAATCACTTCGCCACGAGCCTCACTATCCTTGAGCTCGATTTTGGCTCGCGTGATGTCGTAGGTTTTTGGGACTGCCTGGCCGACCGGAATCACTTTAAGCCGCACGATCGTATTCCGCTTCCCTCGAATCAGCTTGACCACCTCGTTCAAGTTCATGTCGACAACATCAACAAGTTCGCCGTCGGCCCCCTGCCCCACGCCGATCACGCGGTCTTTTTTCTGGAGGCGGCCATCCTTGTCGGCGGCGCCACCGGGCACCAATTCGGCCACGGTGGTGTAGCCGTCTTCGCCCTTGAGCGACGCGCCAATGCCGTCGAGTTGCAGACGCATGCCGATCTCAAAATTTTCCAGCGTACCTGGTGACATAAAACTCGTGTGCGGATCGAGGCTGCTGGTCAGCGACGAAAGATAGATTTCGAGCAACTCGTCTGCGTTCATTTGGTGCATGCGTTTAGCGAAACTGCTGTACCGTCGCAACAATTTATCCTTCGCCTCTTCAGGGGAGGTCTTTTCCATTTTCTGTACCAGCAGGTCGTACTTGATGCGCTTCCGCCAGTTGTCTTCTGCTTCAGCCTCGCTCTGGGCCCATGTGGTGTCGTCACGATCGATGACAATTGATTCTGACTTCGTGTAATCCTGCTCCGAATTGAGCAGCTTTTGAATGAGCGGCAGGCGATCGTCGACACGTTTTAAGAAACGGTTAAAGACTTCGTAGGCAAAGCTCACGTCCCCTCGCTTCACAAGATCATCCAGCGAGTCTCGCTTCTGCATAAACGCATCGATGTCGCTCTGAATAAAATAGATTTTCATCGGATCTAGCGACTCCAGGAAAATCTTGAACCAACGGTGGGCAATTTCGTCGTCGATCGGACGACGCGTGAAATGCTCGCGCTCTAGATAGCTGCGAACGGCCAGCGTGATCTGTCGGTCATTCGGGCCGGGTTTCGAGGCTGCCGCCGGGGCGGTTGTTGCGGCGGGCTGTTCTTCGGCCCTAGCGGCATCCCAAGACGGTGTATGCAGACCCGCCAGCAGCGGCCAAGCAGCCAAGGTGATCGCGACCAATCCAATACGACAACACCGCTGGTAGCGGGTTTGATTCGTGCCGGTGGAACCCTGATTAGCCACAACGGCGAAGCGTATGCCCTTCACGCAAATGACTCCTTGTTCGCGAATGATGCTGGTCTCGATCTGGTATTGTGACACGTGAGGCTGGTTCTGGCGAGATGTTCTTTGGAACGCACAAGCCCCGCTCATTCCGTGCAGAATAAGGGTCCCGCATCAGGCATGGGGTTCCAAGGCGGTTGGCCATACGACAGAGCTTGCCCGATCCAAAAGGGCCCTAGCGACGTGGTCGTCGGCCCCTAGACGCCCCACCTCAATCCACTCGATTAAAGGAAAGTGCTGGCGGCCGTGGACGACGCTTTCGGCGACTGTCTCTTGTACGTGCCCACGGAACAGAAGGTGCGGCTGGACGATAATTCGCAGCACAGGACCCCCATCATCCGAACGCCTTCGGGCGGCAGCCGCGGCGATTGCCTGCGCAAGCGTGGGGCGAGCGGCAGCCACAAACCCCAACTCGATGTGACCGAATTGGCTGCCCACCATCTCGGACTCAACGGGGCATCTGAGCGTGGCGGCTGTGAACTCTTCCAGTTGGCAATACGCATCCGAATCGCTCGAGCCGCGTCCCACCATCACCAGCACGGTAGCCTCTGCGGGCACGCTTGCAAGGCACTCTAAGGCCTCGCGGCGTCGCTGTTTCGCAAGGGCAACGATCTGTTCGTGGCAGGCCAAGGCGTCGGCTTGCTGAACGATGAGTCCGGCTAGGCGGGCCCCTTTGAGAATGGCCTCAGGGACGTCTTTCCGAGCGTGCCCAGCGTTGAACAACAAGAGCGGCGCTGCCACGACCTCTCGACACCCCCTTGCGGCAAGTCGCTGCAGCGACTCGGCAATGGAGGGACCGATGACCTCCAGAAAACCAAGTTCCACCGGCACTCCCGGGAGTAGCAATGCCACGCGGCGAGTAACCTCTCGGGTTTCTTCAGCCCCCACCGTATCGGCCGTGCCGTGCCCCACCACGAGGAGGCCCCGCGTGGGACCGAAGCAATGCCGGAGACCCTGGAAAGGACTGGTGGGTGTCTGCTGCATGGAACTGTTTTTTCTTTTCTCCGCGACACTATCCGCGTCGTTTCTTCGGATCGTTTCTGGGCATCCCTACGCTCAGCGTGCCTCCTGTGCCGCTCCGGAGGCATGCCGTTGCCAGAAGCGGGGGAGCAGGGTTACGACCAAGCCGAGCGTGACAACAGCGGCCACAAACGGCAGCGCTCCAGACGCATGCACACCGAACAGAATCGATCCGACCAGCGGCCCTGAAATGCGGCCGAGCGACGCGAACGATTGGTTCACACCCAACACCTCGCCCTGTCGCTCGGGATCGGCCTGCTTTGAGATGAGCGCCGAGACCGACGGATTCACGAAAGCAAAGCCGCACACGGCCAGGGCCGATGCTACGTAGAAGGCCAGCTTGAAAGCAGGCAGAGTGATTCCGCCAACTATCTGTTCGGCGTACACACCCCATGCCACAACGCCCAAGCCGCCGAGGCCCACGATCATCAACCACAGTCCGACAGCCAAGAGTCGCGTTTCGGGGAGCCGCTGCGAGAGCGGTCGATAGAGCCCACCGGCCACCATCAAGACCGCACCTATTGACGCAAATACAAGGAAGTTGTCGTTATTGGTCATGCCAAAGGCTTTCTCGGTAAACCGCGCGAGCGTGGCCTCGAAGTTGGCAAAGGCAAAGATCGACAGAAAGTAGGTGAGCACAAGCGCGCCAATCGTGGGCATCGCCATGACTGCCAGCGAGCGAGTGACGCTGAAGAAATCTTTCGCTGACTTGGCATTGGGCCGACGCGTCTCGCGAAAAACGGCCATCGCAAAGAGCAGCGCCGCCAGCGACAAGAGCGAAGCCAAGGCACCAACGCCCCATGGCTTTTGTTGAAAGACCGTGAGACCGAAGTAGGCGATCAGCGGTCCCAGCGTGAATCCTGCCCCAAAGGCGATGCCAATCAGGGCCATGCCCCTGGCTCGCTTATCGGGCGTGGTGCAGTCGGCGATGACTGCCGCAGCCGTGCCGACACTGGCTCCTGCGATGCCCGCCCCAATCCTAGAGAGAAGCATCAGCCCCAAGGCAAGCGTTGCTCTTTCGGCTGGAAACGTCACGGCATATCCATAGAGGGCATAGAAGACAACCGACCCAGACAGGCTCAAGAGCAGGATCGGGCGGCGGCCGAAACGGTCTGACACGCGACCCCAGATAGGACTGAAGACAAACTGCATCAGGGAGAACACTGAGAACAGCAGGCCTATGACTGCGCCGCTGGCCAAGGGCGAGAGGCCGAGCGACTGGAGGTATGGTTCGGCCTGCCGCGGCATGACGGGCAGCACGATGCCAAACCCCAGCAGGTCGATAAAAACAGTCAGGAAAATAACGAGCAGCGCACCTCTGGGTGGGCCGCTGGAAGCATTTGGCAGGGCGAGCGATGGTTCAGAAGCCGGCATACACAACCTGAAGGAACAGCAGAAACAATAAGAATCGGTAGACTATACACCCCATGAGCGAAGCCAAGTCAAACGACCGACACAGCCCGCCGCAGGAGGCCCTGAGCGTGTCGGAGGTCACGTCGCGAGTCAAGGAGCACCTCGAGACGCAGTTTGCCGACGTATGGGTGACCGGGGAAATTTCCAACCTCACGCGAGCTTCTTCCGGCCACATGTATCTTTCGCTCAAGGACGAAAACGCGCTCTTGCGGGCCGTTGTGTGGCGAGGAGCCGTGCCGCTCTTGGCGATTGAGCCGTCGGATGGGCTGGAGGTTGTCTGCCATGGGCGATTGGAAGTTTATGCGCCACGAGGCACTTACCAACTCACAATCGACCGATTGCATGCCGTGGGCACGGGGGCTCTGGAAGCCCGCCTTCGCAAGCTGCATGCGATGCTGGAGCAGGAAGGTCTCTTCGCCCCCGGCCGCAAGCGACCACTCCCGCCGTTTCCCACTCGCGTCGCAGTGGTAACGAGCCCAACGGGCGCGGCGATCGCCGATTTCCTCAAGACGCTGCTTTCGCGATGGCCCTCGTGCGAAGTGTTTGTGGTGCCGTCCCGCGTGCAAGGGGCCGGGGCGGCAGAAGAGTTGGCCGCAGCGTTGGCAACCGCCGCCCGCATCCGGCCGCCGGTGGATGCGATTGCACTCATTCGTGGCGGGGGCAGCTTGGAAGACCTCTGGGCCTTTCATGAAGAGGTGCTCGTGCGGGCAGTGGCGGCGTCGCCAATCCCGCTGGTGTCTGGGATCGGTCACGAAATTGACATCTCACTGACCGACCTAGCCGCCGACCTACGGGCCCTGACGCCCACAGATGCCGCCGTTCGGATCGCTCCGGATCGGGTGCAAGTGGCAGCCACCGTGAACACCCTTGGCAGCCGACTGCAGTCGGGGTTGCAGCAGCACCTGGATCTTGCGCGCGAGCGCATCCAACAGCTTGCCCGATCTCGTATTCTGTCCGATCCGTCGTGGCTGGTTCGAGACAGACGGGGATCGCTTGAGCAGGATGCCGCAAGACTGAAGCGATTGGGCACAGGGGCCATGGAGCGGGCAGGCGAACGCCTGAGAGCCGCAGCTGGGCGCCTCGAGGCCGGCAGCCCGCTGAAACTTCTCTCGCGAGGCTACTCCGTGACGCAGCGTGACTCAGAGGCAGACGACACAGCCGATGCCATGCCGCTGCGATCAGTTGCCAGTGTGCCTCTTGGCAGTACGCTTGTGACGCACCTTGCCGACGGGCGTTTGTGGAGCCGAGTGGAAAGGAAATCGACCGATGCCTTCTAAACATGATCCCAATTCAGCCCCGGCCAATGTCCCTACGGAGCCGTCACACTCTGGGCAAACCCCCTCGTTTGAAGCAGCCCTGTTGCAACTCGGCGATATCGTCAGCCGACTGGAGGGGGGTGGTCTTGGCCTTTCGGAATCGATCACTGCGTACGAGCAAGGCGTGGCCCTTCTGCGACAGCTTCACAATGAGCTGTCCAATGCCGAGCAACGCGTGCGGATGCTGACAAGCGTCGACCAACACGGCTGCCCCACGACCGGGCCGATGGGTTCGACCATCGGGCATTCGGAAACGCGCGACGAAACCATTCGTGACGGCCACGACGCCACCGGTAAACGCCCTTCCTCTCGTGGGGGCGCATCGGCTTCCCGAACATCTCCTTCTCGAAGTGGATCGGCTGGAAAACCCACCGGCCCAAAAAGCCTGCCCGGGATGGACGATTCCTCGGGCTGAGTCTAGAATTCGGGTTCGGTTCCACCCCACGTTCAGGGCCCGTTTATGGCAAGCAGCCCGGTGTCCTCAAGCGTTCCTGTGCTGCATCACGTACCAGCCGCCAGTGGCCAGAGTACCGATGCAGGTTCAGAAACTTTCATGCGCCGCGAACTCCAGCGAGTGCGATCCTGCATGGAGCCGTTGCTGGAACAATCGCTCCAGCTTTCGCTCGATGCCTCGCCCCGTCTCTGCGATGCAATGCGTTATGCCCTGCTGGCTCCCGGCAAGCGTTTGCGTCCGGCGCTTGTGTTCTGGGCAGCTGACGCCTGCAGCGGTGGCAGGGACAAAGCGTGGCAGGCCGCCGCCCCAGCCGCCGTGGCCGTGGAGATGATCCACGCCTACTCGCTGGTGCACGACGATCTTCCGGCAATGGACGACGATGATCTGCGGCGGGGTCGCCCAACCTGCCACCGAGCCTTCGACGAGGCCACGGCAATTCTGTGTGGGGACGCCCTTCAGGCTCTGGCCTTTGAAACACTCGCCCGAGACATGCCGCCAGCCGTTGCCGCAAAGGCTTGCTTGGTACTCGCACAAGCAGCAGGCGCTGAGGCCCTCGTGGGCGGCCAGTCGGACGATCTGGCGGCCGAACGAGGCTGGATTGACGATCTCTCGGCGGCGCCAGCAGACCAGCAGATGGCGTGGCTTAAACGCATCCATTGCCGCAAGACCGGCGCTCTATTTTTAGCCTCGCTGGAATTAGGTGGGCTCTCGGCCGGCGCCGATGCGACGCAGTTGGCCATGCTGGCTGCGTATGGCAAAAGCTTTGGGCTAGCCTTTCAAATTGCCGACGATCTTCTGGACGCCGAAGGCACCGAAGCCGCTGTCGGCAAGCGAGTTGGGAAGGATGCTGCCCGCGGCAAGCTGACATTTCCCACGGTGGTTGGTTTGGAAGCAAGTCGCTGCCTGGGGCTATCGCTGGCCGAGGAGGCGGTGGGGTCCATCGTCGGGTTCGGCGAATCGGCCAACACACTGGCGTGCCTAGCACGTTGGATCGTGGCTCGCGATCATTAGGAAAGGCATCCTGTCTCGTATCCGTTCACTGCATCCGTTCAAGTGGATCATTCTAAAACAACCCTCAATAATCCTGACTGGTATTACTTCCCACGCCCGTTAGAAATTCCATGACCGATATCCTGCCATCTATTTTGTCGCCCCGCGATCTGGCCGGGCTCTCCATCGAGCAAATGGAGCAACTGGCTGCTGAAATGCGCCGTGCCCTATGCGAAGTTGCCGCTTCGCGGACGGCACACTTCGCGTCGAATCTGGGAGTCGTGGAGCTTTGCATCGCGCTGCACCGCGTCTTTGACTTTAGCCACGACCGCCTCATCTGGGACACCGGCCACCAGATTTATCCCCATAAGCTCATCACCGGCCGCTTTGCTCGTTTCGGAACGATCCGCACCAAGGGCGGATTGATGGGCTATCCCAATCCCGAGGAGAGCGATTACGACCTGTTTATGACAGGCCATGCCGGCTCAAGCGTATCGACAGCATTGGGTCTGGCCAGCGGCGACGAGATCTGCGGCCACTTCAATCGCCGCGCGGTCGCTGTGATCGGCGACGGAGCCCTCCCGTCGGGAATCGTCTTCGAAGCGCTCAACAACGCAGGTTTTTTGAAGAAGCGGCTGTTGGTGATTTTGAACGACAACAAGATGTCGATCTGCCCTCGCGTGGGGGGCCTTGCCGAATACCTCGACGTCATTCGCACGAACCCTTGGTACCGCGGCATCAAGCAGCAGGCCGGAGATTTGATCAAGGGCGTGCCTGTGGTGGGTGAGCAGATGGAACGCATGCTGCTGAATGTCAAAGACTCGATCAAAGCTTCGCTGCACGGCGGCATGCTCTTCGAGGCCATGGGGGTACGTTACTTCGGCCCTGTCGAAGGCCATTCGCTGCCCAACCTGATTCGCTATCTCGAACTCATCAAAGACGAGGAGGGGCCCGTACTCTTGCACGTGCTCACGGAAAAGGGGCATGGATTTAAACCGGCTGAAATTGATCCCGTTTTTTTTCACACTCCTGCGCCCTTTGAATGCGATGACGATGATTGCATCATCTCGATCAAAAAGTCGTCGGCCCGCGCCTACACCGATGTGGCTTCGACCGCCATTGGGGACAGCATGCGACGCAATTCGCGAGTGACCGTGCTCACGGCCGCCATGTGCCAAGGCAATAAGCTGGAGCAGGTGCGAGAGGAGTTTCCGGACCGCTTCTTCGATGTGGGCATTTGCGAGTCACACGCAGTGGCTTTTGCAGCCGGACAGGCGAAGGCTGGCGGCCGGCCGATCGTGGATATCTACAGCACCTTTCTGCAGCGCGCATACGACCAGATCTTCCAAGAGGTGTGCCTGCAGAACTTGCCCGTTGTGTTCATGCTCGATCGGGCAGGGCTCACCGGCCCCGACGGCCCCACGCACCACGGGGCTTTTGATCTGGGCTCTATGCGGCTGTTTCCAAATATGGCTGTGCTGGCTCCAGGCGACGAGCACGATCTTGTTGCCATGCTGGACTGGGCCTTGCAGCAACCCGGCCCTGTGGCTATCCGCTATCCCAAGGCCACCGTCGAAAAGCATGGGGGGGCCCGCGATGCGATCGAACTCGGGCGTGCCGAAACGCTCGTGGAAGGACACGACGGCCTCATCCTAGCCTGTGGCACGCTGCTGGGAGCGGCGATGACCGCGGCGAACCGCCTGCGGGAGGATGGGCTCAAGGTGGGAGTGGTCAACGCTCGATTTGTAAAGCCTCTCGACGGCCGGTTACTGGAAAAGATCGAAGCGGCGCCATGGGTTGTCACGGTCGAAGAAAATGCGTTGCCCACTGGCTTTGGCAGCGCAATCTTGGAAGCTGTAAGCGATGCGAGGATCGCCAGCGGCCCAATCGTGCGACTGGGCCTGCCCGATCGCTTTGTCGAACACGGCGAGCGGGGCGAACTGCTGGCGGATCTCGGGCTAGATGCAACCGGCATTGCCGCTACGTGCTTGAGTCTCAGTGGCCGCAGTCGGCCAGTCGCTCCGGCATTGCCGGTGGCCACACACCACTAGGCTTTTTCGTTCCTTGAGTTTGAGGCGATCTTATTTCAATGCAATTTTATTGCCATACCGTCTCTTTGCCGTGCGTTGCGACGATGGCCGTGTGGCTTTCACCATACCGCACTGAAAGCGTGTCGCCATGACAAGCAGCCGATCGCGACTGCGGCCGCAGCAACCATCGCCAGAATCGTTGCACGCCCTGATCGTGGGCTCAACGGAACTGGCTGGTGTTGAGGCCGAGGCCAAGCGGATACATTCGCTGCTGGAGCGTCGTGGCCACACTGCTTCGAGCCTGCTGGCCTCCCGCAGCGAATGGGAGCAAGGAGTGTTTCGCTTGAATCGGCAGGAGGGCTCCAGTGTCGCCAAGAGTGAGCGATCGCAGCGAACCTCTGCCGCCGACCTCGTGATCGTGCTCGGCGGAGACGGATCGATTCTGCGCACAGCCCGCTGGATGGGGTACGAACAGGTGCCGGTGCTAGGCGTGAATCTGGGCACGCTCGGATTTCTAGCCGACTTTTCTCCAGCAGAGGCTTCTGATGCGCTCGACGAAATTGCTGCCGGACGATTTCGCTTAGTCGACCACCTGATGTTTGAATGCGAGGTGGTTCGGAACGGCATTGCGATCCACTGCGAGTTAGGACTGAATGAAACATCGATTCAGGCTGGTCCGCCGTTCTCGATGATCGAGATTTGTCTGCACGTTGATGGCGAACGAGCCACAACCTACCGAGGCGACGGGCTGATCGTGAGCACTCCAGTGGGGTCAACGGCCTACAATCTTTCGGCCGGCGGCCCGATTGTGCGCAAGGATCTCGACGCCTTCATCTTTACACCGCTGAACCCCCACACGCTCACCAACCGCACGGTTGTGGATTCCGCTGCGAGGCAGTTTGAGCTTGTCGTGCCCAGCCCAAATGCAGGCTCGGCCTGTGTCGTAGACGGCCGGGTAATTACGGGGCTTCTGCCGGGAGACCGCGTGCGGTTGCGGCGAGCAGACCCGCGATTCACGC
>Ga0114978_10000821_pt1 | contig 25978 bp, 24 predicted proteins | sample S_140212_EF_Meta_FD_87027 | JGI IMG/M metagenome (GOLD analysis project Ga0114978, IMG submission 87027) | Freshwater microbial communities from Lake Simoncouche, Canada to study carbon cycling - S_140212_EF_MetaG | ecosystem: Environmental > Aquatic > Freshwater > Lake | place: Lake...
ATGAAAGTTTACATAAGCAAGTATAGATATCACTGGATATCACCATATCATATCTTAGAAAAGGTTTGTTTTTGGGAAAAAGACAACGATGTGTTTTACAACCATGAAGAAAAGCCTGGTAACAAGTATGACAAATGGGTGAATCGTTTAAACCCTATCTGTAAAGCTTTACATAAGTTTTTAGATTTTGTTCATCCTAAAATTGACTATGTGAAGGTTGATAGATGGGACACTTGGTCAATGGATCACACCCTTGGTATGATTGCTTTGCCAATGTTGAAACAATTGCAAACAAGCAAACACGGTGCACCAAATGTCGATGATGAAGATGTGCCAGATGAATTGAAATCCACTTCAGCTCCACCAAAAGAGAATGAATGGGATACAGATGAGAACTGGCATAAGCGCTGGGATTGGGTAATGAATGAAATGATTTTTGCATTCGAACATCACCTTGACACTAAGTGGGAAGAAGCATATTCTAAAGGCAAATGGAGTACAAGAAGTGAAGCCTGTAAGTGGGATGAAAATAACAAACCAAAGATGTTTAAAATGGTTTACAATGATGACCACACACATGAAACTGATTATGAAGCTCTAAAGATTGTACATGAAAGAATTGCAAATGGTTTTAAGCTGTTTGGTAAGTATTATCGAAACCTTTGGGATTAAAAAAGAAAGGATAGGATGAAAAGTAAACCAATACTTTTTAGTCTTATATTTGCAACTCTAATTATAACGTTATCGTTTGTAAATATAAACACATACAATTTGCCAATCAAAGCACCATTTAGCTCATTGGCACCAGATGTAAAAAAACAAATCACATGTCTAGCCGAAAATATCTATTTTGAAGCAGCACATGAACCTATTGAAGGCCAAACAGCAGTAGCTTTTGTTACATTCAATAGGTTACAAACAGGCAACTATGCAAATTCAATATGTGAGGTCGTACAACAAAAAACTGGCAATATTTGTCAATTTTCGTGGTACTGTGATAAGACTATTACCTCAAAGCGCTTGACAATCAAGCATACTCCGTTGTATAATGATATATTGGAGATGACCACAAATCTCTATTTAAATTTTGAAAGAACAAAAGATGTGACAAACGGAGCAACTTATTATCATGCTGATTATGTAAACCCTGAGTGGTCTAAACTTAAAAAGGAGAAACAAATTGGCAGGCATATTTTCTACAAAAGCAAAGGTGACAAAATTGACAGAAACAAAGGAATTATCTATGAATAAAGATTTGATTACAATATGTGTATCAATAATTATTGTTGTTTGTACCGCAATCATTGGTGCATTCATCTATAATATCAATGACAGAAACAACATGGCGAAAAACATTGAAGCAGCGATTGCTAAAGGTGTTGATCCGCTATCTGTAAAGTGTGCATATGAAACGCACACAAACCCAACCTGCATTACATATGCAATGAAAAAGTAAACTAGGAGTATATTATGGCTATCCAGCAAGTGAGTGTCAATCAATTATCTAACCCAGCCGACCGAGATAAACTATTAAAAGTTATCCGTGAATGTTCTGATGCGATGGTTCGAGCGTCAGCGGAGAAAGACTTTATCAAAGAAGCAACCGCTGATATCAGCAAACAATTACAGTTACCTAAGAAAATCGTTCAACGAATGGTTAAGGTTTACTGGAAACAAAATTACGATGAAGAAGTGGCAGTCCACGACCAATTTGAAACTTTATATGAAACGGTGGTGAAATAATGCCTAAATTTATCTTAACATGTGAGCACGATTATCCTACTGGCTCAAGAAACACATTAGAGTTTGAAGCTGACTTTTTACCAACTGTACTCGAACACTTTAGACAATTCTTAAAAGGTTGTACATTTGAGTTTGATGGTGAGTTGGAAATTGTTGATGTTGACTATAGCCAAAAACCATCAGAAGATGAGTGTGAAGAAGATTATTCTGATTCAGGTTCACAAGTATTCAATACCATGGCTGGTAATTTAATTCAACCAAAACAAGATGTGACAACTGAAGACTTTTGGGGTGAAACTCCATCTATCGGTGCATTCAACACAAGCAGTTCTAAATGCCCTGTGTGTGGTTTGCCAGAATCAATTATGAAGCGTAGCGTGTGCTTTGATAAAAACTGTGGACTTAAAAAATAATGCCAACAAGAGATGAAATGGTTAAATTCGCCAAAGCAATTGATGTTATTGTTGCTAGAACGGATTACAATTACATTGAAGCCATTCTGGAACATTGTAAAGAAACCGGTCTTGAACTTGAGATTGCAGCTACTCTAGTAAACGCTAATCTGAAATCTAAGATTGAGAATGATGCAATGGATAATAATATGTTGAAAGAAAAGGGTGCTAGACTTCCTATATGACTGGTTATGAAACCTTTGGTTTATATCAAGCACTTAAATTACACTTTACGCAAGAATCATATGACTTCTTTAAGTACAATGGTAAAACTAATGTAAGTGTGACCACATTCGACAATAGAAAAGACAAGTATCATTTCCATAAACTTTCTCGTAGATTATCTCAAAAAGAAGATATGATTGATTTCATTGTTGCTAATCTTATTGAAGATGGAAATACTTGGGTCGGCTCTCTTTTGACAGAAGATGCTGAAGTGAATTATCGCAAGCACCAGAAGGTTATACAATCGATTTCCTATATTTTTGAAAATGAATGTAGGAATGTCTTTAGTGGACTTGATAATCCAAACGAAGTATTGAAGACAGAAGGTGACTATCCAATTCTACTTAAAAGTGGTCTAAGGAAAGAGATAAGCATTGAAACTGTTTGCCTATTAAATAATGTTCTCGGTTTTGTACCGATGTGGTCTCGAAAGATTGCTGACACAATACATTGGCCTAATTACAGGATGAAATTGCTCAAGTATGCCGCATTTCTTCCTAAGGATGATGTAAAATATAAGTTATTATTAAAGAAAGTATTAGATACATGAAGGTAACTAAAATTTATTTGGACATGGATGGTGTTCTTTGCCATTTCCAAAAACGTTTCAATGAATTGTTTGGTGTACAATCATCCGAAGTTCGTAATCGTAAAAACTTTACTGAACATTGGCCATTGTTTGTTGCACAAGAACAATTTGAAACACTTGAGTGGTTCCCAGGCGCTCATGAGCTTTTGGAATTTGTAAACGCTTCTGGAATTGAGATTGAGATTCTTTCTTCCTCAGGCGGTGAAAGATTCCATATCGAAGTTCAGAAACAAAAGAACCTGTGGTTGAAAAGTAAAGGTATTGATTATCCTGTCAATATCGTTCCGGGTCGTAAGTTTAAATCAGACTATGCAACACCGACCACAATTTTAATTGACGATACTGAGGATATTATTGTCAATTTCAACGCTGCTGGAGGTATTGGTATTCTTCACAAAGATATCAATGAAACTTTAGACAGACTCAGGATTCTACTTAAATGATATACTAAATAATGGTACATTATGATATTGTGGATAAAACTTATACTACGTAATACAATTTATACAAGGAAAAATATATGACTTCATTTGCTAACCTCAAGCGTAACCGCAACTCATTTGAGAAGCTCTCAAAAGCGGTAGAAGCAACCTCAACAGGTTCAGACGCAAACTCCAAAGATGACAATCGTTTCTGGCAACCAGAAGTAGATAAGGCAGGTAACGGCATGGCTGTTATTCGCTTCTTGCCTGCACCTGCTGTTGATGGTGATGATGCACTTCCATGGGTTCGCACATTCAGCCACGGATTTCAAGGTCCAGGCGGATGGTTTATTGATAACTGCTTGACAACTCTTAATGAGAAGTGTCCAGTTTGTGAACACAATAACACATTGTGGAATTCAGGAATTGAAGCTAACAAAGATATCGCTCGTAAACAAAAGCGTAAACTATCTTATGTTGCTAACATTTTGGTTGTGTCAGACCCTAGCAATCCTTCTAACGAAGGCCAAATCAAACTGTTTAAGTTTGGTAAGAAAATCTTTGACAAGATTACAGAAGCAATGAATCCAGATTTTGCTGATGAAACACCAGTTAACCCATTTGATATGTGGGAAGGTGCTAACTTCAAGTTGAAGATTCGTAATGTCGAAGGCTATCGCAATTATGACAAATCAGAATTTGCTGATGTGTCTGCTTTGTTTGATGGTAACGATGAGAAACTTGAAGAACTGTGGAAGAAAGAATTCTCTTTGAAGGATTTCACAGAACGTAAAAACTTCAAACCTTATGACCAATTGAAAGGTCGTTTGGATAAGGTTCTTGGTTTTAGTGGTGCACCTATCGCTAAGACAAAGGCTGAAGATACAGTTGCAACATTTAAAGATGATGTTTCTGTATTGGATAAACCAATTCAATCTGACGATGATGACCTGGATTATTTCAAGTCACTCGCTGAATCAGATTAAACAAATCCCATGCAAGTGTGCAACCCCGCTTCGGCGGGGTTTTTTTATGTGACTCTGCCAAACAAGGTAGTAAACACATCATCGAATGCTGATGGTATGTTTGGAGTACCTTGAGTTCCTTGGCCACCGCCACCAGTTTTACTGTTGTTGTTGGTGGTATTATTGTTTATGATAGTTGTTCCCGCTTGACCAGCACTTGCAACTTCCATTGAAGCTGTTGTTAATGTGCTACCTGTTGATGGTCCAGTTGAACCAACCATACCAGCCGACCCAGTAGGCGTGGCAGATGAAGCTACAGATGCACCACCTAGGCCTGAATATTCTGCACCTCCAATTTTTCCAGTATTATAAGCTGTAGCCATGAGGGCAGCACTTTTACCAACAGATGCGCCAGCAAAAGCAAAATCAGTTGTATCTTTATTTTCTTTAAAGAATTTACTGGCACCGCCGACACCGCCATGATGAGCTGCATATAATTTTGCTGCAATGGACGATCCAGAATCTTCACCAGTAAGCACACCTCTTTTTTGTAAACCTTTTAAGTTCATATCGGTATAAGCGTTCATTAAATTTTCTTGTATGTCCGATGCTTTCTTAAAAGCATCAGCTGAATCTATGCCATTTTTTCCAGTCCAATTTGAAGGACTATAAACAGCATTTCTATCCGCACTTGTTCCTGGTTTTAAATATCCAAAAGTCTCTAAAGCTTGAGAGCCAAATTGATACTTACCAAGAAAACCAACTTTGTTATCAGCATCATATTTTCCACCACCTTCTCGTATACCAACCAATTCTTTATATTTGGTATAATCAAATTTTTCAATAGTAGGTGTTTTTAATGTTTCTTTTGAAGCTCCAGGTATACTTGGTATTTTTGATGGCGCATTGGTGTTAGCTGATTGGCTATCAGCTTCTGGATTATATCGTGGCAAAGGTGGTGGTTCTGGTGCACCAATTTCAGCATCCATTCTGTCAGCAATTTTGTTCCGTTCTTGGCGGGCTTCTTCGACAACACGAGAATCTTTAATTTCAATAGCTCTTTTACCTAATGCTTCAGCCTCAGCAATTTTAGCTCGCAATTCATCTTTAGTCCTTATTTCACCTCTAGTATAATCAGATACCTCTTCATCGGTCCTATCATCTTTTAATAGAGATTTTAAACCCTCATCAATACGTATTGTTCTAGCTGCAACTTTTGATGATTGACTACCTCTATCATCACCTACTCTTTCATTCATTTTTTGCGTAGTATTTGCTTCAGAATTTTTCTTATCAATTAAGTCCATTAACCATTTTGCAGCCAACAGGCCACCAACAAGGCCTAAAAATACTGGACTTGTTAGTAAAGGTAATAATGTACGAAATACGGTACTTATACCTTTAATAACATCTAAGCCAAGGCCAAATACTTTTACTAAATTATCTGGAGAAAATAATGCTCCCAATGTTGCAGTAATTGCTGAAACAATTGTTCCACCAAGTGTTAAAAGTGGTGCAAAAAGTGTTGATAAGAATCCTAAGATTCCAGTGTTCTTTTCTGGTTCTTTTGATGTTACTGGTGTTGGTGCCACACCTTTTTGTTTGCCAAATTGTGTCTCATAAGCAGCTTCATTCTCACTCGATTTCTTAAAGTACATGTCTGCTTTATTGGTTGCTTCACCGCCTTGCAGTTTAACCAACTTGATGACATTCTGTCTCATCACATTCATATCTCTGGCCATATCTGGTAGAGACATTGAATTTTTTGCAGCCACCCTAGTATTGTTACCCACAATACGCATCTCACTTGATAGAATATCTATTTTAGATTCCATGTTTTGAGTTGAAATCTGTGGTGTTGGTGTAGATAGAGATGCAGGTGATGATTTTCCAGCAGTTGCAGAATATGTTTTGAAAAGAGAAGGTGCAATTGCAGCTGCTAAACCTTTTTGGTTGAACATCTGCCTTGGGTCAATTTTTTCAAGTGCTCTTTTACCCAAAGCCGACATTAAGCCGCCGCCTTTTTTCTTCTCTGATTTATAAATTTCTGCTAATCGTGACATTTATTTTGCCTTTTGTTGTTTCAATCTTTCTTTTTCTTCTTCTAAAAACTTCACTAACATATCAATATATACTTGTCGTTCCCAAGGTAACATATTATCCAATTCCGTCAAACTATATTTGTGGTGTTGCATTAACGCAAAATTAGTTTGATAGTAATTACCTAGGTTATCATAATTAAAATTTAGACGAAAAAATTTTGAATTCCCTCTACCTCGATTCTTTCCTCATATCCACACTTAGGACATTTAAAGTCCAAATCTTTTTTGATTTTTGGCATGGTTGAAAAGAAATTTTGAATCTTCTCTACATCATCTTGTTGCAAGTTCTCAATAAACTCCACAAGCTCTTCTTTTGGTGTATCTTTTGCATAATACATTTGGTTCTCATCGTAAATGTAATCAATACAATTCGCAATGATATCGATTGTCTTTTCTATATTGTTTTCAACTGATTCATCATTGAATGATGTTTCAAAACTAGGATACTTCATAACAAGTCCAAGTTTTGGTGAAATAACAATTTTAGTAGAATGTTCTTTATCAATTGTTGGTTCAATCTCCAACAATTTTAAATCAAACTTAACTAGACCACCACATGTTTTTTCTTCACCATCATCTTTTTTGACAATGTTGTTACAGTTGTATTTGAGGTTAACTACCTCACCCACAGACCTAGCACGAAGCTGCATGAATAAGTGTTCAAGGTCGAATGTTGGTAATGTTTCAACATCCACATCTGATAAAATACAATTATTCAAAACTTGTTTGATAACACCAACTGTTTCTTTAACATCAGTTGATTCTGAAGCCATCATAAAAAGTTTTTGTTCTTTAACTAAGAACGGTCTAAATTTAACCGTTTTTCCCGTTGAAATCAATTTAGTTTCATATACGGGCACATCAATTTTTGGTAAAGCCATATTATATCCTCACATTTAAAATATTAATCTACTAACTGGTGTAATCAGTCTTTCACTAATTGAGTTGCCAGCTTTGTCGAAGAATCTGGATGCTTTGTCTCCAAATAGTTGAGCTGCCGCAGCAGCAATATCATATTGACCAGAATATACCACACGGTATTTTTGGTACGCAAATTGAACCGTCAATCGGTGAAATCCTTCTTCAGACCATGACAATGGCTGAGCAGCAATGGAAATTGGATAAGCATCAATCATTTCCACCGCATAAATTTGTTTGATAAAATCATCATACTGAATAACCTTAATATTGGTCATGTAACCAGTACCAGTGTTACCGCCTTTTGGAAAACGCAAGTTGTTGGTATCAGATGGCATAATTGCATCTAACCAGCGGTCAAATAACTTGCGCTCATAGAATTCGTTTGTGCATACAAAATTTAATGCAAGCTGATTATATTGAGTTTGATATGGAACTTTAAATGTTGGTCCATAAATTTTAACATCAGTTGTTATTAATTCTCTACCTGGCAATTCAGCACTCTCACATTGTAAAGCTAGATATCTGGATATAGCTGCATTGCTAGTTTTAGATTGGCCGTCCGCAGATTCATTGCCTAAAATTTGATTAATAGCATCTGAAACATCTGTTACAATTGTTGTTGGTAGATTTAAAAGTTTTTCGAGTGCTGATGATTTAACGAAATCATTAACGTATTGTGGAATAGGAAGAATAACCTCGAAACGGTTGTTCTTTGCTAGACCATCTTTAGCTTTGATATTGGACAGAAATGATTGTGGTGTAAAAGCCATTAGAATTTTCCCTCTGAGTCGGCATAAACCTTACTTGTTGAAGCACCGACAAAACTTTCCATTGGTAATAATGCAGCTATATCCCACTCATCAGCTGTAATTTCCAAAAATCTGGAACCAACATGTGAATATAGATAACGTTTGATACATGGTTGCGCCTCAAATATCTTAGAAGCCGATGCCAATACGGCATAACTTAAACGTAATTTGGTGCTCTTATCAAAGTTTTTATTGGTCGCAAAACTACTCAATTTATCCAACAAAATCATCCGTTGCTTTGGGTGAATGTAATGTAAATTCAACCCTAAAAATCCGTCATTGTATTGTTCTATTGGTAGTACCAAAGGGAACCGGTCGTAGTATGGCAACGAAGCTTTCGTCTTGGGACTGTATGAATAGAAATACATTTTCCCAATTATGGTATTATCCTTTAGACGGGTTCTATCCTGTAGTAATGCTTGTCTTGTGGGATTCAATTCAGTTATTTTAGATTGAAGCCACGAGCGTGCTTGGTTTGTTCTTGGTGTCAAACCTTGTTTCATCAACGATTGATTTATTCTGTCTAATAGATATGCCATTGGTTATTTATATTAAAGTCCAAGTTCTTTTTCAGTCAATATTTGAAATTGCCATCCATGTTCCTTACAGAATAGGTCGGCTGCTCTCCACTTCTCTTGGTTAATGGCGTAAGTTGCCGCCTCTTGAATGAATCGTTTTGTCTGCCGTTTCTGTACTGGCATCTTGGTTTGAGCGTTTGGCTTGACCTCAATCATTACAGTTTTTATCAGGCCAGTTTTCACTTTGAGTTTTGCAACAAAATCAGGGTAATACTTGTGCATTCTGTTGTCCACTGGAGACTTGTAAGGAATTGATAATTCTTCGGAAGCCCACCAAATCACGTTTGGATTGTCATCAAAATATTTCATAACCCTGAGTTCCCACGAAGAACGATAAATGATGTTTGACGCATCTCCGTTATATTTCGCTGGGTTCTTTGGTTTGAATATTCCTTTGTATGTTTTATTTAAGGAAGTCATATAAATATATAGTAAATTCTATAGGACCACAAATGGCACTTTTCTCCTTAACGGACATAAATTTCAAACCGGACGCTACAAGAAATTTCAAATCATTGAATTCTTATAGTGTCGATAATAAAAGATATCCAATAGACCTTGGCGCAACAGATAAAGGACACTATATGATGTTTTTTATCAATGTCCAAAAACGAACACAATTTCAAGCTAATTATGATAACTCTGGTGCAAAGCCAGCGGTTCTAGAAAATGCAGAAAGAAATAAAAATAACACAATAGGAAGTGCCTTAGCAACTTTAGTTGAAGGTGCTCGTGAACTTGGTGATGAAATAACAAAAACTGGACCTGTAGCACGCCTGCTGGCAAATAATCGAGAAACTGTGGATGTGATTGATAAAGCTGTTGGTCAAGATTTCAGTGCTGGCATAAAAGAGCTGAAAGGTGGAAATCTCTTTCGTTCCATTAAAAGAACAAAAGATACAATTGCCTTGTATATGCCAGACACATTGAATTTTAATTATCAACAGAGTTATTCAGACGTTTCACTAACTGATGCTTTTGGTATACCGGGTGCTCTTGCTCAAGGTGCTGCGGCAGGTTTAGATGCTTACAATGATTATAAAGCAACAGGCAGAGTTAATCTTCAAAACATGTCTCCTTTTGCAGTTGCAGCTTTAACATCAAAATTTGGTGGTTCTCAAGGACCACTCTTTACTGCATTAACTTCGGCAACTGGTGGTGTGATTGCACAGAATCCACAATTAGAGTTAATTTATAGTAAGCCACAATTTAGACAATTTAGATTTTCTTTTATGTTCTATCCAAGGAGTCAAAGAGAGGCTAGAGAAGTTATTGACATTATTGAAATGTTTAAATATCACCAAGCACCAGAATTATTGAATGGTACTTATGGTAGATTTTTAGTTCCACCATCTGAATTTGATATTCAGTTTATGTATAATGGCCAAGAGAATGAAAACATTCCAAAAGTCTCAACATGCGTTCTGACAAATGTTGATATTAATTATGCACCAACAGGCACATTTGCTGCCTACGAAACGGCCGATTCCAATTCACCAACAAAAGGTGGAACAGGTATGCCAGTTGGTATTGGTTTAGACTTATCCTTTACTGAGACAGAAATTATTACCAAGAATTATTATAATCCAGCTTTAAGACGAAGCGCTTCAAGTGAAATTACTGGCGGCGGTGGCGGAGGAGCTCAGTAATGGCAAAATACTTTAAACATTTCCCAAAAGTTTATTATACTCCAAACTCCGAAATGGAATCTTTGGATGTTTTAACTAACATCACAACAAGATTTTCTTTTGAACAGGAGTTTAAGAAAAACAGTTCTGTTTATTATGAGTATAGTGTTGAAGATGGTGAAACACCTGAAATTGTTGCTGCTAAAATTTATGGTTCTTCCGAAAAACATTGGATTATTATGAACCTTAATGACATTGTTGATCCAATGTATGATTGGCCTCTTACACAAAGAAACGTTATTAAATACATTGAAGCTAAATATTCGGCCAATGCAGCTGCCGGTCAAACAGGTTACGAATGGGCGGTACAAACCACACATTCTTATTATCGAATTGAAACACAAACAGAACCAGTTTCTGGTATATCTACGATAATTAAAAAAGAAATCGATTCTGCAACGTATGCTAATGTTGCATCTTCAACAACAACTTATACATTACCTGATAGTAATACCATAACGATTGATATTGGCAAAGAGTTTAAAACATATTATGAATATGAAGTTGAAGCTAATGATGCTAAAAGGTCAATCAAAATTTTAAAACCTGAATTAGTTGATGTTGTTGAAAAAGAATTTAAACGTGTGATTGTTGATATCATTGTATGAACGAAAACCAGTTGCTACAACCTACAGATTTTGATATTCGGAGATTGGATCTGGTAACAAAATTTGGGTCAGTTGATTTACGTGGCATGTTTGAAGAAATCAACCTGTATGATAGTATGTTGGCGCCATGTGCAACCGGCAATATGTTGATTGTCGATGCCATTGGCCTATCACAAAAATTACTATTAGATGGAACAGAATATTTGTTGGTGGAAATTGACAAGGGTGATGGCCTTTTTCCAATAAAAAGAAAGTATCGTGTTCATAGCCAAACAGATAGAAAAACTATGAATCAAACCAGTGAGAGTTATATTTTAAAGTTTTCTTCGGAAGAATTAATTTTCTCTGAGCAACAAAGAGTCAGTCATTATTATGAAGGCACATATACGGAAATTATTTTGGCTATTTTTAGGGATTATTTAAAACCCGATAATGCAACATTAACTGGTGTTTATGACGCTTCAAGTGGTTTGAATAAGGTAGTTATACCAAATTTAAAACCATTTGATGCTATTCAATGGTGTGTCAAAAGAGCTTTAAATAATAATTCTAAACCAAATTTCATGTTCTTTCAAAACAATGATGGTTACAATTTAAGCACATTAGATACAATTATGTCTAGTGAACCACTTTTAAATTTGACGTTCTCTGTTAAAAACTTGCCCGATGGAACATTAAATGAAGAAATGATTGGCGTTAGACACATGCAAGTAATGACACAATCGGACTTCATAAAAAATACTAGAGCTGGTGTATATTCTGGTAGTGTTGTTGGTTTTGATCCAGTAACTAGAACGTTGAAGAAGACAAGTTACACCTTCAATGATATATACGAAGGTTCGGCTCATGCTAATCGAAATAGAATTGTAGCAAAATCTCAAACCAAATATGGCAATAGTAACTATGATATGGATAACTCCAGAAAAATATTTTATTTGGATACAACTGAGCGACAAACTACTGCATACATTAATGAAAATGATCCAGAGCCTTTGCAGAATCAAGACACTCCTCAACAATACATTTTTCAACGAGAATCAATTCTGCAAAATTTTGTGAGTCAACGATTAAGACTGGTTATTCCTGGTAACTTTGCGGTAACATCTGGAAAAACATTGTATCTAAATGTACCACGTAGAGGTTTCGATTCAGATGATACAGATAATTTTGATGTTACGTTAAAGGGCAAATACGCTATTTTGGCTACAAGACATATGATACGACATAATAGGTTTGAAACCATTGTGGAAGCGGTAACAGATTCAACTGAAAGACCTGAATTTACTGCAAATCAGCAGGAGATGGATAAACAAATGGAATCGTTTAAGTAATGAAGACAGAATATAAACAACACCAAGGTATGTACCATGGTATCATTGAAGATATTGACGACCCGTTAAAACTGCATCGTTTGAGGGTTAGAGTTATTGAAATACACGATGATGATAAACAAAGAATTCCAACTACAACGTTGCCGTGGTTTCAGCCATTATTTGCAGTAAACAATTCTGATAAAGCTTCTGCACCTAAACTTGGTGATTGGGTTTTGGTGTATTTTCCTGATCCTGATTCTGCACAATTCGGTTATGTGATGGGTGTAATTCCTGGTATTGTATCTGAAGAAGAAGTGCCAGAACTTGTGGTAACAGCAAAAAGACCAGTTAAACCGGCCGGTGATCCAGCGGGAAATGTAGGTTATCCCTCAACTGCACCAACAGGTAGAAGTGTTGTCACGGGCACTGGTGTTGATAGAACAAACAACAAACTTATTCATGTTTGTGATATTACAATTGAAACAGACCGAGTTGTTGGTGCTGTAACAAGACAATTTAGTGAAGTTGTGGCCGCAATTAAAGCTGCAATAGCTGCTTTACTGAAGACTCTTGGAGCTACAGATAGGTCTGGCGAAGTTTTGAAACTTACTGAAATTGCTAAAAATATTGCAAGAGAAATAAAAAAAGTTACTGATTTTATTAAGGACATTAATCAAACAATTGCCGGTTATTTAAAAATTGTTGCAAAGATTAGAGCAATGATTGCGTACATCTTAAACTTGCCTGCAAAATTATTAGCTGAGTTCCAACAATGTTTGGCCAACTTATATAAATCATTACTTGCTGGTTTTACAACAGGTTTTGCTGATATTGGTTTAGTTTCTGATTTAAAAGAATTGGCCACTGCTGTTAATGAAGTTGGTACTGAAATTGCGGAAGTTGCTAAACAAGGTGCTATTTTGGCCAGTACGCCACAACAATTAGGTGCAGTTCTTGTGGCACCATCAAGTGCGGCCGACATTAAAGCATCCGAAACCGCATTTACAAATTACATGGCATCACCTACAGCATACAGTTCATTGGTGCCATCTACATCGTCTTTGACAGCATCAACAGAAGCAACAGCTATTTCTAATGCTAATATCACAGACCCAACTAATGCGAAACTGGCTTAAATAATATGGCAATTACTAATGAATATTCTCCACCAGATTATAGTTGGAGACAAAGAGAGTCTGAGGCTTCGGTAGAAAATCCTCCAAAGTATCCTGACAATAACGTTACACAAACAAAATCAGGACACTTATTTGAATTAGATGATACGTTTGACCGTGAACGTATCCGCATTCACCACAGAACAGGTACATTCATTGAAATGCATTCTAATGGTGATGAGACACATAAAATCGAAGGCGATGGTTATGAAATCATTGCTGGTAACAAATATGTACACATTACTGGATTTTGTAACATCACTATTGAAGGTGATGCTATTGTCAATGTTAAGGGCAATAAAACAGAATTGATTGAAGGCAATTTGAATCAAGTTGTTAAAGGTGATTACACACAAGTTGTTAAAGGTGAATCTAGAATTTTAGCCGATGGTAATATGACTGTTGGATGTGGTTCTGACTTTCTTGGTTCTCTGAGGTTAGTTACTGGTGACCACATGAGACTTGAGGGTGACCTATCAGTTAATGGTGGTATCTCCGCAACAAACATTACTAGCGAAAACTGGGTTGCAGCTGGCGTTGGTGTAAATGCAGGACCATCCGGTTTTGTTTCTATACTTGGTGGTTTGGCTGTAGGTTTTCCAATTGCTATTCCAGGTTCTGTGACTGCTGCTGTGCAAGTTAAAGCACCACTTGGTTCATTTGGCACAATGTCAGCCGTATTGATGACTGATATGATTAATACAAAAATATTTGACACACATATTCATATGGCTAAAGGTCCAACTTCTCCACCAATTTCTGGTCCAATGATTTAAGGAATATATTATGGCTTCTTTGTTTTCCCGATTAAATTATAACTACGTAGATACCAATTCAGTTATTAGTGAATTATCTACTGAAGTAAGAACGACACTAGATTCTATGCCGAAGATGTTGACTTCTTGGCAAGCTGCTGATTTAGCTAATAATGATACTGGTGGTTACTTTATTAATCCTTGTGCTAATGTGACAAGTAATATTTGGAGTGTATCTAATAATTTGGTGAATGTTGCAAACTCACTACAAGGCTCAGGTAATTTGACTGGTCTGTGGACTCATATTCGTAGCACCTTTGCTTACATCAGTAATAGCGCAACCGGTAACACACAAGCTGGTGACTTTCTCGCTCACACGAACAGAATTTCAGGTGTGACTTCTATAACAGTATCATCTGACCAAGGTGTTGCAAATTTACCACATTATGAGACTGCCGTTCAGACAGGCAAAGCAGTAGTCTCATTAATTTACCAAACAGAAGGTGTATCCAACAATGCGCCAATTATGGGCAACTTTACGAGTTTGTTTGTGGCTAATGATTTGATATCAATCTACAATACTGTGGTCACATATGCAAATACAATTAACAGTAGTATTTCGATTTCAGGCTCTGGTAGCGAAATGGATCCATTCATTAGAACTTCCAATTTGACATTCAACACAGTAAATGCCATAGCAACCACAGCTAATTCTGCTAACTCCATCTTCTATGACCGCAGAGTCCATGATGAGCAGTTTTATAAGAATTCGTTAAGTATTCTTACAGACTACAAAAAGGCTCGTGGTGTTGGAAGTACAGGTCAAACAGAAGACTTTTTAATTAAAAATTATATTGGCTCAAGTAAACTATTATCTAGGATAGGTTGAATAAATAGAAAATGGCAATAGGAATAACCACAACCGTAAGAGAATATCGTGACTTGGATTTGAATTTTAAGATTCATCCAATCAGGAAAGATATCAATAAACATACTGCTGAGATGGCGGTAATCAATTCCATTAAGAATTTGGTACTGACTCAGCATTATGAAGTGCCTTTTCAACCAGAAATTGGTTGTAATATCCAAAAGTTACTATTTGAACCTTTGGATCCAGTATCGGCAACTCTCATTCAACGTGAGATAACGCAAACAATTCAAAACTTTGAGCCTAGAGTTAGTGTCTCAAAGGTACAAGTATTTCCAGATTATGATAAGAATGGTTTTAGGATTGCGATGGAATTTTTCATTGTCAACAGAACCGAACCAGTAACAATACAATTTTTCTTAGAACGAGTACGATAAATGGCACAAAATCGTTTACAGGTAACAGACCTTGATTTCGATACAATCAAGACCAACCTAAAATCATTCCTAAAACAACAAACTGAATTCCAAGATTATGATTTTGAGGGTTCTGGTTTAAATGTTTTGGTTAATCTTTTAGCTTACAACACACACTATAATGCCTACTATCTAAACATGGTTGCCAACGAGGCATTCTTAGATACTGCCTTGTTGCGTGATTCTGTGGTTTCTCATGCCAAGACATTAGGCTATGTGCCTTATTCTAAAACTGCACCTACAGCAACTATCAACCTAACAATCAATAGTGGTAACACAACATTGGATACATTAACTATTCCAAAGGGATATGTTTTTAATTCTAAGTTGGTAGATAAACGTATTTTTGGTTTTGTGGTTATGAATGGCGTTACTGTCACAAAATCTGACACCAGTTATTACTTTGAGAATTTAGAAATCAAAGAAGGCCAGTTATTGAATTACACTTTCAATTATGATGAGAGTGCTAATCCAAAGTCAATATTTACTTTGCCTGATATGGACATTGATACATCCACAATTACTGTATTGGTAAATCCATCCACAAGTAATACATCAACCACAGTTTATAACAAAGTAACAGATATTTTAGATGTTGGTGCTGACTCTGCCGTATTCTATTTGCAAGAATCTAAAGGCGGAAAATATCAAATCTATTTTGGTAATGGAACTGTTGGTCGTAAGATTGAAGATGGTTCTGTAATTTCAGTTGGCTATTTGTCAACAAACGGCACGTTAGCCAACAAGGTTGATGGTTTCGGAATGTCTTCTGCCATTGGCCCTTACAGTACCGGTGTAATTCAAGTTGTTTCTGTTGCAGCTGGTGGCTCAGATAGAGAAACAGTTGATGAAATTAAATCAGCATCACCAGTTCAATTTGCCACGCAGAATCGTTTGGTCACCAAAGTTGACTATGAGTCTTACATTAAGAAAAATTATCCAAGTATTGATTCACTATCAGTATGGGGTGGTGAAGATGAAATTCCACCAATCTATGGTAAAGTATTGATTTCTTTGAAACCAAAAGAAAACTACTATATCACAGAAACAGAAAAAACAAGAATTATCGATGAGATTATTAAACCAAAGGCCATCGTTTCAGTTAGTGCTGAAATTCGTGACCCTGAGTATTTGTATTTGATTCTAAACTCGGTTGTGAAATATGATGATAGAAAAACAACTCTTAATGAGAATACATTAAGAACTTCAATCAGGAACGCAATCATTGGTTACAAAAATACTTACCTTAATAAATTTAATAGTATTTTCGCTCTCTCGAAATTACAAGACGAAATTGACCGTGTTAGCTTTAATGGTATCATTGGTTCAGAAACGATTGTCCGCTTACAGAAAAGATTTCAACCAGAAGTAGGAACAACGTCTAATTATACTATTAATTTTGGTGTGCCATTACATCGTGGCACAATCACAAACAGAATGACCTCATCGGAGTTTACTACAGTTGATAGTAGTGGTGTTAGTCGTACTGCTGTCATTGAGGAAATTCCACAATCTTCAACAGGCATTTCTTCTATCGAAATCTCAAACGCAGGCTATGGTTTTCAAACTGTGCCAACGGTAACAATTACTGGAGATGGCGTAGGCGCAACAGCTGTGGCCGTAATCCAAAATGGTAGAATTGCAGAAATTAAAATGACAAACCGTGGCGTTGACTATAGCCGTGCGGTTGTTACAATCACGGCCGGCGGTGGTTATAACGCTGCTGCAGCGGCTGTGATTGACACAAAAGTTGGAACAATTAGAACAATCTATTACGATAGTACCGCCAATAGACAAGTTATAAATCCAAGTGTGGGTACAATCAATTACTCCACTGGTGTTATCACTATTAACGATTTGAAAATTCTAGCAGTTGCTACTTCAGATGGTTTAATTCGTTTGAGTTTAGAATCTGAATCAGGTATTATCGAATCTATTAGAAACACTATCATTACAATTGATGAGACCGACCCAGCAGCAGTTGCTACGCAATTATTAAAAGTTAATTCGTAATGTCAGATTTTAAAAATTCAATTCTTGTAAATCAACAAGTTCCTGAGTATGTTCGGGAAGAATATCCATTATTCGTAAACTTTTTAGAAGCTTACTATGAGTTCCTTGAAACTAAACAAGGTACTCAACAAAATGATTTGGTGACTCAGGCTAAAAGCCTAAGATATGTTTCTGACGTAGATGACTCAATTGATGCGTTTGGAGAAAGTTTCGTATCAAACTTTGCAACGCTTTTGCCACAAGCAGAACAGATTGATAAGGCATTTTTAATTAAGAATGTTTTGCCATTGTACCTTTCAAGAGGTAGTGAAAAGTCTTTCAGTCTATTATTCAAAATCTTATATGGTGAAGAAGTCCAATTTACTTTACCAAAAGACAATATTCTTAGAGCTTCGGCTGGTGATTGGGTTGTTGAAAATGTACTTAGAATTGATAATGATGTTTATTCATCATATGTTGGTGACGGAGAAACAACCACATTTTACTTAGCACAACAGGCACTTATAACTGACATTCGTGTATATGAAAATGGTGTTTTGTTGAATAGTGGATATGCTGTACGTAAAGAAACTAAAAAATTAATCTTTTATACTGCACCATCTGTAGGAACAGTTGTCAAAGTATATTATCCAAGTTTTGACTTTGACGCATTTAATTCCAGAAGAATTATTGGTACAACATCTGGTGCCAGTGCAATTGTTGAACGTGCCGCACCAAGATTGATTACACAACAAACAGCCATTGAATTATACATCAATACCAAGAATTTAGATGGCACATTCCTAAATGCTGAAGAAATTACCTGTGAGATTATTGGTGATGATGGAACAACATTAATCACCATTGGTTCTAACACCATCTCTACTGTTAACCTAATCAATGTTATCAATGGTGGCGCAAGTTACAATATTGGCGACCAAGTTCCAATTAATGGTGGCGGTTTTACAACCAGAGCAGAAGCTATAGTTAATTCTATTTCAACAGGTTTTGTGGACGCAATGAATGTCCGTTTTGGTGGTGCAGGATTCCAATCAGGTGATGATTTTAAAGGATTTGGTCCAAGTGGTACAGTTGTTACTGGTGCGATTAATACGGTTGACACAAGCGGTACACTTAGTCCAAACACATTCACTTTGTTTACTGATGTTATCTCTACGTATTCTAGTATATTAATTTCAAATACAAACTACGGATTTCCAGCTAATGTAATTCCAACTGGTGAAAATGCAAGTACAAGAATTGTTGATGCGTTGTCCAGAACAACATTGACCTCATTAGGTCCAATCACCAATGTATCCATTCTTTCATCAAATTCTTCAAGTAATAATATAACATATAATGCTAACAGTCCTTTGGCTATTGCTAACACAAACGTTAGATTAAAAGACTTTGGTTCTTTAGGTAGGATCAGAATTAATGCTGGCGGTCAAGGTTATAAAAAAGGCGATGAAGTTGTCTTTGGTGTAAACCCACCATCAACAACAGGTGCAGGTGCTGCAGCTGCGGTAACTAATGTCAGTTCAACGGGTGCAATTACTAGGATTGAATTTGGTCCTTCCAGAATTCCAGGTACCGCAAACGCATCATCTGGTGGTATTATAGTTACTGGCACTGGAACAAACTTCACATCTGATTTGTTCGTTGGTGACCAGATTATGATTAATTTGGAAGCTCGTTACATTAACAGTATTACATCAACAACATCGTTCAATGTCAATGTAGCATTTACTAAAACATCCACATTCGCAAAAGTTGGTGTATATGACCGAGATTTAATTGGTGGCCAAGGTTACGTACAAGACAATTTCCCATCTATTACCATTTCTTCTGCAAACACATCAGCAGTAAATGCTAATGTGCAGATTGTTTCTATTATGGGCGACTCAGAGTTTATTAGTGGTAACACATCTACAGTTGTTGGCCAGATTCAATCAATTCGTGTGACTGACACCGGTTCGGGATATGAGTTCTTGCCTGCGGTTGATTTATCACAGTCTGGAGATGGAACTGCGACTGCTGAGGCTGTGATTGAAAGGTCTTATGTTTCATTCCCAGGTAAATGGAATAGTTCAGAAGGTATTCTGTCCTCATTGGATAGAAAACTTGAAGGTCTAAATTACTACATGGACTTTGTCTATGTGACATCCGTACAAGTTGAATTCTCCAAATATAAAGATATCTTAAAAGGATTGTTACATCCAGCTGGTTTCAAACAGTATGCTGAGTATCCAATCAACAAGGTTATTGACACAAACGTTAGTATATCCTCAAGTAAAGTTACTTCAGTTTCTGGCACAGTCAATGTCAATAGTTCTATCCACGTAACGGGCACTTTGACCAAATTTGTTACGGCCAACAGTCGTGGCATCCTAACAGTTGGTTCAAACATTTCTTTAAATAACCAAATCAGAACAGTTAATGCTATTACAAGTAATACATCTTTAACTGTATCCAGTGCATTTACAACCAATGCCAACACACAATCTTTGATAATTGTAACATAAATATAGTTCATGGCAACAAATTACACATCAAAAAAACTACCTTTGAATAGTGCTGAGAGGTTTAAAAACTCTTTTAGCGATACTAATCCATCAATTGAATACGTCTTCATTGGTGGCCACTTGGCATATGCTAATGAGGCATCTCCAAATTCAATCGTAGAAACCATCTCAAATGAAAAAACAGTTTGGGACAATATGTTTGCAGCTAAAAAGATTACTGCAAATGACGTAGAACATGTCATTCCAAGAGTTAATTGGACGGCAAATACAAAGTACCGCCAATATGACGATACTATCGATTTGGGAGATTTGATTACATCTAATGTAAGTCAGAATCTAAAGCCAATGTATGTTATTACCACGGCTAAGAATGTTTACAAGTGCCTGTCTAATAATTCAACGGCTAACTCCACAATTGAACCAACAGGTGATTACACCACTTCAAATGGTGTTATTTCAACTGCCGACAGTTATATTTGGAAGTACATGTTTAATGTGCGTTCTTCCAATAAGTTTTTAACTAACGATTGGATTCCAACACCAACAAGGTCTGAAACTGCAAGCACATTGTCTGACTATAGTTTAGATGATACAGGTGTGGTTGCTGGCGAGGTAACAACCGTGGTTATTCAAACTGGCGGTACAGGTTACTATCATAACGTTATTACTTGTTCTGCTTTTGGAACAGGTTGCACAATTCTAACATTGGCCAATACAACTAATGTTTCTGCTAACATGTCTGTTGCGGGAACAGGTATTCCAGTTGGTGCATTTATCTCCAACTTAGATTCACCAAACAATAAGATTACATTGTCTTCTGCCACTACGGCTAATGGCGGTGGTGCCGCATCAGCAAACAATTTGTCTATCTCTACAAGAATTTACTTTGACGGAGATGGCACTTTGGCAGCTGCATCAGCAACTGTCTCTAATGGTGCAATCAATAAGATTACAGTAACTACGATTGGTGCTGGTTATACTTATGCTAACGCCATCATCTTTGGTTCTGGAACTAATGCAACTGCTCGTTGTATCATTGCACCAAAATATGGCCATGCAAAAAATCCAATTAAAGATTTGCTTGCTACAAACGTAATGGTTGCAAGCAAGATTGGTGAAGTTGATTCTACAGAAAGTGGTTTAATTTCTGTTGATACTTCATTCAGACAAATCGGCCTGCTAAGAAACCCACATAAATATGGCGTTACATCGGCAGCAAACAATTCTACAGCTAATGCTGTTATTTCACAGGCGAGAACTATTACATTGACTGCGGGTTCATCATATTCTCTTAATGAATATGTTTACCAAGGTGCTTCAGTAAATACAGCAACAGCATATGGTTATGTTTATTCTCAGACCTCTACATCAGTTAAATTGACAAGAACACAAGGAACATTTGTGGTTGGTGCTTCTTTAACTGGAACAACTTCAGGTGTATCGAGAACAATCGTTTCACAAACAAATCCAGAATTCGAACCCTATTCTGGTGACATTCTCTATGTTGAGAATGCGGCCAAAACTGATAGAGCAGATGGCCAAGCAGAAAATATTAAATTTGTAATACAGTTTTAAAGGCAATTTATGGCGCAGAACTACAATGTTAATCCCTACTATGACGACTACGATGAAACCAAACAGTTTTATCGTATCTTGTTTAGACCAGGTCGTGCAGTCCAGGCTCGTGAATTAACACAGTTACAAACATCACTACAAAAACAAATTGAGCGTTTTGGCCAAAGCATCTATAAAGAAGGTTCAATCGTTGTTCCTGGTGGTCAAGCTGTTGATAATAAGTACAACTATGTTAAATTGACGGCATCATATGGTGCTAATACTTCTGACACTAAAATTTCTTCGTTGATTAATGGAACGATTAGAGGTTTAACTTCTAACGTAAAAGCTATTGTTGTTAATTCTATCAGTTCAACATCTGGTGGTGACCCATCAACCATTTACGTAAAATATACAGCATCACAACCATATTCTGGTGGTTCTAACACAGTCTTTCAGGCTGGTGAGTTAATTACCACACAATCAGGCAATGTGACATTACAAGTTGCAGCTACTACTCCAACTGGTGTAGCTACTGCGTTTTCTGTATCATCTGGTGTTGTATTCACTAAAGGTGTGTTTGCTTATTTTGATAGTCAAACTTTAATTGCAGAAAAATATGCTTTGGCCAATAATACTATCATTGGTTTCCAAGTAACAGAATCAACTGCTACATCTGCACAATACACTTCATTACTCGACCCAGCTGTTGGTGCAAGTAACTATATTGCCCCTGGCGCTGACCGTTATAAGATTGCATTGGACTTGGCTACACGTCCTGTCACATTTAATGCTAACGATGACCCTAACTTCATTGAATTGATTAAAATTGAAAATGGTGAAGTCATTTCTCAGAACTTGGATCCACGATACAGTATCTTGGGTGACACATTTGCTAGAAGAACATATGATGAATCTGGCAACTACATTGTAAAACCTTACACATTGAATATCATTAACCACTTGAAGACCAGTAATGTCTCAAGTAATGGTTACTATGAGGCTGCTAATGGTGGTGATGATAACAAGTTAATGACTATCATTCAGCCAGGAAAAGCATATGTTCGTGGTTATGAAGTTGAGAACATTCGAACAAAATATACTATTGGAAATAAAGCTAGAGATTATGCTAACGTAAATAATGGTGTAGTTAGCACAACAATTGGTAATTATATTTACGTCACTGGTTTGAGTTCAATTCCCGATTTGTCGTTGTTGCCATCTGTGTCATTCTATGACCGATATACTGTGACTGCTGGTTCTCCTAGTGGTACTTCTATCGGTACTGGTAAAATTAGAGCCATGGAATTTAGTTCTGGAACAGCAGGCACTACAACTGCAATTTACAAGTGCTGGTTGTTTGATGTTTCTATGACGCCTGGTTATGTCTTTGAACGTGATGTTAAACAGTTATTTGTTGATAATGCTGGTTACGTAGATTTTACTGCTAACATTTCACCAACACAAATTGCACTATCTGGTTCTGTTTCAACAACAAACGGAAGTAATGTAATTACCGGTGCTGCTACATTGTTCTCTAATGAAATAACAGCTGGCGACTATATTTCAATTAACAGTTTATCTTATAGAATTACATCTGTTACTAATGCGGTTAGTTTGCTTGTAGCTACAGCGCCAACAGCAAATCAAAGTGGTTTAATTGCTTACTATGATACAGCTGCATATAATGACACACAATACTTGGCGCATTTGTTTGAGTTGCCATATTCAACAATTAAAACAGTTGACCCAACAAACTTAGAAACTTCTTATGGCGTTAAACGTTCATATGCAAGAACATTGTCTTCAAATACAGTAACAATTTCAGCTGGTACTGATGAGACATTTGACAGTATTGCTACATCTTCTTACATCTTAGTTGTTAAGAGTGGTACAAACGCTGGTCAGTATTTGAATCCAACAACTTTTGTGACACGAGCAGTTGGCGGCACTTCTGTTACTATTAACCTTGCTGCTTTGTCAAACTCGCCTGCCAATGTATCAGCCTATGCTACTGCTGACGTGGCACTTGTTGGCAAACTTACAAAGACAAATACTGCGGCAGACAAGAAAACTAAAACTTTGGTGTCTGGTGCCACAATTGATTATACCGATGCCAATACTGCTCAGGCAACTGTCGTGTCTTTAGGTAAGGCTGACGTCTATAAACTAACATCTGTAATGATGTCTCCAGATGCGTTTGGAACTGCGTTTAACACGACTGGAGACGTTGACATTACTGACAGATATGAATTAGACAATGGCCAAAAATTAACGTATTATGGCCTTGGCAAAGTTAGACTGAAAGCTGGTTCACCAAAACCGACTAACCCAATTCGTATTACCTTTGATTACTTTACCCATGGTTCTGGTGATTACTTCTCGGTAAACTCATATACTGGAATTGCCTACAAAGATATTCCTACATTTACCGATAATAGAAAAACTTACCAACTAAGAGATTGCTTGGACTTCAGACCAAGAATCAATGATGCTGGCACAGGATTCACTGGAGCTGGTGCTGTTGTAAACGACTTCATTGATCCATCTAGCGATGTTCTAACTGATTATTCTTATTACTTGCCAAGAACTGATAAGATTGTCCTCGATAAGAATGGCATATTTTCTATTGTTGAAGGTATTAGTTCTTTAAATCCTAAAGAGCCAAATGTGTCTGATGATACAATGCCTTTGTTTGTAATTAAACAAAAACCATATGTGTTTGATATTACTTCTGATATTGAAGTAACAACTATCGATAATCGTAGGTACACAATGCGTGACATTGGTCGTATCGAAAACCGTGTTAAAAATTTGGAATATTACACAACATTGAATTTGTTGGAGAAAGACACACAATCTTTACAAATTCAAGATTCAAATGGTTTTGACCGATTCAAAAATGGTTTTGTTGTAGATAACTTTGCTGGCCATGGTGTTGGTGATGTTTATAACCGTGACTATGGTGTTTCTATTGATTACACTAAGAAAGAATTGAGACCTCTTTCCAAAACACAATTTGTTCCGTTGCAAGAAATTAATTTAACAACACCAGCAAGAACTGCAAACAATTATGTTTTAACAAACGATTTGATTACTTTGCCATATACTGACGTTTCATACATTAAAAATGAAAAGGCAAGTAAGACAGAAAACATTAACCCATTTAGTGTTATCACATGGACTGGTTCTATCAAGTTGGATCCACCATCAGATATCTGGTTTAGTGAAGAAGAATTGCCGATGGTTGCTAAAAATGAAAATGGCAACTATGACCAATTCGGTGCTACCTCACAATCTAAGGGTACATATAATGCAGTTTGGGGTAATTGGAGAACCAACTATTACGGCAGCCAAAGAACAGACGATAGAACAGGTCTTGCTTATGCTGTTTCAGAAGGACAAGATACTAAAACAAACAATGATTTGGTAACAAATTCTGCTCTTGTTCCAAAAATGCGCTCAGTAAAAATTACATTTACTGCTGAAGGAATGAAACCTAAGACAAGAGTTAATATATTCTTCGATAACATCAATGTTACAAACTATTGTAATAGCATCAATACAAATCCTATTGGCGCTAACTCTGCATTGGCCGCTGCAGCTACTGCAAACTCACAAAACTTGATTACTGATGAAACAGGTAAACTTACAGGTGAGTTTCACTACTTAGCTAATTTGTTTAACTTGCCAACTGGTGAATCAACGTTTGTCGTAACAGATTCTACAGCTGGTGGTACTGACTTTGAAACTTTTGCTGTTGCAAAATTTAACTCAAATGGCCAGTTGATTAAGAAACCGATTCCAGCTGCACAAGTTATTTTGGAACCACCTCCAACTTATGTTGCATCGGCATATGTTGCTGAATATGTTGAACCAGATCCTGCTCCAGCTCCTGTGCCGCCAACGCCAGATTATCTGGATGTGACTTATCGTTACGCCTTTGGCCGCAATCCTGCACCTAATGAAAAACAATATTGGTATGATTCTTTTTCTAAGCAAGTTACCAACAAAGGTTATGCAAGTATTAATGCTTTGATTAGCGCTTCTAGTGTTGCTGGTGGCGCTTTTGTTGACGTTGGTGCAATTTCTCCTGACTTAATTACAGTTGGCGATTATAATACAGCAGCTGCTGATTTGTATGCACTTACGAAACAAATTACTGATGCAGGTATTAGGAATAATGAACAAGGCAGAAATGGTGTTAACGGAATTACG
>Ga0114978_10000823_pt1 | contig 25907 bp, 13 predicted proteins | sample S_140212_EF_Meta_FD_87027 | JGI IMG/M metagenome (GOLD analysis project Ga0114978, IMG submission 87027) | Freshwater microbial communities from Lake Simoncouche, Canada to study carbon cycling - S_140212_EF_MetaG | ecosystem: Environmental > Aquatic > Freshwater > Lake | place: Lake...
ATGAAATTTTTCGAGTAAAGTTTTTTTCAGTTTTCATTTTTGGACATTTATTTTTGTCCATTTTTGAAAACCTTGGATATTTTATGCGAAAATATAATTGTGAGACCATAATTGAAAATTAGCGTCACGTCACCAAAAAAATAATTTTCATTTTGTTATGATAATTTTTTTTATTAAAACTTAAAAAAATAGTCTGTTTCTATTTTATGGAAACTTTAGGAAACAATTTAGTGGCAAAAAGTGGCAAAAAAATGGCGAATAATTATTATTGCGAAAAATGTGACTATACATGCTGTAAGGTTTATAATTGGAAGAAACACCTAGACACAGCTAAACATACCCAGGAAACGTTTGGAAATGACTTTGTGGCAAAAAGTGGCAAAAAAAGTCAAATTGAATATATTTGCTGCGAAAATTGTAATAAAGAATTCAAAACACGTTCTGGATTATGGAAACACTGTAAAATTTGTATTTGCGAAGATAATAAAATCGAAAATACTGTAGATAAAAAGGATGAATTAATTGATTATCTTATGAAAGAAAATAAAGAAATAAAAGAATTAATTTTAGAATTAGCTAAGAAGGATTCATATAATAATTGTCATAATACTGTTAATTCTCATAACAAAGCGTTTAATCTTAATTTCTTTTTAAATGAAACATGTAAAGATGCTATGAATATTATGGATTTTGTTGATTCAATTAAACTTCAATTATCTGATCTAGAGAAAGTTGGAGAACTTGGTTATGTTGAAGGTATATCTAACATAATAACTAAAAATCTCAAAGAATTAGACGTTACTCAAAGACCTGTTCATTGTACTGATAAGAAGAGAGAAACTATTTATATTAAAGATGAAAATAAGTGGGAAAAAGATGAAGATAATAAAAAATTACATAAAGTTGTTAGAAGAGTTACTTGTAAGAATCAAAATTTAATACCAAAATTTAAAGAACAACATCCAGATTATAACAAAGCTTCTTCAAAATTTTCAGACCAATATAATAAAATAGTAGTTGAATCGATGGGAGGACCTGGCGATAATGATTTTGAAAAAGAAGAAAAAATTATAAGAAATATTTCAAAAAATATAATCGTTGATAAATAAATTTAAATTAATAGTAAATTTATTTATTTGTATATACTTTGAACAACCATGGCTTTTAAATCTTCATCTGTTATTCCTAATCTAGTTAAACGCGTTTTTATAGAATTTCTCTCTTTTTCTAATAATTCATCTGGCAATATTCCAGGGTTTCTTTGCTTTTGTAATCCTTTATTCATGGCTAGAATGGCTCGTTTAAATTTCTCTAAAAATCGTTCACAATCTACAATAGTTATTTTTTCATATCCTTCTTCTGTTATAGTTTTTCTCTCTTCTAACAATTTTTTAAACTCTGAATATTTTGTATAGTAATATATTTTTTCATCTAAGAGAGAACCAATATTAGGACATCTAAATAATACACTTTGGTTTAATTCAGATATAAAGAATTTATAATCAATGGATTTTTCAAAATATGGTTTTACACTTACAGGAGTCTCTTTAAAATCTATATCTGAAAACTGTTTAAAATCATCTACCATTATTTGTTTTTTGAAATCCTGTTTCTGTCTAATTTTTAAATAACTAAGTTTAAAAATAAATGGATTTGCTCTAGCATTTGAAGGGTTGGGGGCTTGAACCGAAACCTTATATTGTGTTTCTGGTGTATTTAAAAACCATCTTACTAAATAAGCTAAATGTCCAGATAAATTTTTTACAATTGACTCGACATATGGTATATCAGTATCAGGCATGATTAATACATCAATGTCTTCTGTTTTGTAGACTGATGTTTCAGACATTCCAGTTAAAACCAATTGTATTGCCTTTCCACCTTTAAATATCACTTTATAATCTTGACCAATCATCTTTTCAGATATTATTCCAAATACGATTAAAGCGGCACATAATACAATATTATAATGAGAGAAATCAATATCTTGGTCATACATAAATGTACCAAATGAGTCATAAGGTTCATTTTTTGTTGGGGTAAAATAAGTTGGAATTATTGCTTGATTTATTTTACAAACACTCCATAATTCAGAAACCTCTTTGTTAGTTATGGGTATATTTCCATCAGAGTTCATCATTTCATTAATTTTTGCCCTTATAGAAAGCATTTCATTTTCTTCAAAAATTGGTTTCCAAAATTCAGGCTCTACACCTGGATTATATCCAGAATCAGACGGTAATTCAGTTGATAATGTTAATTTAACAATAGGTTTAGGCGGTGTAGGCTCAATTATTGCTTCAATTTCTTCATCTTTTATTAAATTTTCCATTATAGACCTCTGTTCTTCTGTTAACAACTTTACATCAGCACCCTTTTCAAGTAAATATTTAACTAATTCTTTATCTTGTAATTTTATTGCTGCAGATAATGCTGAAATATTATGCGTATAACTAAGAAGATTTATATTTCCTTTATTGAGTATAAAATTATTAATAAAAGCTTTTCTAGTAATAAAATCATCGATATTATCAAAAATAACAACTAACGATGGAACAAATGCTATTAATGGAGTAACATCTTGACTATAATTATATTTATTAATAGGAATTGAGTTAGTTGTTATAGGAATTAACGTATTTATACCAATTTGATTACTTTTAAACCCATTTTTAAAAATTTCAGTAACTTCTTTAACTCTTTCCATGTTTCCTGTTTTAATCGCATATTGTAGTTTTTTAAAAGAATTCATAAACATACTTCTAAAATTATCCTTAATAATGCGCTCTTTTTTTTCTTTTTCTCCACCACCACGCAATCGTCGTATAGTTTTTGTATGTCTTTTATTTTTCTGTGTTCTTTTATTTTTTTTAATTTGTTTAATTGTTTTGATCTGTTTGATTGTTTTAATTTGTTTAATTGTTTTGATTTGTTTGATTCTTTTCATTATAATATAAGATGATAAAAAGAATTAATTTATTTCGAAGATACCTTTGGTTAAAATCCAGGATACCTTTGGTTAAAATCCAGGATACCTTTGGTTAAAATCCAGGATTGTCGGTAAAGACTTGAGTAACTGTTGAAGCGCTGGTTCCGCCTTTAATCATTGGGTTAATTTGTCCAATTACAAAATCACCAAAAACAACACTAAAATAAACTAATAAAGAATCTCTAATTAATAATTTTAAAGGTTTAGTTTCTTTTTCAACAAATCTCATTTCCATAAATTTTGAAATAAAAAATACTACTGAAATAATAGCAGCAACTATAAATATATTATCCATTTAAAATATTAATTGGATATTCTTATTTAATATTTTACGCAATTTACTCTAAAATTTCAATGTCGTCGATTAACAAATCTGGTAACAATTCTAATCTAGGTTCTTCAATATTATGAACATCTAAAGAGTCTAAATTAAATACTTGATCTGATATTTTAAGTTTGGTATTATTGTCGTCTTCCTCTTCATCCATTTTTCTTTGCTGATTTCTAAGTTGACTTATTTCTTCTAAACGTTCAATTGATTTTGGAGCGTTAATATTTGACACACTTCCATCATCAGTTTTAACATAATCAATATCATTAAAACTTAATCCAGAACTTTTAGGTGGGAAACCATTAGCGTAAGGATTTTGAGCATCAAGAGGTTTTCTAATTGGTTCTTCAATAATTTGTTCCTTTATTTCCTCAATTACATCTTCTTCAACAGTTTCGTCCATGTAAGCCTTTAAAATTGACTCAACAGGAATACTTTCTCTTAAAGTATTTAATATACATTCCTGAACAATAATTTCTAGTTCCCTGTAATGTTTTTGTATGGATAGTGGAGCTATATTAGTTTCAAACAAGTATACATTCTTATATATTTTTCTCGCAACGTTAATGTATGTTTTGTGAATAAAATCATCCAGCTTAGGAATATTTATGTCGATTTTCTTTTGTTTTTGACCAACCCGCATAGCAGTTAAAATTTTGAGCTGAATAATATGAACACATGTTACTAAATCTTCTAAATAATTACATCCAGATTTGTCGCAGATTCTTTTTCTCTCTGTTTCAATAATTTGAGCATTCCATTTTGGTATTCTTGAAATTAAATTTTGAAATGTCATTAAATACTTATCCATTTCTCCATTTTCTTTACACAGCTTAATAGATTCATCTAAAATTGACTTATACCCATCAATAATTAATGGTGTTAAAATTGTAACTAAACGGGAACCCCATTCGTTTTTGGATTCATGAAGCGCACTAACATTAAAGTCATCCATTTACATAAAACTTATATTTTCTAAAGACAGTTCTGAACTTAAAAAAACAAAATTTAGCATAAATAATATTAATAATTTTTCATTTCTAAATTCTTTTCTTACACGATTAAAGCATATAAGTAGTTCGTAACGTTTTTCAATTGATAATATAGATTCTAAAAAGTTAGTATTTTCTAATAAGTTAATAATATCTAAAGCAGAATACGCTTTTTCATAAAGTTTTGTACATAATAACATTAAATCTTCTAAATTTGTTTTTTTATTCACAGACTTGGTTAATTCCTTTTTTAACCATTCAATCTTCTGTTGTTTAAGATCAGACAAATTAAAAATCTTATTTAAATTGTATTGATATAGATTAATTATTTTATCATCAATAACAGGTTCTGGAATATATATTTCACAAAATCTTGACAAAATAGGTTTCATTAAATTATATTTATCTTCGGCAATAATAAAAAAACGTGTATTATGACTAAATAATTCAATACATCTACGTAATGCGGATTGAGCATCTAATGTTAATTTATCTGCGTTCAATAATACAACACTTTTAAAGGTATTTCCTCCATTCGAATTTATATGAGTTTTTGCGAAAAACTTAAGCTCCTCTCTTATAAACTTAATGCCTTTGCCATGCGAACAATTAACATACATAACAAATGATTTAATTATCTCTCTCTTATTGTCATAAATTTTATGAATAAAATCATTTACAATTGTTCTTTTACCACTACCTGTGGGTCCATGGAATAGTATATTTGGAATTTTGTGCATTTCATGAAAGTAATTTAATTTATTTTTTATAGATTGATGTATGTCAAGCATTTAGAGTCTACTATATTTTAAAAAGTGTTTTTATATATTAATACAACGTATTATTTATTTATAATAAATACTTATTAAATAAATTTGTAACTTATATATATGGAAGCTAATCAAGATAAATGTATCCCTTACTTAAAACCAGAAGGTAAGGATGAAAATTTTAGTTTAAGACCAAGACAAGACTTATGTGTTCACCGTTTTGACGAGTATAACTCAACAAATGGGATTTTGCTTCTTCACAATGTTGGTTCCGGTAAAACTGTTACATCATTAACTCTTGCTATAAATTCAATTGATTGGGAGGCCCCCGGTGGACCAGAAAGTAGAATAATATTAGTTCTTCATCCAACAGGATTATTTGTTGAATTTATGTCAGAAATACAATCAAAAATATTAAATATACGAAGACTACCATATGGACAAGCAAATGGAAGAAATAATGAATGTATAACTGATTCTAATGGAATTAGACGTTATAGATATGAAAAACTTACTGAATTTAAAAGAGGAGCAAATTGGCAGGCTAATGCAACATCACCGCAATTTTTTATTGAATCAATACAATACAATGAATTAGCAAAATATTTCGCTAAATACGATGAGTCTATAGCAACAATACGTTCAATATTTAATGGAAAAATTGTTATTATTGATGAAGCGCATAGATTATTTAGACAATTTGATATTTGTGACAAATCATCAATGATTATTACAAAATATATAAATGACAATCTATTGGGAGGAGCAAAAAAAATAATAGCTATGACAGGAACACCTTTAAAAAATAGCATAACCGACATGTTGTCCTTATTTAAGTTAATTAACATAGCAAATATAACAAATGAGCAAAGAGAAATACCAAAATATCAACTTCCACAGTATCAACTATTTGATATAACAAATAAAGCAACGTTTAAAACTTTTAAACAAACAACCAGCAAAACTATTGATCCAAGACTTATTAGTGGTGTAAAATGCGCATATACAAGAACAGCAATGGCATTTTATGATTTTATAAATGCTGATAGAAGTGATTTAAGTAAAGAATTCCCTGGGTTTACAGATAAGTTTGTAAGAGATTGTGCTAAATTAAACTTTGACGCTAGTAAAAAGGGAGTTATCGTAGGAGTTTTTGAATATGTTAAATTACTGGTTTCTGATGTAACAGGATACGGACGTCCGACATCTGTAAATAAAGAATCTATTGCAGAAAAAAAACGCATTGTTGATTTAATTACTAATAGAGGTAATCCTCAACCAGGAGGAAAACGCAATAAAACAAAAAAAATGAGAGGTGGTAATGTAACATCTGAAAAAGAAGCAAGAGCCATTTTACAAATACCGGATGACTTACCAAAAACTGCTTTAATAGATGAAGCTAAAAAACAGTATAGAAAGTTAGCAATAAAATATCATCCAGATAGAAATCCTGCTCCTGGAGCTAAAGAAATGTTTCAAAAAATTTTAAACGCTTATAATTTTATTACATCAGATGTAAGTGGTGAAACTGGAACTGAAGAAGAAAAAGACTTTACATATTACTATAGTATAGTAGCAAATAATGTATTTTTTACAACATTACTATCTTGGTCTGACGATGAGTTAATACTATTTAAAAAAAATATGGAATATATTCTTTTAAATTCAGATTTTAAATATTTTAGCACATATGATTTATTGGTTGAATTTGCAGCATATGATCCATTTGAATACATTGATTTATTAACAGAAAATTTAGAAGACATTAAAAACGTTACTCTTAGTGAAATTAAAAATGTTATTAAAAACTATGAAAATGAAACCACAGAAACTTATAAAATGTATTTTAAAACTGATTATGAAATGTTTAATAACTTATACGTTGAAAAAGAACCTATTAAGTTTATCGAGAGTGTTAGTTTAGATGAAAGTGATAAAGTAGGTGATGGATCTTTACCAAAAGGTGGAGCAGATGATATAAATGAAAGCGAATATGTAAATTTAATTTATGGTGATTTAGATTTTTCAAATGAAATTGAACAAAATTCATTATTAAATAAAATAAAAAATTCTCAAAATGATGATGTCAAATTAAATAACTTAATAGGCAATATTCCTCCAGAAGCATCACAATTTATTAAAGACAACTCTGAAAAAATAAATAAAATATCAAGTGAAATTCAACCTATATTAACAAAACTTATGAGTAAGTTTGAATTATTAATTGAGGAGGAAAAGAAAGAAAATAATATGATTACCCAAAATGGTGGAATGCCACCATTAGTTATAGCGTATATTGCTTTTCAAGTTTTTGGCGGTATTCTTAAAGGAATGAATGTAGACTTTGCTACATTTATACAAAATATTTTATCAGAACAATTAGCAGGAATAACAACCTACTTGTTAAAATTGTATAATTTTACATTTGCCTTACCGGAAACGATCGGAAAATTAATAGGAAAAGGATTAACTGGTGATCTTAGTGAATTATATACGATAATAAAAGGGTTTTGTGAAATAATAAAATTATTACCTACACCAATAATAAAACTTTTTGCTTTACTTGTACCATTATACGATGTATTATTTCCTTGGAAAAATTATATTCTAGTACTTATATCATTATATGGAGTAACTAAAGGAGTTAATTGGTATTATTTTAATACATCAATTTACTCTCTTGATAAAAAAGCATGGTTCGCAAATTTAATAAAAAATCTACGAGGTCATTTAAGGAAAACATCAAAACTATTTTCGTTTTATAGAAGCACTCCAGATGATTTAGCAATGTTAAATATAGCCGCAAAAAATAACTGGATAAGAAAACGCAATCGTTTGAGACAAGAATTATATAAAAATAATGCTTTTTTTGAATTTAACTATGATGAATTTGTTAAATTATCAAATCCAATTGTATCAACAATTACAGTTAATATGCCACAGTTAAATAATGAAATATATAAAAAAATTTTAAATACAAATTTATATACAGTTGAAAAAATATATGAGAAAGGAAAGTTTTTTGTTGAGAGAGAATTTTTTGGTTATCCAAATAGAGAAACAATGACAACTTTATTTGTTTATGATACATATCAATATTACGCATTTAATCAATTTAAAAATATTTCAAAAGAATTAGAAAATAACAAGTATATTGATTATATAAATAATTTTATTCCTTGGTATTTAAATAAAAAAAATTTGCTTGACACAAGAGTAATAGGCAATTTATCTATTGATACTTCTTACCCATTATCATGTTTTAATGACACTACAAGATCTATAGTTTATTTTGATTCTAATACGCAAGAGTATGTATTAAATGTATTAGATGATAAAGTCGCACAAAAAAAATTAAATGTAACCGCCGGCGATAGTGTATTTAAAATGTATAAAAATGTTAAGGATATAACATTTTCCTGTAAAAAGTTTGAAAAAATATTAAATTATTTAATACTTATGAAAACAGGGTATATGGTACATATGTTAGATAATGCATGGGATATTATTCCACAACCACATTTATTACAGAACGGAGTCGACCACACAACAATTTCAAATGTTGATAATCCTCCCCAAGACTTGTATTCAACCGTTCATAAAATAGATCCTTTAAAAACTCATTATTTTTTGCCATTTGTTTATAGTATAAGCGATGATATTGGGTTAAATTTATTTGCTTATTTTTTGAAGATGAAAGGTTATAAGTTCAAGGTTTTACATGAATTGACTACAAACGAAACTACAGCAAAAGATGAAACAATAAAAAAATCTTACCCAATAATAAATCTTGAGGGTGACAATGAAGTCGCAAAAGAAAACAAAAAAAAACTTGCTAATTTTTTTGTTAATAATATAGTTCATTCGTTTAATGATGATAGCTTTGCTGAAGAATTTTCGGTACAGTTAAAGGCAGAACCAATATGTATTTTACTTCATCCTTTTAAAACTGAAGGAATTGATGCCAAATATAACCCAGCGATATTTTTATTAGAACCAGCTTTAAATTTTGGAGATTATGAACAATTATGTGGAAGAGTTTTAAGAACATATGATGGAAGAGCTACTTACACCGAGAAACCAAAAAAAATGATTTACCAATGTCTAACTTCAAGCAGAATTTCACTTGATAAATTTTATAATAATTACTCTTTTCTAAAAAAAGATATTGAAATTGTTGAAGAAGATTTTTTTTCAGTTAAAAACTTTTTTAATGATCAAAATACAGTTGTTAGGGATCCAAATACTGGTTATACTTTAAGAAATTCGTGGTGGTCTTACTATACTCCTGCTTTAATTAATTATACTTTTTCAGATATATTTAATAAAGGTATTAGATATGGCGGAACTATTGGAACACTACTTGGAGGGGTTATCGGTGCAGTAACGCCGATTGGAGTTGGATATGGAACAGCACTTGGAATGGCAGTTGGAAATGCCGCCAAAATGATACCAAAACCAAAAAATACGCATGGTGCTTATGATACGGGTAACACTGTTGAAATAAAGAATGGATTAGTTCCTAATGCCATTTTAGAAAATGCCATATACGTATCACTTGAAGACAATATTTATGAACACAAAAAATTCAATATTATTGATGCTAAAAAAATAGATACAAATTTAATAAAATATTTAAAAGAAAATGTTAAAGACTTAGACGATTCAATGCAAGATTTGGTTGAAGGTTTAGTCTCAGATAAAGACGAAGATATAACAAATAGTTTAAAAAAATCAAACTATGATTTATATAACCTTTTGGATGAATTTATTATAAAATCAACGGGTGCATTAGAAATTCATACTAACTATGGTGACGGATCATCTTTCTATTGGTTAAGAAAGCAACTAGAAGATGCGTTTGGAAATGAAGATGATTATTTTAAAAAAACAATTAAAAAGACAAGTGTTTTTGGTGAAAAATATGGAATATTTATGGAATTAGATTTTAAAGCAAATAAATATGAATATTCAAAATTAATATTAAAAGATACATTAAAATATATAGATGCGTTTAAAGAGACTACTGAAGATGCAAATAAAAAATCATATAATGTTTCTATTTTACTTGAGTTAATAAAATTTTTGAAAATTATTCCGAACGTAGATGATTTTGATTTAAATAATAATGATATTGGTTCAGAAATTCCAGATTTTTTATCAATTAAAAGAACTGAATTTATGTTTAATAAAATACTTACAACAAGATATGAAACTGATATAACAAAACCAGGAGTTAAAACTATACCAGACTTAGATTCTATCATAAAATCAGTAAATGCTATTCCAGATGAAATACTTAAAACAAAAATTAAATTTATGCCATGGTGTGATACAGTTTCAAAACGTAAGTATAATAGATGTAATACAACTAAGAGCTATTTTAAAGATAATAATTTAAATATATATAATTTAAATATTACAACACAGGTAAAAGTATTGTCAGATGTTATTATAGAAAAAATCGAAAATAATGGTGATATTTCAAATGATAAAAGAGAGTTAGATAATTATTATTCAAGTATATACTTAGTACCTGAACCAGATGTCGTACCTGCTATTGTACCTGAACCTGTACCAGATGTCGTACCTGCTATTGTACCTGTACCAGATGTCGGAGGTGCAATACGCAAAATGCTAAAAAAAAGAAGTATAAGAAAAAGAACAGCAAGAAAAATTTATATATTAAAAACAAAAAAGAACAGGAAAAAATAACAAATTTATTAATTAACAAAATAATTAATAAATTCAATAATTTTTAGAAACTTATTAGTCCATATTTTTTTCAATGTAATTTACCAAAGACTTATAATACAAATCATATGATAAATTAGGTGCTATTTGATTTTTATTCATTGTTACTGAACATCCACCTGTTTCCAATAATGAAACATCAAAATCAATAATTCTTCTATCAAGAGCCTTGTGAATTATTTTTTCAACAATATCTTCTCTCCCATTTTTAACATGTAAATGTAATGACAATTTACTTGATGGTAAACCAAAGAAATTACATGTGTCAACAATATATTCAAAATCGTCAACATCTAATGTACCACATGTATCTGATAAACATATATTATCAACATTCATTTTATTAATTGTTAAAAGTTTATTAACTATAAAATCATTATCTATTTTACCTTCAATAGGACATTCATTAATACATGAAACATATAATTTAATAAAAGGAAGTTTTCGTCTATATTTATTTTCTTCAAAACTATACATCATTTCATATATATCAGAATAAGATTCATCTAATGTTTGATTTGTATTTTTGAGCTGAAACTTTTCCGAAACCGACGTGATAAATGAAAAATGACTCATGCCTGTATTGTTTATAACATTTTTTAATTGTCTTGAATTAGGTACTAGAAGAAAATTATTAGTTTTTAAATCTCTGCTCAATTCACGCATGTTCATTTCATACAATTTAATATTTTGAAATAACTTAATTGAATCCTTAAATACTGGCATTACTTTTTCTGAGACAATTGAACCTATTTCAATATTTTTCGGATTATAATTAAAGCTAATTCTGTGATACAAATTTAATTTTTCTTTGAAAGTGTATTTTTTTTGTTCTTCTATTGATAATGTTTGTAATCCATCTCTTAAAGTAACATCAAATGGTTTTGGTTGTCCTAAAAAATAATAAAATTTGTTAAACTCTGGATTTACATAAAGAAATTTCTTAAAGTCTAAAGCACATTTTGGGTAAATTTTTCTGGCTAACATTTTATTAAATTATTTTAAGTGTTAGCCTTTAAGTAATTTAGATATGTAAATTTTAAATATAATAAATAAATTATAGTAAACATGATAACTATATAAAATAATAGTATCCATACTTATTAGATGAGTGATTTCATTAAATTAATGGGAAAAACAATAATAATAGGCGCAGGTATATCTGGATTAACTATTGCGTCAGGTATGAAAAATGATAATTTTCTTATTTTAGAAGCACGAGATAGAATTGGTGGAAGAGTATTTACAAATGATAAATATATTGATATGGGAGCCGCATGGATTCACGGATCAGATAACAATCCATTGAATAAATTTTTAGACTATGAAAAGCTAATTCCTGTTTCAGAAAATAATCCTTGGATGCATTCAGAAAATACTAATATAAAATATTTCTGTAGTAAGTATAATATTACTGAAACCGAACGCCAAAGATTGGCAGAAAAATGGAATACAATAGCATCTAAAATTGGTAATATAAAAGATAAAACAATAGTTGAGGCATTTTTATCATTATGGGATAATGATAAAGATGAAGATTATTTTATTTTTTTATATATGATAGAAGTGTGGTGTGGTGGAAGCGTAAAAAACATATCTTCATCATTTCTGAACACAACAAATTATAAAGAGGCATTATTTGGTGATTATGGAGGTTCTCATTTTTTATTTAAAAATGGTACAAAAACCTTAGTTGATTCAATTGTTGAAAGCGCTAATAATAATTACTTCGATAAAATTAAATATAATACAATAGTTACTCATGTTAATTATAATGATAATTTTGTTGAAGTTCATACAAATGATGGATGTGTATATTTATGTAATAAATTATGTATTACAGTCCCACCAGGACCATTAAAAAATATTATTTTTAATCCACCTCTAAAAAAAGACCGTATAGATTCTTTATCCAAAATCAAATTAGGTTCTTATAAAAAAATTCAATTAGAATTTTCAAAGGATAATATATTTTGGGAAAATGAAAATGTGCCTATGTTTTTAATACATAATCCAAATTTAAATGGACGCGACTATTATTTAAATAAATATGATGATACAAAAGAAATATACCCTTACATGTTATGGAATAATTATAATTATTCCAAACAAAAACCTATTTTAGAAGCTATTTGTCCTGCGAATATTGGTTGGAAATTATCTGGAAAAAGTAACGAAGAAATTGTTGAAATAGCGATGACAAATTTACGAAATTATTATCCAAATGCTCCAGACCCTATATCCTGACAAATAACACGATGGGAGGAAGATATTTTTAGCCAAGGTTCCTACTCATATCATGATTTTAACACTACAGATGAAGATATTCAAATAATATCAGAGAATATTGAAAATACAATATTTTTTGCCGGCGAACACACAGATCCAGTATATTATGGTTCTTTACATGCTGCTTATAATAGCGGAATGCGCGTATTAAACGAATTATTTAGGGAATAAACTATTCAAGTTATATTATATATAAATATCTATATATATAATATAAAATATATAATGCCGTCCAAAAATAAAAAAGGAAAAATTGATCGTTTAGGGATAATACCTGTTCCAGTTGCTAATCCAGTTCCAGTTCCAGATCCAGTTCCAGATCTAGTTCCAGATCTAGTTGCTAATCAAGTTCCAGTTCCAGTTCCAGATCCAGTTGCTAATCTAGTTCCAGTTCCAGTTGCTAATCCAGTTCCAGTTGCTAATCTAGTTCCTGACCCTGCAGAAGAAGTAATTATTGATGAAAATTTTTCTGGATTTTCATTATTGCCAAGGCAAGATTTGGCGTATCATAGATTTACTGAATATTGTAACAAAGAAAAAGGTATGTTATTACTACATAATGTTGGTTCTGGAAAAACTATAACATCAGCTAGTATGGCGTTACAATTTCTATCAAAGGTAACCCCGCCTCAAGGTAAAAATTTAAGAATTGTTGTTGTATTACCTACAGGATTGTTTTCAAATTTTATTAAAGAGTTAAAAGACAAAATAGTTGGTGTTGGAAATGTTGAAAAAATAGTTATTACAGAAGCAAATAAAGGAACATTAGGACTTAATAACAATTTAAATGTTAATAATGTATACTCATTTAATTATTTAAATAGAAAATATGAAATTAGCGAAGTTTTGTATAAGCATTTAAATAATAAGGGTACATATTCTAACATTTATGAACAATTTGGTACCTATATTAAAGATTCAGTAGTAATTTTTGACGAATTTCATAGAATGTTAAGACCTATAGCAAATAGTACCACTACATTGTGTAAAGATATATTACTTGTACACAAGACAATGATGAATGACTGTATAAAATTTATAGCAATGACAGGAACTCCTTTAAATAGGTCAATTAGTGATGTTAAAGTGTTAATGGCATTTATCGCAAATAATCTCGATTATGAAGATGTAAATGGAAGGTTTTATGAAGTGCAGACAATAATGGGCAGTAGTATCGCCAAACTTTCTGATGTTAAAAATTTTGTACAAACATCTGTTATTAGTATTACGACACTCGGTGTCGGATCATTATTATACGCACTACCAGCCCAATATTCAATACCATTAGGAATAGTTCTTACATCTGTAACATCTATTGCCACAAAAATAGGTGGAGCTAATGAATTAACAAATATATCAGAAAAAGAACTTTCGAACTTTGTTAACAATCAAGTAACAAATTATTTAAAAACAAACAATATTAATAGTCAGATATCTTTGTTACAACAACTCGGGAAAAATGTTAATATCAGTGAGGTAATGACTTTGTCTGATACCACCGACGACCAACTATTACTTGAGTGTAAAGTATATCTTGCGATTTATAAAAGTTTTTTATTGACTGATGGAAAATTAAATACACAAGCAATTAAAAATTTAGTAGATTATATTATTTCAATCAAAGATAGCATTAAATATGTTATTGAAATATTTTTACAAGGAGGTTCATTTAATGCAAGCGCTATGTTAAGCACGTGTCCTATTGTTTTACAAAAGATTCTTCCTCAAATAGTATTATCAGAAGAGATTAATGGTGGAAAGGGTAAAAAAAATAAACTAAAAATCAAGAAGGGCATTTTTGACGGCGGCGGTGATGATGATGTTGCTGTTGCAGGAAATTCGATCGGAAATTTTTTTAGCGGGGTAGGTTCTGTTCTTGCAAAGTCAACTCTAGATATAGCATCAAAAATAACCGGTGCTCCAATTGGATTGTCAAGCGCAGTTATGAAAAATTCGTTAAACCCAGCTTATTCATTTGCTAATAAGATAAGCAATGACTGTATTGGTGGTTTTCCATTTAATATAACAAAATTTTCGGCTGATGTAAAAAAATTTATATCATTATCGGATTCAAATGTTCAAACAGGTTTAGTTAAAGCAACATATGATAAAATTTATAGTGTAGCTGGTTTGGAAGAAATTTTAGAAAATCAATCAAAATTAGATGAAACTTCTAAGAAGAACGCTGATAATTATTTAAAGGAAACACCTGCGTTTTACAGCGATGTTGAAAAAACTCCAATAAAATCAAATTACCCTGAAAAAAATGAATGTTGTATGAATTTATTGTATGATACAAATCAAATTGAATTTGGTGTGTCATTTACAGGAAATAAAACAACATTAAGCAATAGCGCAAGAGATTCTATTTTTAGTTCTACTTTTAATATTTTAGCAGCTTCAAAAATAGTTGGCAATTATTCAGAAGACGTTTTGAGATACAAATGTGAATTTGATGAAGAAAAAGGCGATTATAAATTTACAAGTCGTCTCGGCGACAAGCAAATCGCTAATTTACCCCCGTGGTCTTATAACTGTTCAAAGTTTAGTTTTGTACTCGCAAACTTATTATTTATGAGAACAACGGGATATATGAAAAGTTATAGAGAGTATTATAAATCAAATAACTATATACTTAGACAACCACATTTTACAAATGCTCCTAGAAATAGTGACCCAAGTAAAGAACCACAAACACCAAATCTAATGACTATGGCAAATTATGATAATAAAGCAGCTCCGTATTTTGTAACTGATGCGGATGCTAAATATAATTATTTGCCAATTGTTTATAGTACAAGTGATGAACTTGGTTTAGGTTTGTTTGCCGGATTTTTAGACAGTCTAAAATTTAGATATATATTAATTCACGATTTACAGAAAAAAGAAATGCTGGAGGAAAGAAAAAAGAAATCATATTACCCTGTGCCTATGCATATGAAAAAAAAAACTGTTAATTCTGAACCCGGTCCGCTCAAAAACTATGATGAAGTTGAAAAAAATTTTAAAACTATTCTGGCCAATATTATGGGAAAAACAGTAAATAATCTAAAATTAAATAAAGAATACCCCATATGTATTTTACTTCACAACGCAATGACTGAAGGATTAGATTTTAAATATAATCCTGGAATATTTTTATTAGAAGTTCCTAATACTTATGGTGATTATGACCAGTTATGTGGTAGAGTTTTAAGAACATATCCTCCTCCGAATTATAATAAAAATTGGAAGGATTTTGAAGCTGGTAAGAATGGTGTAACCAAAGAACAAGATGAATTTATTGAACGCTGGAGGTTACCAATTAAAGTTATTTATCAAGCAGTTTGCTTAACATCAGTAGACGACACCATGTTAAATATTGGAGATGTGTTTAATTCAAATCCAGTTGAACAAGCTGCTTCTACTATAGATACGGGTACAAATTCACCAGCTAAAACAAGTAGTTATATATTCAACTCAAAACCTCCTCCTCCTCCTCCTTCTTCTACTGATATTATAGCTAAACCAATAGGATTATATGATGCAACCTGGGCAGCAAAAATGTACTATGGCGCTAATTACATAGGTTCTCCCTTTAAAAGTTTTGATTTAGATCAATGGTATGAATTGCTTCAACAACAAACCATGTTTAAAAAGTTTATTGAAATTTTAAATAAACCTACAAATAAAGAAGATACTTACTTTGAAGGTGTAACTGATTTAGAAGGAATAGTAGAATGTACAAAAGCACAGGCAGAAGCAGAGGCAGAAGCACAACCAGCATTGTCAGCAACAATATTAGCAACATTAGCACAACCTATGTGTAAACCTATTCCTGGCAATTTAGATCATAATAAACCAGCTGATATGGATATATATAATGAGATACGTAGAAAATTAAACGAGACTGATGGTGTAAAAAACTTTAAAAAAGAATATTGTATAGGATCGCAAATTACACAAACTGCTACAGCTAAAACAATAGTTAAAAGTATAAATCCCGATTTCACAGGTGCTAAAAAACAAATAAAAAAAGTAACAGATACATGTATAACAAATGCTAATAATAATGCCGATGCTATAGCAGCATGTAATCGTAAAGAAAAAACCGACATCAACAATAAATGGACAGAAATATCCGCGCAAATGAAAGCAGACGATGAAGCACAAAGACCGCCAGTTGTAACTCAAATCGGTCGTGAAATTTTTCCACCAATCAGATTACAAGATGAGACTCAGAGGCCTTTACAGGGAGAAATAAGATCAGCAAAGAGGAAAAAGGGTAAAAAGGGTCAAAATGCTGGTAAAAAAACAAAAAAGAGATCTAATATGATTAAAAATAAAACGCATAAAAGAAAACAAAAATTAAATAAAAGAAAAACTATAAAAAATAGAGAACAAAAATTAAATAAAAGAAAAACTATAAAAAGAAGAAAAACTATAAAAAGAAGAAGAAATAATGTTACAAGAAGATATTAAGCAAATAAAAATAATAATTATTATTTAAATATTATTATTTTTATACAGAACTCGTTAAAGAATGAGTATAAGGATTACTTTTAAAGGCACTTAGAATATCAGGTTGGATACGGTCACAACCAGCACATTCATTGTAATACTGTGGAGCTCTAATTGCGCCATATGTTTGCGCAGATGGAGGCAATCCTGTTAAACTAGAATAAGCTGGATTTACTCTGCCATCTAGGCGATCAGAGTCAGCCTTAATAGTAGTTAAGTTCATTTGTTGATTGAAAATTTGGGTTCCTCCTTGATTTGGTCTATTACCAATAGTTTGAGACTTAATTTCATTATTATGTTGACGATAAGCCGCGTCGTAACTCATGTCACCGAAACCAGTAGCATATCCACCAGCAGCTGTATAATATTCACAACTAGTTGAATCTCTTTGTGTTGGTAGTCCAGGCATGGCATTATTAACATACATACCTTCCTTTTGATTATTAATATTAAAGTTAATTGCGTGTAAATTGGTTTCTTTAACTGTTGTAGGAGTACTATCTTGAGGATTGTAAACTGGTCCCTTAACCATTGATGAGGTTCCAGCATCACCATAAACACGAACGTTATTAATTGTTTCATCTTTACGCGTTGGTCTAAACATATCCATTATTGGAGCAACAACTGCGCCAATAGCACCACTAAATCCACTTCTATGTGTTTCTGGTTGTCTAACAGTACTTCTGTTATTCTCATAATTAGTATGACTTCTTAAAAATACATCCTTATCTGTATGATTTCCTTGTCCCGCGGCTCTTGAGTGATTAACACCTCCTTGAAATGCTTCATGACGCTTAGAAGGTTCAAAATTTTGTGGAGCAGTAGTTGCTTTGACTTCAATTGAACCAGCAGGCCCCATATATTCGCTAGCAATATCGTTACGTCTTAAAATGCCCATTTCTTGAATTGGTCTTAAGGTTTCACCCTTTTCGGCACCAGTTGTTGTTAACCAACGATCTTGAGTATTAATAAAATATGTATCAGGCCTTTGTTTTTCTACACGACCAATCATTTGAGCTGTTGGAGCGGATTTAATAAATGAGTTAGCAGGTCCTTCGTGATTGATTAGTTCATATTCTAATTTAGGGTTTGTATCAACTCTTAATTGGTCAACCGTCTTTGGTAACCATTTATCACGAGCTTCCATACCAGAGTTATAACCATTACTACCATTAAATCCGTAACCTTGATCTAAACCAGGACCAACCATAATGGTATCAAATGGTTTGACATTATTGTTTTTCATAGCAGGATTAACACGTGATTGATAGAAATCACTTTGATTGGGCATACCATAAGCCCACTGCATATTTTGTTCAGGTTTGAAAAGAGGAGCTTGTTCAATTTTTTTGATAGTTTGAGAACCAGAACCGATCATATTATCTAAAACGGATTCATTAATATTCATATCATATGTTTTTCCTTTTACCTTACCACCATTAAAAGGAATCATATTATTGTGTTTAAATTGTTGAGAATCTAAATAATTTCCAGTTAATGAATAGATTTCTTGGGGGTTTTTGTTTACAGGAACATGGTTTCTAACCTTTTGTTCATATAAATTCTGATTAAAGTATTTATCTGTAGCTACATTTGGATTAGGATATTCTTGAACCGTATCAACTAATTGATTAATATTGCTAACAGGATAATTTTGCGGAGGGATATTTGTGTTTGGTAAGTAGTTATCAGTTCTGACACCTAAATTGCTTCTAATTCCCATATTGGTAAATTTTTCTCTTTGTGATTGTCTTATTTCTTTTTTAGAGCAATTTTCATTTGTTTGATTTGATACCACATACATACCGCCTAATGCTATTAAAGGGATTGCTATTTCCATATTTATATATATAGAGTATTATATTTTTATTCACATATAAATCCACTTTTTTAAAAAGTTGAGCAAAATATTTTTTTACTAAAACTAATATTTTTTTCAGGAAGCATTTCTTCTGTTTTTAAAACTTTGACTTAGAGTTTTTGACAAGAGTTTGTTTGTTGACATGTTGTTGGTCCTGCTACATATCCACCTCTAATTAAATTGAAACTTGATGGTAAATAGTTCTTTGTTTCATTCACTACACAATCTCTTTTTGGGGTAAAATAATCTTTTTCTAAAATTCTTGTACTTAAGTTATTTTGAAAAGGTATACATACATTCACTTGAGGATTCAAGGGAGGATATTGCCAATCAACTTGTTCTAAATCACGATACCACCATGCTGGATTTGTTGCTCTGGATTGTTCAGTAAATAAATTATTACATGTTGGATATTTAATAGCTTCATTTGGTACATTGTAGCTTTTATAATTATCTTTTCCTAAACAATCTCTGCCTAGTTGTCTGTTAACGCCTCTTAAATCGCTTTCTAAATTAATTGTATTTGTTCTTAAATTTCCTCCCCATTTTTGTATAATAATTTGCGGGTCTTCCATATAACAAGGATCGGCACCATTTCCAGGAACATTTAATATCCACCTACCTGGGTCAGTAGATTGCTGTAATGCCTTTTTTGTTCTACAATCGTCATATTTAAATCGTGTACTAGCCATTTTATAATTATATGATATATTTATTTAATAATTAATAATTTAAAAATTAAATACTACATAAATTATTAATGGAATTAGTATTGAATAAAAATAATGCGCCATCTTTGTGTCTAAATATGATTGTAAAAAATGAAAGCAAAATTATTAATAGATTATTCGATTCAGTGTCTTCAATTATTGATTGTTATTGTATTTGTGATACAGGTTCTACGGACAATACTGTGAGTTTAATTACTGAATATTTTGATAAAAAAGGCATTCCTGGAAAGGTTGTTGTTGAACCATTTAAAAACTTTTGTCACAATAGAAATGTTGCGCTACAATCTTGTCTAGGTATGTCTGATTATGTATTATTACTTGATGCCGATATGATTCTTGAAACTAAAAACTTTAAAAAAGAACTATTGGTTGCCGCCGATTGTTTTTACATACTTCAAGGTAACGAGTCATTTTATTATCAAAATATGAGAATTCTTCGAAATGATGGAAAATATAAATATGTTGGAGTAACTCACGAATATATTGATACTCCTCCTGGAAATAGAACATCTGGATTTCAAAAAGATGAATTATTTATCAGAGATATTGGTGATGGTGGAGCAAAACATGATAAATTTGAGAGAGATATAAGATTACTTCTTGATGGTATTAAAGAAGAACCAAATAATGTTAGATATTATTTTTACCTAGCCAATAGTTATCATGATTCTGGAAGATTTGCTGAGGCTATTAATGTTTATAAAAAACGCATTGAATTAGGAGGCTGGGTTGAAGAAGTTTGGTATAGTCATTATAGAATTGGTTTATGTTTTAAAAATATGGGGAAAATGGAAGATGCTATTAGATATTGGTTAGATGGTTTTAATTTATATCCAGAACGATTAGAAGGCATGTATGAGATCCTTCAGCATTATAGAATCCATTCTAAACATCAACTTGGAGAAATGATTTACCAACAGTGTAAAAAAATATTAGATATGAAAAAAAACAGAGATAACTACTTATTTTTACACAATGATGTTTATACAGATAAGATTTATGATGAGTATACCATTATCGCCTATTATGTAGGTGTTAAAATCATTAATGATGAAGTAATAAAAGTTCTTAATAATTCTCATTCTGATGGAGACATAAGTAATTTATTAAGTAATATGAAATTTTATAAAGATGTTCTAACTCCTATTTCTAAAATTGTTCTTGATAATACAACAGTATCAAATGTTAATAACGAAGATGTTAAATTTGTTTCATCATCTAGCTGTTTAATTCCAAATATTAATGAAGAAGGATATCAAATGAATATTCGATATGTTAATTATCATATTACTGATGGAGGTAGTTATTTAAATTGTGATAAACATATTATTACAGTAAATAAATATGTACAGTTTGATAAAGATTTTAATATATTGTCTGAAAAATGGTTTGATTTAAATTTTGAAAATAGAAGATATATTGGAGTTGAAGATGTCAGAATTTTTAATGATGTTGAATCTAATGAATTATTATTTATTGGAACTGGATATCATAAGAATGACAAAATTGGTATTGTAACAGAAAAATATGATATTGAAAATTTTAAAATGAACACAAAGGAGCTAACTCAAGATTTTAATAACTCTGGATGTGAAAAAAATTGGGTATTTATTGACTTTGCCGGTTCAACTCATGTTGTTTATGATTGGAACCCGCTTAATATTTGTAAGATAAATAATGAAAATAATAAACTTGAAAAGGTAACCAAGAGAGAAACACCCCGAATTTTCTCAAAAATTAGAGGCTCAACATGTGGATTTAAATACTCTAAAAAGATAGATGAGATTAAAAACGGCAACATTACAATTGATATTGAAGAAAGTGAAATTTGGTTTGTTGGTCATATTGTTTCATATGAGTCACCCAGACATTATTATCATGTTATTTCGGTTTTTGACTCACAAATGAATTTACTAAGATATTCTGCTCCATTTAAATTTGAAGGTGACCCTATTGAGTATTGTTTAAGTATTGTTGTAGAGCACGAGAGAGTACTTATTAATTATAGTACATGGGATAGAACAACTAGAATTGGAGTTTACGATAAAAAATATATAGATTCAATCGTAAAATATAATTAATTATTAATTAGTTCTTTATTTTTATAATAACTAATATTTACTTTATTATTATTTAATAATGTATGTATTAATTCTTTATCAACTGTATTATTTGATGACAGTTTTATATTTATTATTTTTATTATGTCATCAAGAAGTGATTGATTGTTGTTATAATAATCTACAATTATATTTTGTTGTATAAAATAAAAAACTAAATTGCTATTAGGATTGTCTTGAAAATATTTTAAGCAGTAAAATAATATAGTAAATGCCTCTTTTGTTTTATTATTATCTATATATTTTTGCGAACCTTTTAAGATTAATTCCATATCATGAATAGGGGATAAATAGTTTGAAATTATTCCTTGATAATCACCGTAAAATAAATCAAATAATTCTGGATTCTCTCTTTGAACCATTGTCATAACTGCTTCATCTATTTGATACCAATTATCATTGTATATTTCTTCTGTTTTTTGTTTAAATAAATTACAATATTTTAATAAATTTTCAGACGAACCTGAAAATAAACCTCCTGCCATATTATGGTATATAAATTGAAAGTGATCTTTTGGTGAATTTTTTTCAGTATACGGATTTATACATAATTGTTTAATTTTATCTGGAACTTTTGTTATCCATTCATGAATTAATTCCATATTTTTAGCCACATGATTAATGCCAAAATCTATCCAAATAAAATGACTACTTTTAAATGGATTTAATTCAATAGCTGATTCCATAAAATCAAACTTATTATTATTCAATATTACATACATAGGCGTTTCATGCTCTATATGACCATTTTTTATTACAAATTTAGTTTGTAGTTCTTTTAATTTTTCTAAATGTTTAAAATAATATGTATCTTCAAATGGTTTTTTAAATATGTATGTTTTATTAACATTGTCACTTCTTTCTTCAGTAACAATTTTACTAATTTCTTCATTATCAGTAAATATTATTAAATTATATGGCAATTTAAATATAAATTCTTTGGCAAATTGAATATACCTATTTACACTATGATTTAATGCTGTATTTGATAAATTTTGTTCTTTTTCTCTAATATTATAAAACATTGTGACAATTGTTGTATTTTGATGATCATTTGTTTTCTCAATTTGTTTTATTGGATTTTTACATGTTCCCCAACAAATATTATTGGTTTTTTTAACTTCAATTTCATATATATTTTTTATAAATTCACTTCCATTTTTATTTTGAAATAATGATTTATTTTTATAAATATCTTTAACTATTTCAACTCCTACTTCAAATTTTAAAAAACTTATATTATTTATTATACCTTCCTTGTTAATAAAAGATGATTCTTCTGGTAAATTTAAAAATTTATTAACCGATTTTCCCAAAAGTCCGGGACCTGAAAAATCTAAATTTGAAAATGGTACAATATTATTTTCAACATGATAAACAATACGTTCAATACAATTTAATAATATAGGATGATTTGGTCTTGAAGCTATAAAACAATTGAATAAATTATATGTTCCATAATAAGGACAATTATTTAAATCAATTGGCGTCATAAATTCTATGTCTTCATTTAAAAAAGTATCTATGCTATCTAAACATATTGTATCTATGTCTACGTATACACCTCCATAAACATATAATACACAATATCTCCATAAATCAGCCTTAAATGCGCCTGGTATAATTCTACAGTATGCGTTATAAACATTTTCATTAAAATTCTTTTTTATAAAATTTTCGCAATCATTATCGTCAAATAAAAAATAAGCATAGTTGGGGTTTTTTTCTCTCCATGATTGTGTCAAAAATTTAAAACCATCTGAAAAATCTTTACTTCCCCATGTTTGAAAAATATTTCGCGGAATCTTAATTAAACTCATAATAAAATATTAATAAATATATTTAAATTAATATTTTAGTATATAATACTTTTAAGTATACAATTGTTATAGCATTCAAAATTTTTGTCCTTGGCCATGATGAAGTTTGAGGTGTAATAAAAGAGTCACTAAGATTTTCATTATAAAACTGTCACTAATTTGTTAATTACATCAGATAAATAATATTTTAATGAGTAACTCCGGTTGATCTATATGTTTCTAGCCATTTATTCAATGACAGGTTATAAATAAGAGTTGTCAATTTATATTGAGTTGGTATAACAATTTGTGAATAAGTTGTTCCATCTTCTGTATCTAAAAAGCCCGCGGTAGAAGTAGTAATTGTTAGTGGTGTTACAGCTGTAATCTCCGTAAAGTATGCCAAATTTACCATTGGTAAATCTGAACTTGGTAAAGCATTTGAAAAGGTTCCACCAAAGTAAATATTTGGACTAATATATAAATTTGAATATACTGACGCATTCATTCCAATATGTGTTCCAGAATTATTTTTAATCTGGAGTATTTTATTTATAGAATTCAATTTTGCGTCCCTATATATTGGTGTTGTACTTGAACCCGTTGCTGTAAAATCACCACAAATATATGCATCACCACCAGAATAATCAATATCTCTGACAATACCATTAACTCCAATATCTGTTGAAAGAGCATCTGTCATTTGAGTCCAAATAAAACTATTTACATCTAAAATACCAATTCTATTTAATGTTGTAGCGCCTCCAACCGTAAAATTGCCACCAACATACAGATTCACGCCTGCACCATTATCTAAGGCATAAACTATACCATTTACACCGATTGTCGCACCACTTACTACTGACATCCATACCCTATTTGTAGTATCCCAATATGTTAAATAACTTAGATTTGTATTTGCGGCAACCAAATCTGTAAAATCACCACCAACATATATATTTGTACCAATCTTTCTTATACTTCTTACTTGATTATTCAATTCAGGAATTGGGGAAGATGTGTCAATCCAAACACTATTTAAGGTCATTATAGCAACATTGTGTGTGTTTATTTCCGAATCTGATGAACTAGTATACGCTCTTTCAAATTTACCTCCAACTAACAACTTGGTAGATACCATATAATATACTGAATTAACATTAGCTGCTCCGGATTGCCACTTTACTCCTGTTGTACCTATATTATATAAGAAGTTTCCTGAAGTAGTTGGAGATGATTGAACCGGTAATGTATTGAAATAACTGGATGTTAAACTGGAATTGTTTTCTTCAAATAAAACAAGACCATTGACAACTGAAGTTACTCCATAAATAGAGTAAAAATCTAAAATGCCAGCTTGTGTAAAATCACCCCCTATAAATAATTTATTATCTGGCACAGGAATTGTTCCCGGATAATATAATGTTCTTACAGTTCCATTTAAAGTATTATTTCCAAGTCGAGACCAAGTTCCACCCCCACCAAAAACATAAGCAGCAACATAATTAGCATTAACAGAGGTTCCACCTACAGTAGTAAAAGCACCACCAACATACACTATTGTTTGGGTAGTAGGGGGAATAGTTGTACCACCTACAGCTAAAGCATAAACTGTGTCATTTGTTCCTTCACCTGAACCATTGGATAAAGCTGTAAAGTTAAAACCATCCCAAGCAGCAATATTGGTAGCAGTTGAGTTTCCTGCTTGACTAAACCTGCCTCCAAACACTATCGTATATGTCAATGAAGACCCCCATGTAATAGTATAAAC
>Ga0114978_10000826_pt1 | contig 25872 bp, 30 predicted proteins | sample S_140212_EF_Meta_FD_87027 | JGI IMG/M metagenome (GOLD analysis project Ga0114978, IMG submission 87027) | Freshwater microbial communities from Lake Simoncouche, Canada to study carbon cycling - S_140212_EF_MetaG | ecosystem: Environmental > Aquatic > Freshwater > Lake | place: Lake...
ATCAACGTGTGGCAAAAACAACTCCTTCCGGATTTATTTGAGCCGATTTACCTTGAGCCAGAAAAAGGGAAAGCCAACGCATCGTTGTGGGCAAAACATAAGACCACCGGATTAGTAACGCAATTTGTTCGCGGAAAAAAGAAAGAACATTATCGAGCCATGATTCTCGAAAAAGCAGGCGCATGATGCTCTGCCTGCCTTGGCCGCCAAGCAACAACCGTTACTACCGGCATATCGCTAAAGGCAAGCTGGCCGGGCGCACGCTGTTGTCTGAGGGCGGCAGGGCGTATCGGGCGGCAGTGCAAGCCGTCGTGGCGGCGCAGGGCGTCCAGACGCCGCTAGAAGGCCGTCTGATCGTGCGCATTTTGGCACATCCTCCCGACGCTCGCAGGCGTGACGTTGATAATCTTTTTAAGAGCGTTCTGGACTCGCTTCAGCACGCCAATGTTTTTTTAGACGACTCGCAGATTGATCACTTGAGCATTCACCGCTGCGGAAAACTGGCGGGTGGCAAACTGGATGTGTTCGTGGAGGAAATTGAAAATGAAATTTAACGATCCGTGGTCTTGGGGAATTGTGTGGATGTGGACGGCAATCTACGCCGGGTTTGGTCTGTCTATCTGGGGCTCGCACTACGTGGCCTCGATGCTCAACGATTGGTTGGCATCATGAGTGAGTTTGACGAACACCGGAGCGTTTTGTTGGATACCGAGTGGATGTTGGGCCTCCAGCTTGACCCAGCAACCCAAATGCTCCTGCGCACGTTCGCGGAGGGCGGCAAGGTTCTGGCTTGCGGTAACGGCGGCAGCGCGGCGCAGGCGAGTCATCTGGTAGGTGAACTCACCATTAGGTTCATCCACGACAGGCGGGCCTTAGCGGCGGTCTCCTTGGCATCTGATGCCGTGGCCCTGACTGCTGCCGGCAACGACTACGGGTTTGAACGAGCATTTAGCCGGCAAGTGGAAGCGCTGGGACAACCTGGTGATTGCTTGGTGGCGTTCAGCACAAGTGGCACCAGCAAGAATGTAAACGAAGCGCTGGCGATGGCCAGTCGAATCGGAATGCGCACGCTGGGCGTTTCTGGGCGGAAAGGTTTCACTGCTCACTGTGACGTTGACTTGATTGTGCCCAGCAGCTCGACGGCGAGGATTCAGGAGACGCACTTGTTGATCACGCATCTACTCCTGACTGGAGTAGAGAAACATCTGCCAGCGCTGCCGAACAAGCGAATGGTGGTTGATTTGGATTTGCAGGCGATGTATACGGTTCCTTAGTACTTTGTGCTCGACCTTGGGCGAATCTGGGTTAGGTCGTTAATCGGGAACCCAGTAGTCATCTCGTCGCATCGGGATGTGGATCAGACTTCCCTCTCTCCCATACCTTGGGGGGGTAGGGGGGCTGTATTCTGAACGCTCGAACATGGATCAGGGGTTAAGAGTAATATCTAGATCTAGATCTCTTTGAGGAACTCAGAATGTCTATCCAGAAAAAACGGTCGGATGGTTATCCCTGCCATCAGTGCGCACCAAGGGACTGGCGCAACGTGCCGGTTATCACTGGGGACTACGATTTCGACGCTACAATCCTGCATCGAAAGAACCTGGACATGATTGGCCGACTTGAACTCTACGTGCGGCCAAAACGTGCGAGTTACGGGTACAAAACCTCGTATGATGCTTACGAATCTTCAGGAGATGATTGACATGATGAAAAAAAAATCGGGCTACACGATGACGGACAAAAATGAAGGCACTTTGGCTACGAAGATGAAGGCCAAAAAAGCCGACACCTCGACCGGCGCCATGAAGAAATCCGCTAAGTACGAAAAGAGTTCGCCGAAGAAGACCCGCAGCTGATGCCGCTCAAAAAGGGTAAAAGCAAAAAAACCATCTCGGCCAACATCAAAACCGAGATGGCCCACGGCAAACCTCAAAAGCAGGCTGTGGCGATTGCGCTGCGCACCGCTGGTAAACCGAAGGCGAAATGATGGCTAACCTGTCCGTAGGCCGTGGCGAAAAACTTCCGACCAAGTCTGGCGCTGGCCTGACCGCGAAGGGCAGAGCGAAGATCAACCGGGAGGAAGGCAGCAACCTGAAAGCTCCGGCGCCAAACCCGAAGACCGAGAAGGATGCTGGCCGGAAGAAGAGTTTCTGCGCACGGATGCAAGGTGTCGTCGATAACGCCAAAGGTGATGCTCCACGGGCCAAGGCCAGCCTCAAGCGATGGAACTGCAAATGACGAAACCTGGGCTCTATGCCAACATCAACGCGAAGAGAAAACGCATCGAGGCCGGCAGCGGTGAGAAGATGCGCAAGCCGGGAGATGCTGGGGCCCCGAAGGCCAAGGCGTTCAAGGAATCGGCAAAAGGATCGGCAAAGGCCAAAAAATGACCATTGAAGACATCCAGAAAATCTATCGCGAAGCGGCAGAAATCAGCCATTTAGAAGGTCTTGTGGCGGTTTTTGAGGCGGGCGCCAAGGCTCAGCGGGACGATCCCGAAACGGCCAAAGTGTCAAACGGTTGACGTTAGTATCAGATGGCAGGAAAAGGCGCACCAAAGGGTAACGATTTCGCAGCACGTGGAGCACGCGTCAGACAGTCGTTGGAGCGAGCACTAGCAAGGCTAGGTGGCACGGTAGACAAGGGTCTTGACCGGGTGGCCGACCAGATAGTCGGGCTGGCCGTTGAAGGCGAACAGTGGGCCTGCACGATGATTGCCGACCGACTTGACGGCAAACCCCACACTACGATTGAAATGGCAGTGACAGACGAGAGGCCAACAGCACTTAATGCAGAGCAACTCGCAGACAAACTCGCAGGCGCTCTCGCAGGTCGAGCACCAGTTACAGAGCGCAGCATTCAGTAGCCTGCTGGCCGTCTGGGACGCACTGGATGGCAAAGGCCAAGACCACGCGGCGATGCGCTGGCTGGCCACCGTTGACCGTTACTATCTCCTGGTCAAACTCCTTGGCCGCACTGACGTCTGGCACCCGTGGCTGTATGACCGCTGCCGGGAGGTCGAGCAGCGACCAGACAACCACCTTGACCTCTGGGCGCGGGAGCACTACAAGTCCACGATCATCACGTTCGCGGGCATCATCCAAGAGATTTTGAAGAAACCCGAAATCACCATCGGGTTGTTCTCCCACACCAAGCCAATCAGCAAAGCATTCCTCGCCCAAATAAAACGAGAGTTTGAAGGTAACGAACTGCTCAAGACGCTGTTCCCTGATGTTCTTTGGAGCAACCCACAGAAAGAGGCGCCGGTCTGGAGTCTCGACGCTGGCATCGTGGTCAAGCGGCAAGGCAATCCCAAAGAAGCCACCATTGAGGCCCACGGATTGGTGGACGGCCAGCCGACATCTCGCCACTTCTCGCTGCGGGTGTACGACGACGTGGTCACGCTTGAGTCGGTCAGCACGCCGGAGCAAATCAACAAAACCACCGAGGCGTGGTCGATGAGCGACAACTTGGGCACTGCCGGTGGTCGCTGGTGGCACATCGGCACTCGATACAACTTCGCCGACACTTATGCGCACATCATGGGCACAGGCATCAAGCCGAGAATCCACCCAGCCACGCACGACGGCACCAAGGACGGCAGGCCGGTGCTGTTCTCAGAAGAGGAATGGGAACGGCGTCTGCGCACGCAGCTGGAAGCCACCATTGCGTGCCAGATGTTGCAGAACCCGCTGGCCGGGACTCAGCGCTGGTTCAACCCGGATGACCTCCAGACCTACGAAGCACGGCCCGAAACGCTGATGTGTTACCTCATGGTTGACCCGGCCCGCAGCAAGAAGAAAGGCTCGGCCAACACGGCGATGGCCGTCATCGGCATTGACTTCCAAGGCAACAAATATCTGCTCGATGGCTACGACCACAAAATGGATTTGCTGGAGCGCTGGACGCACATGCGAGACCTCTGGCGCAAATGGCGTGTCGCTCCCGGCGTCATAGGCATCAAGGTCGGTTATGAGCGTTTCGGTGCGATTGCCGACATGGACTATTTCGAGGAACGCATCCGCACGGAGAACGTCCAAGGACTGAGCATTGACCCGCTAGAGTGGCCGCACGACTCGCCGGGTTCAAAGGACGACCGAGTGCAGCGCCTGTTGCCCGACATCAGGAATCACGCGTTCCATCTTCCGAGAGAGCCGGGAGACGACGAGCCAGACATGAGTCCCCAGCAGCAGCGGATGATTGCCCAGGGCTACGATTACCGGGTGGCGAGGCCTATCGTGTACCGGGACGAGAACGGTCAGCTGTACAACCTCAGTGAGCGTTTCAAGATGCAAGTGGCGTATTATCCGTTCTGCGGGCTCAAGGACTTGATCGACGCTGTGTCAAGAATCTACGACATGGATCCTCGGGCGCCTGAATACATTGATTCTGACATCATGGAACCGGAGTACAGCTAGCATGGCTCAACAGACGATCAACGTAGGCACTGTGGCCGGCGACAACACCGGAGATCCTGGGAGAACTGCGTTTCAGAAGGTCAACAGCAACTTCAACGAACTGTATGCAGCCAACACCTACGCGCAGACAACGAACGTCAAGGCCTATGGCGCAAAGGGAGACGGGATCACTGACGATACAAGCGCCATTCAAACTGCCATCACCTCAAATCCGGGACGGACAATTTTCTTCCCAGCTGGCAAATATCTAATTACGAGCACAATCAGCATCACATCTCCGGCCACGGTTCTTGAGGGAGAGTCTAGCGGTCTTGAATATGTCACCGCCGGCAGCGGAGGTGCAGTGATTGTCTGTAACACCGCAACCGACGCGGTCTATTTCAACAACACCGCCGCGCCAACTGGTGCCTTGCAAGGCTGTGGCATGAAAAACCTGTCGATTGCCCGAACGGTGCATGTGGCAACTGGTTCTGGTTTGAAGTTGCGCGACACCGCGAACTTCTCTGCTGAAAACATTGGTGTAAGTGAGTTTTTCATCTGCATTGACATGGTGGACGCTCAGAGCAGCACGTTTAGAAATGTGCGCCTTTACACCGGGAATGCGTTCACCGGCGCGACCAACAGCACGATGGTGAGCATCACCGGTTTGTATCCGCTGGTCAGCAGTTCCGACGCGGGCTGGATCAATTCGTTTGATCAATTTCTCATCACGTCAAACAGAATCACCGACCACGGGTTTAGAGTTCAAAGCATCGACGACCTGCGAATTTCCAATGGGTACGTTGGCTGGATGAAGAACAACGGGGCGCTGATTGAACTACAGGACGCAACAGCCCCGCTGTATTCAATCAATTTTGAACAGGTGTACATCGACGGCGTAAAAACTGACGGCACGCAAACGCCAATCGGCATTTGGGTTAAAAACAACGGAGTGTCGCCATCCGGGTCTACGCCTGCCATTTTCGATATGAAATTGACTGGCTGCACGTTCGGCCAGCTGACCAACGCACTCTACATTGACCAGCCCAGCGTGGCGGCCATCACGGTTGAGAACTGCGAGTTCCACAACACTGAGCAAACAGCGGTTTACATTGGCGTGACCACGGGCGCCTATGTGTTTTCTGGGTGTTCGTTCTACAAGGTCGGGTACAACTTCGCGGCGACCACCTATTCAGGTATCAAGTGCGACGGCTCATACAGCACGACCATCGCGAACTGCTCGTTCAATAACTTGTTCGATACCACTCGCGTGATTGCGTTTGTCGGAACTCAATTCAACATCGTCATCACCAACAATTCGTTTGTGGGCGTGGGAACTTACGCATTCACGCCGCTCTACACGACAGGCGCCACCATCTCGCGCCTCGTGTATGGCAACAACAACAGCAACGGAACTGACCTCGGTATTTTTGGGCTGCGCGTCGCTAACCAAAACAATACCGACACTAATGCGTTGGATTGGTATGAGGAGGGCACCTGGACGCCAGCGCTTGCATTTGGCGGCGGTTCGACGGGCATGACTTATTCAACCAGAACCGGGCGGTATACCCGAATCGGAAACCGCGTTTTCACCGAAGCATATTTTCAGCTGTCTGCAAAAGGCAGCTCGACCGGCGTCGCCACAATCACCGGGATGCCATTTGCGTCAGACACAGCAGTGAGCCAAGCATTCGCAATTCGTCCGGGCAACATGGCGGCGACCATTGGCGACACTCACCTCGTCGCTGCATTCAGCAACAGCACCACCATCCGAATCGACAGGATGTCAGGGGGCAGCCCGACGCAGCTGGCCGATACAGATTTTAACGCCACGTCCTATGTGGCCATTTCCGCGAATTACAAAGTATGACGATGCGGGCAGTCTCAAGAGCGGTGACACATGGCGTATAGCAACGCATGGCAGAACAATTTGGCGTTCACCGCCGACAGCGTTTTGATCAACGCCAGCGGTTCGCCAGGTTATGTCACCAGCCCCAGCACGCCATCGTCCGGCGGCACCTATGCGCAGTGGTCTGCTGATGGGTACTACTCCCTGTATCTGTATCCTCCGGCAAATCAGGTGCGCGGAGTCCCTGCCGATTTGGGTTTGCCAGTCACCACGCGTCAATTCAGCTGGAACGAAATGGTGAGGCGTGCGTGGGGCAGCGAGTTTTCGGCACCAGACCGCCGGGTTTACGAGTTCTCAAATGGCCGAGGCTTCGACAGCACCGACCGGGGCGACACCGGATTTTACGAACCACCGAGCACCTAATATGCACATCATGGAACACGGCGACCCGGAAGAGCGCAGTCAGATGGAACTGGCCCTTGAGGTCGGAAAGGCGCTGAACCAGCATTATCCCAATCATCCGTGGATTGTTGGATTTCAAGGCGGAGGCATCGTTGTTCGCCATCTGTTGATTGCCGGCGCCGTGGCTGAGGAACTGGGCCGGGAAGGTTTCGCATCACTTCTGCCACGCAACAAGCTGGGCACGCAAAAGGAAATCCAGCGGTCTGCGGTCGAATTCGGCGGGCAGCTGCTGGAAGCGTTCGGTCTCAAGCGTGGCGCATGGACTGGTGAGCCTGCCATCGTTCCGGCGTCGTGGCGTTATCGACAGGAGAGTTTCAGATGAGCGAAAGCACGCAGGGAAGACCCCAGCCGCCCAGCATTTCAGACCCTAAATCGGGCGACGCTCCGCTGTGGTTGCTCGGCACCGAGAACATGGACGAGGGTGGCATTGAACCGGAGCAGTACGACACCGAAGAAGAAGACTTTGAATACGAGACCGACCAACCCAACTGGTCGCGCCGAGCCAAAGACGCATGGCGATTCTCAACGTCATATGTTGACAGCAACTATCGCCGTCTGTGGGATGACTCAATCCGGGCTTTCAACAATCAGCATCCCGGCGACAGCAAATACAACAGCGAAATCTTCCGCAAGCGCTCGCACCTGTTCGTTCCGAAGACTAGAACAATCGTGCGCAAGAACGAGGCGGCTGCGGCTGCGGCGTTCTTCTCGAACCTCGACCGCATCGCTGTCACCGCTCAGAACCAGAACGATCAACAGGAACGCGTTTCAGCCGAGGTAATGCAGCAGCTGTTGCAGTACCGGCTCACGAAATCTATTCCGTGGTTCCAAGTTGTCCTGGGCGGTATGCAAGATGCGCAGGTGCAGGGCGCAGCCGTCGCGCATGTTCACTGGCGATACTCGATGAAACGAGACGCCAAGGGCAAGCTGGTGCGCAACGAGGACAAGCCCTGCGTTGACCTCATCCCGATTGAGAATTTCCGCTTCGACCCGTCTGCGCACTGGACAGACCCGGTGAACTCATCGCCATACTTGATTCACGTCATCCCGATGTACGTAGTCGATGTGAAGGCCCGCATGTCGCGACCAGACCCGAAGGGCCGGCAGTGGAAATCCTATCCGGACTCCGCTCTTGTGTCCGAGAGCGCAGACGACTCCACCCGGCGCACGCGTGTTGGCAACCAGCAAGACCCAGCGCTGGAACGGCGCTCGGTGTCCGATTACGACATTTGCTGGGTGCACCGGCATATTCACCGATGGAACGGCACGGACTACGAGTTCTACACGTTGCGAAGCGAGAGGATGCTGACCGAGCCTGAGCCGTTGGAGATGACCGTGTTCCACGGCAAGAGGCCCTACGTGATGGGCTCGATGATGATCGAGACCCACAAGCCGTTGGCGCAACCGCTGCCCAATCTCGTGAAGGACTTGCAAGAGGAAATCAACGAGATCAAGAACCAGCGTTTGGACAACGTTAAGTTCGTTTTGAATAAGGGATATTTTGCCAAGCGCGGCAAGAATGTTGACCTCCCGGCACTGGTGCGAAACGTTCCTGGGCGAGTCGTCTTGATGGACAACCCGCAAGAAGACGTTGTTGAAAACCAGTGGCAGGACGTCACGCAGTCAGCCTACCTAGAAGAAGACCGGAACACCGCGAACTTCGATGAGCTGGTCGGCAACTTCAGCAGCGCGAGCGTGCAAACCGCGAGGTCACCACGTGAGCCTGCGCGGGCCATGACGCTGTTGCAGGCGCCAGCCAACATGCTGACTGAGTACGCCCTGATGACGTACGCCGAAACGTTTGTGCAACCCATCCTGCGTCAGTTGGTTTTGCTCGAGCAGCACTACGAGACCGACCAGAACGTTTTGAACCTTGCCGGCCAGAAGAGCAAGCAGTTCCAGAAGTTCGGCATGGACAAGGTCACGGATGACCTGTTGGAAAAGGAAATGGTGGTGAACGTCAACGTTGGGATGGGAAACACCGACCCCGTGACGAAGATGCAGAAGTTCTTAGCCGGCATCAATTCGTTTGCCGCCGTGGCCGCGCGACCACCGCCGGGGATGAACCTGTCAGAGGTTTGGAAGGAGATCGCGGCGCTGTCCGGCTATCAGGACGGCGAGCGCTTCACGATGGGCAACGACCCGGAACTGATGAAACTTCAGCAGCAGAACCAGCAGTTAATGCAGGCGATTCAGAAGCTGATGGCAGAGCGCAAGGACAAGAGCGAGGCCAATCAGGTCAAGATCGACACGAACCGAGAGAACAACATCGTCAAGCTGTTGCTGGCCGACCAAGAAGACCAACACCTAAACCTTCAGATGTACGCAAAGCATCTGGCGCAGAAGGACTTGGCCGAGCACGCCAATCCCATGCAGCCGCAAGGCGGCGCACCCGCTGCCGGCCAGCCTATCCCGCAGGCGCAATCGCCGGCTCAGGCCATGCCAGGACAAGGAATGCCGGGAGTTGAGCAGATGGCGGTGATGAAACGATGAGGCACCTCGACCCATCCGACCCGGTGGTGAGCTCAGCGGTGTTTGGCAAACAGGTTGAAGCGTTCCTGACCAGCGACCTTGGCACCTACCTTATCCGTAAATCAGAGGAGGAGGAGGCGCTGGCCGCAGAGCGTTTGATTGTTGGGGCGCACACCATGTCGATAAAAGACATCCTCGCCGAGCAGGCGACGATAACGAGGGCACGGACTTTCCGTGATTGGCTTGCGTACGCCGTGCAGGACGGTTTGCAGGCTTTGGAGATGTTGGAGAGCGAATAATGACCGACGAAGAAGCGAAACGAGAGCAGGAAGCGAAAGCGGCGAACGACCAGCGCAACAACGAGCGATTGGAGCGGCTCAACGCTATTGCCAACCAGAATGACGAGAGCGGCGAATTCGACGACGTCGAAGACGAGGCGTGGGACGACCAGACGCCGGCAGCAGACGTCCCGGACGCTGAGCCGGAGGAGGTTGCCGAGGCCCGCAGTCACGGCGCTGACGATGTGCGCGAGACCAACGGCGAGACGTATTACCGGATTATCGTCAACGGGCAAGAGCGCTGGCTGACGTTGGCGCAATTGCGTGAGACGTCGTCGAAAGTTACTGCCGCTGACGAATACTTGCGCAATGCCAAGCAGGCCATGCACAATGTCACCGGGGCTCCATCCACGGACGAGCCTCAAAGCCGGGAGACCGGCGTCCGCGACATGCTCACGCGGGCCTTGATGGGTGAGCAGGAAGCCATAGATGAGTTGGCACGGAGACTTGAACGGACACCATCCCAAACGGACGTGCTCCGCTCTGTGGACGAACGCATTGATGGTCGGTTGACGTTTCGGCAGGCAGTCGATTGGTTTGAGACTGAGTACGCCGACACGCTGAAGATTGAGCCGGTACGTGCGAGAGCCGTACAGGTAGATGCAGAGTTAGCGGCCCAGAATCCCGACATGGATTTCAAGGCCAGACTGAAGATGGTCGGCGATGACGCCAGAACCTATCTCCAGCAGCTCCGCAGCCAACTTGGTGTTGTCGCGCAGGAATCAGGCAGGAGCCAGAAGGAAGCCCGAAAAGCGTCAGTTCGCAGTTTGCCAGTTGCCGGAGGTCGGCAATCGGACGGCGGCGAAGAAGGAGACGACGAGACCTACGAGACGACCATTTCCAAAATGGCGCAGTCACGGGGTCAGGGTCGGCCGATCATTCATAAACGTTCGTAAAGGAGGCCAAAATGGCTGGTCAAGTCTGGGCTGTAAACTCGCTGGGTGGCTTCATGTATAGCCGCCAGCTTTCCAACGTGCTGCGTGCCAACGTGCAGCCGCTCGTCAAATTCCGTCAGTTCGCCGACGTCCATGACATCAGTCAGCAGGGCAAGAAGAAAGGCGATTTGTTCACGTGGGACGTGTTTTCTGACGTGGCCACTCCGGGCGTGGTGCTCACCGAAACGAACACGATGCCGGAAACTAACTTCACGATTGTCCAGGGCACTCTGACGATCACCGAGGCCGGCAACTCCATTCCGTACAGCGGCAAGCTCGACAACCTGTCGAAGTTCCCGATCGAAGACGTTATTAAAAAGGTCTTGAAGAACGACTGCGTCAAGTGGCTTGACCGTTCTGCTTGGACTCAGTTCAACCAGACCCTGTTGCGTGTTGTGCCCACTGCCGGCACGTCCACCACGGCGGTCACGCTGACCACCAACGGCACTGCGACGCTGACCAACTCGGTGGCGCTGAACAACAGCCACGTGAAGGCGATTGTTGACACGATGAAGGAACGCAACATTCCGGCCTACATCGCTGACGACTACTACAGCCTTGCTTGGCCGACCACGCTACGCACGCTCAAGAACAACCTCGAGGTCATCCACCAGTACAGCGACACCGGCTTTGCGCTTATCATGAACGGCGAAATTGGCCGCTACGAGAACGTCCGGTTCATTGAGCAGACCAACGTGGCCAAGGGCACTGGCACTGACGGTATCACCACGACTGCGTGGTCGGTCGGCGCGTCCGACTGGTGTTTCTTCTTTGGCAACGACACGGTGGCCGAAGCGATTGCTGTGCCCGAAGAAATGCGCGGGAAGATTCCGACCGACTACGGTAGGTCAAAAGGCATCGCGTGGTACTACCTCGGCGGTTTTGGCATCGTCCACACTCTCGCTACGAACGCTCGTATCGTGAAGTGGGATTCGGCGGCTTAAGGAGCAATAGACATGGCACTTAACAACACCCAAACCAACTTTGGTTACGATCACCCGGCCTATCTGGCCCGTGGTACATGGAGCGCCACGATTGCCGCTGGTGCGTCTGGGACGGCCAAGTTTGTGGCGCACGCCAACTTGCAGCTGATGGCTGTCAACGTTGCGTTGACCGCTGCTGGAACGTCTACGTACACGCGCACGCAGTTCTACAACAATGGCACCAATAGCATCACCGTTCATGCGAATAACAACCAGTACACGGTCACGCGTGTGACCAATACTGCGGCGTCCGGTGCGGCGGCATCGTTCTCCACTTCCACGCTGGCCATTTTCTCTCCTGACATTTATTCGACGGTAAACGCCGGCACCAGCACTGGTGTGGTGGGTTCGTGGTTCGGCCAAGCACTGAACTCAAGCACCGGCACCGCCGGTCTGTTCGGTGTTGCGATCAACCAGGGCGATGTCATCACCATCACCGGCGGTACGGATGCCACGGCGGCGTCTGTCCTGTCGTTTGACTGGGCGGTTCAGCCTCTCGCTAACGTGATTGCTTAAGGAGTAATCGTCATGCCTAAATTGAACCAGCAAGGGCGGAAGATGTACGAAACGCCGCAGGTTGATGCTAAAGCGTATAGCACCAAGATGTATGGAGACATGGCGCCTAACATGGAAGACGTCATTAAGTCCGCGAACGCTCGTGGGCAGTCTCGCCATGAGTTGAAGAACACGGAAGTGGCTGACGTTGACAACCTCCCGGAGAGCGCACGGATGGTGCGCAACGAGATGGTGGGCGTTAAGCAGAACGGGTATCTGGTCAAGAAGAATCTTGAGTTCGGCGTCAACGCGTTTTACAACACGCTGCCTCCGGGGATGGATATTGAAGATCAGGAACTTAACGACATCCGAGAGATGAAGATGGTTGCCTACGAAGGCGGTTTGAGTTTCCCCGGCGATGGTTGGACTGACCGCGCCGAGGGTTCGCAGATGCCGGACACGTTGGACATGGGGCGACCCGAAATGACCAACAAGCGCGGCACTTCGAAAATCTAAGCGGAGCACCCAGCCATGCCGAAAGTCGTTCAAGAAAAGTTTCAAGTCACGTTAAGTGAAGACTCCAAAGACGAGGGACAGTATGGTTGGGTGACTGATACTGAGATGCGGGCCAAGAAGGGCAACTCCGGTCGAGAAGGCAAAGCCGGTGGCGACCATGCGTCGCGTGTGATCAATAATGCGATGTTTGTTAATAGTTTGCCGCCGGGGATGGACATCGAAGACCAGGAGTTTGCCGACATCCGCCAGATGGGAATCAACACCTCTGGCAACATGACCAATGCTTTGGCGCAGGGTGATGTCACAAACTTTGAGGTGACCGCCGATTCGTTGCGCAAAGGCTTTGACAAGAAAGCGCTGCTGCAAACCGACGACGAATACACCCGCGAACACAACGACGCTTTTTACGACGACGTGGGCGGTTTCGTTGAGCGCAACAATTACCTCGACAGGTTGTAAGCCATGCCAGTTACTCCGCCAAGCAACATGATGCCGCTGGGCATCTGCAACATCGACCCGACCACTGGCAACGTGTATTCGATGGGCTGCGCGAATTATTACGTGATCAGCACGGCGGGCACGACAACCATTAAAAACGGTGGTGGCGTTTACTACGGAATCAACTGCATCAGCACTGGAACCACATGGACGCTGACCCCGTATGACATTGTAGTGGCGGGCACCACGACGACCACCAACACGTTGCACGCGACGCAGACGGCAGCCAACAACGGATTCCAAGCGAACCCCGGCCCTGGCGGTACTGGCGTTGCATTTCTCGGCGCTCTTACCATTGTCACTACCGGCACGCCGGGACTGTGGAACGTCTTATGGGATTAAAGTTTGACCCAGACCAGCCGCACGGCGTCATCTACTCTGGCGGCACCTACGAAGGCCGTTACGAGCAGAATGGCGTTGTGTTCAAGGCGAACGGTGAACCACTTGACTCACCGGTTGACACATCACTTGACTCATTGCCAGACGCACCACCAGAGCGTCGCAAGCGTTCTTGAACTCCTCCAGAGCCCTCCAAGCTCCCCCTCCGCCCCGGTCGTCCGGGGCTCTTTTTTTGTATCATGGACGGATTCAAAGAACGAGGAATGAGCAATGGTTTGGAGAGCAGAAGACCCGCAGGGGAATGAGTCAGGGAAAATCGTCTGGGAATTGCCACGCTGGACGCGGGGCCGAGTCCTCGATGTCGGCTGCGGGCCTAACAAAGGATTTCCACATTTCATAGGCTTGGACTCCGGCGTTGACACGCAGCTATTTGGCATTCAGATGAAGCCGGACATCTGGATTGAGGACGCCAGCAATCTGGCCCTGTTCGGTTCCGAAGCGTACGACGCTGTCTACTCATCGCATCTCCTTGAACACATCGCGCCGGAAAAGGTCGAGGAGACTTTGCGCGAATGGTGGCGGGTGTTGAAGGTCGGCGGCTATCTGGTGCTTTATCTGCCACACGAAGACCTGTATCCCAAAGTGGGACAACCTAACGCGAACCCAGACCACAAGTGGGACGTGAACGAGCAGCGCCTATTGGCGTACATGCGACCCGTTGGCTCGTGGGATTGCCGGGTTCTTGAGCAGCGCAACGAAGGCATGGAGTACAGCCTGTTTGCAGTGTTTGAAAAGATACCCGAGCCAGAACGCTCCACAAAGGCCAACAAGGCGTTCCAGTGGCGCTACAGCCACCAGAAGCCACGGCCAGAGAAGACAGCCGCTGTGGTGCGCTACGGGGCATATGGCGACATCCTGCAAGCCTCCAGCGTGTTTGCCGGTCTGAAAAAGCAGGGCTACCACGTCACGGTCTTTTGCTCGCCACCGGGCAGTGATGTGATCAAGCACGACCCCAACATTGATGACTTCTACTATCAGGACGTCAACCAAGTGCCGAATGAGCACCTCGGTGCGTTCTGGGGCCATCACCGGAAGAAGTTCGACAAGTGGGTTCAGTTAAGCGAAAGCGCGGAAGGTACGCTTCTGCCGATTCCTGGGCGGTTCATGTACGAGGCGCCGCCTGCGGTTCGCCACAAGATGTGCAACCAGAACTATCTAGAATTCCAGCACGATTGTGCCAAGGTTGAGCACAAGCCAGCCGTAAAGTTTTTTGCGCTACCAGAAGAAACTTTATGGGCCAAAAAACAGCGCGAGGAGATGGGCAAGTTCGTTATTGTCTGGGCGCTGGCCGGGTCATCGGTGCATAAAACGTGGCCGCACATTGATACCGTTTTTGCGAGGCTGTTGATCGACTTTCCGGAGGTTCACATTGTATTGGTAGGCTCTGAGGCCGGGACAATCCTCGAGCAAGGGTGGTTCATTCCTGATGAGCAGACCGGACGCCCAAAACGCATCAAGGGAAGGAAAATTAAAACCGAGCCACGCATCTGGCCGATGTGCGGAGAGTGGAAAATCCGTGAGACTTTGGCCTTTACCTTGCTGGCCGACATGGTCATCGGGCCAGAAACCGGCGTTCTCAACTCAGTCTCGCATGAGCCCATGCCAAAGGTTGTTTTCCTGAGCCACAGCAGCGCGGAAAACCTCACCAGAGACTGGGACAACGCCACACCGCTGATGGCAGCGAACACGCACTGTCCGGGCCGTGGAGCCAACGAAGCGCCGGCCTGTCATCAGCTGCATTACAACTGGAGCAACTGTCAGCAGGCCAAAGACGCTGACGGAAACGACATGGGCGTGGCCCAGTGTCAGGCTGAAATCACTGCCGACATGGCATACGATGCGATATATCCGACAATCAAAAAGGCGCTTAAAAGATGAGCACCAGCGGCACGTACGCATTCACGGTTACTCGAGACGACATCGTTAGGGAAGCGATGTTAAACATCGGCAGACTTGATGCGTACGGCACCATCGATGCGCAGGAAACCACCGACTGTTCGCGCAAGCTGAACATGCTGGTTAAACAGTGGATGGGCCGCTACGACTTTGCTCCGGGTCTCAAAATCTGGACGCGTCAGCGCGGGGATTTGTTCCTGTCGTCCAGCCAGTACCGTTACAACCTCGGCCCATCTGGAGACAACTGGGCGGCAGGCGTCACGGCGGTTCCCGGCGCCAACTACGCAACAAATCAGACCAGTGCGTATGCAGCTGCTGCCGCAACGAGTCTCTCGTTCGCCAGCACCAGCCAATTCACTGCCGGCGACTATGTTGTCATCCAGCTGTCCACTGGCGACATTCAGAGCACCACGGTGGCCAGCAAGACATCGACGAGCATTTCGTTGAATGCGGCGCTCACCGCTGCCGTGAACCAAGGTGCTTACGTGTGGAACTACACCACCAAGGGGCAACGCCCGCTGGAGATTGTCACGGCGGTTCTAAGAGACCCCAACGCATCGGATACACCGTTGGATTTTATGACGGTGCAGACTTATGAGCAGTTGCCGACAAAGACGAGTAGCAATTATCTGAGCGATCCAACGGCCATCTATTACGAGGCCCAACTGACCAACGGCCAGTTGTACATCGACTGCGGCGGTGCGCAGGACGTCACGAAGGTGATTCACATCGTCTACCTGCGTCCAATTCAGGATTTCAACGCAGCGCTAGATAACCCGGAATATCCAGCCGAGTGGTTCAACGCGTTGTGCTGGGGATTGAGCAAGCAGATTTGCCCGATGTTCAGCGCAGTGTGGACGCCTGAGATGGATGCGAACTACACCGAAGCGCTGGCCTACGCTCGCGAGGCAAACCCGGACACGACTGAAGTCTATTTCCTGTCGAATCAGTTCATGCCATGAAAGTTTATCCGCTTTTCGGAAACGGCATCGCCGGGCATTCGTTCCCGGTTACTCGGCAACGTCGTCTGAACTGCTATCTGGAAAACAGGCCGGATGGTGATAAGGCCAAGGTGGTCATCTTTGGCACGCCAGGACTAAAACTAAAGTTCACGCTGGCCGGTGTGGTGCGCGGGATTCTAGGCACGGAGTCGAATCTATACGCGGTCATCGGAGGAACGTTCTATTCACTCTCCAGCACCGGCAGCACGCTGTATTCAAGCGCAACGATTGCCAGCGTTTTCGGCAACGTATCGATGGCAAGAGACCCCGACCAGATTGTGATCGTGGACGGCTCCAAGGGCTACATTTTTAACACCACCACGCAAGTGCTATCTCAAATCACATCGTCAGGCTTCCCGAACGGCGCCAAGACTGTCGCATTCGTGGGCGGATATTTTGTGTGTGAGAAACCCAACACGCAGTATTTCTTCTGCTCAGACACGTTCGATGGTTCCACATGGAACGCGTTGGCTTTTGCAGCTGCAAGCCAATACTCGGACAACATTCTGGCGGTTGATTCGCTGGCCGGTAATTTGGTGGTGTTCAGCGAGCGCCACACGGAGTTCTGGCAGAACGTTGGCAGCAGCCCGCAGCCGTTCGCACCGATTCTGTCTGTCACCAGCGAATATGGCATCAACGCCATTTACAGCCGAGGCCACGTTGGCAGCACGTTGTTGTTCTTGGCTCAGAACCCGCAGGGCACATCTCAGGTTTGCCAGATTAATGGTTACACGGTGGCCGTGGTCAGCACGCCAGACCTAGAGGACATCATCTCGCAGTTCTCAACCGTCGCTGACGCCACGGCGCTGACGTACGTCATCAACGGTCACCCGATGTATCAACTCACGTTCCCCACGGATAACCGTTCGTTTCTTTACGACCTGAGCACCGGCATTTGGTCTGAGACGCAAAGCGGTGTGCCGAGTGGTTATGCGCAGCGCCACATCGGCCAGCTTTCGACGACGTACCAAAACCAAGCGCTGATCACCGACTACATCAGCGGCAAGGTCTACACCATCGACGAAAACACCTTCACCGACAACGGCCAGACGATTGTTCGCGAACTGGTCACCCGCCACGGCAGCCAAGATTTTAACGTGATCACCGTGGCCGAGTTTTTCCTTGATATGGAAACCGGCGTTGGGCTGCAAACCGGGCAGGGGAGCCAGCCACAGATAACGCTGGACGTTTCTAAAGACAACGGCAGAACATGGAGCAATCCAAGGCTGTTGTCTGTCGGAGCTGTGGGAAAGTACATGACACGAGTGATTGCACGACGGTTCGGATCTGCGCGTGATTTTGTGTTTCGTATTCGGATGACCGACCCGGTCAAATTTGTGGTCACCGAGGGCGCTGCCGTCGTGCAGGAACGCAGGCAGTGAGTTTTCCACCCGTCCCATCAACTGAGATCACCAAGGACGGGAAGAACCTTTCTCCGGCGTGGATTGCCTTTTTCTCGCAAGTCTTCAGCAACGGTGGCATCTCGGCTGCGGCGGTCAACAGTGGCACGCCAACGTTCAGTGGCAACGTGACCGTGACCAACCTCACTGTGACCGGCACATCGTCAGTGGCCGGCGCTGCCGGGTTCTCCGGCCCTGTGGCTTTCTCAAACACCGCAACGTTTGCTGCTGATGCCACATTTTCTGGCTTGTTCCAGACATCGAACACGGCGAGTTTCAACGGCGCAACCAGTTTTAATTCAACGGCGCAATTCAACGGCGCCACGACGTTTTCAACTGCTGGATCTGTTTCATTACTAAATGGGTTCACCTCGACCACCGGAACGTTCACGTCATTGATCACCGGCACCACGCTGACGCTGTCGGGGCTCGCCACGTTCAATGCTGGGGCCACAGGAACCAATGCATCGTTTACCACGGGCTCGCTCGCGGGTTATTCGTTTTCTACCGATGACATGACCTCCACTGGCGCGACGGGCGGGTCGGGCCAAATGAATTTCTACACGCTCAACACCGACCTTCCGGGGTATGTGCTGGCGATGAACATCGACAATCAGCAGCGGCTGAACTTTCCGGCGGTTTCGTTAGTTGGTGGCCCTCCAGGCTTGATCAATCCGACCAACTTCTACCAAGAAGGCCGGTCATTCACGGACAACATCTCACCGCCGTCAACAACAAACACCTACGCCGTTTCCAACGTATTTGCGCCTGCAACGATTGCCGCCGACAACACCGGCATCGTTTACAACTACGGCATCACGATGTACATCGGCGGGCCGTTGCAGGAAGGCACAAATGTCACCATCGACGAAGAACTTGCGGTTGTGGTCAACAGCGGGAACTCTGCTTTTTCGGGCACGCTGTTCGTTGGCGGTGGATCTGGCAGCGTGGCCACATCAGACGCGCAGGGCGTGTTCTGCTCGCAGGGCGTTCTTGGTTACGGCAAGGACGCGTTTACCAACTCACCCGGCGGCGCGGTCACTCAGCTAACCTCTAAATCGCAAGGCGTTACGCTGAACAAAGGTTGCGGAGCCATCACGATGAACAATGCGGCGCTCAATGCCGGAACCTCAGTGGAGTTCGTGTTGACGAACAGTTTTATCGCAGCGACCGACACCGTTGTTTGCAACATGGGGCCGGGAGGAACCGCATCAACGTATCTGGTGCAATGCCAAGCCGTGGCCGCTGGCAGTTGTCGATTTCGGGTGAGCAATTACAGCGCCACGAACAGGTCTGAAGCCTGCGTTGTCAATTTTTCGATAATAAAAGCAACAAATGCGTAATGGAGGACTGATGAAAAATTTCCAGTTTGTAACCAACTTCGACCCGTTGACCCTGCTGCATCAAGTGCAGCGCAAACCCGACTTGTGGAACGAGAACACGTTGCGCACGACGCACGAGGCGACCCCGCACAAACAGGTGGACGACATCTGGGTGCGGTTTAACGACCTGAGCGAATACGAGAACAACCTTGTGGGCGTGATCGATGAGCATGAATCGATGTGGTATCCGCCAATCTACGAACTGCCGGCAGTGCGCTCTATCGTTTTTGGGCTAATGGCTCGCGTTGAAGGTGAGCGGCTTGGCAGGGTGCTCATCACCAGACTGGCACCGGGCAAGGTCATCACGCCACACGTAGACAGCGGAAGCCACGCCAGCTATTACGAGCGGTATCACTGCGTGCTGCAAGGCTTGCCGGGTTCTCTGTTCCGCTGCGGAGATGAGCAGATAACCATGCGCACGGGCGAAGTGTGGTGGTTCAACAACGCCATCGAGCACGAGGTTGTGAACAACTCGACCGATGACCGCATCCACCTGATAGTTGATATTCGATGCTGACGCTACAGGTAGAGTCGTTCACCGAGCTGCTGGACGAACTCAAGCCGCTGTTGCCGCTCCACTGGGAAGAACTGGCGATGGACAAGGACAAGGTGCCACTAGACCCACAGTTCGACGTCTACACCCGGCGCGAGGCCGCAGGCGAGGTCATGATGGTGACCGCTCGGCAGGACGGCAGGCTGGCCGGGTACTTCATCGGGTTCGTGGCTCCAGGACTGCACTACAAAACATGCCTGACGCTGATCATGGATATTTTCTTCATCCATCCAGATTCCCGGAATGGTTTCGCCGGGATAAAGCTGTTCAAGGCTGTTGAGACAGAGGCAAGACGCAGGGGCGTGCAACGGATCATCGTTGGGAGCAAAATGCACGCAGACGCATCGATATTGTTTGAGCGTTTGAGTTATTCGCCGGTCGAGACGTATTACTCGAAATGGATAGGAGGCTGACATGGTAATGGTAGCGGTTGGAGTTAGTGCTGTCGCTGGTGTGGCCGGGAGCGCAATCTCTGGATCGATGGCCGCTGACGCCACCGAGGAAGCGACGCAAAAACAAGTAGAGGCACAACGCGAAGCGCTGGCCCAGCAAGAGCGGTTGAGCGCTCCGTATCGAGCGCTGGGAGAGTCTGCCATCCCTGCGTATCAGCGCCTGCTCGGAATCGGGCCAAACGGCCAGCAACTAAGCCCTCAACAGATTACCCAGCAGCTAACGCAGATGCCGGGCTATCAGTTCCAGTTGAGTCAAGGTCTTGACGCTACGAAACGGCAGGCGGCGGCTATGGGCCTTGGCCTATCCGGCAACACGCTGCAAGCGCTGAACAAATACTCTCAAGGACTGGCCTCGACGTCCTACCAGAACCAGCTTGAAAACCTGTTGAACCCCATCAAGATTGGGCAAGCGGGGGCCGCCAATCAAGCCGCAGCCGCATCGCAGACAGGCGCAAACTTGGGGAACATCTACGGTGCGCAGGGCCAGAATCAGGCCAACATTGCCACCGGGATGGTTGGTGGTATCACCAATGCGCTGGGTGGAGCTGCCAACAATTATGTGACCATGAACACGCTTCAGGGTTTGACGGACACCGGAGGTATTGGCGCTGCTTATCGTCCCGAAGTCACCAACATGAGCCAGTTATACGGCCCGCAAGTTTTTGCGCGATAGGAGTCTGACATGCCCATAAACCCATCAGACATTTCAAACATCGGATTGGCCGGCGGCAGTCCGGTTGAGGCTATGGCGCAGGGTTACAAGTTGGCCGACTTAGTCGATCAACGTGCCATCAACAAAATGAAAATGGCCGGGGCCCAGCAAGACATGCAGGACATGCAGACGCTCAAAAGCTTGTCGAGCAAGTTTGACGTCAGCACGCCAGAGGGACAGGCGCAGTTCGCAGCCGAGGCTATCAAAGTCAACCCGGAAATGGGTCTGAAGATTCAGAAGCAGTTCACCGAATCGCAGACCAGTCAAAACGAACTGACAAAGAGCCAGTACGACATTTTCGGAAAAAAGCTCGAAATGGAAGCGCAGTCCGTTGCACCTCTATGGCAGCAGGCCAGCCAGATGCAGGCTCAGGGCAGGAGCCAGCAGGAAATCGACGCAGCCTTGTTGCCGGCAGTCTCGCAGACGCTAAAAACTCTTTCGCAGCAGACGTTGCCCAACGGCAAGCCGGTACTCTCGCAGGAAGAGATTGCGGCATTTAGCGCCAAACTTCAGCAAGGCAACGTGAAGGGCGCTCTCGACGGCATCATGATGAACCACGCTAAGGGCGCAGAACTGCTCAAGTCTCAGCAGCAGAAGGTTGGCCGACCGTTTGCCATGACCGGCGAACAAGGCCCTGGCATGTATGTTATGGGCGAAAACGGTCAACCACGGTTTGTGGGCGGACAGGCGACGACTGCTGGTGATGGCGGTGGTAGCGCCCCGAAAGTGCAGCGCTCAGAAATTCTGACCGGCGGCGCAGTAATGACCGTGATGGACAACGGGGAAAGCATTGTCAGAGACACCGACGGGAACGTGGTTACCGGGAAAGAACGTTCAGAACTCTTAAAAAATGCTGGACTCAGCAAAATTGAACAATCCGGGGAAATGGCGGCGACGAAACAGTTGCGCGAAGATGCGGTGAAGAATGCTGATGTTGCGTTTAAGTCTTCTCAATCCATCAGAAGCAACATCGTTAACCTTAAGGAAGCCATTGCCCAAATCGATGCTGGGGCAAACACGGGCGTGATCGCAAGCAAATTCCCCAACCTGTTGAACGCATCAATCGAATTGCAAAACATTCAAAGCAGGCTGGGCCTTGATGTCGTCGGCCAGACAACGTTTGGAGCGCTGTCAGGCTCAGAATTAAACCTCGCATTGCAAACTGGATTACCGACCAATTTAGAGGGGCCGGCTCTTAAACAATGGCTGATAAAACGCATTGAGGCCCAAGAAAACGTTTCTAAGTACCTCACCAAGCAGGCCACTTATCTGTCAAAACCCGGAAACACTTTAGCGGGATGGATGGAAAAGATGCAAAACGAGGCAGAAGAAAAACAGCGGTCTGAAGCTCAGGGCGGTGGGGCTCAGGGCGGTGGTGCGCAAAATTATCAGGAAGGCCAGACAGCCACAAATGCCAAAGGTGATCGCAGGATTTTCAGAGGTGGCAAATGGCAACCGATGCAGTAAGCCTGCCAGAAGGTTTCACGTTGGACGCGGCATCTGGGCAAGGCGCTCAGTTGCCAGAAGGTTTCACGCTGGATGCGCCACAAGCCGCTCAGGAAGCGCCAGCAGGCCGTAGCCTGTTAGGCCAGCCGGTACAGGCCCAAGAGCGCCCCGGATTCTTTGGCGGCGTTAAAGACGTCTTGCAGGGCGTGGTGGAAGTTCCGGCTACGATGGTCAGCGGCGGCGCTGGTGCTGTGGTTGGAGGCTTGCGCGGTTTGGCTGGTTTGGCGTCTGGCCAATCATTAGAGCAAGCAGCACAAACCGTTGGCGAAACTCAAGAGGCTTTGACGTATCAGCCACGCAGTGCTCCAGGACAAGCGCTGACGCAGGACATTGGTCTTGGTTTCCAGCAACTGGCGAAACCGGGTGAGAAACTGGCCTCTGCTGGTTATCCAGCCGCAGGAGCAGCAGTGACCACGGCCCTGCAAGGAGCGTTGCCGTTGGCCGCTCCCGGCATGGTGAAGACCGGAAAAGGCATCATCGAGGCAGCAACGCCAGCAGCTCGGCAAGCGGTAATGAAGGCTGGAGGTGCGGTGAAGCAGGCAGCAGAGCCTTACATCAACGCAGCAGAGGCAGCAACGGCAGCACGGCGTGAGCGAATGATGGCCGAGGCCGAGGCTCCAAGAGAATCGATGGGCGCTGCGTTGACCTCTACGCCAACCGAAATCGCGGCAGCCATTGCCAACGCCAGCCCAGAACTGAAACAGATTGTTTCCAACATTCCGATCAACGAAATCAGCAAGCCAACGCTTGTTGCGCATCTTGAAGCGGATTCGTTGCCGAAACCTGTTCGCCTGATGGGGCCGCAAGCATCGCAAGACCCGGTGGCGCTTTCGGATTTGTACAACCAGCGCGGAGTGCCGGGTTCTCGCGTGCCGGAACTGATGCAACAACAAAACCGGGATCTGATTGAAAACACCGATTTAATCCGGGACACGGTCGCGCCTGATGTGTACAGCACCCGAAAGATCGAAGCATCCGAAAACATCATTGATGCTTATCGGGAGCTGGATGCGGGAAAACGTCAGGGAATCAGAGCGGCATATAAAGCCCTTGAAGATGCTAACGGTGGGCAATTTCCAGTGGATGGTGCGGCGATTGCCCAAAACTCATTTGCGGCCTTAGCGAAAAAACTGAAAACGGATTACCTGTCGTCTGCTATTCGCAACCAGCTGGATGCGTTCATGCGTGGCGAACCGATGACGTTTGAGCAATTTGAAGCCATGCGCACGAATCTGGCCGACGAAATCAGAACAGCAGAACGCGCAGGGAATGGAAACGCAGCGATGGCCGCAAGCATCGTTCGCAGCGAAATGGAAAAATTGCCCATGACGCCCGGCACTGGCGAAAGGCTCAAAGGCTTGTCAGACACTGCCAGAGGCTTGGCAAAAGACCGATTCGACATGCTCAAAAAAGACCCGGCATATAAGGCCATCGTCAAAGCTGAAGATGCGTCCATCAACGAAAAACTGCCAGCAGACAAGTTCTACGAAAAATTTGTCTTGAATGGTGGGCAGCGCAATCTGCAAACCATGATCGAAACATTTGGAGAAAACTCCCCGGTGCATCAAGAAATTCGCGCCGGAACGATGTTTCATCTGAAAGAACGCGCCGGAATCGATTCAGAGAATCGAGGAAACTTCACGCAAGCCGGGTACAACAAAGCGCTGGAAAAGTTAGACCGCTCAAACAAGATGGGCATTATTTTTGATGCAGAAGGCCAAAGATTGACCAGAGCCTTGGGAAATACCGCATTTCGCATCCAATTCCAGCCCAAGGGTTCATTTGTGAGCAATCCCAACACGGTTGTGGGTTTGATCCGAGAGGCAAGCGCTGGGGCGCTTGAAAAAGCATTCAACATGACCGGCATTCCGGCAGGCACGTTGGTCCGACAAGCGCTGGAGGCGGCAAGCCAGCGAAAAGCAGCAGAGCCATACTTGGCGCCGTTGGCCGGAGTTCGCATCCAGCGAGTCTCCGGCCAGCCGAAAGCGCCAACGCTCAAAGACTTGGAGAAGCGCACGGCTCCCGGCATGACGCCAAAAGGTAGGGGGCAGAGAGGAGCAATCACACTGGGCGGTGTGCCTAAGCCTGAAGTCAAAACAGGCGCACCGACACTTGGACAATTTCCGGAAAATCAGAAAATGGGCCAGACTCTGATTGGGAAAAAACAGCGTGGGTCTGTGGAGATAAGTAAATCAAAACAAGATCCCATGTTGATCAGCAGTCAGCGCTATTTAGACCCAGAAATAATTGCAGAAAAACAAAAAAACAAGGATTACGTTGTCACTATATCTCCTGCTTTTGAAGCAAACGGAGAAACCATGCAAGTTGTGATTGATGGGCATCATTCATTAGCCGCTGCCAAAAAAGATAAGGTCAAACCTAAATTTGTTGTTGCAAAAAAACAAAATGATGACCGTATTGGGTTGTTAGAGAAATCCGTAGATGATTATCTTGAAAGCAACTATATGGATTCGGATTGGTATGACGTAAAAAGTGGGGATACTGTTTTTTAATGAAAATCCTAATCCTCGAGCACGAAGACGCCGGCTGCGGATTGGATTTCGTTCTGCGCTGCGTGTCTGCCGGCCATCAAGTGCGCTACTGGCTCTCTCCAGACGCATCGCCCCACATCGGGCAGGGCTTCAAGGGCGTTGAGTTTATCAAGAACTGGACTGGCTCGGCCAAATGGGCAGACCTCGTGTGGTGCACCGGCAACGACCGCTACATCGACCGTCTGGAGTTCTTCCGCAAACAGGGTGCGTGCGTGTTCGCCCCATCGGTGAAATCCGCACAACTGGAAATCGACCGGGCATATGGCATGAAGTTCTTGGATGACCACGGCATTGAGTGCCCAGAACACCAGACATTCAAGACGCTGGCCGATGCTGAGCGGTTCGCACGCAAGACCGATGAGCGCTTCGTGTTCAAGACGCTGGGCAGCGAGGAGGACAAGAGCCTGTCCTATTGCGCAAAGTCGCCTGCCGACCTTGTGGCACGGCTCCAGCGCTGGCAGCGGATGGGCATGAAGTTAAAAGGCCCCTGCATGTTGCAGAAGTTCATCCCCGGCGTTGAGTTTGCGGTCAGCGCGTGGATGGGCACCGAGGGATTCGTGGGGTTGCCCAACGAGAACTTTGAACACAAGAAACTGCTTTCCGGCAACTGCGGGCCAAACTGCGGAGAAGCCGGGACGGTCATGAAGTACTGCAACGACAGCACGTTGTTTGAAGAAGTGCTGAAACCGCTTGAGCAGTCTTTGATTGAACTCGGCCACCTCGGTGACATCGATGTCAACTGCATCATCGACGAGGACGGCAAGGCGTGGCCTTTGGAGTTCACCGCTCGCCCAGGTTGGCCGGCGTTCAATATCATGATGGCCACGACTAAGGGAGACCCAGCGCAGTGGATGTACGATGCCTGCCGTGGCGAGGACACGCTGGAAGTGAGCACGGCCATCGCGGTTGGCGTGGTCGTGGCGCAACCGGATTATCCGTACAGCAAAGCGACGCAGAAGGAAGTGACCGACATCCCGGTGTACGGCGTGACTCCCAAGAACCGCCGGTTCATCGCGCCCCAGTCAATCAAAATGGCCTCAATGCCTGACATGGACGGCGAGCAGCTCGTTGAGC
>Ga0114978_10000830_pt1 | contig 25797 bp, 27 predicted proteins | sample S_140212_EF_Meta_FD_87027 | JGI IMG/M metagenome (GOLD analysis project Ga0114978, IMG submission 87027) | Freshwater microbial communities from Lake Simoncouche, Canada to study carbon cycling - S_140212_EF_MetaG | ecosystem: Environmental > Aquatic > Freshwater > Lake | place: Lake...
CCATGGGGTACACCACACGCTCGTAAATAAGACTCATCCCCTCCATTTCACATCAACACTCACAGCCCATCCAGCAACTCGCGCATCTCCTGCGTCTGTGTGCCCGTCGCCCACGACGGCCGCCAGCCCTGCGCCGCCGGCGCGACAGGCGCTACGTAAGGCGGATTCGGTCGATCCACGGTCAGTTTCCATAGCTCGTACACGTCCACAAAATCCTGCGCATCTGGCACATAATCGAGCTTGAGGCACCCCCTCAGTCTACGCAATGCTTTGGCCACTACCTCACTCTGAAGGTACGGCTGCGTCATGTTTCTTTCGTATATACTAACATCTCCATACACACATTCTACGTACTGCATATACGTTCGATACAACTGTCCTTCCTTCTTCAGCCACGCCGCTCGTGGTTCATAAATGTGTCCGCATATTGTCCTGTAGAGGTCCTTCAATTTAAACGAGACTCCGTCGAACCCCGAACTCCAAATTTCGCCCAGGACCTGCATCCTGAGACCCTCTTTCTCAACGGTATTGATTATTATCGCAAATTCGTGCAGCAGCGCAACGTCCTCTCGATTCACTAATTGCGTCTGACTCGCAGAACCGTGATACTGTTGGTCATGCATTGCTTGCTGTATGTCTACTACGGTCTTCGACGTGAAGCTCAGTAGATTATCCACGTCTACGTCCTCCCCTTTCGTGAGCAGTGAGTCCCAGTATAACTTCAAAGCGCGTAACTGAAACCACAAGGTGTCTGTGTACGGGATGGTTGTGTACGAGTTGCTTTCCCTGCGGTGGAGGTCCATCTTGTGCACCTCCCGCTCGTAATCGGCGTGCTCCTGTAGGTGGTCAAAATGCGAGCCGCTCGACTCCAGAAATTTGTCCCGCAGCACAGCTCGGAAAAGGCCGTCGAACTTCCCCAGCTCCCACAGCAGTTTTTGCGACGGCCTGTATACAATCTCTGCTTCCCGGACATGCACGCCGTGCTTCATGACAACAACCTCGGGACGCCTCACGGCACTTCTAAACGTTCGTTTATTAGTGAATATCCCCCGATACTGATCCTCTGGTTCATCTTGATACCACATGGCTAAATCATGGATTCTGTTACCCAGTTGATAACACTGAACTGACCTCTGCCAAATGTGCTCCCTGAAAAGTACTGATTGTGGCTTTGCATAGAAGCGTTGATCGCGCTCATATGCCTGATTTGCATACTCTTTGTGCCACGGCATGCCCTCACACCCCGCTACGTAAATACCAGCTCCCCCGTTTTTGGTATCTCAACAAACTGCGACTATGCAGCGGTACAGCTCGCGACACACACCTACAAAGTACAGGTCGACGTGCGCATCGACGGGCATGTCGTCGCACGTCACGAAGAAAAAGACCGTGCCGTTCGAGTACACGTGCACGAGCACGACTGTCTCCCCACGCGTCAGCCGCACCGGCTTCATGTACACGTTCTCGTCAGACACAGACACCGTCTGCGCACTCCACCCCGCCGCGCTGCACAGCGCATGCTCGATCTGCCGCCCCGACATCACCACCGCATGCGGCAGCACGCTCACCGCAACCACCATGTGCAGCACAATTTCCAGCACAGCGCCTTCGCGGAACAGCAGCGTCACCGCGTCCAGGATGTCCCCGCAGCGCCGCGCCGCCCGGAACAGCGTCGTGTGCCCCTTCATCGACGTCATGAAGTTGCCGTACACGGTGCCCACCCCGCGACGCGTGCCGAACCCGTCCTGCGTGTCCACCGCCCCGCCCACACACCCAGGGTTGTACACATGTGCGCCAGTCATGCCGTGCGTGATCTTCCCGCACATGTTGATGATGCTCACGTCCCCGGGCTTCAGCCCCGCCGTCCCGGACTGCGCCGACGCTGCCGGCTTCTGCATGACCACAACGGCCGTCGGCGCCTCCACGAAAAGCTGCTCAAACGCCTGCACCGCCTGCTGCACGCACCCGAGACACTCGGCCAGAGAGCCCACGCGAAAGTCGCGGCAGATCGAGATGTCCCCCCGGCGCAGCACCACACGCACGTGCTCGTGCGTGCCCTCGTCTGACACCGACATCCCAAACACGCTCAAATTTACGCGAAACTATTTGAAGCTTTATTTTTCGAATATTAAATCGACTGAATCGAAACATAACTTCATGGAGGCTGACACGGCCTCGAGCTACCCCGACTGGGTCCCGTTCGACACCGCAAACGAGCGCTTCGTGCGAACTCCAGCGCACTCGCGCCTGCCGCCGCCGGTCATTCTCGCCAACAGCACGATCGTGTTCCCTCGCCCTAGCCCACCTTGTGCGCCAGCACCTGCTGTGGCGTCATGTCCTCCGTGTCCCCGTCCGTGTATTCCACAAGATACTTCACACTCGAAGTGACACCGGGCAGGATCTCGTACACCGACTTGCGCTTGTTCACGAAGGACACACTGACGACCTCGCCCTGGTACCACCTCGGCGTCGGCTTGCCACGCTTCTGCTCGACCAGAAACTTCTTCCACACAATCGTGCCGAGCAGCTGCATGGCCTCGTCGCTCTTCACGAGCTTCGGTTTTTTGGGCGTCTTCGTCTCCATGTCCTTAAAACGCCGAAGACACGCGTCCAGCTTGCGCTGCTCCCGATCCGTCTGCAGCTCTCTCGTCGCCGCCGCTGCCAGCATGTCCAAAGCATCCCGTGGCATCACGTTGTCAGCTCGCAACACAAACGTCTTCAATTTAAAAACATCTTTTTAACCAAAAAAAACACGTAATTTTTTTCTTTAATCTTTTTCTTTTTAAAATAAATCCACGAACATTTCCGTCTACAGCCGCCCTCGCAAGCACATCCAGCCTAGCATGCGTCGCCGCCGCCGCGCCACCGAGAAACTGACACACACCCCGTGCTCGACCACAGGCGCGATCGACCTCTACCACACACTGAACCGCGACGACTCGCGCACCAGCACCGCCATGGTGCACAACGTCGTCGGCACGTCCATGATCTTCTGCAGCTCCACCCCGCTCGACCTCAACCTCATACACAGCATCATGCCCAACAGCACGTTCGAAAAAAAAAAGTTCGCCGCCGTCACCATACGCATGTCCGACCCCAACTCCACCGTCCTTCTCTTCGCCTCCGGCAAAATGGTCCTCACCGGATGCCGCGACTTCCTCACCTGCATCCTCGCCTGCCACTGCGTCATCGACGTCCTCCGCCGCCGCCTCCCGGGCTTCTTCCTCGAGGTCGCCAACATCCAGATGCAGAACATCGTCGGCCACGTCGACATGCACCTCCACAACCAGACGCTCGACCTCGACCGCTTCTACCGCGAGCACAACATCGAGTGCACCTTCCAGCGCACCATGTTCCCCGGCCTCGTCTACCGCGCCGTCGACTCCCCCGTCGTCATGCTCATCTTCGCCTCCGGACGCGTCGTCATCACAGGAGCCAAGTCCACGGCCAGCGTCGACCGTGCGTGGGACGTCCTCGCTGCAAAACTCAAGACCTACATCACGCCTGCCGCTTGATCCCGTCAAGGAATGTCAAAATGTACGTTGTACCTTGGTGTCACCCGCGAATTGTATCTGGCAATTGTCAGTCTCTCAAAAAATCTTATTAAATTGTGAGGGTCCTGGTACCAATTCAAACCTTGGTCGTGTTCCAATACAACCTGTTTCAGTCGTTTGTACAGCTTGCCTACCGGCACTTCCGCTGGTATACTTTGAATGAACGCCCTCACCTCCGGTCCCCGCCTGTCGTTAAAGTTGCAAAATTCGACGCGCTTGTCGGCCTCCGCAGCGGCCAGCAGCTGTATGTAGGCCTTGAGGCGATGGTTTCCGTGAAACGCCCCGCACCCCCAGTGTCCGGTCACGATGGGCCAGTTGGCGTTTTCTGTGTAGTCGAAAGCGCAGCGCGCCTTGTTGAGCTCGCGTTTGATATCCTTCCATCTAAATTGATCTTTCCAGTCCGCTTCCGCATAATAACTCGCGTCCATGACAAGCATGCTCCTCCCGTGCGCCGGTTCTGTTGCTTCGTGGGGGCCCGCATATTCAAATCGAGGTTGGAGCGGCCTGTCCTCGCGCCCATATCCGCGCGTGTCATTGAATTGTCTGTAACCCGTGATTTGAATAGACTCGTTGTCATCTAATCTGTCTGTAAAAAGTAGAGAAACAAGCAGCTCGGGACATTGCATAAATCGTATTTCTTCTTGAACACAACCGGCCCCCGTCACTCCTCCACCAATATCATGATTCGCAAAGTCTACTTCCCACGCCTGTCCGTTGAGTTTGTCGCACACCTCTTCAATTTTCATGACCGCGCCGCTCGCCGCGTCCACGTCGTGCCAAGTGCACCCCTTCATTGGCCTCGTCGAAGCCAACCAGTGCGCCTCCGGAAAACGCGCAACGTGTCGCTTGAAGCGCACTACTCGCGTGCCCCCGCTGTCGGCTTCAGCCATGCGCAGGTAATTCAGTATGCATTTTGTCTTCTCGACGCCCCAACTCTCAGTCCCCGTCGAAGAAAATCGAAAGATTCTCGTCAATCCAATGTGTTCGTGTTCTTTCCCGGCCGAATACGGGAATAAATCGAATAATGCACACGACATCAGAGTCAGTACCTCATGCTGAGCTAAGGCCACTCCCGACGTCACCGTACTTTCACGTTGCGTTCTCAGACGTTCAATTCGCCTCGTGCCAAAAATTTCATTTGCCCTTCTTGCTTCTACCATCGCAAGTCGCTGTACTAACGGCATGTAAGCCACTCTGACTGCCGCGTCTGATGGCGCAATCATCGCAAGTGCTATGTTGATATTCGCCGCGATCCATGGCCGCATCGCGTCGGTTTTTTCCTCATCCGTCGATCCCTCCGCCCAGCTCGGCACTCTCGCTTGAAGAGCCGCCCAATGTTCAGGAGGACCGTCCCATGGAAGTCCAACATAGACTGCACCAGGCGCTGTATCATCTCGCGGCGTTGGCGGTGTCTCACCTCCCGGTCGCGGTGGCGGTGTCTCACCTCCCGGTCGCGCCGACGGTCGCGTCGCTTTCTCATAAAACAGCAGATATGGGTCACTCAGCGCACCCGTGCACCGGACCGCGTCCTGCAGCGTGCAGGCTACCGCCGTGACATCGTTGTAATCCATCCACACACCGCCCGTCTTGACGCATGCTTTGTAGTGAACACCACGCATGTGGTGCACCGCGGCGATAAGATTGTAAGCGTGCTGAGCTGAGTCGACACCGGGCAGTTGTAGTGTCTCTGGAATTGTGAGGTTCGCAAGATTCGGATTATGCGCGGGCACAGACCTACCCTTTGCGTCAACCCGAGCTATCCAATTAAGCTGAAAACATGCGAAGTCGGTGTACTTTTCGCTGGCTGTCCTCCTCTGTCTGTATTTATTGACACTGTTATTTTGCACCATTGCTATTTCATCTACTGATGCTATGCCTTCATTGTCACATGTATTACATGCTTCCATGGATTCATCCGCCATGTTTAACTCCACATGCAAAATCAGTTCTTGTAAGTTTCTTGGAACTCCGTCCAAAGCAACTGGAATATTCATAATCCTCCGGACTGTTGTTGGAACCTCTCGTGTAAAATTTGACGTCGCACAGTTTGTGCATGTCCCTGTCGTTACATTTACATTGTTTAGCAAAACGTCTAGAGATTCACCAGTGTCGTTAATCGATTCTCTGAATTCTTGAGATCGAGTACAAAGTTCTAGCACTACTTCTCCCGCGTCATTGGCTCCTCTGTAGTTAAATATGTCGTCTCCATCATTTATTGCGATACGCCCATCTTTACGCACCAAAAGCAAGTCGTATAAATTTATCATTGATACAACCGCTGCACTCTGTGCTGCACAATACACCTCTGTCATTTCATACATGGCAACGAAAAAAATAAACTGGTTCCATGCGCCGCGGATTTTATCGTCCAATATTTTGATTTTAATTTTTTCTGGGTCCATCAGTGTCTTTACCGCCACTGTTCTCGGATTATCGAGGTCCATCTCACATCTTGTGTTTACTTCGACGGGCGTCACCAGAAGATCAAAATGTGTGGCATTGTGGAATAAATGGATCTCGGTCGCATCACGCGGAAACCCAAAGTCCCCGCCACGAAGCTCCGTCAGAACCCCATTCTCAGGACTGTACGCGGTGATGCGCCGCCGAAGCATGTAACTCATGCCCATTTTCGCATACTCGTCGCCCCATTCTTGGTCTCGTGCCATTGAAATGAACCAAGCTTCATCCACTGCAATAAACGGATTCAGAGTACCCACTTCCATTGCCGCTCGCAAATACGCGATGAGATCTCGGCGCAGCTCGGCTTGTCTCACTTTCAGCTGTGCTGTGTTATAATCAGGATGCAATGCCAATGCAACGGCGGTGAAAAAACAGTTACCATCATCGGGTATTGAGTGGATGTAATTCGGGCCGATCATGGCATCCGCTTTCAGTTCCAATGCTCTTCTTTCCTGTGTGGTCGATGGCGTTGCGTTATTCGTTATTACGCTCTGTATATTTTCGGTGTCGAGACCCTCCATGACATTCTTACTGTGAATGTCGATGACATACAGTATCATCGTGTGGTAGTCACGCAGCTTCGGGAGTGACCCATGTCTGAACTTTAGATCATATTTTAAGATGCGGCGGGTATGTTCCTTTATCTCCTGTTTCACTTTTGGGCTTTGTGAGTTCCAATAAACGCGGAGATTGTTTAGGTGAAGAAGCGCCATCCTCTGCACCGACCGCATGAACCGCGGTCCAATGTTGCTTCGCAGTAGTGCCTGAAACGCCGAGTTCAGAAAGCACGCATTCGAGCCGTTCTGAAACCCCCCATTTTTTGCGTTCAGTATCACCGGCAGACCAGGAAAGCCGAAATCAGGCTCGTCCGACACAGGCGCTGGCGAACTCTCCATGCTCCCTCTCGTATCCCGCAACAGCAAATGTACGTGCTTGAAATAGAAGATGGACGACACGCACATCGGGATGTGCATCCACACGCGTACAGGCACTTTGTCTCTGTTCATGTACCAGTTGTCCGGAAATCGATCCTTCAGCGCATGTGCGTGGGCCCTCCGAATCGCCAGGCCGCGATATGGCTCCAGCTTCCACGGTCGCCTCGTGGGAAACAGCACATCCGCGAGCCCGGATGTTTCGGCGAACGGTCCTGGTGTCTCCATTTTGCAGTTGGCTTCGTACCACAATGCGAGAACGGCTTCGTACGGTCTCGGCTTCGGCGCCGTGAGCTCGTGTCTCTCGCTCGTTTCCTTTGCAATCGCAAGATCTCCGTCGACCTCCACGACCTCGTACTGTGGGAATAACGGTCGAAGATGGTACGGATATTTGTCCGTGCTCATTTCCAGTGCAGATGTACCCCCCCTGAGCAGCTGTCCCGGCGTTTTGCAGTCTTTGATTTTATTTTGGTAGTCCTTCTTCCTTGACCCACCCTTTTGGAGATTGTATTCGTATTTGCAATGCACCCGTACTGCCCGCATAATGCGATCGAACGCTGTATCGTCTTTCGCGTTGTCGGTGTCGTTCGTGTGCAGCGACAACCACACGGCATCGCCCACCGTAAATTTGCAGCTGTCCAGCTCCGCCCTGTTGTGTGCGTCCGCCGACCGGTGCATGACCGCCAGTATGTTTTCTTGAAATGGACGCTCGCCGTCTTGCATCACCTCCGTTGTAAACACACCAGCACCTTTCAACGGACCGTACTCGATTAGATCCAGTTTCAACCGTTCGCACTGCGCATGCGTGATCATTGTCCTGTATCTCGACAGTAACTCCGTTTCACTGCACAACATGGCCTCCCCGACCAGCACTGAACTGTCTGGAAACTGATTTAGCATCCACACACACTGCGGCAGCGTTAGTTTGCCCGTTGCATCGATTCTGTACGCCGCAAATAGCTCCTCCAATGATTTATTCGTCGTGTATTTCCTCAGATCCGCGCGCAGACTCTCCGTAATGGCGGTCTTGTCATCCTCAACATTCGGAATCAGCACACCACAATGCTCGACAAACAGCACGCCGATTCCTATCATATCGGCCAGCTTTTTTTCTCTTTGCGTGGCGTCGTCCTGTCTAGACAGACACATGCGACTGACTCTACGTCCGTGAGGCAGGATTTTCACATGCACCGTTTTCTTGCGTCTTTCGTGATATAGCCAATGTTTACAATGCGTAAAGAAATCTTCCACATCTCCCCTCACTCCCACCATATCGTCCGGTGCCTCTTCCAGTGCCTCTTCTGGTCCGTCCCGTCCGTCGTCTATATCTTCAACGCGCTCGAGCCTTGGCCCCGCTCCCTCTGCTGTGACACTTTCTTCCCTGAGCCCTCTTATGCGTAGCAGCAGGGCTGCAGTTTCCGCTGCTGCCGCTGCTGCACGATGTCCCGCTATTCTTGTTGATGGAGCACCTCTTATCCTTGTCGCCCTCTTGTCCGCTGCTGCCGCTCTTGCCGCTGCTCCCGCCCTTGCCACCGCTCCTGCTTCCGCTGCTGCCGCCCTTGCGTCCGCCGCTGCTTCCCCTGCCGTAGGTGCGAACCGCACTCCTTCGTCTCGAGCGGGCGCCCTTCTTGCCGCCCTTCGATCTATCCCTGCGGCTATCCTGAGTCGCGAAGCAGCTGAAAGTTCGACTCTTGGGCGTGTAAGGGGTTTTTTTCCGGATGTCGTTGGTCTGGGCATGACCCCAACAGACACCGAGCGAGCACGCCGTGGAGCTACCGGGGAGGAACTCGAAATACTAACTGGCTCGGCACGGGTGGTGTCCCGGGGTCTGCTCCTGCTCCTGCTCCTGCTCCTGCTGCTGCTACTCGCAACGACAATTGGCTCGGCACTGGTATCTCCCCTTCTTCGAGCCACTCCCTCCAGCCCCCGAACCGCCACCGGAGCTCGATAGTATATCGGACGCGACGCCGGAGGTGCATCTGTGCTTGTAGAGCTCCCTGTCAGGGAACCTCCACTAGACTCTATCGCTCCCTCACTGTCAGCCTCCAGGTCGATTGCGTCCTCGTCTTCTGCACCACCTTCTTCATGATCCTCTCCTGCAGACACGTACTCACTCCCCGGACTATCACGGGACATGCTATAGAACAACAGCACCATATATACAAAAATCAAATATTTCTTCGCGTTTATTTATAAACGAAATGTCGAGTAAATCTCGATTGAATGTCGAGATTTGATGTCGAGATTGAATGTCGAGATTGAATGTCGAGATTTGATGTCGAGATTGAATGTCGAGATTTGATGTCGAGATGTCGAGATTAAATGTCGATTGTATCTGCGTCCGTCGCGCGCTTGTGTATATTCCACTTGCGCTCGATCGGTCGTACCGCGAAATCGTGCTTCGTCAGCACGTCACGCACCGCTGCTCGCAGCCAAAGCGGACTGCGCGACATGTTGAAGCTCTGGTCCAGAAAAATCGGGCCCATCTCCGTCGCGTGCTTCTCTCCCAGCCCGACGTCGTCCGCGTGCAGCACCGCACTGCACAGCTCCACAAACGCGTCCTCCAGCCGCAGCAGCCGCTTCTCCGACGTCGACAGGCGCGTGGTCATCGGGTGCCGGAACGCGGCACACGCCCCGGTCGGCCGGCCCTCCGAAGTGTATGTGCTCGTCGACACAAACGCCTGCGCCAGCCCAAATCCGAGCGCCACATACACGCACAACATCGAGGCCATCCTGTCCTCCACACACTGCGCCCTATCGCCATAAATCTTTTTTTTTTGTAGACTCACTTCAACCCCAAGAAAAGACGCGCGAGATCTACCTGGCCGTACGCGCTTTGTGCCAGCATGCGCTCGCAGTCTCCGTGCAGAACGTTAATCGCAGTTTTTTCCGCGTCCCCCATTTTCGGCGCCCGCAGCGGCAGCACGCCCTGCTTCACTCTTCCCGCGTTCGCAGCCGCGAGTTTCCTCGCAGCTTCTTCAAAGTCAAACAGCTGCTGCATGTACAGCATCTGCTCGTACAGCTCTCGCGACGTGTACTCCACGCGCATCTCCCCGGTGCACCCGCCCACCGTGCACTGAAGCCCGCACGCGGCGTCGCACACCACGTTCCGTGTGCGCTGCTGGCACATGTCCTCGCCGCACACAAGCCATCCGTCGGTGTAGCGCGCAAGGCACTTTCGGAACAGCCGATCCAGCTGCACTCGCATCGCTGCAGGCTTGAACACCGCTCCATCCGTCGCGCGCATCCCGCTGCGCACCCCGGTCGCATCCACAACATACGCCCCCAAAAACTCGCGGCACACTCCGTCCGAGCACATGCCGTGCAACTTTTCGACCTTGTCGAACTTGCTCTCTGCAGCCGGCCCCTGGCACACCTTCGCCTTCAGCCCAAGACACTCACCGAGCTGTCCCGAGTCCGTCCCCTGCACCACCGCACAGATACGGCTGACCGCCGCGTGCACCTGCGCCTGCATGTACCACTTCTTGTCCAGCGTCATGAGTCCACCCGACGTCTCCACCGTCCCGGGGTCCTCGGCCCGCTGCGCAAAGTTTTTCGCGCCCTCCTTCGCCGTGACCACGTACGCCACATGCTCCCCCGCCCGTACCGTCCGCCCCAGCGCTTGCAGCTTCAGCGCCACCTGCACGTGAGCCTGCACGTCCGCGTCTGCGTACTCCCCGGGACTCTTCCCCATGCACTTTGTGATCACAAACTCCGACACAGGCACCAGGTCCTTGTCCACGTCGCAACGCAGCTTGCGCAGCAACGCGTGGATGCGATCCACCACCTCGGACGCCGGCTCCCCAGACAGCACAAACTCCAAAACTTCGTCCGCCGTCCGCTTCGCCAGCACGCAGCAGTCCCGACGCACAGGGTCCAGCCCCTTGCACACCTTCTGCTTCGTCACGACCCCGTCACGCTCCGTCACTGCCAGCGCCGCGTACTTTTTCTTGCTCACCAGCAGCAGTGGGCAGTACACGCCCTCCAGACCCACTTCAAGCAGCTTCCACGTGCGGTTCAGTGTCCGTTGCACCTCGCGAGCCACACGCTTCGCATCCGCCACACTCTCGCACCCTGCCTTCACAAAGATCGAGTCCGTGTCCCCGTACACCACCTCCAGCCGGCACTTGTTCTGCGTCAGGTCCACGGCCTGCTGCAGGATCACCCGCCCCTGTGACGTCACCATCTCCGCCAGCGGCTCCGCGTAGAAGCGAGAATATCTGCAGCCCAGACACCCGTACATCGAGTTCGCCATCACTTTCAGCGCCAGCTGCCGGATGTCGTACTGCCGCTTCCGGCCCTCTCCAGCTTCTTGCCGCATCAGCGCCTGCACTTGTCGCCTGCGCTCGACGAGCGTCTTCATCACGCTCGGCAGCACCCCGGCCTTGCGCTCTTTGCCAGGCATCTCGTACACCGGCTTCTCGCCCGCTGCAACACCCACCGCCGCCCGCACCGTCGTGAAGCAAATGTTGTACTCCTGAATGATGCTCGGATACAGCGACTTGAAGTCCAGCACTAGCACAGGCTCTGCATACAGCCCCCTCTTCGGCTCCAGCACAAGCCCCCCCGACAGCCCGCCTTTCTTCGTCTGCACCTCAGCCTCCTGCTCGCGCTGCCGCTTCCCGCTTCCAGCCACCTTCTCCGGCAGAATGTACTTCAGACGATGGAACTCGTGCAGCAGCAGGTACTCCACCCGCTCGGCGCGCGCCCCGAGAAGCGACCGGCTCCACAGATTCCCCGCCAAATTCGCCAGCTGCTTGCTCAGAGGCAGCACCGCCAGCTTCAGCATCAGCGCCACCGTGAGCCTCGCGTCTCGCTCGTTCAGCGTCAGCAGCGCCATCACGCCCCCCGACGCCCCAAAATACCCACTCACATCGCGCACGTGCACCTCCTCGCGCGTCTCCCCCAGCTGCGTCCTCGACAGTTCGCTCAAGCTATACGTCGTCTCCTTCAAGTGCTCCTTCGCTGCAACAAACGTGTCGCACACCAGCCGCCCAGGCGTCGTGCGCTGTCTGCCCACATTCGACTTCCGACGCAGCCGTCCCAGCTTCGACCGCCCCTCGATCTTCAGCGCTTGCATGCGGCTCAGCAGCACGTCCAAATCGCCAGCAACACAGTTGTGTCCCACAAGCACGTCGGGGTCAGCGGCCTGCACTTTCGCAGCAAACCACGACAGCAGCGCTCGTTCGCTCGCGTGCATGCTGCGAGGCGTCGTCTCGTGCTCCCCATTCCAGCCTTCAACAGCCCCACGCAGCTCGCCAGGCCACTCCTCTGCGTCCGGTCTGCACACCCCCGTGAAGCCACTGTATCCGCCCTCTGCATGATCCCGGCCGTCGACATGCACCGAATCGTGACACAGCGCTGAGACCACCACAACCTCGCTCACGTGCTCGTTCGCGATCGTCTGTAGATGCAGACTCATGATCGACACAGCCGGCGCCTCTCGCGCGTTCACCTCAACGCGCACGCTCTTCGGGCCCACCACCTTCACCTCGTACTTGCACCAGCTCGTCTGTGCACTCACCGTCGCAGCCCCATGCACACGCACCCAGCACGGCCCCATCAGTCCCCGCTTCAGCAGGAACCCCTCCAGCAGCGACTGCGAGCCGCCCAGCACACGCGAAAACGAGCGCCCGCCCACGTTCGACGGAAACCCCGCGTACTGCGCTGGGTAAACGCACTTCACATACTCGCCCTCCTCCGGAATGCCCGCCTCCAAAAAATGGTACATGTACGAGCGCCGCACGACCTTGCACTTATGTCCAAGAATGCCCCGACCGCCCGCCGCGTGCCCAAACTCAGGCAACACGTGCGCCTGCACGTCAACACGCTCCCCCGTCTCCACGCCCCCGCTGTCCAGCAGCCTCTCGCGCGGCAGCACAAACACCTGCCGCCGCACGTTGTCGACCTGCACGCAACACGACGAAAATACGCCCTCGCCACTCTGCACTTTCCCGAACAAATAGATCCGCCCAGGCGTGCTACAATCTTCGTGCGCGTCTATCCAGAACATCTGCATCGACCCGTCAGCCTCCACCATGCTCATTCCTTTCGAAAACCTTTGTCCCTTCAGTTTTTTTTGAGACTTTTTAAATAATTTTTTTATTCATTTCAACTTTTTTTTGAGACTTTTTAAATCGTTTTTTTTATTCATTTCAACTTTCTTTTTAGTTTGTTTTATCTCTTCTCAATTTCGCAAACCACAAAATGCAGCATGAGACACACGTCCCGGTAAACCACCGCAACGCCGTCATGCGTTTCGTGGCGTCCTTGCGGCAGATACTCCCGCACATCCACATCGAGTTCGTCACGTTCCTCAAAGAAATGAACGACAACGTAAAGCTCGGCATCCAGCCCCGTCCCACCAATTTCGAGACCCACGTCCGCGTCATAAAGTGGTTTGTGGCGAAGCGAGCTCTCGACCCCAAACACGACCAACACTACCACACGCTCGTCATCTCGTACATCAAGACCATAGCCGTGCACGACTCGCACACCAACGCCTCCGTCGACTTCCTCTTATACGCAGGCTACCTCCTCTTGTCTTAATTTTTCGCATCTCTGACTATTTACACCGTGTGTGCCGCACTGCAAGGCAGCCCCAGCATGCACGAATACACCAGCCTAGACCAGTTCTTCAGCGACTTCAAGCTCCCGCATCGCATGTCCCTGCTCTGCGAAAAACTCGGCATCGAAAGCGTCGATGATCTGCGCGACGTCAAACCCTACGACCTACACGACCTCTCTTACAAATCATGGGCCCAGGTCAACCTCACCGTCGTCGAACGCAATCGCTTCTCTCGCGCCGTCCAATTCGTCGACAATATCACCTGGCGAGACGAGCTGCCCCCAACCGGACAGACCTCGCCGACCAACGTAGACGGAGACGATATACTAGAGACTCGCGTGATATAATACCAGCAAAAATAAAAGAATTGAATCTATTTGAGTGTGTCGGAATTCTGAAATGATGTTATATAAGACTATTGTGTATCTTGAATGGCGTATGATGGAAAAGAAAGGATGCCGAGGAGCCAGATAACTCTATTTCAAACCGAGGAGAAGATTGCACAACAGAAAGCAGAACGGCAGGAGCAGAAGGTCCTCAGTGATTTTATGAACTACAATTGGAGAACCCCAAGACGAACACTGCTGCAAAAATGCGTACAAATGAATATGTCTTTCATTGCGACACAGCGCGAGTTGCTGAAGAAATATTACACAGAAATTCCGGAATTAGACGTTTTTTTGAGTTATGGTGAAGATAATCCTAAACCGGGTTACAAACTGTCTGGCAGTTTTTATTGCAAACTGGACGGCTTTAACCTATGTCATATGAGTTGCCGTGCCGAAGATGAAGGTACAAAAGTAGCTGTGACTGTCACATGGAATATCGGATCTCAACCGCGTGTTGAAAATTGGGTACTTTCATTCAAGTTCGTTCGCGTCAGACTAAAAAGGAAAGTTATTCTTGATGTCTCACCGAACTTTAAGCACTTAAAGCTAAGAGAGATATTGGACTTCAAGATGATTGACCAACAAGACGCCGTCCCTGCGACATTACCTAATACGAAGTCTCCCTGTCGCGATGTCACTCTCGTTTCCATGCGCTCGTGCTTGGACGCCTTAACCGCATAATCCGCTCCTCGCCATCTCCGCTCTTCGATTCTCGACCAGCTCCAGCGCCTCCTCGATCTCCACCGTCAAATCGATCTCCCACCGCATCGTCCACAGCACGCGGTTCTCCGCATGCCGCAGCGCGTCCTTCACCTCCTTCACCCGTTCCGCGTCCATGCCTTCGTGTGTCCCGTACACGCCCTGACACACCAACATCGACAGGCACACCAGGTGCTCCAAAGTCGGCGCCACCCGCGACCGCCCAGACAGCTTGCAGGCCATCAGCAGACACGCCAGTGGCAGCAGCACGAACCCCTGCGCCGACGGCTGCGTCGCCCGGAACACCCCGATCTCGCTCGCACTCTTCGCGTACCTCGCCTCGCACTCCAGAAAGCCGTTCCATAGCAGCATCGCGTGCACGCGTATCGTCTTCGACGTATCCGGGAACATCGTCACGTACCGCGCGGCAAAGTCAATCACAAGACAGCCCTCCTGGCTCACCTGCGACGCCCCCAGCACTTTCGCAATCGTCTGCCCGTTCACGCGCATCCACTTGCCCGCCCACTCCTCTGCACTCACAGCCCCGGCTGTCACCCACTCCACTTGCAACTCTGTCCTCGCAGCCGTGCCCGCGCCGACGCACTGTAAAATCCCCTCCAGCGCCGCTGCCTTCCTGTGAGCGCTCGTGGCCTCGTACGCCGCCAGCCGCAACACGAACTCGTCCCCGAACACGTCGCATGCTGCCATCTCCAACAAATTCTTTTTTGAGATTTTTTTCGGGATTTTATTTATTGGGCTAAATTGGGAACACCGAAAAAATAAACCACAATAAAAAGACTCCTCGCAAATCTCTCGGAAAGCATCCATGCCCCTCCGCCTCAGGTTCCTTACGCTCTCCACTCTGCCCATGCCCCTCCTCTCCGGTCCCGACCTGCACTGCCAGGCCGTCGCCCACGCCGCGATCTCCACCGCCTGCCTCGCCTCCGCTCTCCGCAGGCGCTTCCTCGCCTCGCTCTCCACCGCCTCTCGCAGTTCCAGCCTCCACAGCGTTCGCGTGCGTGCCCTCACCCTGCGCACAGCCCGCTGTCGCCTCCGCGTCTGTCTCCGCCTCTGGCGCCTCGAAATCGAGGACGTCGAATCGCTCCTCGCAAACATGGCCACGCTCCAAACCGCATACTCCGAGCACCAGAACAAGATGGCCGTCAGGGTCTTTCGTCTCCAGCAGTGGACCAAGTCCGCCCTCGTCGACATCTACGCAGGTCTCGACCAGAGCGAAAAATGGACCGACGAATTCAACGCCAAAACCGATAGCGTCCTCGCCGAAATCATCAGGAAAAAGGAGTGGGGACAGCACCGCATCATCGAAAAGCTCGCCCTCTCCCTCCGTGAATCCGAAAACGACAAGCAGGTCAAAATGGACAAGTTCGGCGCCGCCATCCGCACGCTGCAGACCGAGAAAAGGGAGATGCGCGCAGCAATGAACGAGACCAAGGGAAACGCCAAGTCCCTCGAGAACGAGAAGCTCCAGCTCAAGCAGGCCAACGTCCTCCTCGCCGCCAAATGCAAGCAGCAAATCGCACTCACCAAGTCCCTCGAGATTCAGAACCTCCAGCTCAAGCAGGCCCACGACCTCCTCGCCGACAAATTGAAGCTCGCAAATTCTGAGAATCATGCCATCCACTTCTCCCTCGAGTGCGTCGTCTGCATGGAGCGCGCCGCCACAACCATCTTCACTCCATGCGGCCACCGCCTCTGCGTCTTGTGCTCCGACAAGTTCACAACCTGTCCCCACTGCCGCGCTCAGATCCAGGCAAAGTTTCCCACAAAGTCCAAGGTCGTCCCATGTCAGCCCTCGGCGGTGGCGGCGGGTCGTAAGCACCAGATCTTCTAGTCTCGTCCTCCTCGTCGCTCAGCAGCAGAGCCGGCGCACGCGGCCCGTTGAGCAGCTCTCGCATTTCCGACAGTGAAACTGTGTTGGCATATTCTTCTGGAAAATAAAGTTTTTTTGCATTAAACCTGTTTGTTTCCTTTCTGTATTCTATTTCATCATTTGCCTGGTCCTGTAGTTCCCTTTCCTTCTGTCCTCTCCTCCGTCGCTCTTTCTTAGCGAACACGTCCAGATTGTCGCCTCGAATCGCATCATAGACTTCATTATCTGAATCCTTATCTGCTCTTTCTAGTGCACTTAATGCGTTCTTTTCGTCTTGTATCTTCTTCCTTTCTGCCTGTAATATGGCAGCTGTTTTAGCATCCTTCACCTTTTGTATTTCATATCTCTCTCTCTCTGCTATATTATCTGCCACTTCTTGTCGCTCTTCTGGTGTGCTTCGCCTTCTCGGCATAGTCCTCTTATACCCACCGTGTTATATACTAAACTTATACAACAAACATGCCATCACACCTCCACCACCGCCTCGTCCGTCTTCTCGCTACAATTGCGGCACCCGAACGCCCCACCCGTCACGTTCGCCAGGTCCGCAAACTCCCGCTGCAGCCGCCACAAATGCGGCACCCGCCTCCCCACCACGTTCGGCAGCTTCTTCCGCCGCATCTGCATGTGCACACTCTCCACGCTCTCCACGTCGTACGTCGCGTTCCACCTCGGCAGCGCCGGCGCGTGCACCGTGCACACGCTGTCCCGCACCGCCACGTTCTTCTCGCCCACCGACACCCCAATGTGCGCAATGATCATCCGCGAGATGATCTGCGCGTACCACGGCAGCTCGATCCGCACCTCCGTCGACGATTTCAGCCCCGCCTCCGTCATCTCGTGCACGCTGTCGAGCAGCACCTTGCTCACCACCGCCTCCTGCACCTCCGCCTGCTCGTAGATCGCGCTCTTCGACGCGCACACCGTCTTGTGCACCCTGATCGGCACGTCCGTGTCCAGCCCCATGTGTCCCAAAAACGACGCGAACGCGTTCGGCAGCGGCAGGTCCGCCATGTACGACACCTCAGCACACTGCAGACCCGTCTCCGCCGACACCCCAAACTTCTCACGCAGACCCTCTGGCACATCAGTCGTCTTGTACGTCCACTTCTTCACCTGCCGCGTGTGCATCCAGTTGAACACCTGGTTGTACAGCACGTCGTTCTCCACCGCGCCCGTCATGCTCATCGTGCCGTCGCACGGAATCACGTCCGCGAAGCTCGAGACCTCCGCGCGCGCCACGGACATCGCACACACAACCAGAATGATCAGCACTGTTCTCGTCACGAACATCACCTTATCCGCTCCATCCTATATATATTTTTTTTCTATTTGGCCGAATCTATTTCCGGATGAAATCCCTATTTAAAATTTCAAAAACCCAAACCCCAAAAAACCTACAGCCTACACGCTCAACATGGACAACACGCCCGCTCCCGGAACCACCCCCCACGCCAACGTGCTCCCCTTCTTCTCGCGCCCGCCCTCGCCCTTGCCCCCGCTCTCGCCCAGTTACACTCTCTCCCCCAGTTACGCTTTCTCGCCCAGCCCCGAGCGCTCGTCCCCGGGCCCCAACCTCGGCTCCATCGGCGGCAACCCCGGCTCCCCCGACCCGGTCTTCGACCAGTTGCAGTTCCAGTTCGACGAGCAAGACCTGCCTCACACCCCAGACGCCACACTCCCGCCCAACAGCCCGCCCGCACTCGGGCCCGTACTCGTCAGGCTGCGCCCCGACTGGCACCCCCCTATGCTGTTCGAACCGCCGCAGAGCCAAAGGAATCTCCTTGGAGATTTCGTCACGGAAACTGATACGCAACTCTTTCATTACCCACCTCCTTCAGAAGCTTAAGCAGACTTCGTGACAGAGACTTCTTATACACACAACTCGTTCGTTCACTTTCATTGAATAAAGTGCTTAAAGTGCTTACATTTCGAGCTCGAGTTACTATACTCTCTATTCCTCTTCCTCCTCCTGCAGCGCATACAGAACCTGGTACTCCTCGTCCTCCGGCAAAAGCTCCATATTCTGCACATAAAGCCCCAGCCGCGACGACATCTCGATGTCTTCCCTCGCCGGCTCGAGCCCCACCTTCATGCAATACAGGCCCCACACCCCACCCTCCATCATTATTTCGCGCCCCGTGTCCCCTACAATCACGCCGCACAGAGGCGAGTCCATCAGTTTCACCGCATCGTCGCTCAGATTGAAGCTCTCCTGCATCTCCACCGCGTTCGTCTTCACGCGCATCGCCGACGTCGGGATGTCCACGTTCTTCTTACCCCCCGCCACCACCGCGATGTCGTCAAACCACACGTTCACCTCCCACTTCAGCCTTTCATTCTTCTCGTTCAGGTCCACAGACTGCGTGCACACCTGCAGCACGAAGCTCCCCGGCTCCACGTGCACAAGGTCCACGACAGTGCACGCCTGCATCAGCGGAAACGGCACGCGGCACTCGCGCACGACCACAAGCCACTGCAGCCCCGTGCCCGTGTACACCTGCGACAGCGACATCACGCGCAGCCCGTCGCAGATCTTGTCGCGCAGGATCTCCGCGTCCAGCAGCCACAGAAGAGACTGGCGCCCCAGACGTGCATGCGTCCCCATGCACGTCGCCAGCAACATGCTCTGCATCGCCTCAATCGCGATCCCAATCGGATCGTCCCCCGCCGTCCTCACCAGTACCTCACTCGTTTGCATCGTGTCTCTGTTCTCAAGTTCGAAAAAAGTTCCTTCCTTTTTTGGTTCTTTTTAATTGGCTCTTAAAAAATACTGTTCTTTTTAGTTCTTTTTAATTGGCTCTTAAAAAAATCCTATTCTTTTTAGTTCTTTTTAATTGGCTCTAAAAAAACTTTTTTTTTCTGACCCCATAAATTAGACTTCGAATTTGTTCAGTGAACAGACAGCTACACACATGACACGCACCCTCCACGGCATGGACGCCAACACCCGCAACAACATGCGCAACCTCCACAACGGCTCCCTGCTCCGCATGCTGCAATCGCCCGACTACCGCAAGCAGCATGTCGCAGCCGTGATCTGTCGCTACATGCTCAATCAAGACAGCCCGCACATTCGCGCAGTCATCGAGGCCGGTCTCCTCCCTGCCTTGCTCCGTCTCCTCGCCTCGACGAACCTCAACATCCAGCACGAGGCCGCGTGGTCCATCTGCAACGTCGCTGCCGGCTCGGCCAACGACACGTCCACCCTCATCGAGAGCGGCGCCCTCCCCCCGCTCATCGACCTCCTGCACTTGCCGACCACCATCATGTCCTACAAGCTCAACGTCGTCGCCGCGCAGGCCATCGGCAACATCGCCCACGACTATCGCGACGTTGTGCTCCTGCACCACGTGCTGCCTCGTCTCCTCGAGCTCCTCAGCCACTGCCTCAACAACATGAACAGGCACCTCATAATCGCCGAGCTCATCCGCGTCCTCTCGTCGACCATCTGCAAGCTCTGCCACGGCACGCCCCGCCCCGCTCTGCACTTTGTCTCCCGCGCGCTCCCCACCCTCGTCCTCCTCCTCCAGGCAAACGACGACGTGGTGCTCTCGAATACCTGCTGGGCCCTCGAGAGCTTCTTCGCCCCGTTCCGCGGCGAGCTCGGTCCTGCCCAGAGCATCATCGCCGCCCTCCACGCCGGCGCCCTATGTCCGCGCCTCGTCGAGCTCAGCGTCAACTCCAACCAGGAAATCGCTGTCCCCGCGCTCAAGGCGTTGCTCCACGCGTCTCGAGAGAACCTCGACGCCCTCGTTGCAGTCGGACTCCGCGCCAGTCTCGCACAGTCGCTCGCCGCCCCGTTCGCCTGTCGCATCCTCGCCGTCCGCATCCTCGCAAGCATCGGCGCACAGGACGTCCAGCTCGTCCTCGACGCAGGCTTCATGCACACACTCTTTGCCATGACGCGCACAAATGTCGACCCCATGGTCTTCTTCTTCATCGCAGAGGCCGTCTACGACACCGCCAACGTCGCCGACGGCCACCAGACACACGCACTCGTCGACGCAGGCTGCCTCGAGGCCGTCCTCCTGCTCCTGCACTACTGCACGTACCCGCGCTTCCAGGCATACGCCCTGCACATCGTCAACTTCAGTCTCTGCGCACTCGAACTCGTCCTCGGACACGGCCAGACGCTCGACGGCCAGTCCACCAACGTCTTCACGGACGAGCTCCTGCGCCTCGACGCCGTGACACACGTCGAGTTCTACACCATCCACCAGCCGCAGCATATCGCCGACCGCGCCAAGCTGCTCTCCTCGCTCTACCTCCACCCTATGCCACCCCCGGTGTTCGAGGCCGTCGTCGAGCAGAACTACGACGGCCTGCAGTTCTGCACCGTGCCTTAGACAGGAACAGTTTAGTTTCGGTTTATTTTTTTTCCAAATAGTTTAGTTTCCCGTTTAAAAAAAACTTAATAAACAAACAAAATCGAATTCCAAAACTGATTCTGACATGCTCCCCGACCCACACACGAACACCCCTTCGTCCGTCCGCGTGCGCCCGCGCCGCAAGGGCGGCGAGTGGGTCACCATCACCCTCAACACAGTCTCCACCTTCTTCGACTTCACCCTCACCGACGCAGCCCACGCGCTCAGCATGTCCCCCACCGCCCTCAAGACCGTCTGTCGACGCCTCGGCATCGCACGCTGGCCCTACTCGCGCAGATCCGCCAGAGCCGCCGCTTCGTCCTCTGCTCACGCCACCACTTCTTCTCCATTCTCTATCGACGAGCCCCTTTTCCCGCCCCCACCCCCAGATTCACCTGCAGCTTCACCCGACACCGCCCCCTGGATCCTCGCCGCGGACCACTTCGACGACATCACGGACTTCTCCTACCTCGTCGGCTGACGTTTAAACCGCAGCTCAAACACGTCCCCCTCGCTCGGACACTCCTTCCCTTGGAACCCGTCCGGACCCGTGCAGAACCTCGGCAGCATCCCCGCACACGACCCGGACCTCCAGCACAGGATTTCGTGTCCGCTCGGCCGGATGCACACGATCTCCTCGCACATCTGCTCGTTCTCCAGCACAGAATCAAATTTATGGCACTGCTGAATCGCGCGCCACGCTGTCTTGTCTTTCCCCACCTCCACCCGCGCCTCGCTCTTATGCACCTTCGTCCCCGTGTACATGCCCCGTGCGTTGTACTGCCCCGCGTCGTCCTCGATGTGCACGCTCCGGATGTTCACTACAGGCATGCCTGCTTTCGCCAGCTCGAATAACTGAAACGCCTAGATTTTGTAAAATATCAAAGTTTATAAAATCAAAGTCGCTCCAAAGTACCCGTGTGTCGTCTCTCGCTTGTGCACCCATGCCGCCACACCTCACCTCCGCAGACGCGGTCGCCATCTACCAGCTCTCCGCCTCCCGCAACAACACCAAACTCATCGCCGAAAAGTTCGGCGTCTCCCGCCGCGCCGTCTACGACATCTGGAATCGCGTCTCCTGGGTCCCCGAGACCCTGCCCTACTGGTCCGAACAGCACAGGCTCGCCTACACTGCCGGCGCCCCGCCGGACAAAACACGCCGCGCCATCACTATCGACGAGGCCGTCGCAATCTACAAGGCCAGACCACACCCCGCCCACATGCGCAGCGCCGCACGCCCACTCGCTGCAACGGTACGTACTTCCGTTTTCATGTTTATTCATAACATAACCGTCTTTCATATTCTACGTGCCTTCCTCACGTCGTTCATATTCTACGTGTCCTCACGTCTTTCGTCTTCTACGTGCAGCTCGGCGTCAGACCCAAGACCGTCACCGACGTCTGGAACCACGTCACCTGGACCTCCGCCACAGCACCCTACCGCCCCGCCGCCCCCACTCCAGCCGCTTCGCCTCCGCCAGCCCCGCCCATCAGCCCGGCGTAGCTGTCGATGTACCCCTCCCAGTACGACTTCTCCATGTACTCCGTGAATCGCGTATACCAATCTGCCTCAACCGTGTGCACGACATCCGTCGGTCGCCCCTCCAGCAAGTACCACTTCCTCAAACGCTCATGCGCGAAAACAAGCGCGTGCTTCGCCTGCGCCATCAGATCCGCACCCCCGGACGCCTCGAACGCCACGCAGTCCAGCATGACGACCCCCCCCATGTCGTGGTAGAAGTCCGACATCGGCCGCATCGCCGCCTGCAACTGCCGCACGTGCTCCTGCGTCTGCGTCACTACCACGCGAACGCACTGCGTGCGCAGCGTCTCGTGTCTCAACAGCACGCGCAACCGCAGGTCCTCGAGCGTCCGCATGTGCCACACCAGCGCGCCCAACGCCTCCTTATACTGATACATCGGCGCGGCCTCCGCTTGCGTCACCCGGTCCGCGTTCTTCCACGTGCTCATGCGTGCACTCCCTCGCTCCTTTAAACTAAAAACACAAAATGCAATTTAATCTGAAAATTTAAATCCGCCTATCGAACAAGTGTCGACGTTTCACGAAACGTTCGAAAAATTCGACCCCGGTCGCTTGTGCCCCAGAAATCGCTTTCTCATTTGCAGCTCGCCCCCGCGGTCCGCCCACGACCAGCTCCAGTTGTCGTCTCCTGGAGTGCGATACAAAGCGTCCAGCCTCTCCTTCTTATCTTTGTACGCCTGCCACACCTGCCTCTGCATTGCCCCCATTTCATGTCCGTGTCCCCTGACCCACCACCACAGCCGAGCGTCCAGCGCCTTCATGTCCGCCAACATCTGCTGCATCACCCTCGATCGCGGGCCTTCGCTCGCATGGAACGCCTTCATGTTCAGCGAGCACACCGGACCCGTGTCCCGATAGAATGAACTCGGCTCCGGCAGCTGCCTCAGCAGAGTCTCCATTTGAAATGCGTATATCGTTATGTCCTGCTCCACGCTCCGCGACTCCGGTCCCGCACTTCCTCGCAGCACCTCGCGCTGCACGTCCTCGGCTGCAACCACCGTCTCCTTCGTCAGTGTCCTCGTGCGCCGGTACATCGACATCGTCGCCAGCGCTCGCTCGTGCTCGCGACTCTTGCGTATCACCCGCACGCTCTCGTCGTAATCAAACATCACTTGCTTCACCTCTCGTTCCGTTCGTTGCAGGCGATCACGCGGATGCTTCATCCACACCGTCTCCGGCGCGTGCTGCATGATCTCTTTCACGGTACAGTGCCCGCACTCCAGATGCCACATCAGCGACCCCATTCTCGCGCTTGCGTTGCTCTCCCGCCACTCCTCTAAGTTGAACGTATTGATCCCAACGTTCACTACAAACTTCCCAGGCGGGTGCACTAACGTTTGGTACCGAACCACCAGCAGCGGAAGCATCCGCTCGAGCTCCTTCACATATGCCTCAGTCGACGCGGTCAGCACCCGCGGAACCACCACCGCCACTACTTGCGCAAGAGCGTCGAGGTACCGCCCCGCGGCCTCGTACTGTGCACTGTATCTTTTAATCGCCGACGTCTCCCGCCACGCCGATTCTTCATGTTCGTAGTCGATATCGTCTTGGTACCCAAATTGCCGCAGCCATGCGACTTCTTTAAATATGTCCTTCACCCGAGCTTCCTCCCGCTGCTCGTGCTCCGCAAGATGCACCCTGTTTTGCTCAAGAGCCTCTCGGATCACATCGTAATCCTCCGGCGGCGACCCAACCTCGCTCATTTCCCTGTCGTCTCCTACCTCCATGCCCTCCCGAACGTCATTCATATTCGTCCTCCAGCGCTCCTTTATACTCATCATTCGAAATCATCCTAAAAAAACTTGAAAGGAAATTAAAAAGGATTTAAAAAGAAATTAAAAAGGATTTAAAAAGAAATTAAAAAGAAATTGTTTTTTCGGTCCGTTTTCCATAAAATTTTCCTCTTCCCCGTTTTCACGTTTTCACCCAAGAAACATGAACACGATCTGCATCACGTCTCGCGGCCACGTCGAATGCCCCGCGTACTTCAACGTGTTTCCCCTCGTCGCGGCCATCGTCGAGCCCACGCGCATCGTCCTCGCGCACCCTCTGAACTACTCCGCGCATCGCGCCCTCCTCCGCTTCTTTGCCCGCAGCCCGCGCATCTTCAACCTGCTCTCAATCGCCCACTATCCGTCATTCGCGGACGTCACGCATCACTTCAACATCGGCCGCCCCCCTCTCGCCCCTCCGCGCAAGCCCCCGCGCAGGGACCCCTCGAAAATCGACTGGTCGCCGCTCGAATCGTATCTCGGCCAGTCCTCGGGCCAGTCCTCGCAGCCGCGTGGCCTTCTTATGAAGCCGTCTTTCAACACGCAGCATCTCGTCGAGAACATGCTCAGTGCCGACCGCCCCCCTCACCTCATACGCGACAGCAGGGTCGTGCCCCACAACGCGATGTTCTATGCACCCGTGGACTCCTCACTCGAATCTCGTATCAAGCACGTTGATTAAACACCAACCAGTTATTTAATAAATGCATAACTGCTCAACCGACTCTAGCATAGCCTAGCCTGCCTGTTCAGCAGCGCTCGGCTCAAATCCAACAACGGCTCGCGGCAGCGAACGGCCTTCACCGTCATCTGCGTGCGTGCGCCGACATATTCCAGCGAGATCACGTACGTGTTCCCCGACTCGAGCCTCCACCAGTGCCCCGCGTCGTGACGTGCAAAGTCCAGGATTTCGTTGCCCTCGCCTTGCAGCTGTATGCGCGCTACACAGTCCCTCAACTCACTCGCCAGCCTCACCGAGACGTACCCGCCGTCCTCCGGCCGCAGCCGGAAGCACAGCGCGTGTCCGTCCAGCTGCGCGAACGGTGCATCCGGCAGCGGGTCGTACTCGCACACAGGCTCGCCCACAGGCTCGTTGTCGATCGTATCAAACCGCTCCACAAGCCCGTCGAAGCGCATGTACGTGAACACGCCCATCTGCGTGTCTCTGTTCCGCAGGAACAGGCGCGGCAGACGCCGCCCGTCGATGTACAGCTTGAACTGACGCACGTCCATGCGTTCCCAGCATGCGCGTTATATACTGTCTAACCGACAAGTACGTGACGCTTTCCAAATAGAAAAAAACACAAACAAAACAAAAAATCAAAAAACTAAAAAAACTTAAAAAAACTAAAAAAGAAACCCTTTAAATACCAACTCCAAAATATCCAAAAACAAAAAGCATGCTCGCCACGCCATTCATGCACCGCTTCTGCGCCAGCGTCCTCTGCGCCGATGCTCAAACCTCAGCCGTCGCCCCGCTCTGCGCCGCCAGCACCCTCGTCGTCGTCGGCCTCGCCGCCACCGAGCACACAGCAACCCACGCCGAGTTCTGGGACACCCTCGGCGTCGCCCCAGACGAGCCCGCCCTCGTCGCCGAGCTCGGGGCCCTCGACAATCTC
>Ga0114978_10000831_pt1 | contig 25783 bp, 26 predicted proteins | sample S_140212_EF_Meta_FD_87027 | JGI IMG/M metagenome (GOLD analysis project Ga0114978, IMG submission 87027) | Freshwater microbial communities from Lake Simoncouche, Canada to study carbon cycling - S_140212_EF_MetaG | ecosystem: Environmental > Aquatic > Freshwater > Lake | place: Lake...
CCGTAATCCGAACCGGATTGCGCCAGGATCCTGACTGTCAGGAACAGTTTAAAACTCCACGCCCCCTCGGCTTCGGCCGAGGGGGCGTGTGTTTTTGGAGGTGGTTGTAGTAGTAACGGTGTGCTTCGGCGCGGAGCAAAGGCGAGGGCTCGCGTGGCCTATTGTGTTTTGGGCTCGATTCGCAACCCGCCAACGCGGTTTCGGAATACCCTCGCCTTCCCCGCGGTCGGTTTCGACTCGCCGGAACAGGGAGTCTGAAGCTCGTGCGAAAGTTCTTGATTGCAGTGGCGGTCATCCTCGGCGTTGCAGTCGTGGGACTGGTCGTGGCAGGTCCATCGGCGTTGGCCATGATGCCGTCGTTTGGCGGTTCTGGAAGCGCGATTGCGGTGCGTTTGGCCACCATCAATCGGCGCGAACTCGTCGAGACGGTTTCGGCACCGGGCGAACTCGATCCTGAGGTGAAGGTCGATGTCTCTGCCGAGGTCAGCGCTCGAATTCTCGAGTTGCCGTTTCGAGAAGGCGCGACCGTCCGCCAGGGCGAGTTGATCGTAAAGCTCGACGACCGCGATCTCAAGGCGTCGCTTGATGCGCAGATGGCTCGCCGCGACGGAGAGCGTTTTCGACTTCGCAGCGAGCAGGAGCGGATGGCGAGTCCCAACTCGCAACTGGCCAACGCGCGCGCGACGCTTGAACGGCAGGAAACACTGTTTAAGACGGGCGATGTGAGCCGGGCGGACCTTGACGATGTGATCGCGCGGGTGCGGGACCTCGAAGCGCAGATTGCCTCGGCGAAGGAAGGGCTCTCGGTCATCGAGAGTTCGTTGGCAGCCGCGGAGGCCGACATTGAGCGCGCGCGCGAACTGCTGAAGAAGACCACGATCAAGGCGCCGATCGACGGGCAGATCACCGAGCTCAATGCTGAGCCGGGCGAATTGGTCGTCGTTGGCACCATGAATAACGCTGGAACCAAGGTTCTCACCATCGCCGACCTCGGTTCGGTTCGGCTGAAATCGAAGGTTGCCGAAAGCGATGTTGCGCGCGTGAAGGCCGGCCAGGCTGCGACCGTGCGGGTGAACGCTTATCGCAATCGCGAGTTCAAGGCCTCGGTCGAGAGGGTGGCGTTGGCGCGCGGAACCGAACAATCGTTCGGCTCCTCTTCTGGCGCAAGCGGAAGCGGGCAGGGCGGCTGGTTCAAGTGTGAAGTCAAGCTCGACCTCGCCGACGGTGAGACGCTGCTCTCTGGGCTGGCGGCCAATGTCGACATCGTGGTCAACCGATCCGAGGGCTTGCTGGTGCCGAGCCAATCGCTGCTGGAGAAGAAACTCGATGATCTACCCAAGGACATCGCGGATTCGCCGTTGGTTGACAAGGTGCGCAAGAAGGCGATCGTCATCGTGCGCCTGGTCGATGGGAAAGCGGTTCTGACACCAGTGAAGACGGGCGCGTCGAACCTTGCCGACACCATGATCCTTGAGGGGGTCAGCGATGGCGATGTGGTGGTGACGGGACCGTATCGCGTGCTGGAGCGGTTGAAGCAGGGCGACGCAATCCGCGAGGAAACCGCTGCGGATGCGATCAAGCCTTCGGCGACGGGAATGAAGAATGACTGAGGTGCGCGCGGAGCGGCCATTGATCGAAGTCGTGGGTTTGACCAAGGTCTATCGAGTGGGCGTCGAAACAATTCGCGCGCTGAACGGGCTTGATCTCGCGATCCAGCGCAATGAAATGGTCGCGATCATGGGATCGTCGGGCTCGGGAAAGAGCACGCTGATGAACATGCTCGGTTGCCTCGATCGGCCAACAGCCGGTCGCTACTTGCTCAACGGACGCGATGTGAGCGCGATGGACGCGAAGGAACTGGCACAGGTTCGCAACGAAGAAATTGGCTTTGTTTTCCAGAGTTTCGAGCTTCTTCCGCGGCAGACGGCGTTAGAGAATGTTGAGTTGCCGTTGATTTACGCGCGTGGAGGTTGGCGCGGGCGCAAGAAGCGTGCACTTGCGGCGCTTGATCGCGTGGGGCTGCTTGACCGCGTTGATCATCGTCCAAACCAACTTTCCGGTGGCCAACGCCAACGCGTTGCCATCGCGCGCGCGATCCTCAACACGCCTTCGATTCTGCTGGCCGATGAGCCGACGGGAAATCTCGACAGCGCGACCACCACCGAGATCCTCTCGCTGTTTCGCCAGCTTCATGCGGAGGGGCAGACCGTGATCATCGTTACCCATGAGGACGAGGTTGCCGCGCATTGCCACCGCGTGGTGCGATTGCGCGACGGGCGTGTGCTGAGCGATCTTGCCATTCAGCAGGACATCGCTGGCCGGCATCTGCGAGCGAACATTGCTGGAAAGGCGGCGCACTGATGTGGAATCCGCTGTTCTGGTTGCAAGCGATCACCTTGGCGTTCTCGCAGATCTGGGCAAACAAGTCGCGCGCATTCCTCACGGCGCTCGGCATCATCGTCGGCGTTGCCAGTACGACCGCGGTCATCGCGGCGCTCACGGGTCTCAAGGCGAAGGTGCTCAGCGAATTTGAATCGGTGGGCGCGAGCAAGTTCTTCGTCTTTCCCGATCGGCCCGACAACGCTCCGCGCAACATGTATCCGTGGGAGAAGATCCTGCTGAAGACTGCTGAGGCGAAGGCGATTCGTGATGAGTGCACGCTGGTGAAGGCGATCACGCCGATCACTGAGGTCGGGCTCGATGTCGACAGCGCGGGCAAGCGCATCGAGGGAATCACGGTCGCGGGAATCTGGCCTGATTGGCACGAGGTGCAGAACCGCTTTGTCCAAGAGGGGAGGCCGTTCACGCAGATCGATGTTGATAGCGAGCGGCAGGTTTGCCTGATCAATCAAGATGCGATTCGCGAGCTCGATCTGCCGGTCAATGCGGTGGGCGAGGCGATTTTGCTCGGTGGTCGACGGTTCATGATCGTCGGAATCATCGAGACCACGCAGGCTCGTTTCTTTGGCATGAACACTTCGAGCGCGGAAATCTTCATTCCGTTTTCGGTGGCGGAGAAGTTGCAGGATCGCAACTTCTTCATGCGCATCGAGGGGCTGTTCGTGAGCCCCGAAACCGCGGCCGATGGAGAGGACGAGGTTCGATTTGTGTTGAGGCGGATGCGTGGGCTTTCGCCTGGTGATCCGCAGACATTCCAGGTTGCGGCGATCGACAAGTTCATTGCGCAGTTCAAGACGCTCGCCGCGGGAATTACCGCGATTGCGGGCGGCATCGTCGGGATTTCGCTGTTGGTCGGAGGCATCGGCATCATGAACATCATGCTGGTGTCGGTGAGCGAGCGCACGCGCGAGATCGGTTTGCGGAAGGCGGTCGGTGCGACGCCGATGGCGATTCTGCTGCAATTCCTGCTCGAGGCGGTGACGCTGTGCCTAGTGGGCGGATTCATCGGCATCGCGTTCGGCCGACTGGCAGCGTTCGGACTGACGATGATCCCGGGCGCGCAGCTCGAGCAGTCGGACATTCCGTTCTGGGCGGTGGCGTTGAGCTTTGTGTTCAGCGCGATGACGGGCATTGTGTTTGGAATGTTCCCTGCGATCAAGGCATCGAGGCTCGATCCGATCGAAGCGCTGAGGCACGAATGATGGATACGCGATGCAACCGTTCGAATCACCTTGTCGCGCTTGCGCTTTGCGCCATCGCATCGTCGTTGTCCGCGTGCAAGACCGGCATCTTCGACAATAAAGATTCGAAGTGGCGCGCCGATGACGCGCAGTTGAAGCGGATCGATGCGCTTGATCCTGCGGGGATTTCCCTGCACGCGCCGGTTTCTCTTGAGGACGCGGCGAAGAAATCGCTCGATGAGATCACGATCCCCGAGATAGCGAAGGACCCGGTTGCGCTGTCGCTGGTCGATGTGCGCTCCGCGGTGCTGACCAACAATCTTGAGATGCGTACCGCGCTTGTTGATCCAGCGATCGCGCAAGAGGCCGTGTCGGTTGAAGAGGCGAAGTTCGAGAGCGCCTTTTTCACCAGCTATCGCCGCGACGACAACAGCGTGTTCGCCGACTTGGCAACGGGGGCGCCGGCCAACTCCGATTCGTTTGACGCTGGATTTACTGTTCCGCTTGCGACCGGAGGCGAGATTGTTGTTTCGTCGCCGCTGACCCGCAGCGCCAACGGTGCTTCGTTTGGCGGTACCGACGACGACTGGCTTGCCTCGATGTCGTTCTCGATGAGCCAGCCGTTGCTGCGCGGCGCGGGAGTGAACGCGAACACAAACTCGATTCGCGTGGCGCAATGGCAGGGGCAGATCGCTGATTCGCGCACCAAGCTCGAAGCCATCCGCATTCTTTCCAACTCCGACAAGGCGTATTGGAATCTCTACTCGGCGTTCCGCGAGTTGGGTGTGCGTCGTTCGCAATACGATGTTGCGCTCAAGCAACTTGAGCGTGCGCGCCGGCGAGTTGTGCAGGGCGAAGCGGCGGAGATCGAGGTTGTGCGTGCGGAGAGTGGCGTTGGCCGAACTCTCGAGCAGATCATTGTGGCTGATTCAAACCTTCGTATTCGCCAGCGCGCGTTGAAACGGCTGATGAATCGCGATGATCTTCCGGTCACTTCGTCCACTCCGCTGAAGCCCGCGACCGACCCAAATCCGCTCGGTCTGACGCTGGACGGCGTGAAGCTGTCGGAGCAGGCGGTGGTGAATCGCATGGAGATGCTGGAGCTTGAATTGCAGTTGGCGATCGACTCGAGCGATGTCGACTTCAGCAAGAACGCTGCGCTTCCGCTGTTTGTTGTCGACTACGGCTACAACGCGCAGGGCACGGGCACCGATGCGAGTGGGGCGTACGGAGCGATCGGCAACAACGACAGTTTTAACATCGGTCTGCGCGCCGAGATTCCGCTGGGTAATGAGGCGGCGGAGTCGCGGGTGCGGGCGGCAATCTTGCAGCGGGTGCAGCGATTGGCAACGCGTGAGGCGCGCAAGCAAGCGATTCGCACCGAGGTGTTCGATGCGCTTGATGCGCTGACGCAGAGTTGGCAGCGCATCCTTGCCGCGCGATTGGAGTCGGTGCTCGCCGCGCGCACGCTGGCGGCGGAAGAGCGGCAGTTTGATGTCGGACTGCGGACGAGCACGGATGTTCTCGATGCGTCGGCGAGCCTTGCCGACGCGCAGAGCCGCGAGGTGTTGGCGCTGGCGAGCTATCAGATCGCGTTGGTCGACATTGCGTTTGCAACGGGAACATCGCTTGGTGCGGCGCACATTCGCTGGGAGCCGATCTCGAAAGAAGAGATCGATCGGCTCGAAACCGCGAAGAGCGCATCGGAACTTGGGAAGCAGGGCGCGACCATCGAACAAGGTGTCGAACCAGTGCCTTCCGCGGACCCAGTGCCTTCCGCGGACCAGTGAACCAACAGAGCAGCGCGTTAGCCGAGCTTGCGCAGCGCGTCGATGCCGAGCGTGGCGAGGTCACGGATGCGTTCGGGCATTTCCTCGTCGGCGCCGAGTTCCTCAAACGCGCGGGTGAGTGCGGTGGCGGACTGGCGCGTGATTAACTCGCCGTGGCGTACCAGCGCGGCCGCGATGGTCGCGGCGTAGAGGCGCGCGGCCAGGCTGCGTTCGGGCGCGGTGGCGCTGGTGGTGCGCAGCATTTTGTAGGCGTTCTTGAGGTCCTCGAGTTGGCGGGTGGTTGCGGCGCCATCGGTGATTGCATCGAAGGGGTCGCGCGCGCAAGGGATGATCTCGCGCGTGAGGAAGGTGGCGCCGGCGATAGCGGGCGACTCGTCGAGCTCGAACGCCCAACGGAGCGTGTCGCTGAGCGACTGCGCGGCGCGGGTGGCGCTTTCGTCGTTCTCTGGGGCCGGTGTTTCGTTGTGCATGCGAAAATGCTCGGTTTCAGCGGTTGTTCAGCAGCGCCATGAGATCGGCGACCTCGTCGCGCAGGTCATTGGGGTCGATCATGGTTGCGCGCAATTCCTCCATGAGGATGTTGGCGAAACGGCGCTTGGCGGTCAGGAGCCGCGCCGCACAAGTACCTTTGTCGATACCCAAGCGCGGGGCGATTTGGTCGTAGCCAGTCGCATCGCCCTGGAAGGCGGCGTGAAGAACACGCAAGCGGAAGAGTTCCCAAGACACTCCATCGCCAGCAGACTCAAGTTCGCGCTGCAGGCGCTCGCTGGCGACGCGGATGATCTCGGCGACATAGCGCGCATTAAACGCGCGTTCAGGTGACGAACCAACCGACTCGTCGCCAGTGACATCGAAGCCCTTGGCCTTGTAGTCATCGATGGCGGAGATGCCACCTTTGGGCATGCGGGTGGTGGCGTTGGCGCGGCGATGGACATCGGCAAGGTAGTTGCGGACGGCGCCGATCAAGAGCGTGCGAAATCGACCGCGGGCCTGATCAGCCTTCTCGAGCAGCCGACGAGCGAGGAACACATCGCAGATAAACGCCTGAGTCAGGTCCATCGCCTCATCGCTGCGACGACCACTGGCGCGGATGTACGCATAGACCGCAGGCCAAGAGCGCTTCATGACCGCATCAAGACTCACTTGCGCAGTAGACGATCCGCTCGCAGCATCGCGAATGACTTCCCAATTAGTCTGGGTCACAGAATTGCGAGACGAACTAGACACCGATTCTCCGCATCTTGAAGGAGACTGGTCACAAGCGACGCATGATTCACGCACGCTTCACGCACGCTTCCTTTTGCGAGGCAGCTGGGATCCCTTAAGGGATCCCAGCCACAGTCGCAAAACAAAAGATGGAGCCGGGGGGATTCGCACCCCCGTGCCGATACGTCCTGTCCACCGCGTCAACGAGCGTTTCCGTTCTTTCAATCTCGCCTAGGCCATCCGCGTACGGCGGGCGCCAAACCTAAGCCAGCCTGACTGTTGTCTTGTTCCTCAGCGGTAAGGCATCGCCTTGGAACCAGCCCAGTTTTTTTCGCGGGCAGACCTTACCGGGCGTCGGGTCCACTCCACGTCACGGCAAATTAAGCCGCGAGAGCGTACTGCGTGTTGGCAGTTGTAGTTTGCATACTTTTTACGTGGCCTGCATGCTCCACGGCTCGCAACGATGGACCGGTTTCGTCCGGTCGATTCTAGTCGGCCCCGATTGTGAAAGACGATCGGAGTATACGAAGCCACGGGGCAAAAGCCAGCCGCGCGTTTGGATTAGCTGATCCGCATGTGGTTGGCTGCGTTGTAAGCGGCGACCTTGTAGCACTCGGCGAGCGTCGGGTAATTGAAGACAGTCTCGAGGAAGTAATCGAGCCCACCATTGAGGCTGAGCACGGCCTGGCCGATATGGATGAGCTCGGTTGCCTGGGTGCCGATGCAATGAACGCCGAGGAGCTTGCGGGTTTCGCGGTGGAAGATCATCTTGAAAAAACCGCTTGAATCACCGAGGATTTGCCCTCGAACGATCTCTTCGTAGCGGGCGACTCCGACCTCGTAAGGGACCTTTTTTGCGGTGAGCTCTTGCTCGGTGGCGCCCACCATTGAGATCTCGGGAATCGCGTAGATGCCGTAGGGGAAGCCAGCGGAGGCGGGCTTGGCCTCGACGCCGAACATGGCGCAGACCGCGAGGCGGCCCTGTTCGGAGCTTGTCGACGCGAGCGCGGGAAAGCCGATCACATCGCCGGCGGCGGAGATGTGCGGCACTTCGGTTTGAAACAGCGCGTTGACCTTGAGGCGGCCGCGATCGTCGGCGGTGAGTCCGGCCTTGTCGAGCGCAAGCTTTGCGGTGGCGCCGATGCGGCCGATCGAGAAGAGGACGGCATCGACTTCGATGTGCTTTCCGCTTTCGAGATCGATGGCGGCGCCGTCCGATCCTTCGAGCCGGCGGATGGACTTGACCGATTCGCCGAGGCGGAAAGTCACGCGTTTTTGCCGCATTTGGTGCAGAAGTTCGTCGACGATCTCGTTGTCGCAGAACTCGAGCGGGCGATCGTGTCGATCGACGACGGTGACCTCGACGCCGAGCTCGGCGAACATCGACGCGTATTCAATGCCAATGACGCCGCCGCCAATGACCGCAAGTGTCTTTGGCAAACTGGCGAGGTTGACGATGTCGTCGCTGGTGAGGATGGTGTCGTGATCGGCCTCGATGGGCGGCGGGGCAGGGATGCTGCCCGAGGCGATGAGGATGAACTCGGCGGTGGCGTGGCGATCGAGCGAACCGCCTTGGATTGCGATGGTGTGCGCGTCGACGAAGCACGCGTTGCCGGAAAGCAGGTCGATGTTGTTGCGGGAGAGTTGCCTCGCCACCACATCGAGTTCGCGTGCGATCACGCCGTTGACGCGGTGCATCAGTTCCCGCATGGTCGGCCGGGGCCGGTCGGAGGCGGAGCCGCGCGCAAGGACATGGACATGGGTGAGGGAGAGGACGGCCTCGCGAAAGGTCTTGCTCGGCACCGTGCCCGTGTGCAGGCAAATGCCGCCCACCATGCGCGCGCGTTCGATGATGCCGACGCGCTTGCCGAGTTTTGCGGACTGCACTGCGGCGCGCTGGCCGGCGGGTCCGCTGCCAAGGACGAGGAGGTCGTAGTCGTATGCCATCGGGTCGCGCAGTGTAGGGATCAACGCTCGCCGTGTACGGCGTTCGATAGACTTGACTCATGAACGGAGCGAGCGATCCTTGTCGCATTATTTTCATCTGCACTGGGAACATCTGCAGGAGCCCGGCGGCGGAGAATATTTTTCGCGAATATGCGGCACGCGCGGGGATTCTCGACGATTTGGAGATCGACTCGGCGGGAACCGGCGACTGGCATGAGGGGCAGCCGCCTGATCATCGTTCGGCGAGCGCGCTGCGCACGGCGGGCTACGCTGATGATGGCGTGGCGCGCGGGCTGCGCGCCCATGATTTTTCCCGCCACGATCTATTCGTCTGCATGGATCGCTCACATCTGCGCGAGGTAGTCGCGCGCGGCGCGGCGAGCGATCGCGTTGTTCTGCTTCGGCAGTTCGATGAATTGCGCGGACACGACGATGTTCCGGATCCTTACTACGGTGGCGAAGATGGATTTACCGAGATGATTGGAATGATCGAGGCAACGATGGATGGATTGGTCGCGCGTGTGCGGACGGAACTTGCCAAGCGAGGAGGTGCTCGTGGAACTTGATATCGATTCGATGCCGATCGGCTTGCGCTACAACTTGCTGTTGGGCGCGATTGTGCCGCGACCGATTGGAGTGATCGGCACCATGAACGCGCAGGGGCAGCACAACCTCGCGCCGTTTTCGTTTTTCAACGCGGTGTCGAACGAGCCGATGGTGCTGATGTTCTGCCCAGTGAACCGAGCCGACGCGAGCGAGAACGATTCAATGCGCAACGCGAAGCCGATCAGCGAGGGCGGCATGGGATGCTTCTCCGTGAGTGTTGCGACCGAGGAGAACATCGCGAAGGTCGTGAAATGCGCGGCGAATCTGCCGCATGGCGAGAGCGAGTTTGAGTACGCGGGACTGACCGCGAAGTTGTGCGCGAAGATTCGCGCGCCGTACATGGCCGAGAGCCCGATTCACTTTGAGTGCGAGACGATCGAGGTGAAGCGGTTTGCGCCTGGCGTGGCGAATGGCGGAAATGTCGTGTTTGGCCGAGTGATTCACGCGCGCGTGGACGACGCGCTCATGCACCCGCGCCTGCACATCGATGCCGACAAGTTGCGCGCCGTCGGCCGCATGGGCGGCAAGTTGTACGCGCGGACCGGCGACCGATTTGAGCTTGAGCGCGGATGAAATCCACGGAAATTACGCGCGCGGTGCAGCGATCGGCGCCGGCGGCCGTCGAAGCACGGTCTATGCCGGAGTCGACGCACGCCATCAGCCGCGATTGGATCAACGCGTTTTACCGCGAGCATCACCGCGCCTTGGCGGCGTATGCCGCGTCGCTCACGCGCTCGCGCGACGAGGCCGAGGATCTCGTGCACGAGGCGTTGGCGGGAATGCTTGCGGCGCGCGGGCAGATCGAGAACCCAGTGGCGTACGCGTACCGGTCGATCCGCAATCGGGCGTTCGATCGTGCGCGGCGCGCGGTGGTTGTTGATGCGGCGCGGTCGGTCGACTTTGAGTGCGCGCCGCTCGCGCAAGCGCGCGACTGGACGGAGCTTCGCCTTGCACTTGAGGCGCTGTCGCCGGCGGCTGCGGAGGTCGTGGTGCTGCATGCGCGCTCAGGGCTTCGTTTTCCGCAGATTGCTGCCGTGCTCGAGGAGCCAGTGGGAACGGTGTCGGCGCGCTACTCGCGTGCACTGACGCAACTGCGGGCCGTGCTCGCGAAGGAGGAGCAGCATGGATGAAACATCGTTGGATCGCCTATTACGCGAGGCGCCGTTGCCCGGCTTGGGCGAGGGGCACGCGGCGCGGCTTCATGCGCGGCTTCATGCGCAGATTGATGCGCAGCTTGCCGCGCGCGCGCGTCGAAGTCGCACGCAATGGCGTGCTGCGGCCGCGATGGTGGTGCTGGCGGGCGGGCTGTACGCTGCGTTTGCGTGGTCGTCGCGCGGCGAGCCTGCGGTTGGCCGCGTGGTCGCGGTGCCGGTCTACTGGAGTCGAGACGTGCGGGTCGAGCGGTTGGACATCAGTCGCTGGACTTGCCAGGGTTGCAAGAATTAGGGCTGCATGAACGAAACGCAAGAGCGGCCTTCGCGCCGAGAAGGAGTGAACCGATGAGTTTGAGCCGAATTTTCGCAGGATTGCTGGTGATTGCAGGCGCAGGCGCGATGGCCATGCCCGTGCGCGCGGCCAACGACGACACGCACATCATGATGACGATCCGCGTGTTCCAGCTGAACGTCGATGCACGGGACGATGGCGGTCACGCGAGCGTGCCGGTCCTCAAGGATCTGCCGATTGTTGCAGCGCTCGAAGGCGATGCGGTGCGACTGGTCGTCGCGGGAACGGAGATCGACGGGTTCTTGCGCGAGCAAGCCAAGCACTGTGTTTCTGCGCCGCGCGTCTTTGCGCGCGCGGGTCAGGCGGCGAGTATCCAGATCGGTCGCGAGATCGCGGTCGAGTCGATGCAGCCGACGACGCAGCCCGGAGTGTTTCGCCTGGTGTCGGGTGAGCCGAAGTTCGAGGGCATGCGCTTCGATGTGCTCGCAGAAGTTGGGAAAGCAGGCAGCGTTGAGATTCGGAAGTTCACGATGAAATTCGACCAGATGGTCGGCCGCGAGAAGGTCGAGGGCACTTCGCTCGAGGTTGGTGCGCCGATCATGCGCACGCGCGAGTCGACGCATGCGGTTGGGCTGAAGCCGGGGCAGCGGGCGGTGCTTACAACGGCGGCGCTTGATGGCAGTCTTGATGGAAGGCACGAGACGCTGCTCGTCGTGCTCGAGGCGACCGTGGTGGACAATCCCGGGTTGGAGTCGACGCCGTACCCGAAGGGTGCCGGCGGGCGCTGACAGGGTTGGCACTGACAGGGTTGGCGCTGCGCGTTACCCGTTCTTGCGGGCAAAGTCGGCCATGAAGTTGGCGAGGATCTCGCAGCCCTTCACGGGGAACGCGTTGTAGAGCGATGCGCGCATGCCGCCGGCCTCGCGGTGACCGAGCAGGCCGAACATCGCGTGCTTCTCGGCTTCGGCCACGAAGGTGGCGTCGAGGCTGGCGCTGGTCGTCTTGAAGCAGATGTTGAGGTGTGAGCGGCACCACTTCTCCGCAGGCCACGAGTAGAAACCGCCCGAGTTGTCGACGGCGTTCCAGATGAGGTTCGCCTTGTAGGCGTTGTTCTTGGCGATCGCGTCGGGGCCGCCGACTTTGAGCGTCCACTCGGCCATGAGACCCATCACGCGAACGGCGAAGGTCGGCGGGGTGTTGAGGCGCGAGCCGGCGTTGGCGTGATCCTCAAACCGCAGGATCTGCGGGAGTTTCTGCGTGGCGCTGGCGATGAAGTCCTTGCGCGCGACGATGAGGCTTGCGCCCGACGCGCCGAGGTTCTTCTGACCGGCGGCCATGACCATCACATGCTTGGTGAAGTCCCACGGTCGCGAGAAGATGTCGCTGGTCGCGTCGCCGATGAGCGGGAGCGTGGTCTCGGGCGGCGCCCAGAAGGTGGTGCCCTCGACGGTGTTGTTCTGGCAATAAAGGAGGTACTTCGCGCCCTTGGGTTCGGCGAACTCGCCCTTCTTGGGGACGCGCGAGTACTTGGCGGGCAGCGTGCGGCCGTCGAAGGCGACGGTCACATTGCGGCAGCGGAGCGCCTCGGTGTAGGCCTTGTAGGACCAGATCGAGGTGTCGAGGTAGGCGGCGGTGTCGTTCTCGCCGAGGAAGTTGAGCGGCAGCAGGCCGAACTGCACGGTCGCGCCGCCGGGCATGAAGAAGACGGCGTAGTCGCTGCCAACGCCAGCGGCCTTGCGGCAGGCGGCCTCGGCCTCGTTGTTGAGGTCTTCGTAGAGCGCGCCGCGGTGGGAGAGCTCGAGCAGGCCGATGCCGCCGCCGCGGCAGTCGATGAGTTCCTCGCGGATCTGCTCGAGCACGCTCTCAGGCATGCAGGCGGGGCCGGCGGAAAAGTTGTAAACGCGGCCCTTCGAGGGGACCTGCGGAAACAGGGTGCGGGCGATGTTCGCGGCGGCGGGGGTGATGGGAGTCATGGCGGTCATGGCGGTCGCGTTCTGCCTCGAATGAACCTTGCGGAGAGTGGCGATGTTAGCAACGGGTGCCGCGCGTCCGCAGCGCGGTTGGCCGGAGGGATCGATATTGAATGCGCAGGATTGCCGACCTTAGGCGGGGGCAGGGCCGAATCCCACGACGAGCCCGTCGGGAATGTCGACCGAAGGACCGGCGAAGGCGATGGCCAGGCTCGAGGCAGGCTCGGCGGGGAGGATGATGTCGGCGAGCGCTTGGAGGATCGCGGGGCCATCCTGCGCGTCGAACCCGGAGTAGGTCACGCCTTCCGGGGTCATGGCGTGGAAGACGGGCCGCTGCTTGGTTTCGCCGTCGAGCAGCGCGCGCAAGGCAATGGTCGCCTCGAGGGAAGCATCGGTGCCATGGATGGTTGGGTGCATGACCAGCCCGGCGCGCGGGGGGTGGGGGGTAGAGTTGCTTGCGCCAATTGTTGCGACATTTCTTGCGCCAATTGTTGCGACATCTGTCGGGCCAGGATCACCGATGGCCACGACGGCGGCGATCGACCGAACTCCAGCGTGGTTCACCCGCAGTACGAGTACTCGTCCAACGAGGACGGTGTAAATCCCGCCGACGATGAGCTCTTCGAAGGTCCCGCGCAGCATTTCATCGTCGAGCGCGGCAAGCGCGATGAAGCGTCGGGCATCCGTCGCGGGATCGCCCGTCGTTTCGCGCATGACCACCGTGGCGGCGGCAGTGCCGGTGGGGACGGCGATTCTCGGGACTAGAGCGACCTTCATTGCGCGCTTTATACCGTGAGCGGATTCTCAAGGCGCGCATGGTGAAGTGCCGAACTTCTCGCAGTCCCTATGCCCGCACTCGCGAGATCATCCATTGCGCCATTTGCCGCTTCGAGCGGTCCGATCGGCGCATGGTGGCCAGGGCGGGAGCGGTTGGCGCCGAACTTCCGACTCAATCGCCGTTGCGAAGATCGATGGAGTTTGCGCGGCGTGGCGACGCTACTTTCGCTCGGCGCCGACTTGGGAATTCTCATCGAACTCGACCAACTTGATTGCGCGCCGTGGTGGCTGGCTGGCAACTCGATCACGCCGATCGCCGTTGGCACGCGGGTGAGCATTGGCTTCAGCAATCCTGGTTGTCGCTCGAGCCTCGCGATCGTGATGCGCTGCCAGCGCACGGCCGCGGGTTTCGGGTCGGATCGGTACCGAGTCGCGGTTCGATTCGCCAGCGACTCGCTCGTCTAGGTTGCCGAGAACCAATCCACAGTTGCCTTTCCAACGCTCTTTTTGAGTTGGGGTGTCTTCCGTCTGTATCGGATGGGGCGGGCGTTGACGGCTATGCGGTTGACTGGGGGCTGCGTCGGGCTTTGAATCGTTCAAGGTGCTGAAGGTTGGCGGCTTAGAGGTCGATTGTTGGGGTGCTTAGATCCTTGATCTCGACGCCGAAGGGGCGGCGAGGTCGCAGGGAGGGATTCGAGCACGGCCGTTGCGGGCGTCAAGTTCGCTACGGCATTCAATACGGCTCGCGTGAGCCAGTCAGTCGTGTGGCGACCGAGTGTTACCTCGGATCGGGTCGCCTGGATGGCAAGGTCAACCGAGGAATTAGTGAGGAACTCATGTCTATCAAGCAGTCGATTCGTCGTGGATTTACGCTCATCGAAATTCTCATCGTCGTTGTCATCCTCGGCATTCTCGCCGCCATCGTGATCCCACAGTTCACGAATGCGTCGCAGGAAGCCGCTGAGAGCTCGGTCAAGAGCCAGCTCCAGACCGTCCGCAGCCAGGTCGAACTCTTCCGGGTCCGTAACAACGGCAACCTCCCGGCTGACTTCAACGACCTCATGGTTCCCCCGAACGGCGAGGACGCGTACCTCCAGAAGACCCCGACCCTGCCAACCGGCTACGTCTTCGTCTGGGGCGACAACGGTACGACCCCGAACGTCGAGACGATCTACGTCAGCTTCACCGGCAACATTCTCCCTGAGGGTCTGACCCTTGCTGAGATTGAGAACTGGTAAGCAGCAGCCGACAGAAATCCCGGGCTGCACGGAGAAATCCGTGCAGCCCGCTTCGCGAGTGAAACATCAGAAACCCGCGGCCATCGTCCTGGCCGCCAACTGCGAGAAGTACGCATGTCTACCTATACCCGTCGCGGCTTTACCCTGATCGAAATCCTTATCGTGGTGGTCATCATCGGGCTGCTTGCCGCGCTCGTGATTCCCAACATCACGACGACCGCACAAGATGCTGCGCGCAGTACGGCGCATTCGCAGCTTTCTTCGGTGCGCAGCCAAATCGAGCTTTACAAGCTTCGTTACGGTGGATTCATTCCGCCGCCGGCTGGCACCGATGGCACTGACCAGCTTTGGGCGGCGATGATCACTCCGTACAACGGTGGAGCGCCGTTCCTCATGAAGGAGCCGAAGCTTCCCTTGGGCTACACCTGGAACTGGAACGGACTCAAGTTGCTTGTTGGCTATACCGGCGGAGACGCTGCGGCCGTTGCCGATGCCCCAACCTGGTGATCGCCGAGGTCTTCGGTGATGACTTGTGTGATCGGGCGAAAGTAGGCGCAACGGATGGCCGAAACGCCAGAGAGAGACTTCATATGAACTATCACTCCAATCAACCAGCCAACTCGTCGGACCAGAATCATGCCACGCCGCATGCCACGCCGCATGCAACTAGCACTGCTTCGTCGGCCAATCATGGCCGGACGAACATGGCGGGTTGGACCATTGCCAACGCCTGCATCGTCGGGCTTGGCGCATGGATGGTCTTTAGTCATGCCGGCGCACCGATGTCTCAGCGCGCTGGTGCGACTCCGCCTCCGCCCAGTGCGTTCAACAACGGAACGCCCAGCTCGTCCAACAACCAGTCCAGTAGCGCCAACGCCGCCAGTCAGGCGCTCGACTCCGGTCGTCAGCGCGAGGAGATGGTTGCGGAATTGCGCGCGCTTCGTCAGGAAGTCTCGCAGCTCACAACGGCCGTCACCAGCGGCCGCATGCGTACCGAGGTCTCGAACCTCGGCGAATTGAAGCTGCAGATTGACTACGCGAAGTTGCGCGAAGCCGCGCGCTGACAACAAGCGGGATGGTTGACCGATCGCCCCGTTTCACCAAAGGGAAGCAGCCCATGCGCCATCGACCGAACATCTTTCAGACCATTCGCCGCGGATACACCCTCATCGAGGTGCTGATCGTCGTGGTGATCCTTGGTCTGGCGGGTTCGCTGTTGGTGCCGTATTTGGGCAGTAAGGGCGACTTCGACACCCAGGCCGCCGTGCGAACTCTGATTGCCGACATCACTTTCGCGCAGAGCGATGCGTTGGCCAATCAGGGATTCCGGCGGGTGCAGTTCTATGCCGATGGCACGGGCTGGTGCTTGCTGCGCGTTGCTGAGGAGGAGCTCTCCGAGCCCTTCGATCCGTCAACGGCGGACTATGTGTACGACCCGCTGGCGTCCAACGCCGAGCGCGGTGCGTATGCGGTGGATCTGCGCGAGAGTCAGCGGTTTTCTTCGGTGCGGGTGCGCAGCGCGAGCCTTGACGGCAACAGCCGATCGATCACCTTTGACGAACTCGGCGGAACCGTCGGCGTCGGTGGAATCCCAGGCACGGGCGGCAAGATCATCTTGACTTCGCCTGAGGCGACCTACCAGCTCGACATTGCTGGCGTCACGGGCAAGGTGCGGGTGACGCGTTTGGCCGGCAGTTCGATGCCGTGAGTCCACGCCGCTTGATGCCGGTAACGCATCTCAAATATTTGCAGGCTCATCGCCCGTCCCCTTTGGGGGCGGGCGATTTCCTACCCGTCCGCGAACTGCGCCAAAGCGGCGCCCTCCGAACGCCGACGAAGTGAAGGTGGTGGGCGATCCCCGCCGCGATGGAGGCTTCGATGTCTTACTGGCGCATGCCCTGGAATCGCAACATCGGTCCGATCGGACTCGATCTCGGCGCGGAACATCCGCGCGCGATGCAGGTTCGTCTTGGCGAGGACGCGCCGCGCGAGGCCGTTGAAGTTCGCATTGATCCGAGCGCTGACTTCGTGCAACGGGCGGTGGCGGCGGCGAGCGCGATGCGGCGTTCGCGCTTCATTGGTCGCGAAGTGGTCGTTGGTCTGCCGACGAGCATTGCCCGCATGCATGTGGCGCGGTTGCCAGCGATGTCGGGCGCGGATTCGCGCGAGGCGATCGCGTGGGAAGCATCGGAGCGCAACGCCATGGCACGCGAAGCGATCGTGGCCGACGCGATTGCAACTGGTGCGCCGACTGCGCACGGCGATTCCAAGGAAGAACAACTGGTGATCGCGGCATCGGTGGATCAGCTTGAGCAAGCGCTCGGCGCGATCGTCGATGCAGGATTCGATCCGATTGCGGTGGAGCCGCGCTTCATGTCGGTGGCGCGGGCGGTGAGTCGTCGCGCGCGTCGCGATGCTGATGTGGTGAACGTGCGCGCGGTGCTCCATGTCGAGCAACATGGCTCGTGCATCATGGTTCTGCGCGGCGATCGCATTGCGTTCTGCCGCGAAATTCCCGTGGGCGGCGAGACGCTGGATCTTGCGGTGGCGACGCGGCTTTCCGTGTCAGTCGAGGCCGCGAGCGTGTTGCGTGCCCATCGCATGGCTGCGGTGCGCGGAAACGCGCCGGCGGTTGATGTCGCTGCCGACGAGGCTGCACAAGCGGCAACGCGAGCCACGATCGATGCGCTGGCCGGCGAGGTCGCATTGTGCTTGCGCTACTACGGCGTGACTTTCCGCGGCGGGCAGCCCGGCCGCGTGGTGCTGTCGGGGCCGCATAGTGGCGAGCCGCGTTTGGATGAAATCATTGAGCAAACCACGCGGGCAGAAGTTGTGAACTTTGACCGCGAACTGCCGGTGGCAACCAACAGGCCGGTGGGCAAGCGGCCGGCGCAGGAATTCGCATCGTGGGTTGTTGCCTTCGGCCTTGCGTGCCGTCCGCGCAACTTCGTCGAAGGCACCGTTGCCGGCGGGAGGGTCGCAGCATGAGCATGCACGATGTCAATCTGGTTCCGAAGTCCATCGAAGACCGCATCGCGCGTGGCCGTGCATCGCGTCGAGTGATGGCGGCGGCGGCATGCATGGGAATGATGGCGATCGCGCTTTCATCCTCGGCGCGGTGGATCGACGCGCGTTCGTCGGCGCAGATCGCCGCGGCGCGCCAATCGAGCGCGCCAGTGATCGCACTCGAGGAAGAGTTGGCGTCGCTTCGTGCGGCGCGCGGCGTCATTGACGAGTCGATCGAAATTCAGCGCGCCGTCGGCGTGTCGATTCCTGCCAGCGCATTGGTCCGAGCCGTGGCGTTGTCGCTGCCGGCGGGCGTGCTGCTGGAGAAGATCGATCTCGACTACGCCAATGTGCAGGGAACCAACAAGAAGATTCGCCGCACCAATCGCGACGCGCCGGTGCTGCGCGAATTACGCGGCGAGATCGCTGGAATCGCGGCCAACGAGTCGGATGTTGGACGGATTGTCGATGGCCTGTCGGCGCTCGCGCCCATTTCGCAGGTGAGCCTCGAGTCGAGCCGAAGCCGCGAATTCCGTGGGCAGGGCACGCGCGAATTCCGCATCAATTTCAAGGTCGATCTCGAGCGGCGCTGGAAGCTGCCTGAGTTCGCGTCGGTTGATTCGTCCAAGGAGGCAACCAAGTGATCATGCGTGCATCCGGTTCATCGCTCACCATGTTGGCCGCGTCGGCGATTGCCGTTGCGGGCGTGTCGGGCTTCATGTTGTGGCCTGCGTTCACGGCTTCCGAGGCGCGCGCGTTGGAATGCGGGCGACTGCTCACGCAGGTTGCGCGCTACGACGCCATCGCCATCGAGCGCGATCGCATGCTCGGCGAACTTGCGCAGGCGCGAGCGTCGGCAAGTCGAGTGCTGCGCGAGATTCCCGCCGTTGCCGATCAGGCGCACTTGATGCGCATGCTCGCAGTCGGCGCAAGTTCCGACATGGGCACGCAGACCATCGTTGCCGGCGATGTGATTCCCGCGTCTGCCAGCGGAAAGGGCGGGCTTCGCGCCGTGCCCGTGACCGTTGAAATGCACGCTTCGTTCGAGCGCGTGATGGAAGTGCTCGCGCGTGCCGAGGGCGACCGTCGGCTGGTGCGGCCGATTCACATTGAAATTCAGCGTGCTGCGTTCGATCCGAACGCGCGCGGTGCGAAGCAAACCGACGGTGCGCTGCCGCTTGTCGAGGCTCGTCTTGAGCTTGACGCAGTGTTTGGTGCCGCAATCACTGCGGCAGTGGAGGAACAGCCATGAAGCAGAAGCAGTCAAGCAGTTCGACGCAACGCAACGCCGCGGCAAAGCCAGTGAAATCCAAGAGCAACTCGATGGCCTGGATTCGCTCGCGCAAGCTGGCGATCGGAATGGTCGCGATGTTCAGCGTTGTCGCGTGGGCGAAACCGATGGGATTGCTGCTGTGGGCGCGCCTGCGCATCCTCACCAACATCCCCAAGACGGCGATTGCCGACGATCCCGCCAACACGCCCGTTGTTGTGCTGCCACCGTCCGATCTTGAGACGGGTCTTCCCAACGCCAGCGCCGGTCTTATCGATCCATTCTGCATCGATCCGCGCACATACCCCAACTCCGACAACCCAACGCCATCCACGGCAAGCATCATCCCATCGCAAAAGAGCGAAGAGAAATCAGCCGAAGTATCTGCGCTGGAAGTATTTGAGACGGCGCGTCACGCAACGGAGCGGTTCCGATTGCAGTCCGCCGGACGGGGCCTGTCCATGGCAGTGATCGACGGTCGGACTTATCGAGTCGGTGAAGCGCTTGAAGGCGATCACGGCTTGAAGTTCGTACTCGTCGAAGTTCTCGAGGGAGCGGCCGTGCTGGAGCACGGCAACCAGCGCTTCGAGATCCGCATGCGCGGAGCCGGATCAGGAACAGCTCCGAGTGGAAAATGACAAGCACCGGTGAGCGCAAGCCCATCGGGCAGGACCGACCAAAATGAGTGAACCAATCATGAACAACAGCATGAACAACAGCACGAACAACAGCACGGCCAACGCCGCCTATCGCGCCTTCTTCGGTCTTTCGAAGCAGGCTTCGTTTATCGCAACGCTTGCCGCATCGAGCATCGCCTTCGCACAGGCGCCGGCTGCGGCTCCTGCGAAGGCCCCTGTCGCCGGCAACGCGCAGGTCAAGCCGACCGCGGGCCAGGCTGCCGCCGAGACTTTCACGATTCAGTTCCAGGACACCGACATTCTGCAGGCTCTGCAGATGCTTTCCATGCAGGGACGCCGCAACATCATTGCGTCGCGTGGCGTGCAGGGAAAGGTCAGCGCGAACCTCTATGACGTTGGTCTCTTCGACGCGCTCGATGTGATCATGCGCGCCAACGACCTCCGCATGGAAGAGTCGGGCAACTTCATCTATGTCTACACCCGCCAGGAGTGGGAAGACGTGACCAAGTCGCGCCTCAAGAAGGTCAGCCGCAACTTCCCGCTCGAGTACCTGAACGCGAAGGACGCGGGCGAGTTCATCGGCCCGATCCTCTCCGAGGTCGGCAAGGTCTCGTTCGTTGGTGATGTCGAGAAGGGCTTCCAGCCTTCGGCCACTGATGGCGGCAGCGACAGTTGGGCCTTCCAGGGCATGCTGGTCGTGAGCGACTATCCCGAGAACATCAAGGCCGTCGAGGCTCTTCTCAAGGAAATCGACACGCCTCCGGCGCAGGTCATCGTTGAATCGACCGTCGTGTCGACCGATGTCCAGCAGAACGACGGCTTCGGCGTCGATGTTTCGATCATCGGCAACCTGAGCTTCTCGCAGTTCACCAATCCGCTCTCGGGCGCTCAGCAGTTGCTCAACGGATCGGTGCAGAAGGGCGAAGGCGTTGCCAACGCATCGAACACGAATGTCACCAACATCAAGGACCCGACCTTGCAGGTTGGCGTGATCTCCGACGATGTGTCGGTGTTCCTCAAGCTGCTCGACAGCGTGACGGACACCACCGTCCTGGCGCGTCCGCGCGTCATGGCGCTCAATCGTCAGCGCGCGCAGATCCTCATTGGTCAGCGCACCGGCTACCTCAACTCGACCACGACGCAGACCTCGACGACGCAGAGCGTTGAGTTCCTCGACTCGGGTATCAAGTTGATCTTTAGGCCGTTCATCTCGTCCGACGGCTCCATCCGCATGGAGCTTGCGCCGAGCGTGAGCGAAGCGACCAAGAGTTCGACGGCGACCGTTGGTGGAAACACCATGGAAGTTCCGAACGAGTCGACCAGCGAAATCGTCACCAATGTGCGCGTCAAGAACGGCCAGACGCTCGTCCTCGGTGGACTCTTCAAGGAGAAGACCATCATCGACCGCCGTCAGGTTCCGGGTCTTGGCGATGTGCCGCTGATCGGCAACGCATTCAAGGGCTACAACGACGACCTGCACCGCGAGGAGATCATCTTCCTGGTCACCCCGACCATTGTGAAGGACGAGATCGCCAAGGTCTGGTCGGATGAGGCTCATGAGTTCGAGCATGCGGTGCGCATCGGCGCCCGCGAGGGTCTGCTCCCGTGGTCGCGTGACACGCTCACCACCGCGCAGAACCAGAAGGCTTTCGAGGCCATGGGCAAGGGTGACCGCGACCTCGCGCTCTTCCACTGCGAGAACTCGCTGCGTCTTTCCCATAACCAGCCGGAAATGGTCCGCTTCCATGAGGAACTCGTCGGCCAGGGCTCGACGGCTCAGTCGGACTTCGAGCGCAGCATGCTGCGCCGCATGATCCAGAAGCAGATGGAGGGAGCCAAGCAGGCCGCTGGTGAAAGCACCGCGACCGACGCGATGGACTCCGCCGCGACGGACAACGCGGCCGGATCGGCCAACTCAGGCATGGACCTGGGCGCCAAGAAGTAAGCCAACGGTCGCGTCGGTTGCGTAAAGGCAGGCTCTTTCCCCGAGCCTGACTGAATATGCGCCTCTGAACGGCCGATCAACCTCAAGACCCTGGAGCCGCGCCCAGCTGGGCGCGGCTCTGTTTGTTTTCAAGGAATCCCCTTCATGCGCCACCACTTCCTTATCGCTGTTCCACTCGTCTCCATGATTCTCCTTGTTCCCGCATGCGCACCGCGCAGCGCTGGACTCGAGGCGCGCAAAGAGGCGGCCACGCGTTTCCAGCGCACGACCAGCTTGGTGAGCTTCGATCAGGCCAAGCAGGCCTTCGAGGCCGGCGAGCTCGACAAGGCGCGCAAGGAAGTCGAGAACGCGATTGCGCGCAGCAATCGCGAGGCGAGGTATTGGTCGTTGCTCGGCCGAATCGAGCAGGAATCAAAGCGACTGGACAAGGCGTTGGTTGCCTTTGAGAAGGCGATCGAGTGTGATCCAACTCTCGCCGAAGCGTACTACTACCGCGGCATCGTCTATCAGCGCTGGAATGAAAGCGACAAGGCTATCGCCGACTATCTGAAGGCGAGCGAGCTTGATCCTGAGCGGATTTCGAACTTGCTTGCGGCTGCCGAATTGATGATCACTGCACGCAAGCTCGAGGACGCGCGCACGCTGCTGCTGTCGAAGCTGGCGTATTTTGAGCACAATTCGGCAATGCACGAACTGCTCGGCGACATCGCACTGATGTCGGGCGACGCGAAAGCGGCCGCGATCAGCTACGAGCGCGCGACCATGATCGATCCCGAGGCGCCGCTCCTGAGCGAGAAGCTCATCGCCGCGCTGTTCGATGCCGGCGAATATCAGAAGTGCTTGGACAGCGCGCGCCGTCAGCGCGAACACGCCGCCAGCGCGCAAACCAGCGGAAAGCGCTTCATTCCGGCGCGCGACACCCTGCGTCAGGAAGGTCGTTCGTTGTCGATGCTCGGCCGCGTGAGCGAGGCGCGCATTGTGTTTAGCGACACCGTCCGCGAATACCCCGAAGATGTCGATGCATGGCGTGATCTCGCGGGCGCCGCGCTTGAGTTGGGCGATCTCAGCCGCGCGCAGAGCGCTGCCGAACGACTGGTCGCGCTGTCGACCGACGACGCATCGGGCTACACCTTGCGCGGTCTGATTGCCGAGGCGAAGTCGGATTTCCCCGAAGCGGTGCGCTGGCATCGATTGGCCTGCGACCGCGCGCCGAAGAGTCCCGACACGCTGGTCGGACTTGCGCTTGCGCTGCGCCAGATGGGCAAGAACGAGGAGTGCGTGAAAGTGTTGCGCGAAGCGCTCGCGATCGATCCGAAGTCTGAGCTCGCCCAGCGCGCGCTTGCCATTGTCAATGAGAAGTGACCTGCGATCGATCGCTGCCTACGGCGACCGAATGGGGGATTGAAGATGAATGCATCACGCCGCCAGGAAACAGGCGATAGCGTCACGGGATTTTGGCACGCGCGGCCATTTCCACTGGTCGCCATCTTGGCGATTCCGGCGGCGGCGGCAGCAGGATCGCTGCTCGACGGAACTGCGTCATGGATCGTTGCGTTTGGCGCAGCGGCCATCGGCGTCACGGCCGCGCTCGCATCGACGGGCCGCGCCCAGGCCGGAGCTGCAGGAATTCCTGCACCAACCGCGGCCGCGCCCAACGCGAACGAATCGGTGTTGCGCCGGGCCATCGAGGTTCGTTGCGCCGAACGCACAGCGATACTCGAGAACCTCGCCGACGCAGTGATGCTGGTTGACGGCCACGGCGAGACGCGCTTCGCCAATCGAATTGCCAGCGACATGTTGGGCGAAAGTGCAGCAATCGCAGGAACGCGCGCCGCCATCGAGGCGCTGCCGACGCAGGTGCTGCGTGCTGTGCAAGGCGTGGCTGCAGCGCGTGCCGGTGATCGACGCCGCATCGAATGTGAGCTGCAGAACAAGGATAAAATGCCAGTGGTGATCACCGTCGCCTCGGTGAAGAATGGCGACGACGCGCTGGCCACGATTGTGGTGCGCAATGTCCGCGCCGAGCGCGAAGCTGATCTCATGAAGAGCGACTTCGTAGCGAAGGCCAGCCATGAGCTGCGCACGCCGCTGACATTCTTGCGCGCCTCCGCTGAAATGTTTGCCGACGGCGAGGTCACCGACCCTACCGAACGCGTCAAATTCGCCAAGGACATGCTCGGCGAAACCGCGCGCTTGGAGGCGCTGGTCAACAAGATGCTCGACATCAGTCGCATCGAGAGCGGCCTTGCGCGTGCGAAGTTTGAGCCGGTCAATTTCGTCGCGCTCGTCGATGAATGCGTGAACCTTCAGCAGGCTGAGGCCTTGCGCCGACGCATGGCGCTTTCGGTCAGCCGCCGCAGCGCGGGCACCATCGCGCCTGCCGACCACGATTTGATGAAGCAGGTGATGCTGAACCTTCTCTCCAACGCGCTCAAGTACACGCCAGACGGCGGCACCATTTCCGTCGAGGTCGATATCGACAACCTCGCGCGCTCGGTGGTGGTTTCGGTTCGCGATAACGGGCTGGGAGTGCCCGAGCACGCGTTGCCACAGTTGTTCGGCAAGTTCTACCGAGTTGAAGGCCACGAAAAGGTGGCGAAGGGCACAGGTCTCGGACTCAACCTGTGCCTGAATATTGTCGAAGCAATGCACGGCGGACAGATCGGGGTTGATTCCCAGGTGGGAGTTGGCTCGCGCTTCTGGTTCGCGATCCCGCTCGAACAGGCGGGGCGAAAGGCCGCATGAACATGCACGACAACACCAAAGCCGAAAGCAGCCCAGCGCGCATCCTCGTTGTTGATGACGAGGTGTACATCTTGCAGGTTGTTGCGCTGAAGCTTCGCAACGCCGGACTCGAAGTCGAGTGCGCTGGCGATGGCGACGAAGCGTTCACGCTGTTGAAGGGCAAGTCCTTCGACCTCGTCGTCACTGATCTGCAAATGCCCGTCATGACAGGGATCGAACTGGCGCGGATGATGGCGAAGGAACCTGCTTTGGCGAACATTCCCGTACTCATGCTGACCGCGCGAGGACACACGCTGCGTGATGGCGAGGCGGACAGCGTGAACATTGCCCGCGTGATGCAGAAGCCATTTTCGCCGCGCGCGCTGCTGGTCGAGGTGCTTGAGCTGCTCAATCCGTCGCAAATCCAGTCCGCAAGTCAGGCCGCATGAAACTGGTCACCACCAACCATCCGCTTGAGCAGTTGAATCGCGCTTTGCGCGAGGCGGATGTCGTGTTGGTGCCGATCGATGCCAATGACCCCGATCCGTTTCCCGGATCGATGTCCGACATTCTGCGCACGCTGTGTACAAGCCCGATGGCGCGCGCGTTGATCACACGCGCTTCGGCGCGGTGGACGGTTTCGGCGGCCACCGCGCAGGATCCGCTGGAACCACGCGTCGGCCTCATCGTGCTTGCGCTACCGATTCAACGAACGCTCGCGGGCGGACGCTTCGCGGCGGTCACGCTGCTGAGCGATGCGATTGACGGTGAAACCGTCGACCAGCTTGCGCACAGCGCGCGCATCGACGCGCGCATCGCCAGGACGATTTTGGCGACCAACGCGCCGTGGGAACGCCGATCGGTCAAGCGACTGGCTCGCTTGGTTGGGTCGCTGGCGCGCAGCGAAGGCGAGCGCTTGGTCGGCGTCGATGCGGGCACGCGGCTGAGCGCTGCGTGGGAGGAACTGCATCTGCTGCATTCGCTTTCGAGCGAAATGACGCTTGGTTCCGCGCCGGAAAGCTTCATCACTCGCACACTCACCGAAGTCCGCGAAACGCTGGGCTGCAGTTGGACGGCGTTGCGCGTGTCGGGCGCCGCTGAGCCGCTGCTTGCTGCGTCGCTCGGCGGAATTGTGGCCGCTGGCATCGAACCCGCGGCCGCAAGCAAGATCTTCGACACGACGGTTACGCCCTCGCGCGCCGTTGTGGTTGGAACTGACCTAGTGCTTGCGCCAGTGCGCCGCAATGAAACCGTGCTCGGGCTCCTTGCCGCTGGCGATCGCCGCGACGGTGACAACGCGATGTCCAATTGGGAGCGCACGCTGGTTGAGACGGCAGCGGGGCATCTCGCGGTGTTTCTTGACAACGCCCGGCTCTACCGCGATCTGGACGCGATGTTCATGGGCTCGCTGTCGGCGCTGGTTTCAGCGATCGATGCCAAGGACCCGTACACCCGCGGACATTCGCAGCGCGTGGCTCTGCTTTCGCGGCAGATCGCCGAGGCAGCTGGCCTTGCAAGCAACGAACTCAAGAACATCCACATCGCAGGTTTGGTGCACGATGTGGGCAAGATCGGCATGCCCGAGGCGATTCTCCGTAAGCAGGATCGACTGACGGAAGAAGAGTTTGCCGTTGTGAAG
>Ga0114978_10000833_pt1 | contig 25737 bp, 21 predicted proteins | sample S_140212_EF_Meta_FD_87027 | JGI IMG/M metagenome (GOLD analysis project Ga0114978, IMG submission 87027) | Freshwater microbial communities from Lake Simoncouche, Canada to study carbon cycling - S_140212_EF_MetaG | ecosystem: Environmental > Aquatic > Freshwater > Lake | place: Lake...
CTCTACGCCTACGCCGAAGCAACGGTGCCTCTGGTCACCATCATCACGCGCAAGGCCTATGGCGGAGCGTACATCGTGATGGGTTCCAAGCAGCTGGGGGCCGACGTGAACCTTGCCTGGCCGACCGCCGAGATCGCTGTCATGGGCGGCCAAGGCGCCGTCAACATTTTGTACCGCAACGAGATCAAGAAGGCAGAAGAGGCCGGGGAAGACGTGGCCGCCGTGCGCACGAAGTTGGCGAATGAGTACACCTACAACGTGGCGAGCCCTTTCTTGGCTGCCGAACGCGGTGAGCTCGATGGCGTGATTGAGCCGGCCGCCACGCGCGTTGCCGTCATCAAGGCCCTTCGGTCGCTGCGCGGCAAGCGCGCGTCGCTGCCGCCCAAGAAGCACGGGAACATTCCGCTGTAATGGGTGCCATCAGATTTATCACCCAGGGCGTCAGCGCCGAAGAGAAGGCCGCTGTCGAGGCTGTTCTGGATGCGCAAATTGACGAGGAGTCCGCACTCGAGCACGCGGTGAGTGGCGTCGGCCAAACCCGCTGGGAGCGCAGCCAACGTGCCATTCGCAGCGACACTCGCGCCCGCCACACCTTTGGGTGGGACTACAACTAACGCTGTCGCTTCTGCTCGAGCTTCTGCTCGATCTGCCGCTCGGTCTACTGCTCGATCTGCCGCTCGGTCTACCGCTCGGCTTGCCGCTCGGGAGTCTGTCCCGCCTGCCGCTGAGCCGAAAGTTTTGCCGACTTATTGATTTAGCTTGCCCTGAACCAAATTCTGAGACAGACTCAACGTCAATGCCCGTTCGGTTGTCCCCCCTTCCGAACCGGTAGCTGCGGCGGCGGAGCACTTTTTTCGGGTTGTTGCCCCGACGCGGCATTAAGGTCAGAGGGTCAGCTGAAGAAGTTGGCCCTCTGGCCGCTTACGAACCCGCGGGAATGAAGCGGGCGACCGCCTCAACGTGGTGGGTGTTCGGGAACAAGTCGAACGCGCGCAGGTTCGCCATTTTGTATCCCAAACGGGCCAACGATTCAACATCGCGCGCCAGCGCAACAGGATCACACGCGACGTAGATGATTTGAGCGGGACTCATCTGGGCGAGGCCCTCGATGACATCGCGGCCGGCTCCGGCACGCGGGGGGTCGAGCACGACGGTCGCCGACTCGAAGTACACCTTCTCCTCCGCGGTGGCGTTGTCGACAAGGTCGCGCATGAAATCATCCACGCGGGCGGTAATGGCATAGGCCCCGGCCCACTCGGCAAGGTTCTCGGTGGCGTAGGCGATGGCCATCTCATCCGACTCGACAACAGTCATGCCGGTGCTGGAACCAAAACGATCTCCGATGGCGGCGGCAAACAAACCAACGCCGCCGTACAAGTCGAGGTTCGCTGCGTGCGGCTCAAACAGCTCTTCGTCGATCATGTCGGTGACGGCAGCCGAGAGCGTCGTCGCCGCCTGACGGTGTACCTGCCAGAAACCGCGGGCATCGACAGCAAACTCCCGGTTGCCAACCATCTCTCGGAGTGGGTCGCGCGCAGGGCGAACCTTGACGCGCCCCTCCTCACGCGAGGTGACAATCATGCGGGGCTCTTCGCCGCTGGGGTCGATGAGGTCAACAAATTCCATGTCGGGCATAAAGCCGCCGAGCGGTGCCAGTTGGGACAACGCTTCCGTGGCCAGGGGCAGGTCGCGCACCGGAATGACGCGGTGACTGCGCGAGGCGTACGGCCCGACCGTGCCACCCTCATCCACGTGCAAGCGAACGCGCGTGCGCCAGTTGGTCCCCTTGGACTCGTCATCCCCCGGCAGGGCCTCGACCGTGACGTCCTGCGTGAGATGCGCCATGCGCGAGAGGGAGTCGGTCAGGACGAACTCTTTCAACTCACGTTGGCGGGCCAGCTTGATGTGCCCAAACTCTGCTCCACCGGCGCGGTCGCGGGGATCGAGATCAATACTCGCTGCGGCCCAGATGTGCGGTTGGCGGTGGGGGGAAGCCTTGAGCACCTCAACAGTGTCGGCACGCCAGAAAGACTTTTGAGTGGCATCCGTAATGCGGGCCCGCACGGTCTCACCGGGAATAGTATCGGCCACGAAAATTACTCTGCCTTCATGCCGCGAAACGCCTACGCCGCCGTGGGCAACGTTGGTAATCTCGAGTTCGTACTCGGAACCGATGAATTCGGAACCGCGGTCATTGGGTGAAATGCGTGAGGCCATCCTCTAAGAATCCCATACTTGATGCCGTTCCCTTGTCCACCGCTCTTTTCCTCCGGATGCTTCTTATCCGACTAGCCCCTCCATCGGAGCACAATGCGCCTGTATCTGGCCTCCACCTCCCCCGCTCGCCTGGCAACCCTGCGGGCCGCCGGCATCGAGCCCATCGTCGTGCCCAGCGAGGTCGACGAAGACGAAGCCGTGCGCGTGGCAGAAGCCACCAACGGCCCCCTCACTCCCAGTGCCATGGTGGAGCTCCTCGCCAAGGCCAAGGCTGAAGCCGTGTTGGCAACACTGGTTGACGGCACGCCCATCGATGGTCTCGTGCTCGGTGGTGACTCCGCCTTCGTGCTTGATGACACCATCTATGGCAAGCCCCACACCCCCGAAGTTGCCCGTGAACGCTGGCACCTTCAACGCGGGCGCACCGGGCACCTCTATTCCGGCCACTGGCTCATCGACCACCGCGGTGGTAGTACCCAAGCCGCCGTAGGCGAAGTGGCGGTTGCGGCCGTGACGTTCGCCAGTGACATTTCGGATGCTGAACTCGACGCCTATATTGCGTCGGGCGAACCCTTGAAAGTTGCGGGAGCATTCACCATCGACAGCCTCGGTGCTCCGTTCATCGACCGCATCGAGGGAGACCCCTCCACTGTTGTCGGCGTCTCGGTTCCGACTCTGCGCCGCCTCGCCGGTCGCCTGAACGTGTTCTGGCCGGATCTCTGGAATCGCGCCTAACTCTCCGGCGACCTTGTAGGCATCCGCTACGACTCATCGTTATTTTTGTGAGTGGGAGACAACGCCGGCGAGGGTGCGCTGGATAGGCTGAGACACATGTCGCGTATCAAAAAGGTCCTCATTGCCAACCGTGGCGAAATTGCCGTTCGGGTTATTCGGGCGGCGAGAGACAGTGGCATTGCCTCGGTTGCTGTCTACGCCGACCAGGACCGGGATGCCCTGCATTCCAAGCTCGCCGATGAGGCCTACGCCCTCGGTGGCACCACCAGCGCCGAGACCTACCTCGTCATTGACAAGATTTTGGCCATCGCCCGCCGTTCCGGTGCCGATGCGGTTCACCCCGGTTATGGCTTCTTGGCCGAGAACGCCGACTTTGCTCGCGCCGTCATCAACGCCGGCATGATCTGGATTGGTCCCTCCGCCGAAGCAATTGAACAATTGGGTGACAAGGTTTCGGCCCGCCACATCGCCGAGCGCGTGGGTGCACCACTCGCTCCCGGCACGCTCAACCCGGTGTCGGGCGCGCAGGAGGTGCTCGACTTTGTCGACATCCATGGCCTACCGGTTGCTATTAAGGCTGCCTTCGGCGGCGGTGGTCGTGGCCTCAAGGTTGCCCGCACCCGCGAAGAGATTCCCGAGCTGTTTGATTCCGCCACGCGTGAAGCCATCGCTGCTTTTGGGCGCGGTGAATGCTTCGTGGAGAAGTACCTCGATGAGCCTCGCCATGTCGAGACCCAGTGTCTGGCGGATGCCTTTGGCAACGTCGTCGTCGTCTCCACTCGCGACTGCTCGCTGCAGCGTCGCCACCAGAAGTTGGTCGAAGAGGCGCCCGCGCCATTCTTGACCGAGGCCCAGAACACCGAGCTGTACCGCGCATCCAAGGCCATCTTGAAGGAGGTTGGCTACCTCGGCGCCGGCACCTGCGAGTTTTTGATTGGCAAGGATGGCACGGTCTCCTTCCTCGAGGTCAACACGCGCCTCCAGGTGGAGCACCCCGTCTCCGAGGAAATCACCGGCATCGACCTGGTGCGCGAGCAGTTCCGCCTCGCCGAGGGCGGCGTGCTCGATTACGCCGACCCCGTTCCCACCGGTCACTCCTTCGAGTTCCGCATCAATGGCGAGGATGCTGGGCGCAACTTCATGCCCGCACCGGGCCCCGTTCACGTGTTTAAGCCGGCCAGTGGCCCGGGCGTGCGCGTCGACACCGGTGTTCAGGCCGGCGATGTGATCTCCGGTTCCTTCGATTCCCTTCTGGCCAAACTGATTGTCACCGGCGCCACCCGCGAAGAGGCCCTACAGCGCGCCCGTCGCGCCCTCGACGAGTTCGAGGTTGCCGGCCTGCCGACCGTGCTTCCGTTCCACCGCGCAATCGTGCGCGACCCCGCTTTTGCCCCCGAGGGCGACAAACCGTTCACGATCTACACCCGCTGGATTGAGACCGAGTTCAACAACACAATCGACGCGTGGAGCGGCGAAGCCGAAGAAACTCCGTCAATGGCCAAGCGTCAGCACGTCGTCGTCGAGGTGGATGGTCGCCGCATCGAGGTCTCGCTTCCCGCCAAACTCTTGCGCGCCACCGCCGATGACCTCGCCACCATGGGGCCACCACCGCAGCGCAAGACCAGCTCCAGCGTGGCCGGCACGTCCATGGGCAACGTCGTCAAGGCGCCCATGCAGGCCACCGTCGTCAAGGTTGCCGTCACCGAGGGCCAGAAGGTCGTCAAGGGCGATCTCGTACTCGTGCTGGAAGCCATGAAGATGGAGCAGCCCGTTTCCGCCCACCGCGACGGTGTCATCAGCAACATCAACGCTGTCGTCGGCCAGACCGTCTCCAACGGTCACGTGCTGCTGAACATCGACGGGGAATAGAAGCCTCCGCCACCCCAGCGCGATTTGCTGGGCGTTATTTGCGCTTGACGATGTGCATGGAGCGCGCCGCGTCGACGATGCTGCCCGAAATCGACGGGTAGATCGCGAACGAGCGAGCGACGTCGTCGACCGTGAGCCGGTGTTCGACGGCGAGCGCAACCGACAAGATGAGTTCGGAGGCGCGGGGGGCCACGATGACGCCGCCAATGACGGTTCCGGATGTGGTCGTGCAGATGAGCTTCACGAAGCCGTCCCGAATTCCTTGCATCTTCGCGCGCGGGTTGGAGGTCAACGGAAGCTTGTAGATGGTGCCGCGAATGGTGCCGGCTTCGATGTCCGCCTGGCTCCAACCGACCGTCGCAATCTCCGGTTGGGTAAAGACGTTGGAGGCAACCTTGCGCTCGTCAAAGGGTTCGACGGCATCACCCAGGGCATGGAAAACGGCCGTGCGTCCCTGCATGATGGCGACGGATGCCAGCGGCATCACCGAGCTACAGTCACCGACGCCGTAGATGTTGGGCACACTCGTGCGGGCGACGCGGTTCACGTGAACGCGACCGTCATCATCCATTTCGACACCGGCTTCTTCGAGCCCCAGATCGGCGGTATTGGGAATCGAGCCGACCGCGATGAGGGCGTGACTTCCTTCGATCGTGGAACCGTCGGCCAGCGTGACGAGCACACCCTTGGCGGTGCGGGTCACAGATTCCGCCCGGGCCTTGGATTTGAGGTGCATGCCACGGCGAATGAAGACGTCTTCGAGAACCTCGGCGGCGTCGGCGTCCGAGCCGGGAAGCACCTGGCTGCGGCTGGAGACGAGGGTGACCTCCGAGCCCAAAGCTCGGTAGGCACTGGCGAACTCGGCACCGGTCACACCCGATCCGACCACAATCATGTGCTCGGGGATGGAGGTCAGGTTGTAGAGCTGGGTCCAGGTAAGAATGCGTTCACCATCGGGCATCGCCGACGGGAGGGTGCGGGGGCTGGCACCCACCGAAATGATAACGGTGTCGGCTTCCAGGCGGTCGAAGTCGGTTCCGCCTTTACTGGTGGAGACGACAACCGTGTGGGGGCCGTCGAGTCGGCCGTGGCCAGAGATGACCTTCACGCCTGCTTCGGCCAGTGCGAGCCCCATATCCCGGGAGGTGTCTTGGGCGAGCCCGAGGAGACGCTTGTTGACCACAGACAGGTTAACCGCGACTTCGGGCTTCTGCGGCTTTCCGTCGCCGCCGCGCACAAAGTACTGCACCCCCAGTTCAGCGGAGCGCCCCAGCGTGGTGGTGAACTCGGCCGTGGCAATGAGAGTTTTGGACGGAACCACGTCGGTGAGCACGGCAGAACCGCCAATGCCTGAACGTTCGATGAGGGTGACGTCGGCGCCCAGTTGAGCAGCTGCCAGTGCAGCCTCGTATCCCCCGGGACCTCCGCCGATAACCACAATGCGTTGAGTACGTTCAAAATCGAAGGGCATACCTCTATTCTCCCGCTCTCGGGATGCCCTCACCAAACTGCGCAAAAGAGCGCTCCCCTGCTCACAGGTTCGGAGCAATAGGGTTGGTTCATGTCTGACTTCGCAAACCCACTGGATGACCCCACGACCGACCCCTTCGACATTGCCAAACTGGCCGCCAGCCAGCTCGCTGCGAAGACCGGTGTGGCCCAACACGACATCGCGTTGACGCTCGGAAGCGGCTGGGCCAAAGCCGCGGATCTCATTGGAGAGACCACCGCCGTCATTGACGCCACCGAGATTGCCGGCTTCAGCGCTTCGGCCGTGCCGGGACACGCAAGCACCCTGCGGTCCATTTTGTTGCCCAACGGCAAGCATGCGCTGGTCATCGGCGCCCGCACCCATTTTTACGAGGGCCACGGCGTGAGGCGAGTCGCTCACAGTGTGCGAACCGCGGCGGCGGCCGGGGCATCCGTGATGGTATTGACCAACGGCGCCGGAGGCATCAAGGAGACGTGGAAGCCTGGCACCCCCGTGCTGATCAGTGACCATCTGAACCTCACCGCGGCGTCACCGCTGGAGGGTGCGACCTTCGTTGATCTCACCGACCTCTATTCGAAGCGTCTGCGCGACATTGCCCGGACGGTAGATTCCACGCTCGATGAGGGTGTGTACACCCAGTTCCGCGGCCCGCACTATGAGACACCGGCCGAGGTGCAGATGGCCCGAATCATGGGCGGCCACATCGTGGGAATGTCGACGGCGCTCGAGGCGATTGCCGCGCGCCAGTCCGGCATGGAGGTGCTCGGAATGTCGCTGATTACGAACCTCGCGGCGGGAATTCAGAAGACCCCACTGTCTCACGCCGAAGTTTTGCAGGCGGGGCGCGACGCCGAAGCGGTCATTAGCGACCTGCTCGCGCGCATCGTGGTCAAGCTCTAATGGCTATCGGGGGAAAGCTCGATGCTGCGGTGAACGCGGCGAAACCGAACGAACATGACATGACGGATGCCGACATTGCCCTGGCCGCAAACGCCTGGCTGGCGCAAGATCCTGATGCTGAGACGCATGCGGAGCTCACCCGGCTACTTTTTGATGCGGCTGCCGGGAGCGGTGGGGCAACAGCGTCTCTGCGTGACCGTTTTTCGACCCGCCTCGCGTTCGGCACGGCCGGGCTCCGCGGCGAAATCGCCGCCGGCCCCAACCGCATGAACCGCGTTGTGGTCAGCCAGGCCGCCGCCGGCCTTGCCGCCTACCTTCTCGATAACCGCACCGCTGGCGCCGCTGGCACTGCGGGCCACGCCCCCAGCGTCGTCATCGGCTACGACGGCCGCAAGAACTCCGCCATCTTTGCTCGGGACACCGCCGAAATTATGGCGGGCGTCGGCATCCGCGCCATCCTGTTTCCGCGCATGCTTCCCACTCCCCTCGTGGCCTTCGCCGTGCGCGAGCTGAACGCCAGCGCTGGGGTCATGGTCACCGCGAGCCACAACCCGCCCGCCGACAATGGTTACAAGGTGTACCTGGGTGATCTCAACCACGGTTCGCAAATCGTGTCACCCGATGACGCCGCCATTTCCGATCACATCGACCGCGTTGCTCACGACCTGAGTGTGCTCGAGCTTCCCCGGGGGGAGTTTGAGCTCGCCGAGGAATCCGTCATCGACGCCTACGTTGCCCTCACTGCTTCCCTCGTCGCTGACCCGTCGACCCAGCTGAAGGTCGTCTACACGGCCATGCACGGCGTGGGCTGGGAAACGTTCTCGCGCACACTGGCATCCGCTGGATTCGACGAACCCGTCGTTGTTGCCGCCCAGATCGAGCCAGATCCCAACTTCCCCACCGTGGCCTTCCCCAACCCCGAGGAGCCCGGCGCTCTCGATTTGAGCTACGCGACTGCTCGTGAGGTCAAGGCCGATGTGATCATTGCCAATGACCCGGATGCCGACCGCCTCGCCGTCGCCATTCCCGATGCTTCTCGCCAAGAGGGGTATCGCCGCCTGACCGGTAACGAGGTTGGTTCGCTGCTGGGCTGGTGGGCCGCCGATCGTGCCACCCGTCAGGGCAAGGTTTCAGGCGCCCTCGCGTGCTCGATTGTCTCGACTCCGGCGTTGGCAGCGGTTGCCGCCGATTACAAGCTGGACTTTGCCTGGACCCTCACGGGGTTCAAGTGGGTCTCCCGGGCGCCCGGGCTGCTCTATGGCTTCGAGGAAGCGTTGGGCTACCTCGTGAACCCCGAGACCGTGCGCGACAAGGATGGCATCTCCGCGGGCCTCGCGTTTCTGTGGATGGCCAGCGACTTGGCGACGGCCGGCAAGACCATCGCCGACCACCTCGACGAGTTCAGCATGCGCTTTGGGCACTTCGCCAGCGACCAGGTGTCGCTGCGCGTGACCGACATCAGCCGTATCGCCGACATTATGGCCTCACTACGCGCGACGCCGCCCACCAATTTTGGCGGCATCGCGGTCACCTCCATCGACGACCTTTCCGCAGGTTTCGACTCTCTCGCGGCCTCCGACGTGTTGCGGTTATGGCTAGCTGATGGCTCCCGGGTGATGATTCGCCCGAGCGGTACCGAGCCTAAGCTCAAGATTTATCTCGACACGGCGTGTGCTGTTGGCTCCCTGGCAGAGCGCCAGGCCGTGGCCGCCGCGTCGCTTGCCGCCCTTCGGGCCGGAGCCGAGGAGCTCGTCGCTTAGACTTCAGCTCGTGACGCCAAAGACTGCCCCCGCCACCGACCCTCGAATTGCGGTGCGCTCCCGCGTTGCCCCGCGAGGCAGCGCTCCTCTGCTGGGCATTCTGCTCGGCACCCTCGGGGTCGTTGCCTTCTCTTTCACACTGCCCATGACGTCGCTCGCGCTCACGAGTTTCCCCAGCCTCTTTCTCGGCGCGGGGCGAGCGGTTGTCGCGGCGGCCATCGCTCTTGTCGTCCTCGCTCTGACCCGCACAAAATTTCCCACCGCCCGTCAATGGTGGCGCCTCGCCGTGGTTGCTCTCGGTGTCGTCGTGGGGTTCCCCTTTTTCACCTCCTTTGCGTTACAGTTTGTTCCGTCTTCTCACGGCGCCGTGATGATTGGCCTGCTCCCAGCAGCGACCGCCGTGGCTGCGGTTATCAGAGGTCGCGAACGTCCGTCACCCCTCTTTTGGATCGCGTCCCTGACCGGAGCCGCTGCCGTGGGTGTCTTCGCTCTCTTGACCAGTGGAACGCACTCCGGGCCGTCCCTCGGTGACCTGCTCCTTGTCGGTGCCGTTATCCTCGCCGCGATTGGCTATGCCGAAGGCGGGATGCTGTCCCGGGAGATCGGCTCCTGGCAGACCATCAGTTGGGCTCTCGTCGTGGCCCTGCCGTTCATGGTTCCGGTCGCCCTCATCAGTCTGCCGGACATCAGCGCGACCGTGACCCCTCAGGCATGGCTGGGATTCGCTTACATTTCGGCGATCAGCATGTACCTCGGATTCTTTGCCTGGTACCGCGGCCTCGCCATCGGTCCCATGGCGCGCATCAGCCAAATTCAACTCATCCAACCCGTGCTCACGATTGCGTGGGCCGCTCTCATCTTTGGCGAAGTCATCTCCCCCGTGGTCTGGATTGCTGCTGCCGCAGTTTTCGTTCTCGCTGGCACCGCCGTGCGGGCCCGGGTGCAACGGTCGCCCCGCTCAGCTCCGGGGAACAGTTCAGAGAATATCGAAAACACGTTAGCGACTTAACCCAGATACGTTAGCCACTGGGCCCGAATGACGTGGCCCATGACACTTCTAGGTTTGGGGAACCCACATGATTTCGAAGAAACTCACAGCGCTCGGGGCCGGGGTCATCGCTCTCGGGCTGTCAGCGGTTCTCGCTGGCCCGGCATACGCGATCCAAACGCGCGCTCTGCCGGCCGGCGAAACCCTGTATGGAATTGACTGCGCTGTTTCACGCAACGGTCAGCTTGCATCAGTAGATGTCACGACCGCCATTGGCACCACAATCGGAGCCGGAACCACAAGCGTCAACGCAGAATGCGCCGGGGACTCGACCTATGACGTGGTTTCTGGAGACGTGTACTGGCCCAACAATGACAACAGCCTCTTCCGCATGGACCCCACCACAGGCGACAGTACGTACATCGGCCTCATGGACACCACCGACAACGCTGTGGACGAAATCAGCGCCCTCATGATCGGGACCGATGGAATCCTCTACGCGGTCTATTACTCATTTGCCAACCAACAGGAACTCGGAACGGTCAACAAGGCAACCGGCACAATCACCTTTACCCACATTTTGCTCGACGAGGCCGAGGCCATCTTGGACCAAAATTCGATTAAGGGTGGCGACTACAACCCCGCCGACCGCAAGTTTTACATGATATATAACGAAGAAGATGTTGAGTTGTTTGAACTGGACGTCACGACCGGTGCTCTCACTTCTGATGGGACGAACTTTGAAGGAAGCAACTGGTATAGCCTCGCATTTGACTCTGATGGCGTCATGTGGAGCACCGGCAACAGTTATGTCGCGTCATCTACGGTCGCTGGTTGGTCAATTGCTGGCAATGAGAAGCGTTCGGCCACCACCACGAAGGTCGATGGCACTGCTTGGTATTCTCAGTCCAACTTCATCATTCCTGCAAGCGAGCCAACACCAGTAGAACCCACGTTGTCAGCAACGGGAATTGACGACACCCAGATCGGCCTCATCGCCGCCGGTGGTGCTGTTGTCGTCCTCCTCGGTGCCGGTGCCGCCACAGCTGCGCGTCGCCGCAAGGCAAAGAGCTAAGCACCCCAGCGCAACCCAGAAGTGCCTCCGAAACTCAGGTTTCGGAGGCACTTCTTCTTTCCGCCAATGATGTCCCCGGTATGAAAATCGCGTAACGATGATGTTTCCGAGCGTTTTTTCTTGCCCTGCAGACGATTTCGCCAGTAATCTTCAGTATCACCAACTGGTTTAGAAAAATAGGATTCGGCATGAACAGCACCATCATTAACGGCCGGATTTTTACGGGCAACCCCCAGAACCCTTGGGTCTCATCCCTCGCGATCGACGATGGCGTGATTACCAGTCTGGGCAATGAGCCCCGCGATGGGGACACGATTATTGATGCGAAGGGTCGCCTTGTTCTGCCCTCCTTCGGCGACGGTCACGCTCATCCGCTCTTTGGCGGCTACGAGTTTCTCGGACCGGTCCTCAAAGGTAAGACGACTCTGGCCGAGCTGTTGGCATCCGTCAAGGAATTCGCCGATGCCAACCCCGATCTCCCGTGGATTGTCGGCGGCTCCTACGAGTCGTGGATGGTTCCCGGCGGAGACTTCGATGCCCGCTGGCTCGATGACGTCGTTGCCGATCGCCCCGTTGTCTTGCGGGCGACTGACTACCACACGGTTTGGTGCAACACTGCGGCGCTGACCGCCGCGGGAATCACTACCGAAACGCCCGACCCCGAGCTGGGCTGGATTGTGCGCCGCCCCGACGGTTCGCCGATGGGAACCCTGCGCGAGTGGGATGCCGTTGACCTCGTCATGGAGAAGGCTCCTGAACGTTCGCTCGACGAAAAGATTCATGCCCTCGAGTTGGCCTCCGCCGAGTTTGCTCGCACCGGCATAACGTGGGTTCAGGATGCCTGGGTGGACCCCGGTATGGCCGACGCTTACATTGCCTCCGCCGCGCAACGCAAGCTCTCCATTCGCTACAACCTCGGGCTGCGGGCCGAGCCGCGAAAGTGGCGCGAACAGCTGGACTGGTTCGTGGCCGCTCGCGCATCCGTTGCCGGCATCGACCACCTCACGTGTAACACCATCAAGTTCTTCGCCGATGGGGTAATTGAGGGCCATACGGCATCCGTTCGCGAAGGGTATACCGACGACCCCCACAACCACGGCATGCCCTGTTGGGACTGGGACGAACTGGCAGCGTGTGTCACCGCGATTGACGCCCTGGGCTTCCAACCCCACATTCACGCGATTGGCGATGAGGGTCTCAACGAGTCCCTCAATGCCATCGAAGCGGCGCAGAAGACCAACGGCAGTGCCAGCAACGCTCGGCCCGTGATTACCCACGTTCAAATGCTCGATCCGCGCGACATTCCACGCTTCGCAGCGCTCGGGGTTATCGCAAACTTTGAGCCCCTCTGGGCGTGCAACGACTCGTTGCAAAGTGAAATGACCGCCCCCCACATCGGCCACGAACGCGAGATGTGGCAGTACCCGATGAAATCCATTCTGGATTCGGGTGCCCCCATCTCGATGGGTTCGGATTGGCCCGTCACGGACCAAAACCCTTTGGCTTGCATGGAGGTTGCCATCACCCGCCTGGAGCCCGGCAACCCGGAAAGCGTCGTGTGGAACCCCAGCGAGCGCCTGAGCGTTCTCGAAGCTGTCACGGCCTATACCGCCGGATGCGCCTATCAAGCCGGCGGGGAGAGCGTCTGGGGAACGCTCGAGGTGGGTAAAGCCGCCGACTTCGTCATGGTCTCCCAGAACATCTTCACTATCGAGCCCACACAGATCCATACTGTCTTCGTCGACGCCACCTGGTGCGACGGCCTCCAAATATTCAGTCGCAATGGAGCGGTCTGAATCACCCCAGAAATAGAGGAAACACATGAGTAGCTCCCCCGCACAAGTTGAGAAACGGTCTGTTGACTGGATTCCTCACAACGAGCGCTTCGGTAAGGCTCGTTCGCTCGGTAACGTCTGGTTCGTCGGAAACGTCAACCTGACCGCCATGGCCACCGGTGTTGTCGCGCTTTCCATCGGCGCCAACCTCATTTGGACCGTCATTGCGATTGTCTTGGGCTCGCTGTTTGGAACCTTCTTCATGGCATTCCACTCGGCTCAGGGCCCCCAGATGGGACTCCCCCAACTCGTGCAGTCGCGTGCCCAATTTGGCTACGTAGGCGCCGCCGTCACCGTGTGGATCTTTGCCCTCATCAACTACTGGGCCTACAACACGTCGGATGCCATTCTGTCGGGTGCGGCAATTAACGCCTTGGCACCGGCAATTCCGAGCAACGTTGGATTCATCATCGCGGCTGTTGTTGCCACCGTCGTCGCCGTGTTCGGCTACTCCCAGATCCACTGGATTAACAAGGTTCTGTTGTGGCCAACCCTCATTGTTCTCGCCATGCTCACCGTGGCCGTGTTCCTGCGGGGTTCCATGCCCGAAGGCGCCTTCGACCTGACCAACTTCCAGTTGGCTCCGTTCATGACCGTGTTCGTCATCATTGCGGGCTTCCAGCTCGGCTGGGCTCCCTACGTGAGCGACTACTCGCGCTACCTTCCCTCCAACGTGGGCGTGCGTTCGACGTTCCTGTGGACCTTCTTGCCGAGCGCTCTCAGCGGCATCTGGGTCTTCGGCCTTGGCGCTCTCGCATCCGGGCCCGATGGCTCCTTCGACCCCATCACGGCATTCCGTGCGCTGGGTGACGCAGTCTTCCCTGGATTCGGTCTCATCGCGGTTGCCCTGCTGCTCATCGGCCTGCTGGCCGTCATGTGCATCAATGCCTACGGTGGATCCTTGGCCATGATTTCGATCATTGACTCGTTCAAGAAGGTCAACGCCACGAAGACCCTTCGCGTCATCACCCTCATCGTCATGGGAGTCGCCGTCTGGTTCACCGCTGCGGTCGTGGGCGTTGATAACTTCAACGGCTTCTACGGCAACGCGCTGGTCTTCTTGGCCTACCTGTTCACTCCGTGGACCGCGATCAACCTGGTCGATTACTTCTGGGTTCGCCGCGGAACCTACGTGATCATGGATCTCTTCCGCCCCAGCGGCATCTACGGTCGTTGGGGATGGCGTGGCAACCTCGCCTACGTCATTTCACTGGCGATCATGGTGCCGTTCTTCGTCACGGTACCGTTCACCGGGTTCATCGCAACAGCTCTCGGTGGCGTGGACTACTCCCTCTTCGTGGGAATTCCCGTTGCCGGCCTGCTGTACCTCTGGTTCGCCCGCAGCATCGACCTCACCAAGGAGAAGGAGCTGGCTGCCGCCGAGGGCAACCTCAGCTCGCAGCACTAGTTCGTCGACTCAACACACACACGAGGCGCATCCCGGATTCGGGATGCGCCTCGTGTGTTGTGCCACCTGTGTTGCCCGTGCGTGAGGTCGCAAGTCGGGTATGAGGTTCAGGCTAGTTCAGCAAGGTGTAGCAGTTTTTTATGGGCACTCTCAGCTTTTCGAATATCGGCTGCCGAAACCGGCCGATGCCCGTATCCAGCTTTTGTTTTGAGCTCGAGAAGTCGACTAAGCAGAACCGATGCCTCTGGATTCGCCTTCTTCAGGCGCCCGATCCGAAAACTCGTGTCGGTCACTTTTGGCGTCATCGGGCACTCACCATTCGTCGAAATGAGCTCTTGTCGCCCAAAATAGGGATTCCTTCATCCGCAATATATTGAAGAACTGGCTCGTCTCCCGCGGCACCTTTGACCTCGCCGACAGTAAAAGTTAGCGGTCGCACGTCAGACCCCATCCAGCGTGAGGATCGTTTCATGAGATCGTCTAGTCGCGAATTCAACTTCTCCTCCTCGCCGGTCTTTTCAGGGTTCTCGGGCATCAGGATGAAGAGGTCAATGTCGCTACCTTCCGTCATCGTTCCCGTCGCCGCAGAGCCAAAGAGAGCGGCAAAGACCGGTGGTGTGGGCCAAGAACGCATCTCAGCCCCGAGTCGGTCGACAAACGTGCTTCGCAAATTTGCAATCTCGACAATCGGCCCCGCTGCAAGGTGCTCACGATTAAGGCGATAGAGACTCGCACGACCCGCCTGTTGTTCGTCGACAATCCCTTCGCGAACGAGCCGATGAAGAGTCTTTCGAATGCCCTCTGCCGAACGATCACGAACGATGAGTTGGATGCGCTGAATCGTGAACCAATCCTCAGCCCCTGCGAGAACGCGCAGAACATCACCGTCGAGCGTCGGGGTAACCACTCCAAAGGGTGACTGGAGACGCATACTACCTCCAACTATTATTAGTTTAAACCAACTATAGTACGCAGACGGGGCGCTCCGCTAGAGAAAATTTCTCGGGTGAACAACTAGTTGCGGCGCGAAGCCGCCACAGCGTCGACGAAGCCTTCCGAGATGAGGTCCGCGAGCGCGTCCCGCTCTTCGGAGGGCAGGAAGGCCGAGGCGACAGCGTTCTGCTGGAACGTCTCGAGGTCAGCGAGGTCGTAGGAGAACGCATCCGCTAGCAGCCACAGTTCACGCGTGAGCGTGGTGTCGCTCTGCAGGCGGTTGTCGGTGTTCACCGTCACGATGAAGCCGAGCTGGTACAGCAGGTCAAAGGGGTGATCGGTGATGTCGTCGCCCCACTGCGCGATGGCACCGGTCTGCAGGTTCGAGGTGGGGCTGGTCTCCAGCGTGATGCCGCGATCTTTGACCCAGTGGGCGAGCATGCCCATTGTCACGTAGGTGGCATCTCCACCGTCGTTTTCGCCTTCAACGTCGATGTCCTCAGCTAGACGAACACCGTGGCCGAGACGCAGGGCACGACCATCGAAAATTGCGCTCTCAATGCTGGGCAAGCCATCGGCCTCACCGGCGTGGATCGTCACCGGAAAGTAGGAGTGCGCCAAGAAATCGAATGCTTCGACGTGATTGGAGGCCGGAAAGCCCAGTTCGGCTCCGGCAATGTCGAATCCCACAACACCGTTGGCGCGGTGACGCACGGCGAGTTGAGCGATCTCAAGACTGCGGTCGGCGTGGCGCATGGCGGTCACCAGTTGACCGATCCGGATGCTGTAGCCCAACTCCTCGGCCTCATCGATCCCCTCTTCGATACCGACCTGAACGGCCTCGACAGCTTCGTCCAGAGTGAGACCCTGTGTGAGGTGCTGCTCGGGAGCCCAGCGAAGTTCGCCGTAAATCACGCCGTCGACGGCGAGATCAACAACGCTCTCGCGCGCCACGCGGGTCAAGTTATCCGCCGTTTGCATGACGGCACACGTGAGGTCAAATGTCTTCAGGTACTCGACCAGCGAACCGGAGTTGGAGGCCTCCGAGAACCAGCGCTTCAGCCCTTCGACGTCGGAGGCGGGAGTAGCAACGCCGGCCTCTGCCGCGAGCTCGAGAATGGTCTCGGGGCGCAAGCTGCCATCGAGGTGATCATGGAGCGAAATTTTGGGCAACGTCGTAATGTCGACGCCATCAACGAAAAAGTCGTTTTCGAAAGACAAGGGAATCCTTTGGGTTGAAGTTGGGCGTTCACGCAACGAACAAAACGTTACGCGATAAAAGTGAACGTCGTTGGTCGAGAAGGAGAAGGATTGACCGACGCGTCAGCAATGGGGTTAGTCAGCCGTAATCCGCTCGGCGACCAACGGGCCACGCGCGACATAATCTTTGGCATCGCCAATGACGTAGGAGCCCTCGAGGGCTTCGAGCGCGCGGGCGAAGCGGGCGGGCTCGTCGGCGCTCAGGGTGAACAGCGGCTCCCCCTTGCGCACGGTGTCACCGGGCTTGGCGTGCAGGTCGATTCCGGCAGCGTGCTGCACGGGATCCTGCTTGCGCGCGCGGCCCGCCCCGAGGCGCCAGGCCGAGATGCCGAAGGGAAGAGCGAGCTGGTCGAGCAGCATGCCGTCGCGTTCGGCGAGCACGACATGAGTTTCGCGAGCGACGGGCAGTGCCGCATCCGGGTCCCCACCCTGGGCCGCAATGGTCTTGCGCCAGGAGTCCATGGCCTTGCCGTTATGCAGGTTCGCGGCGACATCCACATCGGGCATGCCCGCCATGGCCAGCATTTCGCGCGCCAAAGCCACTGTGAGCTCAATGATGTCGGCGGGGCCGCCACCGGCCAGAACCTCGACTGATTCGCGCACCTCGTTGGCATTACCAATGGCGAGGCCAAGGGGAACGTTCATGTCGGTGAGGAGCGCCGTCGTGTTGACACCGGCATCGGTTCCGAGGGCCACCATGGTGCGAGCGAGTTCCCGCGAGCGCTCGATGTCCTTCAAGAAGGCTCCCGAGCCAAACTTCACATCGAGCACGAGTGACTCCGTGCCCTCGGCAATCTTCTTACTCATGATGCTGGAAGCAATGAGGGGAATGGCTTCGACCGTTCCGGTGATGTCCCGCAAGGAGTACAGCTTGCCGTCGGCGGGAGCCAGCCCCGAACCCGCGGCACAGACGACGCCGCTGAAGTCCTTGAGTTGCTGCAGCATTTCGGCATTGGTGAGGTTCGCGCGCCATCCCGGAATGGACTCCAGCTTGTCGAGCGTGCCACCGGTGTGACCGAGGCCACGGCCCGAGAGCTGGGGCACTGCCACACCAAAGGATGCCACGAGCGGCATGAGGGGCAAGGTGATCTTGTCGCCGACACCACCGGTGCTGTGCTTGTCGGCCGTGGGCTTGCCGAGCCCGGGGTAGCTCATGCGCTCGCCCGAGGCGATCATGGCCATCGTCATGTCTTTGATTTCGGTGCGGCTCATGCCGTTCAAGAAGATCGCCATGGTCATGGCCGACATCTGTTCGTCGGCGATGTAGCCGCGCGTATACGCGTCAATCATCCAGTTGATTTGCGGAGTGGTGAGCTCCCCCTTGTCGCGCTTAATCGTGATGAGTTGGACGGCGTCAAACGGTTCGATTGTCATGCGGTAACTTCGCTGCTTTCGTTGTGGTGCTGATTATTTTTCGGAACGTGGGGATGCGCTGAACGCATCGAGTACCCGGGGCCCGAAGGCATCCGGCAAAACTTCTTCGATAGTGCGAAAACCGGAAACGGTCTCCAGCGTCATGCCGGGGGCGGAGTGTTCAAACAGCAGCTGACGGCAGCGACCACACGGCATGAGCACATTGTCGTTACCATCCACACAGGTGAAGGCCACAAGCTGACCACCACCGCTCGCGTGCAGCGCGGAAACAAGCCCGCACTCGGCACACAGCGTGAGCCCATACGACGCGTTCTCCACGTTGCACCCCGTGATGACCCGGCCATCCGTGGTGAGGGCGGCAACCCCCACCGGAAACTTGGAGTACGGAACGTAGGCGTTTTTTCGAGCGGCGATCGCCGCACGCTTCAGAGCAGCCCAGTCGACAGTGTTCGTCATAACGGGTTCCTAACCCTTGATATACGGTTTGCCAGAGGCGGCCGGCCCGCGCACCTTGCCCACGAATCCGGCGACCGCAATGATCGTCACGACGTAGGGCAACATGAGCATGAACTCGCTCGGTACAGGAGAGCCGATGATGGCTAGGACACTCTGCAGATTGGTGGCAAAACCAAACAGCAGTGCGGCAAGCAGAGCACGGATGGGATCCCAGCGACCAAAAATAACAGCGGCGAGGGCGATAAAACCGGCGCCCGCGGTCATGTCCTTCTGGAAGGAACCCACGGAGCCGAGGGTAAAGTACGCCCCGCCGATTCCCGCAATGGCGCCCGCGAGCGAAACGTTCCAGAACCGGGTCAGATAGACATTGATGCCCACCGTATCGGCGGCCTGAGGATGCTCTCCAACCGACCGCAACCGGAGACCCCACTTGGTTTTCACCAGGGCGTAGGCCACGACGACAACGATGATGTACATCAGGTAGACGATCAGGGTTTGCCGAAACAGAACGGGCCCGATAATCGGAATCTCGCTCAGGAGCGGAATGGGGATGGCCGCGAATCTCGGTGGCGTGTTCAGCAACGTCGAATTGTCGGTGAGAATGCTGGAGTACAGGAAGCTGGTAAGCCCGAGGACAAGCACGTTGAGCACCACACCCACGATGACCTGATCGACCAAGTATTTGATCGAGAACGTCGCCAGCACGAAGGAAACGAGCATGCCCGCCACCATGGCTCCCAAGAGACCCACGTAGGCATTTCCGGTGACCGAAGCGAGAACGGCTGAGACAAATGCTCCGGCAAGAAGCTGGCCCTCAATGGCGACGTTCACCACGCCGACACGCTCAGAAATGATGCCACCCATGGCACCAAAGATGAGGGGAATACTCAGCCCGAGGGCACCGAGCAAGAGCCCGGGAACCAGGATTGACTCGCCCGAACCGGCCCACGTGAGGAAGCCGACCATGAACAGCACGCCATAGACCGCGACGGCCCACAGCGGCGTCGGACGCTTGCCGATACTTCTCCAGAAGCTGAACGCTGTGATCAGCAACAGCAAGACGCTAACGGTGATGCCCGTGGCCCGCGCCGGAAGGTCGACGGCGGCCAGTTGAATGACGTCCGTGTCGGTGGAGAGTCGGAAGTTGGTGCCCGCATCGCGCCCGAAGACCCAGAAGAGGAGCACGGCGAGAACAGCGAACAGCGCAAAGGCGATGGGGGCCTTCCAGCTACGGATGGCCTCCTTCTCCCGCACGATGACCTGAGACGGCACCGCGGGGGTGACGGGGAGCGATGCTTTCTTGCGGGGACGCACGAGTGGGGCGCTCATCGAACAACCGCCTTTACCTTGGGCTTACGTAACGAAATTGGTTTATGCTCGCCCACCGGGGTCGGAAGCCGGAAGAGCGCGCGCACCAGAGGAGGGGCAGCAATGAAGAGCACGATGAGGGATTGCACGACGAGCACGATGTCAATCGGGATGCCCTCCGCCGCCTGCATGGCGAAGCCGCCAGCCTTGAACGCCCCGAACAGGAGCCCGGCAAAGAAGACGCCCCACGGACGGGCCCGACCGAGCAGTGCCACGGTGATGGCGTCGAAGCCGATTCCCGCATCGATGCCCGAGCTGAATCCCGCTGGCACCGTGCCCAGCACCTGAATAATGCCGGCCATACCGACCAGGCCACCGGAAAGCAGCATGGCGTAGATGTACATGCGGTCGACCCGGATGCCGGCAACGCGCGCCGCATTCGGGTTCTCCCCCACGGCGCGGAACTGGAATCCCAGGCTCGAGCGAGAGAGAATCCACCAGACCAGAATCGTGAGGGCGATAACGAGGATGAGGCCGAGGTTAAGGTTGTACGTCGATCCCAAGAGGTCGGGCAGGATGGCGTTGGGGTTAATCGGGGCCGTCTTCGGGTTGTTGGAGCCCGGAGCCTGAAGCAGGCCGGGCGTGCGCAACATATACGAGACCAGGTAGAACGCAACGTAGTTCAGCATGATCGTCACGATCACCTCATGCGCTCCGGTGCGAGCCTTCAAGAGGCCCACGATGCCACCCCAGAGAGCGCCCCCGGCAAGGCCCGCGGCAATAGCCACCACGAGGTGGATGACGGGCGGCAGATCGAACGCGAACCCGACATAACCGGCGCACGCGGCGGCAATCAGCATCTGGCCACGGCCACCGATGTTGAACAGGCCCACTCGGAAGGCCAGAGCCACACCGAGACCGGCCACGATCAAGGGCGCCGCAAAGTTCAGCGTCTCCGTGAACGGACGAATGCCCGAAGCGAAGTCCGGACGGCGGAAGTTGTAAATCGACCCTTGGAAGAGCGAAGAATAGGCTCCGAAGGCCGAGTCCCACATTGCCCCGAGGGTATCCAGCGGCCGCGCAAAGAAGTACCCCGAGGTCGCGGCGACCTTAGGGTCGACCACGATGATCAATATGGCGCCGACCACGAGGGCAAGAAGCACCGACAAGATCGAGATGATGACGCTACCCCGGAGAATTTCGTTCAGCGCAACATTCCACCGCGAGGGGGGAGCAATTTTTGTCTCGCCGGAATCTACTGTCGTTTTGGTGTCACTCATGCCGTTACCTCCGCTGGAACTTCGCCGGCCATCATGAGGCCCAAAACTTGTCGTGGGGTGTCGCCGGGAACAATGCCGACGATGCTTCCGCGGTACATCACGGCAATCCGGTCGGCCAAGGCCGTCACCTCATCGAGCTCGGTCGAGACCACAACGACGGGAACCCCGGCATCGCGGGTGGCCACAATGCGCTTGTGCACAAACTCAATCGAACCGACATCGATTCCGCGAGTGGGTTGTGCTGCCAAGAAGAAGGTCAGTTTGCGGCTCAGCTCACGCGCCAAGACAACCTTTTGCTGATTTCCTCCCGAAAGCTCGCTGGCCTTCGAAAGAATGCCCTGCGACCGAATGTCGAATTCCTTCGATGTCTCGGCCGCAAACTCCGCCAGATATTTCAGCTGCAAGTTGCCGGCCTTGACGAAGGGTGCGCCGTTGGCGCGGTCGAGCATCAGATTCTCGGCGATGGTGAATTCTGCGACGAGGCCATCGTGCGAACGGTCCTCGGGTATGTAGCCGACGCCTTCATCCAAAATGTGGCGAACGCTTTTGCCGCGGAGAGACTCACCATTCAGTTCGATGGTTCCCTGGGTGTGCGGCTCCAGCCCCATAATCGCCTCGACGAGTTCGGTTTGGCCGTTGCCCTGAACCCCCGCAATACACAAGATCTCTCCCGTGCGAACTTCGAAGCTGACGTTATTAACGACCCTGTTGCCGTGGGCATCCAAAACGGTGAGGTTCTGAACAACCAAGGATGCTTCACCGGGCTGGGCGGGTTCCTTGTGAACAGTGAGTTCTACTTCGCGTCCCACCATTAATGAAGCGAGTTCTTCGTTGGTGGCGGCCGGACCAGCTTCTCCCACCACAGCGCCGAGGCGAATGATGGTGATTTTGTCGGCGACTTCTCGAACCTCGCGGAGTTTGTGAGTAATAAAGACGATGGCGGTGCCCGCCTCACGAAGTTGGCGCATGATGACCATCAGCTCGTCGGTCTCTTGCGGCGTCAGTACGGCGGTGGGCTCATCAAAAATGAGTACCTGGGCGTCGAGGGAAAGCGCCTTGATGATTTCAACGCGCTGCTGGATGCCGACGGGCAGATCGCCCACGAGGGCATCGGGATCGAGGTCGAATCCGAAGCGAGCGCTGATGGCGCGAACCTTGTCACGAGCGGCGGCCAAGTTCAGGCGGCCACCGAAAGTGGTGCTCTCGTGGCCAAGCATGACATTCTCGGCAACGGTGAAGACGGGGATGAGCATGAAGTGCTGATGCACCATTCCAATACCAGCGAGCATGGCATCACCGGGACCCGAAAAGTATTGAACGACATCGTCGAGCAAAATCTGGCCCTCGTCGGCCTGATAAAGGCCATAGAGAACGTTCATGAGCGTGGACTTGCCCGCACCGTTCTCCCCCAGAAGGGCATGGATTTCCCCCGGTTGAACGACAAGATCAATGTGATCATTGGCGGTCAGGGCGCCGAATCTTTTAGTGATACCGCGAAGTTCGAGCTTCATGAGTCTCAATCTACTGTGATGATGACGTCGCGAAAAGGATGAATTGCTCACCTGAGCGCTGTGGCCTACAAAGGAAGCAGGGAGGCTGGCCACATGGCCAACCTCCCTGAATCACTGATGGAAATTACTTACTTGGGCGACGAAGGCGACTCGACCATGATCGAACCGTCGATGATGCCAGCCTTGATGGCGTCCAGCTCAGCTTGAAGACCGGGCTTGACCTTCGACTCGAAGTCGTGGAAGGGAGCCAGTCCAACACCGTCGTTGGCAAGGGTGCCAACGAAGGGGGTTGCGCTGAAGGTTCCGGCAGCAGCATCCTTGGTGACGTTGGCAACACCAACACCAACCTGCTTCAGCACGGAGGTGAGGAACAGACCCTTGATGTCGGGAGCGGTGAGGTAAGCGTCAGCGTCGACACCGATCATGACGATGGGCTTGGCCGAGTCCTTGATGGCTTCAGCAGCACTCAAGAAGATGGGTCCACCCACGGGGAAGATGACGTCAGCGTTCTGGTCGATGAGACCCTGTGCTGCTGTCTTGGCTTCAACACCGGCAGCAAAGCCACCCGTGAAGGAACCGGTCTGTGACGCGACGTCCCAGCCAACAACCTTGATGCTCGCGCTGTTCTTGGTGTTGTAGTACGCAACGCCATCAGCAAAGCCATCCATGAAGATGGTGACGGGGGGAATCTGCATTCCACCGAACGTGCCTACAACACCGGTGGTGGTGTAGCTCGCTGCGGCATAGCCTGCGAGGAACGCGGCCTGTGCGGTGTCAAAAACGATGGGCTTGACGTTGTCAGCAACGATCGAGCTGTCATCGATGATGGCAAAGTTGATGTCGGGGTTTGCGGTTGCTGCTGCCTTGGTGGCGTCAGCGAGCAAGAATCCAACGGTGGTGATCAGGTTACAACCCTGGTCGACAAGGCTCTGGATGTTCGGTGCGAAGTCGGTCTCAGCAGCGGACTCAACCGTGATGGGGGTCGCACCCAATTCGGTGGCAGCAGACTGAAGTCCTTCGTAACCGGACTGTTTGAACGACTTGTCGTCGAATCCGCCAGAGTCGGAAACCATGCAAGGAACGAAGTCTGATGCTCCGGCCGATGCGGTGTCGGTTGCTGGTGCGCTTGCGCAACCAGCGAGAAGGGCGATGGCGCCCAACGATGCCAGGCCGGCAAAAGCGGCCTTGCGGGTAATAGTGCTCAAAATTACCTCCAGAAATTAACCCCCGCGCATGAGTGCTTGGAGCGTGATGCCTAGGTTACCGAATACCGCTAATCACAACGCTCATTCGAGACAATCGCTACGGAATGGTTACATAAATATCATTTTGCATGCTCAAATGAGCATCAATCCGTTCACCTGCTGTTTAGAGAACGTCATCCCGGCCGGCAAGGCGCAGTGCGTCTACAACACTCTTGACTTTTTGAGCGTTGGCGAGGGTGGTCACCAGCAAAGCATCCGGGGTATCAACAATGACAATGTCTTTGACGCCGATGACCGCAATGGTGCGACCGCCCTCCGACACGACGATGCCGCTGGAGGCGTCGGCGAGCACCCGGGCATCCGCCCCCAGAATGGCGAGGTCATTCTTATAACCAGAGGAATGCAGCTTGGCAATGGAGGCGAAGTCGCCCACGTCATCCCAGTCGAACTCCCCCGGAATCACCACGAGTTTTCCGGCCGCTGCAGCGGGCTCAGCGACGGAATAGTCAATGGCAATTTTGGCCAAACGTGGCCAGACCTTATCCACGACGGCGCCACGACGGGGCGTATCCCACGCCTCCGCCAGCTCAAGAATGCCGGCCAGGAGTTCGGGTTGCGTCTTGCCCAAAGCTTCCAAAAGAACGGATGCCTGAGCAATGAACATGCCGGCATTCCACATGTAATCGCCGCTGGATACATAGGCCTCGGCCGTGGCCAAGTCAGGCTTCTCGACAAATGACTGCACGAGGTGCGCACTGGGGGCGCCCTCAATAGCGATCGACTGCGGCGCGCAAATGTAGCCAAAGCCGACGGCCGGCTCCGTGGGGCGGATACCGATGGTCGCAATGTAGCCAGCGTGAGCCGCGGCAACGGCCTCCGTCACCGACTGGCGGAAGAATCGAGCACCCTTAATGACGTGATCCGCGGCGAAGGAACCGATGACAACCCCGGGTTCGCGGCGCTCAAGAATGGCGGCGGCGAGGGCGATTGCCGCGGAAGACTCGCGTGGCTCACTCTCCAGCACCACATTGGCATCGGCCAGAAGAGGGAGTTGTTCTTCGACGGCGGCGCGGTGAGCGCGACCGGTCACCACCATGACCCGCTGTTCCCCCGAAAGCGGAGCCATGCGATCCCACGTATCACGCAAGAGAGAGGAGCCTGAACCCGTGAGGTCATGCAGGAACTTCGGCGCGTCCGCACGGGAGAGGGGCCACAACCGGGAACCGATTCCGCCGGCCGGAATTACCACGTAAAAGCCATCAATAGGGTCGCTCTGCAATGCCATATTGCAAGACTATCGGGGCGGTCCCGTCAGATACGCCCACCCCGACGTGCGCGATTCGTCGTAAACTCAGCCCTAGTTCTTGCGCTTTCGGTCGCTCTTTGCGAGTTTCGTCTGCGCTCATCACAACCAAGGAGGGTTGTACGTGTCAGTTGCTCCGGCACCACGTTCAGCAAAAAAGAAAGCGGCACGTCCGGGCGGTACTTTGTACCGCGGTAACACCGGAATGTGGTCATGGGTTCTGCACCGCATCACGGGTGTGGCGATCTTCTTTTTCTTGCTCGTCCACATTCTCGATACCGCGCTCATTCGGGTCAGCCCCGAGGCCTACAACGCCGTCATCGGCACGTACAAGAACCCCATCATGGGTCTTGGAGAAGTTGGCTTGGTCGGCGCGATTATCTTCCACGCCCTCAACGGCCTCCGCATTATCCTGATCGACTTCTGGAGCAAGGGCGTTAAATACCAGCGCCTCATGTTCTGGATTGTCCTGGGGGTCTGGGTCGTTCTCATGGCTGGGTTCGTTCCCCGCCATCTCATCAATGTCTTCAGCGAGGTGGGTAACTAATGTCAACCATTGAAGCTCCCCGCAGCTCCCCCACTCCCGCCCGCCGTTCCGGCGTCAACTGGGAAAAGTGGGGCTGGATTTACATGCGTGCCTCCGGTGTCGTGCTGGTGGTCCTTATCTTCGGTCACCTCTTCATCAACCTGATGACCGGTGACGGTGTGAAGGCCATCGACTTCGCGTTCGTGGCCGGCAAGTATGCGACCCCGTTCTGGCAAGTTTGGGACCTCATCATGCTGTGGCTCGCCCTGATCCACGGCGCGAACGGCATGCGCACGCTGGTC
>Ga0114978_10000834_pt1 | contig 25733 bp, 4 predicted proteins | sample S_140212_EF_Meta_FD_87027 | JGI IMG/M metagenome (GOLD analysis project Ga0114978, IMG submission 87027) | Freshwater microbial communities from Lake Simoncouche, Canada to study carbon cycling - S_140212_EF_MetaG | ecosystem: Environmental > Aquatic > Freshwater > Lake | place: Lake...
TATTAATTATATGTTTTAAAAGGGTTGACAGTAAATACCTGGTATAATATAGCGTTATTACCTATTACTTTTGTTTTGAATTGTTATATCAAATTCTTTGGCAAACTCTTCACTAAATAAAGATAAGTATGTTATCAATGACTTAGTTATTGGAAGCATCTTAGCAGCATATTTAACTGGTTGTGCTTTTACTCTAACTTCTTCAGGTGTTCTATCTTTTTCAGAAAGATCTAATCCTGTAGTTTCCATTGTAAAATGTGTAATGAATTTTTCAATATCTGAAAACAAACCTAATGCTGGGAATGTACTACCACTAAGCATCTTTTGAAACTCTACAGGGTTGTAGAAGAATGAAAGCTCTCCAACAAACTTATCCATAACCTTTTGAGAATATCTAAAAAAGTTTTTAGTAGCTTTATCTTCATCATCATCAGGTGCCATAAATCCTACTGATAACATTAATCCAAACATAGCTACAAGTATTGTAAGTTCCTTCACCTGATTACGAAGATTGGTTCTTATCAAATCCATAAAGTCTTCTCTAGATATAGTTAAGTCTTCACCAGTTCTTTTCTTATAGTCTTCAGCAAACTTCTCATACATAGCATCAAGTTGTAAGACACCATTTTCATTCACTTGAATAATATCATTTATATCAGTTATTGTTTTGATAATATTGAATGATAAGAAAGAAGCAAATAATCTAACACGTCCTATATCATATTTCTCTCCAGTGGTTAAACCATTCTCATCTATGATTACAGAAAAGTCATCTCCCACCTTTCTGAATTCTCCAAAACGTGTATCAACAAGTTTAGGAATCCATCCTTTAAACACCATCATACTCTTAGTCCAGATGTTCATCCCTGCTCTATTTAAATCAGAGTCAGACATTCCCCCAGTAGCTTGTCTAGAAATATATCTAGTTAAGTTTTTAAGTCTTCCTATCTCTTTAAAGTTTTTAAGATCTAATCCTGGAACTACAAGTTTACCATTTATAAGTTGTTTTGTATTAGTAATAGATTGTGTTTTCTTTAATTCTTCAATCTCAGCTTCTATAGTTTTAGACTGAGATCTAAATTCTTGTGCAGAAGCATATCTATCTTTATATTTATTTTTTACAAACTCTCTAATGTTTACAATTCTTCCATCTACTATCATTGAGTTATCAAGAAGTGTAAGAAATACAGATTTCTCAACATGATGTTCAGGTTCTCTCATGAAATACATTAGCATATCAGAGAAACTTTGTCTTGTTAATGCAGACATTCCAGATGCTTTCATTTTCTCATACGAAGGATCATCTTTAAGAGGCATGAATGTATCAATCAATTGAACAAACATTTCTCTCTCATCATCATTCTTAAATTTATTTCCTATAAGTTTTGATTCATTAGCAGCAATTTCTCTAGCTCTAAAATAATTACCAGCTTGTGTGGCCAACTGTATGTTAGCACCAAATAAGTTAACTGCTCCAGATATAAATTCAAATCCTAATGTCTTTAATTGGAATCCTCTATTCAAAGCATCCATTGACTTAACTAATGATAGAGCACTTGGGTCTTCATCTATTGGATAAATTTCTTTACCTGCAACTTTATTAATAGCTTTCTTAACAGCATTCTTTGGAGAAACATTTAAAGCTGTATCATAATCTGATAATGGATATTTTTGTTCATACAATAAAGAACGTAAGAAGTTATCAAAGATCTTTTCATTATCATCATTACCTCCTTCTTCCTGTGGTTTACCATTTACATAAATAATATCTCCTGTAAGACTAGTATTTAAGTGACCTTTAAAAGACTCAACTGTTTTTACTAATTGAATTTGTCCTTCTATCTCAGATAGATATTTATATTTCTCCATGTGGTTAATATACAATATCATATTCTTGAAAAGATCTTCACTCACATCACTGTAATCATTCACTCCATCTTCAGTTTGTGTGAAGTCTTGTGTATAATATTTAGGTATGCTATGTTCTAACTCATTAGTAAGTTCATTTACAGAACCATATCCCACATCACTAGCTCTAACAGATAGATCATCTCCCATTTTCATAATAGATGAAAGACTAAAGTCCCAAGCAATGCTTTCTGCCATACTCTTTCTTACAAATGGTAAGAATGTAGAATACAATTTATTCTGTATGTATCCAATATCATTTGCTTTACCGTTAATTTTATTTATAAAATTATATAATTCAAATAACTCAGGATCTTTTTGAAGTTCTTTATATTCTTCTGATAACCATATATCTTTTGGATGTCTTTTAATTACATAATTATTCCAACCATTGAAATCTCTACTAGATATATCCCATTTGTTTCTTTCTTGCTCAATCAGTCTATCCATCATATCAGGATTGTCTTCATGTGTATTTGCAATTCTATCAATTGCAGCATTCATTTTAGGTAACGCTTCTTTTTTATAAGCATCTATATCTATATTTTTCATTAACCAGTTCTTATCCTGGTTACCTTCAGTAGCATTATTATCAACTGCATCATAGAAAGCTTTCTGATACTTATAAATTAATTTATTAACTAAGTTATTTTTATCATCTTTTTGATATATCTGTTGTACAAGTTTTCTAAGATCACCACCTCTATCAGCAAGCTTCTTTCTTATTGCCATAAGTTCATTCACTTCTTCAAGAGCATCTGTAGAAGCTCTTCCCTTAGCATTGTTTACAAGTTTATATAATATTTTAACTGAAGCTAGTGGAGCCTCTGCTGCACCTCTAAAGAAAGAACCCAGTCCTTTCCATATAGCATCAGTTTTAAGAAGTCCTGTAACAAGATTTCTTTCTCCCATAAACTTATTTGCAAACTGTCCAGCGATCTTTTTTACCTTTCCTACTGAGTCAAAAATTTCTTTTGTCTCAGCATTAATATCATCTAATATTTTCTTTCTGTATTCTAGATTTTTCTTAGCACCAGAAGTTTTAGCACCAGCTTCCATATCTTTATTCCAGATAAGATCGCCAATAAGTTTATCTACATTAACAAAAACATTTGCAATTGCAATATACTCTCTAATATCATCTGCATAATCAGATAGTTCTGGATTATCAAAGTCATCACTAGATGCAACTTTCTTATCATAGATTGTTTCCCAATCATTTATAATATCCTGTCCTTCTTTTCTCATCACTTTAATTACATTAATTAAAGGTGTGATATTTTGTGAAGCATGTGCTGCTCTAATTGCTTCTTTAAGAACATTCATACGTTCAGTTTTGTACTCACGTTCTTCGTCTGATGTAGCACTAGTCTTTGAAATTTGTTTGTATATAGAATTCAATTGTGTTAGTAAACCATCAAGGGCTTCATTACCTGTAGATTCACTTTCTTCAGATACAGGAACCAATCTCATATCTTCAATTCTATTTGAATCTATTGTTCCAATAGCTATGCCAGAAAGTGCAAGTCCAAGATCATCTTTTTTATTTGAAACCTTCTTTCTGAATTCCATTAAAATAGGAATAGCTCTATTCATTCCAAACTCTTTAACACCATATGCATCTTTCAACATATCTTTATATCGACCAAGCTGAACATTATAAGCTCCTTGTTTATACCAAGGAATATCATTTGCATTAGCAGATACACTCATGAACTTCCAGTCAATTATATTTGCTTTACCATTTTCCTCTACAATTAAAAGGTCAATAGTTCCAGCCTCTTTTACTTTAGGATCATACAATATAACCTCAGAGAATACTAATGGGTTGTTTCCTTTTTGAGAAAACTTAGAAATCAAATCTACATAGTATTGTTCTAGCTTATCATAAACTTCTTCATCCACAGAATTAATTATTCTAGGACGTGGTTCAATTCTTGTTTTTCTAGTTCCATCAGAATTAAAATATCTTCCATGAATTTCTTCAAAGTAATGGTGATACTTAACACCAAGAGTTCTTTTAAATTCATTAAATGTTTTCTCAGATTCAGAGAAAGTTTTGTTTCCAAATCTTTGTCTGTACCATTCTTTAACTCTATCAGTAACCCTTTTTGCAATTCTATCCTCTGTGCCATCAGGATTTTTAAATATATAATAGTTAGAAGCTTCTTCTGTATCCATTAATAATGGGTCAGCTTTTACAGATGTAACCTCTTCTCTCTTCTCAATACTAGTTCTTGTAGTTTGTATTCTCTGTTGAATCTCTAATTGTGCAGGTGTTAGTTTTTGAAAATATAATCCTTCACCTTTGAATATAACTGGAGCTGTTTTCATAAACTCTCTAAAGTTTATTAGATCTTGTTCACTACCTAACACATGTATTTGTGAAGCATCTCTAACAACGTATTGTGTTTCTAGACCACCTAATGGATCTGAAATGTTTAAACCTATTATACCATCACCTTCTTTGTTACTTTCTGTTTCAGTGTAGTCTACACCATCTAGAACAACAGGGTTCTCTAAGTTAATAACAGCAGGAACTAATTGTGGATTAGCTTCTTCTTCAGGAGCATTTAATAATCTATTAGTAGCATCCCAATCAGCATATCTAGAAGCAGTTAAATCATCACTAAAATAAACTCTTCCATCTCTAGGAGTTAATGATTCTAGTTTAGTAGCAGAACCTGTTCCATGATAAACAATTTGTTTCACTTCACTGTTAGGGAATATTCTATCTATGTACATAGAATATTGTTCCTGTGTTCCTATGTTTGCTAACTCAGGGTTTTGTTCAAATATATAATCTAATCCTTCTTGCTTACGAGCATAAGATACTCCTATATCTCCAGCAGCAATTTTAGATGCAGTTTGTTCAAACACATTAATGTTAGATGCTTTATACATTCCTCTGAACCAATCTAGAATAGTGTTCCAAAAGTTTCTAACTATAGATCTATCAGTTTCATCTAACAGTTCTGGAAACTCTGTAGAGCCCTCAGATTGCTTGATAATCAATTCAGATATAAGTTTATCTACAGCTTCCTTTTTAATCTTTCTGATGTCTGGTTTACCATCTTTAGTTTGGTAGTTAGGATCATCTTTATAAGCATTTAAAGTTTGTTGGTATATCTTAAATCTAGTTATCTTAGATATCATCTCTGTGATTATCTTTGGATCTACTTGTTCTATCATTGCTGTAGCAACGTGAACAATCTCTTCTGTAAGAGCAACATCTTCTTTACCTTCAGCAATAGCTATTATCCCTTGGAAAAGATCAGCAAGTGCATTAATATCTGTAGCTTTTACATCAGGGTTACCTTTTAAATAATCAGAAAGAGCTTGCATTTTAACTCCTATATTAGAAGCCACTTGTTTTAATTTATCAAGTGTTTCTTTAGATGCTTTAGATGCAGGCATTTCTGTTTTTTGAAATAACGTTAATTGATCACCAGGTTTAGCAACAAACTTTTTAAATCCTTCTATATCTTGTTTAGAACCTAGCATGTGAACTTGTTGCGGATCAAATACTAAATAAACAGTATCTGTTCTGTTATCTGACATAAATGGCATTACATCTTTACCTATAATACCGTCACCTGTATACTCACCTTTTTTAAAATCTCTAAAAAATCTTTCATCTTCTTTAAGAAAATTTGGATTTTTTATATTTAAAATAGAAGGGTAAGTATCTACAATCTGAGTAAAATCAAAATTATCATCAATGATATTATTGTCTTGTAAAAACTGTACATGTCTTTCAATACCCCTTTCTATACGTTTACCATCTTTTTTATTTCTTGCTTGAACTAAAGTCCATTCAAATAACCCATAACTATTTTTATAAGTATCTGTAGTATTATCTAAAAAATATCTTTTGATATTAGAAGGTAAATTAGTCCAAACTTTTTCTAAACCTAAATTAAAAGCTTCATCAACTTCATTGGTAAAATATATATTACCTTTATTAAACTCAGTTATATTTTTAACTGGACTACCATGATAAACAATATCTTTTACTTTACTATCAGGAAATATAGTATTAAGATATGCAGAATATTGTTCTTGTGTACCTACATTATTTAACTCTGGATTAGAATCAAACAGTTCTTTCACTCCTGGTTTTGTTACAGCAGGACCTTTAGTAGGTTCCTGTTGTTCTAATAAAAGTTCATGATTATAATAAACATCAACTAGTTCTGAAGGAACATTAATTACCCTATCAATATAATCAACATCATTTTGAACAAATGAAACCACTTTAAAACCAAACTCATCATTGACTGATTTTGCAATCTGTCTAGCATCTGCAAATGATTTATTCATTGCATAGTTAGTCTTCTCTTCAATGACGTTTGTAATGTTTTGTTTTATTTCAATTTTACAAGGCATAGTTTTATTATTTACAGGTTTTATTTGTTTTATCTATTTCAGGTAAACCTGGAGGATTATTTTTGTTAGTTGATTCTTCAGGTGTTCCAAGATCATATGCAGCATATGGATCATATCCAGTTTCATCATATGACATAGGTTCATAATCATACTCATTACTATTATCAAACTCTTGTACATCTTTAATAGAAGTTTTTTCTACCTTTTCACTCTTAGCCACTCCTTGTTTGAAAGCTTTATCACTTACAGTTTTTCTACGTGTTCCTTTAAACAAATCAATGATATCTAAATTGTCTACATCATTCACTTTAATGAATCCATTATCAATTGCAGATTGTTTATCAACATCATAGAACTCATTAGCTCTATATGAATCACCCCAAGCATTGATAGCTTTGTATACATAGTATTCTACAAGTTCTCCATTTTTATTTGTATAACTATGGATAAGAGGAACATTGTTTTTACCTATCACTTTTCTAAACAATCCTTTCTTAATAAAAGAGTAATCACCTTGTGCACGCATTTTTGATTTCTTTTGTGCTTGTGTCATTCTTTGTCTCTCTTCTTCAGGACTAAGCTTTACATTAACTTCCCAAGTGTATACCATGTAATCATATCTACCTTCTCTGTTATTTATTGATTGTGTAATAACAGGAGGGATTTGTTTCTTAACAACAGCTGTTTGTATTTCATCTGATAAGTAATACATAGCAGGATTGTACACACCTAATGATGCAATGTAACCTGCTCTCTTTCTTGGTACTATATCATCATTATTCCAGTTGTTTCTTTCAAATACACCTAAGTCATAAAAGTCGTCTAAGTTAGTGATATTTTTTAAATTACCCAAAACATTATTATAAATATCCTGGAAATCTTCATAAGGAAGAACTGATGTAAATGATATAGGAGAATTAGAAAGTCCTGATTGTAACACTGCTAATAATTTAATTTTATTATATATATCAGAGTATTTGTTTTTCTCAGGTAGAGTTTCTATATAGTCTCTCATTTCTCTAAATCCATATATGATGTTGTTTTGATCATACACTTTATTATCAATACCTCTCACCTTAATGTTATTAGCACCACCTTCTTGAGCTTTTGTAGATGGTAACACTTGTAATATATTAACTACATGGTTATCATATAATGGATGCTCAGGATCTTTCTTGATATCATTTATAAACTGTAATACATCTGGAGTTATCCCTCCATCTTTTACAAGAATATCAGTAATGTATTTATTAATTTCTGTTGAACCTTGTTGTGTTTGTACAGTCCAGTCAAAGAAATCAGCTACAGCTTTTTGTGCCACTTTAACAAACTCTCTATCACTTAATCCAACATAAGGAAGAAGAACTTTTTGAATAACTTTTCTTGCAACTTTTTGATCAGATACAAGAACTGTAGCATTAGCATCTCTTACATCATATATTTTTTGTGAAAGATTACCTAGTGCTGAGTTATCTAATATACCATCAACAGCAGCTATAGTTTTATTATCTTTATCTACAGATGCCATAACACTTCTTCGTGCTTTCTCAAGTTGCATTTGTTTTTTAAATACTAATGTTGGATCATTGAATGTAGCAGTATCAAAGTTTGTACCTTGTGTTACATTAAACATTTGCTCACCAAGTTTAGCATACTTCAAGAATTCCAATAACATTAAACGTTGTTGTTCTTTCTCTTGAACATTCATATCTTTAACACTCTTCCCTACAGTATTTTTTAATACTGGTCTAGTTGGAATATTAAAGTTCTTTCTATTTTGTTTTAATATAGCAGCATCTTGTTTCTTTGGTGCACCATATGTTTTAAATATATCATTAACATAAGACTCCATAAACAAATATGAATATCCATCATTCTCAATAGAACGTAAGTAATCTTTTATGATTGGTTGGTTCATGAAATAGGCCACTGTATCAATAGGCACACCCACTTTAGCTAAGAACAAAAATGTAGAAGCTACGTTTGGTGTAGCACCAAGCTCCATAATCCATGGACCTTTAGAGATATCTACATATCCATCAATGAACTGTCCGAGAATATCGGATATATCCTGTCCTACAGCATTCTTAACTTTTGATAATGTGGCATACATTTTATTGCCAATCTTCATTTTGTTATACTTCTCAAATTTAATTGATGCATCATCTAACCAAACCTTATCTTCCTCACTAATTAATTTTAATCTCTCTGGATCAATAAACACTGGTTGTCTTTGATTCAATGCATTGTTAGTTTGATTCACAGCAGCAATACCAATAGCATACTTACCTGTAACAAATGCATGTCTAAGACTAGACATATATCTTCTGTTAAGCATGTTACCAACAGATGTATAATCAAATGATTTACCTGTAGTCTTTTTAGCTATGAAGTTACCAAGTGCTTTTAATTGTTCTGCAGAATTAGGTTGAATAAGTCTACTATAGTTTTTAGGATGTGAAACTAAATTCTGACCAGATTGAATATATGCATTCTCAAGAGATTTTTTATATATATCATTTAACCAATCTTCTTTACTTATGTTTAGTTTCTCTTGTTTGTTTATAAATTCTTCTTCTTTATCAAGATCTAACTCTTCTTCATTCTGAAGCTTATCTAATTGTCTTAGTATATAGTCTTGTTCATTTTTATTTAATCTATCAAACTCTTCAGAATAAAATGCTTTTGTAGCTTCTTTAGAACCTTTGTATTCAACTAGTGTTAATTCTCCTTTACTATTAGTAAATACATTTTTGAAATAGATTGATAATTTATCAATATCAAAATCCGATCCCACCTTAGCAACTAATGCAGCAGGTATAACAACACTGTCACCAAACTCTTTTGGAAGAAATTGTTTGATAACAAAGCTATCAATAGAATTTTGTTTCTGTGTAGGAATACGATAAGCTAATCCAGATAAGATCTTTTTACCTTCATCTGTAGTGTTTAAATATTTTAATAGTTCTGCATCAGACATATCTGATTTAAACCATCTACCCACCATGATTTCACATACACGTTTACCATCTTTATCTTCATAGAACTTAAGTACATCAGAAGTAAATCCTTTCTTACCATTGATTTCAGTTTCTTTTGCTCTTACAGTTTCAAATAATGTAGAAGCAATTTGTACCTTCATACCACCAGACATCTTAGGACTAACAACTTCTCTATCAGCAATAGAATAAAGAATGTTTCTAACTTGTTGATATGCAGGTGTAGATTCAAGTGCAACACCTTTGTCTAAGAAAGATTTTAATGCAGCGCTAATGTTATCATTAACTTCTCTTTTTAAAATTTCATTACGTAGAGTGATACCAGCTTTTGAGAAATCTGTAATTTCAAACTTACCATTCTTATCTGTTATCCCTAATGATTTTAATAAAGTTTCATATCCTTGTTCAGTGATAGCTTCTAATAAATTTTGATTAGTTTTAATCTCTTTATATAAATTGTCACCTTCATTATATTCTAACTTCTCATCTTCAGATAATTTAAACCAAGCTGTATATCTCTTATCAAAGTTTTCTTCTTCTTCCATAAAATCAACAGGTACACCAGCATCCATAAAGTCCATTGTGATAAGTTTAGTTATCTGTGAACCTCTTCTTACTAATGCAGTATCTTTTGATGGTACTTCTGATTGAATACTCATGATTTCAAAAGGAACATTTATAATATTTCTACCTTCACCTTCTTCTACATATAGGGAATCATTAAACAAACCAGTCTCTGGATCATATAAAGCATGCGAGTTCTGAGCACCAACTTTTCTACCTGAATCAAATACAGTGTAGTCAATGTTCTCAGCTTGCATTTTATTATATAATCTAACAGCATTTGATTCTTCATCCAAGTTAAGCTCTTTCATGATTCTATATGAAAGTGGGTAAAGTGCAAACTTGTCAAGTACAACATCATTGTAAGTATTACCATCTGCTTTGTTTCCAGATACAATTGGTTTACTAGGAGTGTATGTACTCTTCACTTGAGGATTACCTGCTTTAAGAATCTCTTCTTCTCTTGGTGATAGATCAAGTTTTTTATCTCTCTTCTCCCAAGCTATGTCATATCTGTATTGTTTTTCTTCATTACTATTCCAATCACTAGCTCTAATTCTAAGGTGACGATGACCTTTCATAGTTATGATACCACCACCATCTGTTTCTGTAAATCCTTTTTCATATCCAGGAATATCAATAACCCCATCAATGTCTTGAGATGTTACAGTTCTAAATGATTCTGCTGTAAAGTCAGTGTGTCCAATATCACCTTTCTCATATCCTTCATTCCAAACATCATTGAAAGCACTATTTATAGAATCTTGACCACCAACAATCAATTGACGTGGAGAGTTAAAACTCTTAACACGTTTCAATTCATCTGCATACTGATAAGGATCTGAATAGATTAATTTATGAAATTCAATATTAGCAATCATATAATTAATTGTAATAGCTTTTATTTCTCTTACCAATTGTTCTTGCTTCATATTCTTTGCCACTGCAATATTCTCTAAAGTGAATCCTTCAGAAGTTTCTTTTAGTATATTATAGTTAGCTAATGTATTTATTAAGTATTGACTATCTAAATTAATATAGTTATCTAAAGCAGCTTGAATCTTTTTCTCAAACTTCTTGTACACTTCTTCAGGTGTTCCTTTGTAATTAACTATATCATCATGAAGTTTATTTTTTTGATCAGCTGTTTTACCTTGTGTGTTTTCAAGGATAGATCTAAAGAAACGAAGATCAGTAGTTCTTCTTTGTCTTTGTCCATTAGCTTTATCTTCATCAGTTAATTTGATTTCAACTATAGGTCTTTCTTCTCTAGACATATTAAGTTCATCAATAAAGTAATCTCTGAATGTATTGTATACATCATTCATACCTTTTGATAATTTATCAGAAGAAGTTTCATTACCTAATTGAGTCATGTGATCTAATGTAGAATCACCTGGAACCAAGTTAAGATACCAACCTTTTATGTTTAAGTTTAGCTCTTGTATTAAACGATCTTTATAATTAAGTTTAGCAGAAGATCTTTGTTTACCTTTTTGTTGGTTATCAATACCTCCAGCATATCCTACTTGCATTAATTCATTAAGATCACCAGACTTATCTTCTTTCTTAACTCCTTTTGATGTAAACAATCTTTTTAATATAGCAGATCCTTTAGAGAAACTATCTGTAGTTAAATAACTAAACTGAGGAGCTTTTTCAAATTGACCTGGAGATAGATTATCTATAGAAGAAACAAACTCATAGAATTGACTTCCTGCGTTAGGTCCAATGTAAGACTGTGTAAGATCTCCATTAATGTTAAAGAATACACTATCAAAATCAGGATTACTAATTTTAGCTTTAACATATCCAAGAGTTAATAATCTATTATTAATGTTCAAAGATGTTGTAGTAAATGTAGAGATGATCATACCTTTTGATATACCATCTTTTATACCCATCACAGCATCTTTAAATTCTGAATACATTTTACCTGATTCTGTTTGAAGCTTATTCAATTCCTGCACTGTAAATACTATACCAAGGTTATCTAAGAAGTCAACCATAGCTGCATTACTTATAAGGTTTACATTTTTAACTTTTGTAAAGTCTCCAACATAAGCTTTTTCTTTCTCACTGTATACAAAGTATCCTTTCTTTTCTTTTGCTTTTGTAATAATAGCATTTTTATAATCATCTCTTAATTGATTAGCAGCATTAGATAAGTGTGCCTCACCAACAGCAATCTCACCATTCTCAAGAATAGTTACATTTCTTACAGCAGAATTATATTTCTTAAATGTTTTCCATAAAGAAGTTATTAGACGTGTACCATTTTGTGTATTAACATTTGATAAACTAAAGTCTTCTGATACATCATGTTTAGTAATACGTTTGTATAGAGTGCTATAGTTTACATCATTCTGAGCCATTGTACGTAATCTATCAATCATATCATCTGTATTGATAGAATCATTAAGATTGTTTAATAAACTAACATACACTTGACCAATAGGAACAAGTCTAGCTCCACCTATAGAAGATAGTTGTAAATATCCTTCTGCATCAACATAAGGAACTGTAGCTAATAAAAGTTTCATAGCACGATTTGCTTTCTTAAAATTATCAATTTTAGTAGCATCATATCCATCACTCTCTTTAACTTTATCCTCATCTCTTAATTGAATATCATCATTCTCATCAAATTCAATTTGATATCCTTTTAAGAATTCTTTATATCTATCAACAATAGAGTCCCATTGATTATCAACTGACTCTTTTAGTTTTATATTATCTTTTTTAATTTGTTTGTATTCCTTCTTAGTGATTTCTCCATCTTCTTTTTGAGCTGCAGCTTCTTCAATAATATCATCAAATAAAGATTTAACTTCAACATTAAGTCTGTCATATAAATCTTTACCACTTACAGTTACATCTTGAAATAAGTCTTCATCATTTGATGTTAATTCTACTAATGTAGCATACGTCATATGTTGAATAATCTCATTTCTTTGTCTATCACTAATTTCTAATTTCTCTCTTAGTTCTCCATTATCTGTAACAGTGTAATCTTCAATATCAATTATACCTTGTTTAGCAAATGCAAGCTTTGATTGATTAGGGATAGTCTTTTTATAATATCCTGTAGCTAATTTTTCAAATAGTCTTTCAGTGTTATTAGTAGCTTTACTTCCAATGAAGAAATTTTTAATCATTGTAACAAGATCAGAAAAGAAATTCTCTATAAATGATTTACCACTTACAGGTTTAGCTGGAAGTTTATCATCTTGTACATAGTCTCTGAATTCTTCAGCTAGTTGTTCTTTGATTTGTTGAGGAGTGGCATCTTTATATGCTACAGTTGTTTGTGTTGGTCTATCAACGAAACTACCTTCTCTTGAACTAAACTCATCTAGTATAGATTGTCTTTCTTCAGGAGATGTAAACATTGCCCACACTGCTTCAAACACTTCATGGTAAGCAGTACCCACCTCAGCATTCTCATATAAATATATAGCACCATTTTCAAAAGCACCCCAAGCTTGTTTACCATTGGTAACTTCAATTACATTCTTCACTCTATATACAGGAAGCATAGGGAAATTATCTTTTAAGAATTTCTCTACATCATTCCAGTTCTCAATTTCAACTCCTAGTAATTGATTTTTTATTACTTCTCTTAATCCTTTCTTTTTCATTTTAGAAAGAACTTTCTTTGCAGCAGGTTGTTTAGGAGCTTCTTCAACTACTTCTTCTTTACCAGCAGCTTTCTTTTTAATTTTACTAAAGAAGTTTTCTGAGTCAGCATCATCATTTGCATCAGCATCATCTTGTGTAACAACTCTTCTTCTTGTTGATGGAGCAGATGGTTCTTCAATCATCTTCTCATACAACATATATCTCAACTGTTTAGCTAACTCTTTTAGAGCATCTTCATCAGTTTCAATTTCTGGCATTGCTTCTTTAATTTTCTCAAGAGCTTGTTCAGCATTAGCTAATCCTTTGAATTGAATTGTATCTTTTAAATTATCAGGATTAACATTCTTCTCAACAGTGAATCTTATCCCAATACCTCCAGGAGTTTCATATTCATTTACAAAACCTCCACCTTTAGTAAAGATTCCTTCAGATGCTTGTGCAACTTGTTCTTCTTCTTCACTAACTTTACCAGCAGTTAGTTTTCCTTTTGGAGCTAATGCTTTAGTTTGTTTGATATCTTCAAATGCATAATCATCAGCTGTATCTGTTGTGTAGAAATAGATTGCTTTTCTATTGGTATCTTCCGCATTAACTAAAGGACGCATCACTGTTGTTAATGGAATAGCATCAGCTTTTCTAGCTTTACTCTTATCAGATATTCTACCAGAAGCATCTGGCATTTTATTAGATAGTAAATAAGATTGGTAGTTAGGCCAAACTATTTTATCCTTAACTGTTCCATCTTCTGCTATAGAAATAATTTGCTCAAATGTATCATTAAGCTTTTTAATCTTAGCAGAGTTTATATTGATATGTAAATCTTTAATTTTATTTATTATGTCTCCTCTATGCAATGCAAGTTCAGAAGGTGTAAACCTAACATCTAATCCATCTTTAGATATAGATAACATTAACTTTCCAGTTGCTTTATCTTTCTCAAAGAATATACTATTATACCCAGCTTTCTTTCTATTGTTCTGTGCATCCATAGGAACACCCCAATATACAACAGATCTTAAATACTGAAGAAGTCTAACAGATTTGTTTCCTGTAATACCTTCTTTAGGATTCATCATGTTCTTTGATAACTGAACTAATGCCTCATAGATAGCAGTTGCTTCTTGTTCTGTATGTTTTCTATTCTGAAGTGGTACAATACCATTAACTGTCTTTAAGAAAACTTTTCCTAAAGCATTCATATATGTAACAAGTCCTTGTGATTCTTTATCACTTGTTGTAGGAATAGATAACATTTGTTTTCCTTCAAGTTGATCATCATCAACTAGTCCAGCATCTTGTGCAGAAGTTCTTGCAGAGTAATCTGTTTCACCATCTGGTCCAACAACAAGTTCAGGTATACCAAATGATGCAGCTACTTGATGTTGCTCACCTATTATAGTAGATTGTAAAGTCTCATTCTTCCATTTAGTATATTTCTTAATGATAGCTTTTTTCACTTCCTCAGAAGTACCTTTTCTAAACATACTAGCATTATCATACTCTTCTCCCCATTGGAATTTTGCATCAGGAAACACTTGATACACAGCATGATTTTTAGCATCAGCAAGTTGGTCTTCTGTCAACACTTCACCATCTTCTCCAAGAAGCTCTCCTTTAGTGTTAACCATAACCATAGCTATGATCTGATCTTTATCTATACTCTCATCAATTGCACCTCTCTCATCTATTCTTAATTGATCTGTTAGACCTGGTACAAGTTCTGCTTCATTACCAGCAGTTACATATACACCACGTACATCTTTTCTATTTCTAAATGATTCTAAATTAGCACCAAACTTCTTAGCTCTATCTTGATGAGGTTTACCTCTATCAACTCCTATAGTTGCTCTTGGTATTACGTTTGTAGGTTTTCTTGAATCAGGCTCATAGTCAGGATTACTCTCACGAGTTTGTACACTAGTTTTATCAGCTGTTTTTAATACAGCATTTATTACTTTAGTATTACTAGAGATTTGTTCTTCTTCCTCTTGTCTCTGTACTTGCTCATTAACATACTTTTGAAACTTCTCAAGAATCTTTCTTCTTGCTATTTGTTCATTTATTAAATCATCAATCCCATCATTTAACTCTGCAATATCTTCTGCAAGTTTTTCTGCATCAAGATTGAGCTTAGGAATATTTAATTCATCACCAAATGAATTTATAGCTGATTCGAGTTCTAATATCTTTTTAGTAAATCCTTCTTTATTTGTAATGATTTGTGATGCTCCTTCTTCTCCATAATACTTTTCTAAGAAGCTTTTATATTGATCAAAATATACAGTTGGTAAATCTGGATTCTCATCCTGTAATAGTTTAACATAATCATTTAATGCACTCACTGCATCTGAGAATAGTTTATCAATAGACTTTAATAAACTTTCATTCTTAGCTATAGCATCTCCTGTAATGTTTATTAAGTCTTCTAATAATTCTATATCAGCATTCATCTTAGCAATCATAGAACTATTGTCATCTTTAAACTCAGATAGTTCAGCTACTAATGTTTTAACTAACGGAACAATATATTCTAACTCAACTTTCTCATCACTAAGAGTGCTGTTCTCTTCTTCTATATTATCACGTAACTTTATTAATTCAGATATAGCTTTATTGATAGGACCAAATCCTGATTTACGAAGAGATCCTTTCTTAGTTGTAGTTAATTCTTTTCTCTTTTCTACTAACTGATTTGCTATATCACTAAGAGTTTTTTTATTGTTCTCTAGTTTTTTATTGATTGTATCTATACGTGCAATTCCTTTATCATGTAATGTAGAAAGAAATTGATTTCTTGCATCTATTTGACCTGAAGTAACTTCATCTTTTTTAGAAAAGATTTTAGAAACTGTTTGTTGTTCAGCTGCTGTAAGTCTTTTTAAAGGAGTAATCATTCCTCTTTTGTATTCACCTTGAGGAATAAACTGATCATCACTTACTGGAACTCTTCTTTCTTTACCTTTCTCATCTGTATATACAAAGAATCTCATACCCTCTTCAGGATGAATTTCTATTCTACCTTGTCTAGGTTTACCATTACTATCTTTTAATCCTCTATGTTGGAATATAGTTCTTAGATTTTTTAATACCCAAAGATCTTTTTCAGAAGCATCAGCCACTTTACCAAGTTTATAATCTTCTAGTTTAGCAGGATCTACATCTGTAATCTCACCATTCTCAACATCTTGTATCTTTATTGTGCCATCTTCATTCTTACCTAAAATTTTAATTCTAGGAGAACGTTCAAACTCAACACCATCTTTAGTTCTTTCAACAATTCTTCCTAAGAAATATTCTTCACCTATTTCAATATCTTTCTCACCAAGTTTAGTTTTTATTGTAACTACATCTTTAGGAGCAGCTTTATCAATAGCACTTTCAACTTCTTCTTTTCTTTGAAATTTAACAGGAGCTTTTTTTATTTCATTATACTCATCTATAAACTTTGCTCTACGAAGTGAAACTTCTACAAGATCTTTTAAGTTAGTTATAAGATCATCTTCATTAGTTGTTTTTAAAGCTTTGATATCTTCAACAGCTTTTTCTACAGCTTCTGCTTTAGGTGTACCATCAGTAATGATACTACCTAATACATCTAATGTATTTATTCCTGCTGCTGCTAATGGAGCATTAAGTTGTGGAATACGATCATCATAATCCAGCACCTTTGATCCTGCATATACAAGTTGATCTATTACATCATCTGTATAAAGTCTTTTACCTGTTTCTTTATCTACAAGTCCTTTGTATTTAATTTCTGTAGCCTCATACATTTTTGCTGTACTATCAGCATGTTTTTGTAAGTTGGTTAATCTATTAATAAAACTTTCTTTAGTATCTAAATTTGTAGCAGTTCCTTGTTGTTGTAATTGTAAGAATCCAGAATCTGTAGCTGCTTGTTGTTTAAGATCAGCTATCTCATTATCAATAGCACTCTTAGCATTATATTTTAAACGTGTTGTAATAAAATTATGTGCATAGTCAAATTCAAGATCTTTTGATTCAAGGATATCTCCTTGTCTAATAGCAGCTTCTCTATCTGCTTGAATAATCTCTGCAGCTTTTATATTTGAATAAGCTTCTTTCATCTTATCCTTAATCATAGAATTGTTTAATGCATTAACTGCAGCATCTCTATTTGCTCCTTCTGTTCCACCATAACCAGTTAATCCTCTTTCTCCTATCTTTCCAGTTTTACCTATAGCTGGCATTCCATTTTTAATTCCTACAAATCCAGAAGATTGTAATGCACCAGAGAAAGCTCCAGTAAAGATATTAAGAGTACCTTCATTTGTTGTTAATGCTTCTTTAATACCATATAGTATTCCATCATCTAATACAGATGCATTTTTATTACCCTTGTATTTATTGTTATGATAGTTTTGTACACCTGTTTGAATTGCATATTGTGCACCTTCTTCAAATCCTTCTGTCTTATTAAAAAATAATCCAGCTACATTCTTTGCTTTATATAATAGTTTCCCAAATCCTTTTTCAGGAAGTGTAGAAGCATATCTTTCTCCTTGTAATGCAACATTATTGAGTATTTCTTTTTCTGCTTTAAATGAAGAAGAATATATCTTAGGAAGTTGTACATAATTTGTAGCTGTTAATAATGCAGAGTTTAAAGCAAAGCTCCAATTACCAACACTCTCAGCTTCACTATTAATTTTATCTAGATCTTCTTGTCCAGGATTGTATCCATGTGTAGCAATAAAATTATCTATAAGATTTTTTCTAAAGTCTCTAGAATTATTTAAAGCTTCTAATCCTGCTTCTCCCACAGTTCCAAATGTAGCAACAATTGCTTGATCAGCTTTCATTAAACCTTTACCAACACTAGCTTGACTTTCTGCTAATAATGTTTTTAATTTAGAATTAATTGATGAAAGTCTTTCTACTTCAGATAACTGTGCAGCTTCACTAATAATTGCATCAGCTCTAGCAGCCATTGATGTACCTGTGCTCATTATTTTTCCTGTAAGTCCAACAGCACTTAATGCACCACCCCAAGCAAAACCTGCTCCTGCAGCACCTAATGAAAATCCTAAATTTTTAACAATACCATCCCATAAGAAGTTACCTGTAAATAAATTAGAAGGTTCCCACCAACTACCATTTCTTTCTCTTTCAGTTTTATAATGTGCATAAGAATCTTCTAATGTATGAGTCCAATCATTTAATGAATTAGTCAATTCATTATCGTAGAAAGAAGAAAACTTTTGATCTGCTATAGATTTACCAATACCATAAACAAGTCCTGCAGTACCATCTAAAAAAGTAGCAGTTGCTGTACCAGCCATTTTAACTACACCATTATAAGCTTTATCAAGTCCTGTTTGTGCTTGTGCATACATTTCTTCATTATCCATTCCAGGAAAAAACTTAGGGTATCTTCCTGTCATAGGTATATCCTTAGCTGATACTGTTGAGAAATCCGTACCATTATTTTTACTATTTACTGATAATAAATTATCAAAAATACTATGATAGTCTAAGTTTGGAGTAAGACTATTTCCATCTGGACTATAAGCAGTTCTATACTGTCCTACTAAATCAGGAGGAGAAAAGGGTAGGTTAACTGGTTTTATTGGATCTGGCATTATTTTCTAGATTTTAATAATTGTTGTATAATTGTTGAATTAACTCCTTCAGGAAGTCTATCTAAATCTTGGTTAAAACTTCCATCTGCATTGAACTTTGGAATTGGTTGATCATAAGTAATAGGAATTACAGGTTGACCTGGACTATGTATATACATTTTAAACCAAAGATTATTTGGATTATTTTTATCTGGAACCAAGTTACCAGTCACTGTATAATTCACATCTGATAAATTTTTAAATTTATTAGCAGTGTACCAAGCAGAATCTGGATTCTCTGTTCCATCTCTACCACTTGTACCATACAGATTGATTTGTTCAATAACTCTAGGTGTTGGTGCACTTATCATTGCAGGATTCTTTGATAAATATGTATAATCATCCTGAGATATTTTTACACTTTGTTGTTTACCTGCTGAATTAAATACAGTCATAGAATATTCTACAGGAGTTCTACTAGATATTCCTGGAGTAACAGTTAGTTTTACAGCTCCTGGTTTATCTGATAAAATTTCTGCTATCATTTGTTCTGTATTAAAACCTTCAGCTGCATTTAAGTTTCCTGTATACTTACTTACAATACCAACCATTCTAGCATTGACATCATCTTTGTTTTCTTTTCCTCTTTGTACAGGGTAAGACTTAGGTTGTTTTAAAAAACCATTGTCTAGATATAACTGTGCTTCAATTTGTGCAATTTTCCCATAGCTAGAATCATGTAAAAAATATCCTGCAGCTTCTATGTTTGGATGTGTTTTAGTATTAACTCTTCTTGTTCCACCAAAAGGACTATCTGAAGGTACTTCTACAATACCAAATAATGTACTATCAAGAGCTTGAAATTTATTTCCAAATTTTAATTTTAATCTTTTTTCAGATTGTGCTTTTGCAACTTCTTGTTGGTCATCAACTGTAAAACCACCAAATGTATTAAATACATCTGGATGTAACTGTGCAAAATCCATAACATCAGCTTTAGTTAGATTATAAGTTGAACCATCTTTTAATTGTATGCTTGTAGGTTTTACATATTTATCTATTTCTGTAATACTCTTTGCATCAACTCCTTGACTTTTTGCTTCTTCTGCAGCTTGTTTCTTTATAAGAACCATTTTTTTCTGTTGAATAGAAAGATCTTTTGATAAGTCATCTTGTTTAGCTATTAATCCTCTAAATTCAAATGGTATATCTTTTGGATTCTTAGACCAATCAGCTAATTGTTTACCAGCAAATCTAGCAGTGAATGTATTTATTCCTCCTGAGTTTGGATCAACAGATTCTTTATTTGCTTTAGCATAATCAAATATTGCTTTCTTTAATCTTTTTTCATAGTTAGCATCTGTTTCACCTGGAGTTCTAGTATTCACCTTCTTAAAGAAATCAAGAGTGATATTATAGTTTATATCATTAAGCTCTTTTACTCCAGCAGAAAAATCATCTTGTACTGAATTTATAATTGCAAATTTATGTTCTGGAACATTAATTGCTTCATCCCATCCTTTAGATGCTCCTTTATATCCTGGAGGAGGAGTACCTATTCCATATTTTAAAAACAATTCTAATTGATCTTTTTGAGAATCATATAATTCTTTTCTATCAGCTCTTCTTTGTTCTACTGACCAATGTTGATCTGCTATCTTATCTCTTTGTATATCTCTATTAAATCTATTTTGTTCCATTGTAATTGTAAACAATGGACTCACAGAGTATTTAGTATCTTGTACCACCTCAGATAAACTCTGAGCCATTCCACTTAAATAATTATTTGTATATAAGTTTCCTCTTACTCCATCAGGATTACTTTCTACTGATTCTAAATCTCTAGCTTGTGCAGATTCTAATTTAGTTTTTTGAGATTCAAAAAATTCTTTTTGTTTAGTAAGAGAATCTATTAGCTCTGGATTTTTATTATTCTTAGCATTTTCTTTTTCTAATTCAAGAGATATAGCTTGTATTTTTCCAGAAGAAATTGTAATGTTATTTGAATAGTTACTTTTAACAGCTTCAGTTAATTCTTCAGGTGATTTACTCCCATTAATATATCTTCCTGTAATACCTAATTGATTATAATCTGCAGGTGTTAATGCATTTTGAAAAGCAGATAAAATCTTAGCTGCATCTTTTCCTTTCAAATGTTTCTCAGCCATCACTGGATTCCATATAGGTTGTCCAGTTCTTTTATCTGTTAGTATGTTTCCTTGTCCATCAGTTTGATATAGCTGTTGCACTGTAGTTTCATCAATACCAACTTGCTTACCTATCTCATATAACTTTTTATTTACATCAATATATTTAGTATATCTACCATTAAACTTTTCACCTACTTTATCTGAGTTTGCATATCTACTAAATTGTTTTAAATAATCTTGTTCATTTTCAGGAGTTAGTGCACCTTTTGCTCTTTCATCTTCCATTATTTTACTTTCTCTTCTATGAACTGCTGTAGAACCTACAGCATTTATTATATTATCATCTTTAACAATATCTTTAGTCATTCCATTAACAGAATTAACTAATTGGAAATTAGAGAAATCACCAGCAGCAACAAAGTTTAAATTATTACCAAGAGCATTCAATTTAGATTGTAAATAGTTTTTATCTACATCTTTATATATGTCAAGACCTGCAACATTATCTATTGCACTTTGTATTTTTTGTACACCCTCTTCGTACTTCTGTTGTTTATACATACCAACCTTTAGCATTGCATCCACAGGCTGTTGTGCTACATAAGGGTTGAAAGTAGGAATTTTATCTGTCCATGAGGCCATAGTCTTTATTTTTATTTATGTACTGCGTACATAGGATTAACAAATGTAATATGAATTATTAGAACTACCAAAATTAATAATCAATTCTGGTAATTCTTTATAATTAAAATAGTTATAAATTTTTGAATGCTCTTACAACAGAACTGTTTTTATAATTCTTTTTAACAGCTGCACCATTCTTACTAAGCATTGAAATTCCACCTGCATCTTTCATTGCTTGAGCTTTCTCTTCAGGTGTAATTAATTCTAGTGTTGTTGGATTCCCATTTGCATCATAGTTCTTAGCTTTATATCCTTCAGGAATTCCACTTTTACCTTTAGCTCCTGAAACTGTTGTATCAAAGAATTGTAAACCATTCCAGTTCTTAGCTTTACCACTCTTACCAAATCTATAGTTGTACATGTTTTCATATACAGCAAGAGTTTTGTTTTCAAGTTTATGCTTAGCAAGTTTATCAGTCATAGAATTTAATGCTGCTAATGCAGTTGCTTTAGTATTAGATTTAGCTTCTGCTTGTCTTTCATATTGCTTATCATATATACCAAGGTTTGTAAGTTTAGCTTGATTTAGTTTATCTCTATTCGATCCATACACTCCAGCTTTCTGAGCTTGGTTCAATCTAAATTGTTCTCCTAGTATCTTTGAATTAGCAGCATACTTCTGTGCAGCTAATGCTGATTGAGCAGCAGGATTATATCCAACGTTTCTTTGTAAAGCATTAAAGTCAGCTTGATTAGCATTTAATTGATCTTGTAAAGATATATCATATGGTGTATCAAGATCAGGTTGGTATCCTTGTGCTGGAACTGGTTCAAGTTGATTATCAGCCATAGCATACATTTCAGGATATAGTTGTGAATAATCAAAAGCTTCAGCATCTGAAGGTCTGAAATAATCTATAAGTGCATTAACAGGTACTTCCCAAGGGAATCTAGATTTTCCTTCTACAGGTGTAGAATCATTTTTAACAGTTACCTCTTCTGTTTTTCCAGGTGTTGTAACAGTTGTTCCAGGTATTTTTTCTATACGTTCTGGTACATCAACACTTCCAGTTAAAGGACGATATTCATTAGGAAACATTTTCTTTAATCCAGCAAGAGTACCATGCCCTTTTTTAGCTAACTCTTCATAAGTCACACCTCTATTTAATTCTGCAATCATTTTTCTTTTCCATGGTTCTGCAGCTTTTCCACCAGGACGTGCATCTTTAGTAGAAGCAGAAGCACCTGAGCCTTTAACTCCAGGAATAATTTTTGTTGTTTCAGGAGTGGTAGTTGTTACAGCATCTGTTTTAAGAATTAAACGATTAGGATTTTTTGGATCTGGTTTATATCCTTGTGCTATATAAGCATCTCTTTCTTTCTTAGTAATCTTTTTACCATACTGTGCTTTTTCTATCACACTTCCATTTTTAGATTTACTTGAATCTAAAGGTTCTTTTGTAAAGTTTATTTTCTTACCTGCTGAATTAACAAAGTCATCACCATTAATTTCTTTTCCATGATAAGAACTTGCTTCATCTATTACTTCATTAGCAGAATTTTGCCATGCTAATGCATTATCTACTTTAGCTGCATTGATACCATATTGCATATCAATTCCTTTTTGATTTGCAATTAAAGCATTTTGTTTTAATTTATCAATTTGAGTAATAGGTTCAAATGCTAATAACTCATCAGTATTTCTATCATCAAACTTATTTAATTTAGCATCAGCAGCAGCAACTATTCCTTGAATAGCTTTTATTTTCTTACCTTCAAATTCTTTATTGAATGCTGGACCTAAATCATATAACTTAGAATTATATCTTCTATTACCTGATATTTGTGCAGACTCTTCTACTTCTCCACCATCTTTAACTTCTCTTATGTATTCACCTCTTTCAGCTTCTATTACATTACCTCCTGTATCTCCACCTTCAGCCATTTGATAATCACCATCTTGTTCACCTGTATTTCCACCATATCTCATAATAATTCCTGTATGATCTAGACCAGGAGATTTTTGAACATGTGATTGTCCATGAAACTTACTAGTAAATCCTGTACCACCTGTATGAGGATTCCAAGAGATAGGTTCAAGATATCCTCCTGACTCTATAGTAACATCACCAACTTGATCTGAATTAATATCACCACCCATAGCATATGTTTGCATAGCTCTTTCACTTGGAGGTGTATATGATTGTAAATGTCCGCCAGCTCTATATTGATCTTTATTAGCATAGTCAGCAAAGTCTTCTGAAGTGTGATCACCAAACATTGTAATCACTTGTGGATTGTATTCAGGATTTACGTATCCACCATTTTTTCTATATCCAGCATGTCCAGCTCTACTTACCTTTGCAAACTTGTTAGCAAATACAGTGTCCATTGATCTCTGTGTTTGTTTATTGAATTTATTTGTTTCTTCTGCATCAGTATCTAATATACTTCCAATACCTTGACCTATTATTCCTCCAACAGGACCAAAAATACTACCAATAGAACCACCAAGTTGTCCACCAGCATCATCACCAAACATTCCTGATACCATTCCTCCATAAGGATTTTCACCAAACCCTGCACCACCTTTACTTAATACTCCCCATTGACTTCCATTAAATGTTCCACCACCTGCAGCTTTATATGGTTCATAACCACCATCTGTATAGATATCATATCCATCACTATAAGTGTTTTGTATTTCTGTAGGATTACCTCCAACTAATTTACCATTCTTTGCACTTTTAATTTTTCCACCATTTTTAGTAAGTGGATTTGTTCCACCACCTAATACAGGAGAAAGTGCTTCACCTGTTTGAACATTATCCCAAGGAGTATTATATCTTCTTTTTGTTTCTTCTTCTAATGTTGCAGATGCTTTTTCTGATAAACCTGCAACTAAACTAGCTTGTTCAGCAGCCTGTTTGGCTGCTGTTTGTTCTGCAAATCCTCCTATAGCTCCTAAGATACCTCCTAAAATAGGTATAGATTTCATACCATCAAACCCACCTTTTTGTTTTGCTCCTGTGTTAACACTTCCTCCTGAAGCAATAGGTTGATTAGCTGTTTGCTGATTACTCATCATTGTGCCAGCAGTTAATGATCCAATTGGAGGTTGTCCTGACATACCAGCAAGGTTTGAATTGTAATATTGATTACCACTATTTGCCCAAGCATTATTTCCAAATTGTGCTCTAGGAATATCAGCACCTTGTTTAGCAGCTCCAAACATTCCCATGATAGATCCCATTCCATCTCCACCACCAAGCATTCCCATAATATCACCAAATCCTCCACCAGAATTTTGTGAAGCACTATTTTGTGCAGAAGCATCTTTAGCTTCTTGATCAAGCATCTTTCTTGTCTTACCTGTAATAGCTAATATGGTATCATCTTGTATTTTAGAAAGATCAATATTTTGTATAGGAGTTATAGTTCCTCCTGTATAAGAACCTATATTAGTTCCCATTTGAGCTTTCTTAAACTCTTTACCATGCTTCTTCATGAATGCTGCTTCAGATGGAAATTTCTTATAGAACTCCTTCTCAGATTTAACTCCTGCAATTTTTAAAATTTGTGCCTTCATATTAATTATATTTGTTCAACCATCCACCTGGTTGTGGTTTGTTATAGTTTGTAAAGTTAGTTAATTGGTCTAAGTTAACCAAACCTTTTTGTTCTTGTCTTAATCCATTCTGTGCCATAGGATATTCTGTAACCTTCTTTCCTTTGAACTTATAGTTCTTACCTGGTTTCATCACCTTAGTATCACCAGTATCAGATATACCTAATAGTGGTTCATACACTCCTTCCATTGTTATATCAGTAGATCCTATTTCAACAGGACTTCCCCAGTTATCAGGATTCCAATA
>Ga0114978_10000835_pt1 | contig 25721 bp, 26 predicted proteins | sample S_140212_EF_Meta_FD_87027 | JGI IMG/M metagenome (GOLD analysis project Ga0114978, IMG submission 87027) | Freshwater microbial communities from Lake Simoncouche, Canada to study carbon cycling - S_140212_EF_MetaG | ecosystem: Environmental > Aquatic > Freshwater > Lake | place: Lake...
AACGCCAGCCCCGTTGCTTTCTTCGCGGATGTTCCCGACCGCTCCACAGCCGAGACCCTGATCAAGGCCATCCTCTGGGTTGAGCATGACGCTTCCGTCCTCCCCGACGACCCCGAAGCGTGGTACGACCACCAACTCACGGGACTGCGTGCCGTTCGTGATGGCGTAGATGTCGGCACCATCGCCCGCGTCGAGCACTTCCCCGCTCAGGACTTGTTGGTCATCAAGACAGCCAAGGGTGAAGTGATGGTTCCTTTTGTGAAGGCCATCGTTCCCGAGGTCAACGTCACCACCGGCATCGTCACCCTCACCCCTCCTCTCGGTCTCTTCGAGGAACTCGAAGACGATGACAGTGAGCTTCTGGCAACAACGGCGCCTCCCCGTGCCGAGCAAGCCGAGGACTCCGCCGAGGCCTAAATGCGCATCGACATCGTCACGATCTTTCCCGAGTTCTTCGACATCCTCGACGTTTCCCTGCTGGGTAAGGCCCGCGTGAGCGGCTTAATCGAAACCCATGTGCACGACCTGCGTGATGGTGCCCGTGATAAGCACCGCACCGTCGATGACACCCCCTATGGTGGCGGTGCCGGCATGGTGATGAAACCCGAACCGTGGGGGGTCATTCTGGATGGCATCCTCGCGGATGCGACCTCAGCTCAGATCACGCCTCCAACCGCCCTCACCGCTGACGGCACTTCTCCGCCAACCCCTGCAAGTGGCCCCCTCTTGATCGTTCCCTCGCCCGCCGGCGAACAGTTCACGCAAGGGATGGCTCGCGAGCTCGCCCACGAGCAGCAGCTCATTTTTGCGTGCGGCCGTTACGAAGGCATCGACCAGCGCGTTGTCGACCACTATTCATCACGGATGCGCGTGCGTCTGGTTTCCCTCGGTGACTACGTTCTCAACGGGGGTGAGGTTGCGACGCTCGCCATGATCGAGGCCGTGGGCCGGCTCATCCCGGGCATGGTGGGAAACCCGGAATCACTCGTCGAAGAGAGCCACGAAAACGGTCTTTTGGAGTACCCGAGTTACACCAAGCCCTCCACCTGGCGCGACCTCGAGGTGCCCGCGGTTTTGCTTTCTGGCAACCATGGAGCCATTTCGACGTGGCGTCATGACCAGCAAGTGGAGCGCACTGCTCGCGTTCGCCCCGACCTGTTGCGCGACGCAGACGCCGCCCGCTGAGCAACGGATACGCTCCACTTTGTGTGCAGAGCATATCCGTGGCAAGATAAGTGATTGTGCCGCGGCCAGACCCTGCCACAGGGGAGTCTGAGCAATACGCATCAGCATGAACCAATCAACAACCAATTACCCGTGTTCGACCTGTGGCGGAGACAGAGAGCGATAAATCATGCATATTCTTGACGCCGTAGACGCACCTAGCCTGCGTCACGACATTCCCGCGTTCCGCGCCGGAGACACTGTCAAAGTTCACGTCAACATCATCGAGGGCACGCGCTCTCGTATCCAGGTTTTCCAGGGCGTCGTCATCGGCCGTTCCGGTGAAGGCGTTCGCGAGACGTTCACCGTCCGTAAGGTCAGCTTCCAGGTTGGTGTGGAGCGAAAGTTCCCCGTTCACTCTCCTGTCATCGACCACATCGAGATCGTCACCCGCGGTGACGTTCGTCGCGCCAAGCTGTACTTCCTCCGCGACCTCCGCGGCAAGAAGGCAAAAATCAAGGAAAAGCGCGACCGCTAAATCTCGCCTTTTTTGCAAAAGCCCTCGACAAAACAATGTCGGGGGCTTTTGTCATTCCTCGCAGGCTTTTTGCAGGGGAGCGAGCCCTAGACTGTTTCAGGAGAAAGTTGCAGAAGAACCTATGACACATGTAGATCCGGTCAAACGATCTCCTTGGCGAACCATCGGACTGTTCGTTCGCGATGTGCTCGTTATCTTTGCCATTGCCATCGTTGTGTCGTTCGTTGTCAAGACGTTTCTGGTGCGATCCTTCTTCATCCCGTCGGCATCCATGGAGCAGACGCTTGTCATTGATGACCGCGTCATTGTCAACGAACTCGTGCCCGACATGGTCCCCATCGAACGTGGTGACGTTGTCGTTTTCCGCGATCCCGGGGGCTGGTTGCCCGCCAGCGTGCCGGCACCGGTAAACCCCGTTGTTGCAGCCACCGAGTGGACCCTGTCGCTCTTTGGCCTGGCATCGCCCGACAGTAACGATCATTTGATTAAGCGCGTCATCGGACTCCCCGGAGACAAAATTGAGTGCTGTAGCGCGACCGGAGAGATGACCATCAACGGCGTTCCCATCTCCGAGCCCTACATTGTGCTGCCCAGCGGTGAAACGCGCGCCTCGGGCATTGACTTCTCGGTCACCGTTCCCGAAGGTTCCCTGTGGGTCATGGGCGATAACCGCTACAACTCAAAAGATTCCCGCTACAACACCGACCAGCCCGGTGGGGGTTTCGTGCCCATCGATTACGTTGTCGGCCGAGCCTTTGTCGTGAGTTGGCCCATGAGCAACTGGGCGTGGCTGGGTAACTATCCCGACACCTTCCAGGGAGTTCCCGCTGCCGGTTAGCGACCCCACCCTTGAGGTGGAAGGATCGCTGTTCGGCAGTGGAGCATCCGTCATTATTGGGATCGACGAGGTGGGACGCGGCGCCATGGCCGGACCCGTCATGGTCGGGGTCTGTGCGATAACGCCTGCCATCACGGATTTTCCGGTTGGCCTCCGAGACTCCAAAATGCTGAGTGCGCCCAAACGCGAGAAATTGGCTCCCGTCTTGGTGCTCTGGGCACCCACGGCTGTGGGGGCGGCCAGTGCGGCCGAAATTGACGAGCTTGGCATCACGGCATGCTTAGGGCTGGCGGCCAAACGGGCACTGATTGCGCTGCATGAGGCCGGAGTGCCTGTGGGGGAGGCGGTCGTCTTGCTCGATGGCGCCCACGACTGGCTGAACCCGGCGCTAACGAGCAAACTTCGGGTCGTTACCCGGGTGAAGGCGGATCAGGATTGCGCGGTCGTAGCGGCTGCCTCTGTGGTGGCCAAGGTTGAACGCGACGCCCTGATGGTGGCGCTGGATGCCGACTTCCCCGACTACGGCTGGGCGTCGAACAAGGGGTACGGCGCGGCCATCCACATGGACGCAATCCGCACCGTGGGTGTGACCGTTCATCATCGTCAAACCTGGGTCAAGACACCCACCGAACGCACCGAATAGAATTGGCTCACCATGGATGATGAAGATTTCGACGACTACGACCGCGAAGCCGAACTGGCGCTGTATCGCGAATACCGCGACGTCGTGGGGCAATTCTCTTATGTCATCGAGACGGAGCGTCGTTTCTACCTGGCGAACGAGGTCGACCTCAAGCGTGTCGACACGGAAACTGACTTCTACTTCGAGCTGACAATGAGCGACGTCTGGGTGTGGGACGTCTACCGTGCCGATCGCTTCGTGAAATCCGTGCGGGTTCTCACCTTCAAAGATGTCAACGTTGAGGAGCTCTCCTCCAAGGACTTCGAACTCCCCAAGGAACTCGCGCTCGACGAGTAGCAGTTGCACGTGCACCGGTATTTTGTCGGCAGGACCATGCGCTGACCGTCACCGTTTCATGGCCTAATTCGTTTCCTCCACAAGCACGAGGTTCCTCGGCCATTCCCGAGAATCTCCTCGCCCGATCCCTTCTCCTGCCGCATCCTCGATGCTTGGCGGGAGGAGGTCACCATGGCAGAGAAAGATGCGCTCGGGCGCACAGGCGAACAACTCGCCGTTGAGTTTCTGATTCGCGCCGGATATGCGGTTTTAGAGCGCAACTGGCGATGCCGCCAAGGGGAAATCGACATCGTCGCTCGCGAGGGGGGCACGACTGTCTTTGTCGAGGTCAAGACGCGTTCGGGTGTGGGCTATGGCCACCCTTTTGAGGCGCTCTCGCTCACGAAATTGGCGCGCCTGCGACGCCTCGCGGGTGCGTGGTGCGAGGCCCATCCCGAGGTTGTTGGTGACATCCGCATTGACGCTATCGCCGTTATCTCCCCGCCCCACGAATCGCCGACGATAGAGCATATAGAAGGGGTTTTCGCGTGAGCATTGGACGCACCTTCGCGGTTGCGTTATCGGGGATGAGCGGCACTCTGGTCGAAATCGAAGCGGATCTCGCCAATGGCCTTCCCGGGTTATCGCTCATTGGCCTTCCCGACCGGGCACTGGGGGAGTCCGCGGAACGCGTGCGCTCTGCGGTTGTGAACTCGGGTTACAAGTTGCCTCCCCGCAAACTCACGGTCAACCTTTCCCCAGCGGCCCTGCCCAAACGAGGGTCGGGCTTTGACCTTGGGATTGCACTTGCCTGTTTGGCTGCCGGAGGGCTCATCAGCTCGGCAGGAATCGAAGAGGTCGTGCATATCGGCGAGCTTTCCCTCGATGGAAGGCTTCGGCCCACCGCTGGTGTGCTCCCAGCCGTCATCGCCGCTCGAGCCTGCGGGCGCACCCGCGTTATGGTTCCTCTGGCCAATGCGGCCGAAGCAGCACTCGTGCCCGACATGGTCATCATTCCCGTCGCGTCCCTTCGCCAGGCCGCAACCATCCACGGAGCCCGGGCGGGCGCTCCCAGCGGATGGGTTGACCTCCCTCCTCTGGTCGCGACCGAGTCGCTGGTGGCCACCTCGCACGAGACGATTCCCGATCTTGCCGATGTCGTGGGCAACGATGATGCGGTGGAAGCCCTCATCGTGGCTGCTGTGGGCGGACATCACCTCCTGATGACAGGCCCCCCTGGGGCTGGCAAAACCATGCTGGCCATGCGATTGCCCGGGATCTTGCCCGACCTGAGCGTGGCCGCGGCCCTTGATGTCGCCTCCATTCGTTCCCTTGCGGGGTATCCCGTAGCCGATGCTCTACCGAAGCGCCCACCGCTGGAGGCCCCTCACCACACCACCACCACGGCTGCCATGATTGGCGGGGGAACCGGCATGATTCGCCCGGGCTCCGCCGCTCGTGCCAGTCACGGGGTGCTGTTTCTCGATGAAGCTCCCGAGTTTCCGTCGGCGGTGCTGGACGCGTTGCGACAACCGTTGGAATCGGGAACCGTTTCGATCCATCGAGCGAACGCCGTGGCTACCTTCCCGGCGTCCTTCCAGCTCGTTCTGGCGGCGAATCCCTGCCCCTGCGGTAATTATGGGGCGACCGGCACGGATTGCACCTGCCCACCGGTCGCGCGTCGCCGGTATCTCGCCCGCCTTTCGGGCCCCCTGATTGATCGAATCGACATTCAGCTTCAGGTGAGTCCAATGAGCATCGCGGCGTTGCGCCTCACCACGGCACCCCGCTATGTCACCGCAGACGTCCAGCGCACAGTCCTCGCCGCTCGGGCTGCGTCGGCTGAGCGCCTTAGAGCTACACCGTGGTCGACGAATGCCCAGGTCTCGGGTCCCTATTTACGTTCCCCCGCACAGCGTCTTCCTGCTGCGCTCACCGCCAGTCTCGACCGTGCCTTGGAACGTGGGGTTTTGACCATGCGTGGCTACGACCGCGTTCTGCGGCTCGCCTGGAGCATCGCCGATCTCGACGGCAAAGAAAGGCCGGGTGTTGATCAGCTTGGTCGCGCCCTTTATCTCCGAAAGGGAATCACAACATGACAACCACAACAGCACGCGTATTTGGTGGCCTGGATGAAGCAGAGGTGCTGGCGCGGTTGCGAGCACTTTCGGCGGTGGGAGAGGACAACACCGCGGGAGAAGCGGCCGAGATCTTCGCTCGGGCTGCCTGGTCGGGCATCTCTGAACCAGGGGACCGGATCGCGGGCATTTTGATGGCGGCACTGGGAGCGACCGCTGCTCTGGATGCACTCATTCAACGGATCAGTGCCCCTCAAATTCTCGCTTTGATGGGGGAGGTCAACGCGGGGGATTCCTTGGGAATTAGCTTGGACGACGAGTTCGCGCTGGCTATGGCGGTCGGCTTGGAAAGGTGGGCACCGCGGTTGAACGCCCACGAAGCGCTCGCTCATTTAGAGCGCGCTGCGCGTTTTCACACGTCGCTGTTGACCCCAGCACATGGGATGTGGCCGGATGGTCTGAGTGATTTGGGCTTTCATGCCCCCCACGTTCTCTGGGTTCGCGGAGGTACCCACCACCTTGCAACGCTTCCCGTTTCCATTGCCCTTGTCGGGGCCCGGGCGTCCACCGGCTATGGCGAACACGTCACGATGGAGGCCGCCGCCGGGCTGGTTGATCGGGGGGTCACCGTCGTCTCCGGTGCCGCCTATGGCATAGATGGCATGGCTCATCGCTCGGCACTGGCGAGCGGAGGCGTGACAATTGCTTTTCTCGCCGGCGGCGTCGATCGTTTCTATCCCAGTGGTCACGACGCACTCCTGCACCGCATTGTGGCCAATGGAGCCGTCGTCTCCGAACTCCCCTGCGGGTCCTCCCCCACAAAATGGCGCTTTTTGCAACGCAACCGGCTTATCGCGGCGGCGAGCGCTGCGACCATCGTTATCGAAGCGGGGTGGCGCTCGGGTTCGCTCAACACGGCTGGTCACGCGGCAGCGTTGGGAAGGCCTTTGGGTGTCGTGCCCGGGCCGGTCACCTCGGCTTCCTCAGCGGGATGTCACCGCCTCCTGCGCGAAACGGATGCCATCCTCGTCACCAACGCTGCAGAGATGGCTGAGCTCATCTCACTAGTGCCGCCGGACAGTGTCCTGATGCCGTCAACCGGTGAAGATTTATCTTCAGCAACATCCGCCCCTCGCGAAAGCTCCGATGAGCAGCGAGTAGTGGATGCGCTGAGTCTGCGAACGCCACGAACCATAGAAGACGTTGCCCGAAGGGCGGGCCTCTCTATTACTCAGGCGCAGAGTGTCTTGGGGTTGTGTCAGGTCTCAGGCCGAGCTTCCTCCGGGGAAAAGGGTTGGCGGCGCCTCGATGTCGCTTCCTCAAAAAGTCTGGCGTGACCTGAAAATCAAAGGGCGCTGTAGACTTTTAGATTACCCACCGGGGTAATGGTAGCCCGGGGCACTGCGCGGCATTCGTCGTCTGGTCTCCTCAGGCAAGGAAGTCCCATTGTGAGCGCACTGCCCAAAGCCCCTCCCGCACGCCCGGAAAACGGGTCCAAACGCCGAAAACTAATTCCCGCACCGCGTGTCTTCTTCCCGGCACTCGGCATCATTGTTGCCGTCGTGATCGTCGCCATCAGCTTTCCCGTTCGAACGGGACAGACCTTGGCCACGATGCAGGCATGGGTCGTTGAGAGCCTGAGCCCCTTCTACATTGTTCTGGTCGCCGCATTCGTTGTGTTCTCGATTTGGATGGGCGTCAGTCGTTTCGGCGACATTAGGCTCGGCAAAGACGATGACAAACCTGAGTTCGGGCTTCTCTCATGGTTTTCGATGCTCTTCGCGGCAGGCATGGGAATCGGTCTCGTCTTCTGGGGCATGTCAGAGCCCCTCACGTTTTTCACCAGCCCGAAGCCGGGCGTGAGTGGAAATGCCCAAGAGCTTGCCTCCGCGGCTATGAGCCAGACGTTCCTCCACTGGGGATTCCACGCCTGGGCCATCTATGCCGTCGTCGGCTTGGCCTTGGCCTATTCCATCCACCGCAAGGGTCATCCCGTTTCCATCCGTTGGGCGCTGGAACCTCTGCTCGGCGACCGGGTGCGTGGGCGTCTGGGTGATGCAATCGATGTGATTGCCATTGTGGGAACGCTCTTCGGCGTTGCGACCTCGCTCGGTCTCGGTGTCAAACAGATCGCCGCCGGACTGAGTCAACTCGGCATTGTCGGTGAGGTGAACAACACCCTGCTGGTGGTGCTCATCATCGTTATCACCGCGATTGCCACTGTCTCCGTTGTGAGTGGCGTGGGCAAGGGGATCAAGTGGCTCTCCAACATCAACCTTGGAATGGCCGGATTGTTATTGCTGGCCGTGCTGCTCCTGGGCCCCACGCTCTATTTGCTGCGCGTTCTCGTGGAGTCTATTGGGGGCTACTTTCAGAACGTTGTCGGCCTCACTTTTGACGCCGGCGCCTACACGGGCCAGGCTGGCATCGACTGGCAGGGCGCGTGGACAGTCTTCTACTGGGGATGGTGGATCTCGTGGGCGCCGTTTGTCGGAGTTTTTATCGCCCGCATTTCGCGGGGTCGCACGGTTCGGGAGTTCGTCGCGGGTGTCTTGCTCGTTCCCACGCTAGTGACCTTCGTGTGGTTTGCCGTGATGGGCGGAAGCGTCATCAAGCAGGCCATGGACGGAGCCGGGGATGCATTGTTCGACCCCAAAGTCGGCATCGTTCCCGAAAATGTGCTGTTTAATTTCCTGAGTGGTCTGCCGTTCGGTGGCGTCCTTTCGGTCATCGCCGTCATCGTGATCGCCATCTTCTTCATCACGTCGGCCGATTCAGGATCCCTCGTGATCGATATGTTGGCATCCGGCGGCGACACGAACCCACCGAAGTGGAGCCGTGTCCTGTGGGCCGCTCTGGGCGGAATCGTGGCCATCGCTCTCCTCTTGGCAGGTGGGCTTGCCGCGCTGCAGACGGGCGCCATCCTGACCGCTATTCCCGTGGGCATCGTCATGATTGGCATCTGCATCGCCACCTATCGGGCGTTCCGTGCGGAGCATGACCTCCTCGTGAGTGCCGAACGTCGTCAGCGCCGCGAGGAACTCGCCCGCCGTATCGGAAAAGCGGTGACAGAACAGCTTGAAGAGAACTTCGACGATCACTTCGGTGACCAAGTTGACGCCCACGTGGAGGCTGCGCTGATGGAAGAAGGTGTCCGCCGTCGGCGCGGAATCTTCGGTCGTTGGTCAAAGAAATAACCCGAGTAGCGTTTTTAGTCCATAACTTCCTTGACACGTGTGTGACTAGAAAAAACTTCGGAAACGATACTGATTCTGCTAACGTGATTTTCAAGAAGACCAATTGAAGGAGCCCTCCATGGCGCGCAAAACGTACACCAACGATCAGCAAATATCGCGACTGCGCGTTTACAACATCGTGGCGGGATCCGTTCACCTGCTTCAGGCACTCGTGTTTGGATATGTCCTCACACTGCTCACCACACAGGTTCTTTTTGGGGTGACCATCGACTACATGACGGGTCCTCCCGGCGTCGACCTTCCTACCGAGCGCGTCACTCTCTTCTCTGTGAACCTCGGAATCGGCGTCGTCGCCTTCCTCGCCCTTTCTGCCTTCTTCCACTTCCTGATCTCCTCGCCCATGTTCTTTGGTCGTTACGGGGCTGGCCTGAAGGCGAATCACAACTACTTCCGCTGGGTCGAGTACGCTCTGAGCTCCTCCATCATGATTTGGCTCATTGCTGAGCTCACCGGCATCAGCGACTTCTCCGCTCTGGCCTCAATCTTTGCGGTCAACGCTGCCATGATCATGTTTGGCGCTCTCCAGGAGAAGTACGAGACCCCCGGTAACAAGAAGTTCTTGCCCTTCATCTTTGGTTCTATGGTGGGCGTTGTCCCCTGGATTTTGGTCTTCGTCTACGTCTTCCAGCCCGGTGCCACCGGTGCGGCCGAGGTACCTGGATTCGTCATCGGTATCATCGTGTCGCTCTTCATTCTCTTCAACACCTTCGCAGTGAACCAGATTTTGCAGTACAAGCAAGTGGGTGGCTGGAGCAACTATCTGCGCGGCGAGCGCATGTACATCACGCTGAGCCTCGTAGCGAAGTCGCTTTTGGCCTGGCAGGTTTTCTCCGGCGCTGTTATCCCCGCACTGACCAACTAGGTAATACCGTGTAGGTATGCAACTGCAGCGAGCCGTCGATGACTTCATCGTCTATCTCGCTGCAGAGCGTGCCTACTCGCCTCACACTGTCAAGGCGTACCGCACCGATTGTTTGTCCCTTCTTTCCTACGCGGACGAGGTCGGACTCGGGGGTGCGGACGGCGCCTCTGGCGATGCTAGTACCACCGGTTCTGGCGGTTCAAGCAGTGTCCAGTCCCTCAGCCTTGAGTTCCTGAGGGATTGGCTCTGGCAGGGATCTCGCCAAGGACTCTCGAAGACAACCCTCGCCCGTCGTTCGGCGACAGCGCGTTCGCTGACAGCCTGGGTCAAGCGCCAAGGTCTCATGCCCACCGATGTGGGCACCCGTCTAAAATCTCCCAAGACAGACACGAGCCTTCCCCGCGTTGTCACGGAGCCGCAGATGCGCGAGATTTTCGCCTCATTGGAACGGCGAGTTATCGCCGACGAACCACAATCCGTTCGCGACGTGGCCATCGTGGAGGTGCTGTATGCCTCGGGAATCCGCGTCTCCGAACTTGTGGGTCTTGACGTCAGCGATCTCGATCTTGGCCGACAAACGATGCGGGTCACGGGTAAGGGATCAAAGGAACGTGTCGTGCCTTTCGGCGCTCCCGCCGCGGATGCCCTCGCGGCTTACCTCGCAGATGGGCACATCGGCGCGCTCTTTCTGGGCGCCCGTGGGGCGAGGCTGTCCACCCGCGCTGTCTATCGAATTGTGGCGACCCTGTTGGGATCGCTCGATGGTTCTGGCCAGGCTGGCCCGCACGTTTTGCGCCACACTGCCGCGACCCACCTCTTAGATGGTGGGGCCGACCTTCGCATCGTGCAGGAGCTCTTGGGCCACGCCAGCATGGGCACTACCCAGATCTATACGCACGTCTCCGTCGAACGCCTTCGCTCGAGTTACGCTCAGGCCCACCCTCGCGCCTGAAGCGGCGAATTAGTCTCGCCAGGGCAGGAGCACGGCGCGATCGATGGCCGAAAGGAACGCGAGGGGCGAGAGATATTCGCCGTTCACGCGCGTTCCCATGTGGACGCAGGCGCAGGCTCCCGACGGCCAGGTGTGAAGGCCGCTGACGACGCCCATCACATCCCCCGATTGCACCCGCTGGCCCGTCACGACAGCGGCGGCTACGGGCTCGTAGCTGGAGGTCACCCCGTTGCCGTGATCGATGCTGATGACCCCACGGTCGACAACAGTTCCCGCGAAGAGCACCGTGCCTGAGGCCGGAGCGAGAACCGGAGTCGCCTGGGGCGCGGCGAGGTCGATGCCGCGGTGACCGATCCCATAGGGAGTCGGCGGGGCGAGATAGCCTCGCTCAATCTGCCACGGCGGTTCAACCGGCCAGGCCCACGTGTCGGCAATCGCGCCACGGGCGGCGGGCGGCGGGGACACCATCGTGACGACGACCGCCAGTAGCGAACTTGCGAGGAGGCGGGCAAGGGCGGCAGTTCTGGGGCTTGGAAACATGGCGCCATTCTCGCGCCGGGGGTGTCACTCCTCCCTTGGCGCATCCCTGAGCGTGGGTTACCGAGCCGTCGTTGGCCCTGTGGAGGAGGCGGGGCCTGCTACACTTGTCCTGCACTTCGATTCATCGAGGTGACTTCGCGTGTCCAATAGCGTGTGAAACCCCATCGGTCGTGTGTGTGAAAACACTCACGCGGGCTTTCCTCCGGACACTAGGGCAAGTGACCTTCGGTCCTTGCGACATAACCGCAAATGACGTGTGTGTGCTGTGCGCATCCACGCCAAGAACAGGAGATGGCCATGGCCGTCGTAACCATTCGCCAGCTGCTTGACAGCGGCGTTCACTTCGGACACCAGACTCGTCGGTGGAACCCGAAGGTAAAGCGCTTTATTCTTGCGGAGCGCTCCGGCATCCACATCATCGACCTTCAGCAGTCGTTGGTTCACATTGACAACGCCTATGACTTCGTCAAAGAGACCGTTGCTCACGGTGGAACCATCCTCTTCGTCGGTACCAAGAAGCAGGCTCAGGAGTCCATCTCCGAGCAGGCAACGCGCGTCGGCCAGCCCTACGTCAACCAGCGTTGGTTGGGTGGACTTCTCACCAACTTCCAGACGGTTGGCAAGCGCCTCCAGCGTATGAAGGAGCTCGAAGAGCTCGACTTCGATGACACCGCGAACAGCGGCTTCACGAAGAAAGAAATGTTGATCAAGAAGCGTGAACTCGTCAAGCTCCACAAGAGCCTCGGCGGTATCCGTAACTTGACCAAGACGCCAAGCGCACTCTGGATCGTCGACACCAAGAAAGAGCACCTCGCCATTGACGAGGCTCGCAAGCTTGGGATCCCCGTTATCGGAATCCTCGACACCAACTGCGACCCCGACGAAATGACCTACCCCATCCCGGGTAACGATGACGCGATCCGTTCCGTTGCACTGCTCACCCGCATCATTGCGGATGCTGCTGCAGAGGGCCTGATCCAGCGCCACGCCAAGCCTGAGTCGGGCGAGCCCGCCGAGCCCATGGCCGAGTGGGAGCGCGAGCTTCTTGAGGCTTCCGCAACCGAGTCTGCTGCCGAGACCGTTGAGGTCGAAGCCGTCGCTGACGAAGCTGCTGTTGAGGCAATCGTTGCCGAGACCGTTGCCGTTGATGCTGCTGTCGAGACTGTCGTTGAGGCTGCCGCTGAGGCTGCTGTCGCCGTTGTCGCTGAAGATGTTGCCGCTGAAGATGTTGCCGCTGAGGCTGCTGCCCCCAAGGCCGCCCCCAAGGCTGCTGCACCCAAGGCTGCTGCACCTAAGCCAGCCAAGTAACTTTTCCCTTTTTTCATCCTGACAAAGGAGAGCTAGACAATATGGCTAACTTCAGCCTGGAAGACCTAAAAGCCCTGCGCGAGCGCCTCGGCACCGGAATGGTGGACACCAAGAACGCTTTGGTCGAGGCCGCCGGTGACATGGAGAAGGCAATCGAGATTCTTCGTCTCAAGGGAGCAAAGGGTAACGCGAAGCGTGCCGACCGCTCCACGAGCGAGGGCCTCGTTGCTGCTGCTGAGAATGGCAACACTGCCACGATCATCGAGCTCGCCTGCGAGACCGACTTCGTAGCCAAGGGCGACAAGTTCGTTGCTCTCGCAGACAAAGTTCTCGCCGCGGTTGTTGCCGCTGGCGCGACCACCGTCGAGGAGGGCCTCGCGGCTCATCTCGAGGGAACCACGGTGGAAACCTTCATCAACGATGAGGCAGCCATCTTGGGCGAGAAGATCGAACTGCGTCGCTTGACGTCGATCACGGCCGAGCACTTTGCGATCTACCTGCACAAGACCAGCCAAGACCTGCCACCGCAGGTTGGCGTTTTGGTCGGCTACACCGGTAGCGACGCTGAGACGGCGCGGGCGATTGCTCAGCACATCTCGTTTGCTGACCCTCTCTACTTGAGCCGCGAGGATGTCCCCGCTGCTGAGGTTGAGAAGGAACGCCACATCGTCGAAGAGATCAGCCGCAACGAGGGCAAGCCCGAGGCGCAGCTGTCCAAGATCGTTGAAGGTCGCATCAGCGCGTACATCAAGCAGATTGCTCTGCTTGAGCAGGAGTACTCGCGCGACAACAAGTTCAAGGTTGCGCAAGTTCTCGACAACGCCGGCATCACCGTCACGGGGTTCACTCGTTTCAAGGTTGGCGCCTAGGTTTTAACCCTTGAAGAAGTCCGGATTGCGCACCTGTGCATCCGGACTTCTTTTTGTGTGCGCCCGCACCCACTAGTTTTGAAGTACACACATCGCACGAAAAGGAACTTGCCTGATGACTGATGCAAATCGCCGCCGCAGAGTACTGCTCAAGCTTTCGGGTGAAGCGTTTGGTGGAGGCTCGTTGGGTGTCAACCCCGACGTTGTGAGCGCAATGGCCCGCGAGATTGCTGCGGCCTCTGATCGTGTTGAAATTGCCATTGTCGTCGGTGGCGGTAACTTCTTCCGCGGCGCTGAACTCTCGCAGCGAGGCATGGACCGCTCACGCGCGGACTACATGGGCATGCTGGGTACGGTTATGAACGCCCTCGCCCTCCAGGACTTCCTGGAGCAGGCCGGAGCGGCCCCCCGCGTGCAGTCCGCCATCGCCATGTCTCAGGTTGCCGAACCGTACTTGCCCTTGCGAGCCATTCGTCACCTCGAAAAGGGACGCATTGTCATTTTTGGAGCGGGCGCCGGCTTGCCCTTCTTCTCCACCGACACTGTCTCGGCCCAGCGGGCATTGGAAATCCACGCCGATGAGGTTCTCGTTGCAAAAAACGGCGTCGATGGTGTCTACACAGATGATCCCCGCACGAACCCCTCTGCCACCAAGCTTGATCACGTTACCTACGGCGACGCACTGCAGAAGGGGCTCAAAGTCGTCGACTCGACAGCTTTTAGCCTGTGCATGGACAACAAAATGCCCATGCGCATTTTTGGCATGGAACCAGCGGGTAACGTAACGAAGGCCATCCTGGGAGCCGAAATCGGCACCCTTGTGACCAACTAGACTTTCTTAACTGCACCAAAAAACAAGGAGTTAACCGTGATTGCGGAAGTTTTGGCCGATACCGCCGAACGCATGAATAAAGCCGTCGACGTTGCGAAGGAAGATTTTTCGAACGTGCGAACGGGGCGCGCCAGCCCGAGCCTGTTTCAAAAGGTCATGGTGACCTATTACGGAACCCCCACACCACTTCAGCAGCTTGCGTCAATGCAGAATCTTGAAGCCCGCACGCTTATTTTGACGCCCTTCGATAAGAGCGCATTGCGGGACATTGAAGCCGCCATTCGTAACATGCCTAACCTGGGGGCGAGCCCCACGAACGATGGAAACATCATTCGAGTTACCCTGCCGGAGCTCACGCAGGAGCGCCGCAAAGAATTTGTCAAGATTGTGCGGGGCAAGGCAGAAGACGCCAAGGTCGCCATTCGGAACATCCGTCGCAAGGCAAAAGATGACCTTGATTCACTCAAGGGTGACATTGGGGAAGATGACGTGGCTCGGGGAGAAAAAGAGCTTGAGGCCGTCACGAAGACACACATCGACGCCGTCGATGATGCCCTCAAGCGCAAAGAAGTTGAACTGCTCGAGATCTAATTCTCATGACGCATATTCCACCGCAGGATGACTCCAGCCGGCGCAACCCGGCTGGAGAACTTCATGCCCAGATGAAGGCTACTCGGGCGGATTTTGAGCGGCAGCTCGAGGCTCGGAAGCTTCAGTTTGACCAAGCGAATGAGCGTCTGCAGCAGCGCACCGGCCGCAATCTCATTGGGGCCATTGGGATTGGTGTTGCCCTCGGAGTCTCGCTCGTTGTCAGCCTTGTGCTCGTCAAGGCTTTTTTCATGCTCTTTGCGGCGGCCCTCTTGGGAATGGCCACCTTCGAATTAGCGACCGCCCTGCGAAAGATGGGGCGCCGCGTTCCGCGAACTCCCACGGTGGCGACGACTCTCGCGGCCATCCCCGCAGCCTATTTCGGGGGAATTCTTGTGGCAGCGGCCGTCATCGTCGCGGGGTGGGGTGTCACTGCGCTGTGGCGACTCATCGAAGCGAGGTTCGGTGGGCATTCAGCCACGCGTGATCAGTTTGCGCGCGACATGGGGGCAGCGGGTTTCGCTCTGGCCTATGTGAGTCTCTTGGGAAGTTTCGTTGTCGCTTTGGTGGCCCAACCTGGCGGCCAGTGGTGGGCTCTGGCTTTCCTGCTCATTGTCATCTCTGTCGACACGGGGGCCTACGCCAGCGGCTTGAACTTTGGCAAGCACCCGATGGCTCCCAAAATCAGCCCCAAGAAGACGTGGGAGGGTTTCGCGGGAGCGGCACTCTTTGCCCTGATCATGGGAGTATTGCTCTCACTCTTCATGCTGGGGCAGCCGTGGTGGTTTGGCCTTATTTTTGGCGCGGTCATTTTGACGACGGCCACGCTGGGCGACTTGGGGGAGTCCCACCTGAAACGAACCATCGGCATCAAGGACATGAGCAGCTGGCTGGCCGGTCACGGAGGGTTCCTCGACCGCCTCGACTCCATTCTTCCGTCGTCGTTGGCTGCCTACGTTGTTTTCATGCTGGTCACGCAGTGACGCGTCGACAATACGTTCGGCGAATCTTTGCGATAATGAGCCTGTGAACACGACTTTTCCGCGCGCAAAGCGCTCCTCGCTTGGGTACGACGTTGAGCAGGTTGAAGCCTTCCTTGAGTTAGCCCGCAATGCCTATGACACCGACGTCACAGGAATTTTGGGACTTTCCTCGGGCGATATTCGCCAGGTATCCTTCACCATGCGCAAGGGTGGATACTCATGCCGCCACGTGGATAGTGCTCTGGAGCGTCTCGAACTGGCGTTTTCTCGGCGGGAGCGTGACACCGCGATTGTGACCTCAGGGACGGCCGCTTGGGTGGAGGCCGGACAAGCCCGTCTGGAAGTCCTGCTGGAGCGTTTTGAACGTCCCTCACGGCACCGTTTCCGGCGCGTGGGTTTCTTGACGAGGGGATATTCTCCCGCCGACGTGGATAAATTTGTCAACAGTGCGAGCGCGGCCATCGGTGAGAAGTTGCCTTTCACAGCGGACAACGTGCGCTCGGCCATGTTTCGCTCACGGCTCGGGGGCTACCACGAGACCCAAGTAGACGTCGTTCTTGACAGCCTTGTCGATGTTCTTCTCGCGGTCAGCACCGACTGAGCTCTTCCTTTCAGGGAAATGCCTCGGCCCCGGGCTAAAATGGTCGAACCGTGGGAAAACACTCTGATGCGACACATTCGCCGGGCCTCTTGGCGCAGCGCACTTTGGCGTCCCCTCGTAGCCAGCACACCGGGGCACGTCCGCCCGCGCTTCGCGGAAGTGGTGCAGGAGAAATAGTCAAGAAGCGCCGAGGAATCCGCGGACGACCGCTGTTCGTTGGGGCTTTTGTGATCACGGTCGGCGTTCTGTTGGTGAATGTCGTTGATCCTTACTCGGGCTCTGTCGCCTCGCCGTATTACCAAATTGCGCCGAGATTCGCCCAAGACTCTCAGAGTGTGAAACTTTCTGGCGATTACGTGACGAACACGGCTCGTGACGGTTATTCCGTCACGGGGCGAACCATCGAGGCTGCCGCGGCCTCTTCGGCGCCAGCAGCTGGTGTTCCCGACCCCGGTTCTGCTCAAGCCATCGCCTACGGCATCATTACGTCCTACGGATGGGGTGAGGACCAGTACAACTGTTTGGTATCGCTCTGGAACCGTGAGTCCCATTGGAACGTCTATGCCCACAACACCGGTAGCGGTGCCTACGGGATTCCCCAGGCGCTTCCGGGGGAAAAAATGGCATCGGCAGGGGCGGACTGGCAGACCAATCCGGCCACCCAAATCACCTGGGGGCTGGGTTACATTGAGGGCCGCTACGGCTCTCCGTGCGGCGCGTGGGCGCATTCTGAGGATCACGGGTGGTACTAGTTTTCGCTAAGGCTCAGCACGATGGCGCGTAATAACAGATCTCGTCGCCGCGATGGAGAGCATGATCCCCTTGATATCGAACGATTGACCGCTGGATTTCGACGTTCCGTCTCCCGTGGGGCCCAAGAATGGACCGTACAAAGCATTTCGGCCACTCAAGCGACAAAGTCCTACCAGTGCCCCGGCTGTGGCTTAGAAGTGGCACCAGGCGTTTCTCACCTTGTTGCGTGGCGAGCGGATGGAATCTTGGGCGATGAAGCCGATCTTGCCGCCCGACGACACTGGCACAATCGCTGCTGGCAGATTGGAAAACAATGAGTACCGAGATTAGGGGAAGTGTCGTGCTCCCCGCCCGTCGCGAGGACATTGAGCTTCACACGAGCGACGGTCTGACGTTGGTGGGCGAGCTTGCCCTGCCCCTGACCGGTGAGCCCGTTGCCACGCTCGTCACTCTGCATCCGCTTCCCACCGCCGGGGGATTCATGGATTCTCACATCCTGCGCAAGGCAGCGGCTCGCCTTCCCGCGCTTGCCCAGATCGCGGTCTTAAGGTTCAATACTCGCGGGACCAAGAGCGCCCGCGGTCAGAGCCATGGTTCATTCGGGCACGGTAACGACGAGCGAGCAGACGTTGCCGCGGCAATGGCTTTCGTCGCCGAGCGCGGGTTACCGCACCCTTGGCTCGTGGGATGGTCTTTTGGAACAGAGCTGGCCCTCAAATATGGCAGGGAGCACGCCATTGACGGGGCAATACTGTTATCCCCGCCGCTCCATCGGGCTTCGGCCGAGGAGGTTGCCGCGTGGGCGGGGGACTCCCGGTCTCTCGTTGCCCTCATCCCCGAACTTGATGACTACCTTCGGCCAGAGGAGGCCCGGAGACGTTTCGCGAGCGTTCCGCACGTCAAACTAGTTGCGGTTGCGGGGGGAAAACATCTGTGGGTGGGGGAGAGCCAGACAAAACGTGTCCTCGAAGAAATCGTGACCACCGTGAACCCAAGCGCTTTGCCGCTCCCAGACATCTGGAACGGTGAGCCTCTCCAAGGGTGAGTCTCTCCCGGGGTGAGCCTCTTCAAGGGTGAGCAACTACAGGGCTGTGCCCCTTAGTTTTCTTCCTGGGCCGGAATCACAATCTCTTTGATGATGAGGAGAATGGATGCCGCAATCGGGATAGCCACGAGGGCGCCGAGGATGCCGAGAAGCGTTCCTCCCGCCAGTGCGGCGATGACAACGATGGATCCGGGAACCGCCACAGCCTTGTTCATGATGCGCGGGCTGATGACGTATGCCTCAATCTGCATGTAGATCAGGTAGTAGATCAGCGCGACTAATGCAGTCTGGGGCGAGGCCAGGAGGAGCTGCCCGAGAATAATAATTGTTGACGCCAAGACGGTACCGATGAGGGGAATCAGAGCGAGCAGGAAGGCGAGGAAGGCGAAGACGAGGGCGGCCTGACCGCCGATGATTGTCAGCAGAATGAACGTGAGAACACCGTTCAACAGGGCGAGAGCAATCTGGCCGACGACATATTTTCCAACGCCGGAGGTGATTTCTTCACTCAAGCGAATGAAGGTGTCGCGCTTGGACTTGGGAACGAGCGAGTAGGCGACCTTTTTGATGGAGTCCATAGACGACGTGAAGTACAACGTCAAGATGACCACCACGATGGTTCCCGTGACACCATTGGCAATCGAGATTCCGACTTGCAGAGCCCCACCGGCGATGGAGGAGAGGTGATTGGGGTCCTTGAAGAAGTCAGCAACGGAGACCAGCAGGGCATTGACATCGATGAAGCCACCCAGCTGGGTGTTGAGGTAGCCCACCCAGTCCTGAGATTGCATGTCGTCAATGATGTTCGGAAGTGTCGCAATGAAGGCGGCGCTTTGGTCGATGATGTTGGGGAGCACGCTCATGATGAGCCCGGTACAGGCCCCCAAAACCACAACCACAACGGTCAAGATTGCAGCCCAATGCGGGAACTTCTTGCTCACCAGCCATTTCACGGCAGGGTCAAGGCCAAGAGCTAAGAACAGCGCGGCACCGATGTAGGTCAGAATTGTCGCCAACGACCCGATGGTGGTGATCAGCAAGAGACCGACGCCGACGCCCAAGGTGCCAATCAGCCCGGCGCGAAAAGCGTTCTGAATGCGCACGGGGGAGCTCCTTAGCGATTGATGGTACGGATGGGTCCAGTCTCCGACATCACGTCACTGGCCTGGTCTAACACCAACCGTAGCCCCTCGAGGTACTGAGCAACGGCTTCTCGTTCGACGCGCAAGTCGTCTACGGTATCTTTTGCCTCCGCAATCATCGTTGACGATCGCTTTTCGGCATCCGTGAGAAGTTTGGCCGCACGCTTCTCAGCGTCTTCGGAGAGTGCGGACACGCGGTCCGCGGCTTCCTGGCGGAGAACGCGCGCCAATTCGATGGCCTCTTGTTCGACCTGCAGGGCGGCACGTTCGCGTTCTGTCGCGTTGGTGCGTGCCAAGGCTGCCTGAACCTGAGCATCGTCAATGTATTTCTGAGTTTGGGTCACGGCCTCTTGGTGGCGAGCCAAGAACTCGGCTTCCGCTTCATCGATGCGAACCGCGGTTTCGGCGTTGAGCTTCAAAATGCTCATGATCTCGTCAGAAACGTCTACGCCTTCGGGGCGCTTGGCGACCAAGACAAGCTGGGCCTCGGCGATTTGGCGCTGGGACTCAGCCTGCTGTTGTTCAATTTCACGTTTGGCCGTGGTGCGAGCGTTCGCAATTTCAGTGGCGCTGGCGCCGCGAATTTCGCGAGCAGCGTTCTCGGCGTCGCGGCGAAGGCCATCGGCGAAGGCCTGAGCATCATTGATGATTACTTTCGCCTGATTCTGAGCGTTATTGAGGGCTTCCTCGGCGGCGGTGTTAGCAGATTCCCTAATGAGGCGAGCATCCGCGTTTGCTTCGCTGCGCAGTTGCTCGGCCTCGCGGGTCGACGCAATACTCAAATTGTGGGCGTCCGACTCGGCTCGCGTAACGAGACGTGCCGACTGTTCTTCTGCAATCGACAATGTTGACGCCAAACGAGCACCGAGACCACTAAAGGTGGGGCGCCCCAGTTGTTCCGAGGTGGACTGTGCTTCTTCCAGCTGGGCGGTCAGAGCATTGATCGTCTCGACCTGCTCATCATGATCCGTTTTGAGCGCCAAAAGCTCGCGTCGGAGTTTATTGATGCTCCGGTCAACCTCAGTGGCGTCGTAGCCACGAAGTACTCGGGTGAATTCAGAATCGTTTTGTAACACGTTTGTCCTCCGCTAGCCCCCCAGCAACGATAGGAAGTCTAATCCCTGAAAACGATGCTGGGGGAGTCCCCTTCTCGTTCCCCTCAGAGAGAACGTGCAGGTTTGCCTCAGCGGCATCCGGTATCTTGAAGAGTCTTAACGTGTCGCAGAAACCGGAAACCGGCCACCTCTGCGGCTCGGTAAAGGAGTTAATTCGTGCGTTTCCTCGCCGCTATCGCTGTGTTTGTTCTGGCTGCCGTTCTTCTCGGCACTGGTTTTACACAGAAAATATTTTTTTCAGGGCCAGAGTTTGCTGCGCTCTCGACGACCGTTGAAGACAAGGCCGCCTACGTCGTTATCAACGGCGATGTCCTGAACAGCAAGCCTGGACTCCAGACTGTTTCTGTGGGGGGCTCCGACGCTGCTTTCATCGGCTATGGCCGCACCTCCGACGTTTTGGCGTGGCTGGAGGGTTCCGACTACGCCACGATTACCTACAACTCGGAGACACAAGTCCTCGACAATCAGCTCGTCGTCAGCGCGACTCAGTCAACTGGTTCCGCCACATCCACGTCGGGATCTCCGGCCGAGCCCCAAATTGCTCCGGCAAAAAACACCATTGTCGACCCTGCGGGATCGGATCTGTGGTTGGGGGAACGAACAGGGACGTCGAACGTCAGCTTGCCGATGAATGCGGATGAAAACATGTCCGTCATCATCGCCTCCGATGGCGTGGCCGACGCTCCAGCCGATGTTCGGTTGTCGTGGCCAATTCCGAGCCAGTCACCTTTTTCCACGTGGTTCATCATCGCTGGTGGCATCTTTTTGCTCGTCGGACTCTTGTTGCTGATGTGGGCGCTGACCAAGATGAAGAATCAGCACGGCCCCAAGCGTCGGGGCAGAATTACGAAAATGCCTCGGGCGCCTCGTCCGCCCAAGTCTTCAAAGTTGGGTAGTGGCTCATCGACAAAAATTTTGCCTCCTGTCAAAGGACGACGAGCGCTACAAAACCGAGCGGCGTTGGTGCTCCTCCCCGTTGGGTTGACCCTCGCCCTTGGTCTTGCCTCCTGTGCGAGCCCCTATCAGACAGGGCAGGGAGAGGTTACGCCGACCCCCGTAGCGTCGGTGGCAACAGGGGAAGACTCTCGGCTTCCGGATGTTTCCGAACCCCAGCTTTCGAGAATCTTGGCCCGTGTTTCAGAAGCAGTTGCGACCGCTGACAAGGACTTGAATTCAGACCTCGCTGCTAGCCGCCTCGTGGGCCCCGCACTCGAGATCCGTGCGGCTAACTACACAATGAGAGCCTCCGACGCGAGTGTGGCGGCCCTGCCCAGCATCCCCGCGTCACCCGTGACGTTCGTTATGCCTCAGGCCACTGATACGTGGCCTCGCTACGTTGTGGCCGTGATTCAAGATGTCTCTGACACCACGGTTCCGACAACGGGTCTGGTGCTCGTGCAACAGTCTCCGCGGGAAAACTATCATGTTGAGTATTCGCTCACGTTGGAGCCCAACGCGGCCGTACCGGAGGTAGCCCCGGCAACGGTGGGAAGTGCTGTCGTAGCCCCAGACTCTAAGTTGCTTCTTCTCGAGCCCGATCAGTTAGCTGCGGCCTATGGCGACATTTTGCTGAAGGGTGATGCGAGCGCCTACGCAGGTCTTTTCGACGGAGCAGCGGACAGCCTTCGTGCGCAGATTGGTCTCCCCTATAAGGATGCCAAGCGTGCCGCAATCGGCGACAAAGCAAGCATCGAATTCACTCAGGTTCCAGGTTCGGGACTGCCGGTGAGCCTCGCTACAAATGACTCGGGAGCCATCGTGACCGTTAGTTTGAATGAAAACGAGACGGTTCGCCCGACCGAAGCCGGAGCCATCGTCAACGCCGAGGGCCAAACCAAGGTCTTGGCCGGAATCTCCACATCCGGAACCGGTATTGAATCGACCTACGGCATCCAGCTCTCTTTCTATGTTCCGCCTCTGGGGAGCACCGAGAAAATTCGACTCCTCGGCTACAGCCAAGGACTTATTGCCGCAAGGGGCCTGTAGAAAATGTCAATGCCACCTCCCATTCCCAACCTTCGCGGTGCTCTTGATCTTTCCTCCTTGGTGAACAGGCCAGCGGGGGCGGCGGCCGGAGCACCTGGTGTAGCTCCGGGAGGGCCGGCAGGGTCTGCGGCCCAGGGTCAGTCGGGAGCATCCGTTCCCGTTCCAGCGCTGATTCTCGATGGGACCGACGCCAATTTCACGGCCATCCTCGATCTCTCTGCTCAGGTTCCCGTGATCGTTGAACTTTCCAGTGCCGACCAGCCCGCTCTGGCGGAGGCGACAGCACTTCTGGGGCGTCTGATTCTGGAGCGCGCTGGACAAATTGTGTTCGTTCGGGTGGATGCTGAATCAAATCCGCAGCTCGTTCAGGCTTTTACAGCGACGTCGATTCCCACGGTTGCCGCCGTGATTGCCGGCCGTCCCCTTCAGATATTCTCGGGAACAATCGGCGAGAAAGAATTGCGCGACGTGCTCGATCAGATCCTGACGGTCGCCGGTCAAAATGGGGTCACCGGTATCGCCATTCCCGCGGATGGCGGCGTCACCCCTGAACTGGACGCCGAGGGCAACCCTGTGCCGCCACCCATGCCCCCGCTTCCGCCCTTGCATCAAGAGGCGTATGACGCCGTCGAGCGCGGGGACTACACCGCCGCCATTGAGGCGTACAACACGGCGCTGAAGCAAAACCCCAGTGACGACATGGCTCGGGCTGGGCTGGCTCAAGTAAGCCTGCTCAACCGTCTGCAAGGCAAGACGCTTGCGGAGGTTCGGGGAGCAGCATCCGCCGACCCCTCGAACCTGAATGCGCAACTCGATGTTGTCGACCTCGATATCTCCGGTGGTCACATTGACGATGCGTTTGACCGGCTCCTCACGGCTTTTCCGCTGCTGGACTCGGAGGGTAAGAACTCTGTGCGAACGCGCCTGCTCGAACTCTTCGACGTCGTTGGGCTCGATGACCCTCGCGTGGGCAAGGCGCGCGCGCGTCTGACAAACCTGCTGTTCTAGCCGGCCACCCGCGTCAAGAACAAAACACCGAGTGGCGGAAGGGTGAGGCGCGCCGAGGCGGGGAGTTCGCCCCAGGGCTCAGTGTGAGCGTGCACGACGCCACAGTTGCCGACGCCTGAACCACCAAAGTCGGGGGCATCGGAGTTAAACGCCTCGACCCATTCGCCGGAATGCGGCAGCCCGAGCACGAAGTCGTTGTGGGGCGCCCCCGAAAAGTTGGCCACGACGGCGATTGCGTTGCCGTCGTTGTCGTAACGCACGAACGAGACGACGCTGCGACCGTTGTCGGCGCCATCGATCCACTGGAACCCCTCAGGGTCGCTGTCACGCGCCCACAGGGCTGGTGTGGCTCGGTAGAGGCTGTTGAGCTCGGAGACCATGCGTTGGAGCCCCTGATGGGCTGGTTGGTCCAAAATCCACCAGTCAAGACCGCGTTCCTGGCTCCACTCGGAGGGCTGCCCAAACTCCTGCCCCATGAACAACAGTTTCTTGCCCGGGTGGCCCCACATGTAGGAGAGGTAGGCGCGCGCGTTGGCCAGTTGCTGCCAGTGGTCGCCAGGCATTTTGGCCAGCAGGGAGCCCTTGCCGTGCACGACCTCGTCGTGGCTGATCGGCAGAATGAAGTTCTCGCTAAACGCGTATTGCAGCGAGAAGGTCACGTCGTGATGGTGCCACGAGCGATACAGCGGATCAACCTGGATGTACTCGAGGCTGTCGTGCATCCAGCCCATGTTCCACTTGAACCCAAAACCGAGCCCGCCACTTTCGGTGGAGGCGGTGACCCCGCCCCAGCTGGTGGATTCCTCCGCAGCCATGATGACTCCGGGATGCGTCTTGTAGACCGTGGCATTGACTTCCTGCAGGAAGCTGATGGCTTCGAGGTTTTCACGGCCTCCAAACTGATTGGGCAGCCACTCACCGTCTTCGCGGCTGTAATCCAGATACAGCATGCTGGCGACGGCGTCGACGCGCAGCCCATCGATATGGAACTCTTCGATCCAGTACAAGGCATTGGCGACCAGAAAGTTGCGCACCTCGTTGCGGCCGAAGTCAAAAATGTAGGTTCCCCAGTCGGGGTGTTCGCCGCGACGCGGGTCGGCATGCTCATACAGTGGCTGACCGTCAAAGCGCGCCAACGCCCATTCGTCTTTGGGGAAGTGCCCGGGAACCCAGTCGAGAAGAACCCCGATTCCGGCTTCGTGAAGACGGTCGACGAGGTACTTGAGATCGTCGGGGTTGCCAAATCGTGCGGTGGGCGCGTAGTACCCGGTGACCTGATACCCCCACGAGGGGCCATACGGATGTTCGGCAAGCGGCATGAACTCCACGTGCGTGAATCCCAGTGCGGTGACGTGGCCGATCAGCTGATCGGCATGATCACGGTACGAGAGCCCCGGGCGCCAGGAACCGACGTGCAGTTCGTAGATACTCATGGGGGCAGCGTGCGCCGAGGCCGTGGCGCGAGCCTTCAGCCACTTCTTGTCGCCCCACGTGTAGTCGGAGTGTGCAACGACGGAGCCGTTCTCTGGGGGGCATTGCGTTTGACGTGCCATGGGGTCGGCATGTTTCACCCATGCCCCGGCGTTGGGCAGGATTTCGTATTTGTAGATGGTGCCGGGGTGAACATCCGGAATGAAAATTTCCCAGATGCCGCTGGACCCAAGGCTGCGCATCGCATGAGCCTCACCGCTCCATCCGTTGAAGTCGCCGAGCACGCGCACTGCTTTGGCGTTGGGCGCCCACACCGCAAAGGCCGTGCCGTCGACGGAGTTGGTGAGTCCGGCGTGCGCAAAATAGCGCGCACCGAGAACCTCCCACAGGCGCTCGTGGCGCCCCTCGCGAATGAGATGAAGGTCAAGTTCACCCACGGTCGGGGCAAAACGATAGGGATCATCGGCAATCCACTTTTGGCCGTCGGCATAGGTGGTGTCCAGAACGTAGTCGCCGAGACCGAGCGTATGGGCACCCTGCCAGATGCCGTGGCCAACGTGGGCCAGTTCGATGCGTTGCCCTCCCGTCAGAACGGCGGTGACGTCACGAGCGAGGGGGCGGCGTGCCCGAATGACGGTGAGCAGGGTTTCTGTGTCGAGGCCTGCGGGCACAGTGTGCTGCCCCAGGACCTCGTGCGGGTTGTAGTGCGATCCTTCGGCAATCCACCCCAACAGGCCGTCATCGGGCGTGGGAACGCTCTCTGGGTTCTGGCCGGGAGCCGGGGTGGGGAAAGATGACGACTTAGCCACGAGTTACTCCTGTGACGTGCAGAATGTGCACGGGTTCGATGAACGGGTCGAGGCGAACGTAGTT
>Ga0114978_10000837_pt1 | contig 25703 bp, 40 predicted proteins | sample S_140212_EF_Meta_FD_87027 | JGI IMG/M metagenome (GOLD analysis project Ga0114978, IMG submission 87027) | Freshwater microbial communities from Lake Simoncouche, Canada to study carbon cycling - S_140212_EF_MetaG | ecosystem: Environmental > Aquatic > Freshwater > Lake | place: Lake...
GGCTCCTTAGATAGAAAGTTCGTAAAAAGAAACAGTAGGGTCGATACTGATCAACTCTTCTGCACAACGGAAAAGGTAACGCTGTTTGTCACGCAGGGCTTGCCCACGCACTTCACCGTCACAAGTCAAATTCTCTTGGCTCAGTTCGCTGTCTAAACCGTTAGCGATATCCTGACGATCTCGTGCGTTCAACAGGCTCAACGGCTTCTGATTAAAAATGGCACGCCAGCGATTCTTATGCTCTACATATTGTTCTAGTGTTGAAATATTCATATATGCTCCTGTGTGTGTTTAAGTATATATTATAGCGTCTTTGGTAAAACCTGTCAACCACTAGGGTTTCTTCTGTTGTTTTACTGCCACAAAGGTCCGTCCCCGTTTATCAAAGCGGATTGGCTTAGAGAACACCTTAGGCTCTACTATAGGCATACGGATGTAGGCCAGCATGTTCTCCTGCTTGTCGTCCAGGCAGTAGATATGGTTTGGAGTGTTGTGATCACCCCAGTCTGTGGTTTCTTGTAGCCACTTCATGATTGCACGAACACTTCTACGGTGTTGATGAACTTAACGAACTCGTCATACTTGACAAGGCTGTATGGACTGTGATTGTAAAACTCGTAGGGCATCTTGATCTGTTTGCCGTCTTTCCAGCACTCGTGGAACGTCTTAATGTTATCTTCTTCAACATCATCCCAGGTTCTGTATTCAAACCCATTGTAACTGTAATGTTTCATATCTGCTCTCCTTAGTGTATGTGTATATTATAGCACAGGTTTTACCATTTGTCAACCGAAAAAAACGCCCGGGGAGCCAAGCTACAACCCGGGCCAAAACGCATAAGTTGGGCAGGGATTCTCCTAAGGGACACTACCCCCTCGCCCCTGCCCGGAGCAATCGTCATGGATGGTTTTGGGAGGTGGCACCATGATTCACCCGCATCGTTTCGTAGAGACTTTGTATAGCGAAGTACCTACGGCACCCTCTACAGGATCGCACTTGACCCTATCCGCTGATTACTGTTGGGGATGTTTGATAGAAGAAACAGTTTTGAACCTGCCCTACCGTGCCGTCCACGGACTTGTCTATCAACCACATTACAGGCCAACTTGATCCGGCGTGCTTCGCCCTTTCGGGTCTGCTTTCGTGTAGTCCTAGTAGAGCCTAGCCGTCACTAGGAAATCCTCTACTAGGGTACCTACCGGAGTTGGTAACCCCTAATTCTTAATCTAACCTACTTGATGCGTAAGCTGTCAAACCCAACGCTCTCAAGTATTCTGCCATTGCCATCGCACCAGCTTCTTTGATGTCGATGTTCTGCACGGGCAACTCACCTGGATTCCAAATGCTCAGGCACTTTGGTTTGTAATCCTTCTTAAAGCCTGCCTTAATCAACTCTTTAGCCTGCTTGCTGTTAGTCCGATCAACGAACACGTCTACCCAAGCAAAGCCACAAGCGAACTGATCCTTACGACCCATCTTATTGTACATCTCAATAGATGCTTGCTCTGCTAGCTCTTTGCCTTTAACAATTTGATCTGCTGTAATCATCTCTGCTCCTTAGTGTGTTAAACAATTTAAACTACATACGTAGTATAGCATCGGTTTTACCTTTTGTCAACCCCATGCTTTAAATAACCCTGCTAGCGTTATGGTTACTCCCATAACGTTAACAATCATCTGTGGCTTATTTGCCACACGTACTGTCCAAGCAAAGTAAAAGAGCCCTCCCAGGCACCCTGCCACCAAGTTCCAGGGATAAGCACCAGGGAAGAAGCTCATGATTACGTACATGCTCATAAGGCAAGCTGTCCCTGCCCATTGTAGTACTTCATTCAACCTCATGCTACTTCCTTCAAACGGATTACGAATCCGCTGTAGTCCTTCTTAGCACGACCCTTAGCCTTTAACCCAGCAATCACACCCTTTGGGTCTAAGAAGCGCAAGTCTGTCTCGTCTGCATTAATTACGGGCAAACCCATGTGCTCTGCGGGCATTTCATCAAACACCGCCGCAATATTGTAGCCTTGTTCAATAGCCTTAGCCACGTCTGCATCATTGCCATCAGCCTTGCTGAACGTCAAGTGGTAGTTGGGAATGTCTGCAACCTTGCGACCCAAGATCTTAGTGTAGTCGTAGAACTGTACATTAGGGAACAATTCAAAGATGTTCTTAGTGCAAAACACCGGCACTTCGTACTTCTCCCAAGTCAAGTCACTAGTACCATTCAAACGAATCACGGGCGTCAATCCCTGCTTCTTAGCGAATGCAACGGCTTTCTGAATGTCGTAAGCAAGATCCAGCATAAACTGATCGCGATCAAAGAAGAACTGTACTGTCTTACGAATGCGAGCCTTTTGGATCATGTTGGTGTTCTCACCCTTCTTGAACATGCCCCCGCGTCCTGCTGTATTGAGGCAAGCTGCCTTGCAACCTGCTGTAGCCTTTGGGCAAGTGTTCTTACCGCTCAAGTCGCTAGGTGCAAGATGCAAGATAAAGCTGAGATAGCCTAGCTTCGTACCCTTTTGGATCTTTGGGTTAGCTGTGGAAAGTAATTTAAACATAGTTCGCTCCTGTTAGTGTATGTGACTATTATAGCAAGGTTTTACCTATTTGTCAACCCCTTTGACAAAGACCCTTTAGCAGTCAGGGTCAAAGCTATGCCACTCTTCCTGCTCAGTGGGCTGTCCGTCATCTTCATACGGCACCTCAACTTTAAGATTGCTCAGCAGAGCTTCTAGCACATCGTAAGCCATCTGCCAACGATCACCCTCAATGTTATAGATCTGATTGGTAGCATCCTCAAGGGTTGCAATGGCTTCTAAAACCTTGTAGTGTTGGTCTGTCATATCAATCTCCTCTAGTGTCAGTGTTGAGTGCGGGTTTGACTGTTCTGCGTATACGAACTTCTTCTTTGTGCGCTTCTGCTTTACCGCGTATCACAGCATGAACAGTGATGCCTATTTCGTCTTTGCTGTTGAGCTTACGAAGCTCTATGCACAGGGCCCAGTCCTTGTTCTCAGTCTTAGCACGATAGAAATGCTTTGCGGCACGGCTACGAACGCTCTTAAGTACTGTGGACTCAGTCTTAGCAGTCACGCCTATATAGTTGAGCCCGTTAACATTGAGCTCGTATATAATGTGATTGCGATCGACTCGCTTTTTACGGGTTGCTTTTGTTTCCATCATAAGTGTATTATACAAGGTTTTACCAACCCTGTCAACCTTTTTTGGAAATTATTTTGTTGTATTTAGACAACACCGGCGGCACTCCGGCCCGGAGGCCCTGGGCTCAGTCATGTCTGACCCAGATCCGTTTGCCTCTCCTCCCACATGGGCGAGTTTGAAACCGCTGACAACGGTGGGCAATTCACAGCAGACACGCACGACCCTTCACAGGGTGATTTGGGCTAGGCCCTCAACTTAGCTAGCGGACCCCATGGGACTTGTCAGAAATCCTTCCGGCGCTGTCCATCTAATTCATCTGCTGTTACGGTTATACAAATGGTGGGCCGTGAGTGATTCGAACACTCCACCAAAGGATTATGAGTCCTCTGCTCTAACCAAATGAGCTAACGGCCCTGATGTTACACTTAACAGTATAACATCATTTCTTCAAGGCGTGCATGAAGTTGGTTGGAAAGCCTGTTTTATTTGTTTCAAATGGCACGTGACTGGTCATGCCCTGTTTGTATGCGGGCTCAGCGGCGGCTCGCTCACGTGCTTGTTTGTCAGCTGTGGCCTTACCCGGGTCTACACGCTGTGGTTCAGCTATGGGCAAGTTAGTGGGCACAAACTTCCATGCTGATCCCAGTACAGGTGTTAGATCCCACGGGCTACGACGGATCCAGTATAGCTCAGGACGGTCTATGCCCAGCTGATCTACCATGTTGGCGTAACAGCTATCGATTCCCACAAAGATCTCAGCTTCTTCTATTACAGTGAGCCAGTCGAATATACTATCAGTCTTGACTGTGTCTACATCAATGATCTTTACAGCGGGGTCTATAAATTGTTTGACAATAGCTACATCAACACGAGCTGAACTTCCGTTAAGATGCGCTATACAATATCGTTTGGGTAGATCTAATCGATCCTTTAGTGCTAGCTCACGTCCGCTATTACGACTTATACAAGCACCCAACCGCCACTTCTTAACGAATGGAACTCCAGCTGTTTGATACTTGTACTGATCGAACTTGAGTATGTTAAACATCTCGGGATCAGTTAGTTCTGGATTTGAGCTCAAGTACTGATATAGATACAGAGCCTCATCTGGATCAACTCCCCACTCTCGAAATATGGCTAGCGGGGTCTCTAGGAAATAAGCACCTTGCGGATCCGTCTTAATAGGAACCCAATTGACCCAGGGTGCATGATCCTTAAACGTAGCTAGAAACTCCTCACAGATGGGCCATACTATAGCATCACCCTGTTCGAAGTAGTGTCGGGCAATTGGCAATGCTAATAGTATATCACCTATACCTCTTGACTGTATAATCCCTCTTTGAATTCCCATTAAGTAACCTTTGTATATGATAGCAAGTTACCATGACCATATTGTGCTTCTGCTAGTTGCTTACATTGGATATCATCATTAGCATAGATGAATGTATTAGCAGTCTGAAGTTGGTTAATCCTAACCCATATAGCATATTGATACATATATAACTCTCTTTCTTAATTATCTTACAGCGGGGTCTTTAATAGCAGATCTTGATTCTCTTAAGTATTCTTCCCAACTAGGACGAATCACTTCTGTACGTATTGCACTAGGAGCATCTGTATAAGGACAATACTGATTCCATGTACAGCGTGGATCTTTAACACCTATAGTGGGAACACCTGAACAAGCTGTAAGAGCTGTAAGGAGAGTCAGTAGACACAGTATAAGAGTGGTTCGCATAGTTAATATTATACGGTAAAACCTGACAAAAGTCAACCAGAATCAGGAGTTTTTAGGCCATTATTGAGACGTTTTTGTGGCATTTTGGCACACTTTGAGCAGGATTATTAGGTAAAAAAATTTTGATAGGCTGTGGTGGAGAGAGGCTATGCTAGATAGTTCCGCATATTATACTGCATTTCTCATGATTCCCAGCATAAGATTGTGTGACCCCCACATGCTCTAGTATAATAGTTTCGATCAGCTGCCGCAGGCCCTATCTATACAGCGGGGTCACAGCCGCCTGACTGTATACACGCTAGATATATGTTCAAATCACTTGCAACTATAGTCAATTATAGTGTATTATAGTTCTATGTAGTTGATTAGCATTGTGCAGACTACTGTGGGATTTGACTAGCGATAACAAAGCAGTTATACAGATACACAGTAAATACTCACATGCGCTACTTGGTTGATCATCCTGTACAGCCTTACTTTTGTCATATAGCAACCTGTGACTGGCCAGTTGATCCACGCCACTATCAGACTGATTGGATAGCTTCAGTTACAGAATTAGAATCGTGGCTAGAGTCTTATATAGGGCATCATTACTCACATTGGGTTTACGCTACATTAAGTGATCAGCAGTACTGGCAAGCATGTGTGGGTTTTAGTCTAGAAAAGCACAAGAGCATATTTCTCTTACGCTGGGGTTAAATACAGTCATTAAAGGACATAGCTATATTATGATATTAACTCACCCGCCAGAACCCAATCATAGTCAACCAATTGATCGTAAGATACTGATTCGTCAAATAGCTCATGGACGATGGGAAATACGTCCTTTAACTCAAGATGAACGAGCAGAACACCAGCCCAGACTATCAGCGGCAACTAGAGCACAACGTGACAAGTATCTTAGTGACAGTGATCGTCGTGTACTACCAGATCGTTGGGCCACATATAGTGAAGCTGAACGTGCTCGTTGGACTGAGTTTAGACAGGCTCTACGTGAGCTACCCAATCAACCGGGCTTTCCTTACGATCATACATGGCCCACTCATCCTTTGGGCACTTACGAGTAACGTTGCTTTAGATACGCTATACTTGCTTGTATAGTTTGCTGTGGGCTGAAACTAGCTCTTAAGTCGTAGTGTTCAACACTGGCTTCTAACTGGCTAACACAGTCATCAACAACCAGCTGGGCAAACTTTAGATTATACTCTTCAATCCACTTGGCTGGATCTAGACCCTGTGTGACCTGTTGTTTAGCTTGATCGCTTAATTCTTGTACGTTCATTCTTTTACCTCTGATACTGAATGATAGTGTTTGAGTATAAACTCTGTATGGGTTTTGCTTTTTCTTTCTATCCAAAAACGTGTGCGATTTAGGTGTACTTCGTAGAGTATATTATTCGTGCTAATGTACTCGAATACCTGTTTGAAGTCTGGATGACTAGTGTATACACAGTATTGAATATACGTGTGAGGGGAGGGGTGCATGTGAGTATTTACTAGGGGCTTTCGTATAGCGAAAATTTCTGCGCTACCGCGTCGCACTTCGTGCTCAACACCTTAGGACTTTACGGGACGATGGTTTTACCAATTATGTGTAAATATCTTTGATTTACCCGGGAGCGAATCCGATGACGCATGATATCAAGTGCTATGCCTACTACCCTGTACAGTTGACCAATGGGTCATTCGTGTGGAATCAGGTCTACTGGATTGTGGATCTCAACGTATGGTGGGGGTCTGGTCCACGTACTAGGCTAATATCAGATCAAGACTATCTGTTTCACCTACTGGCCGCTTAACCTATTAGGGGCTTGCTGGGATCATCACTGCCTATGGCTTCTCTAGACACAGGGCGAGCTGGAGCCGTTTCAAAGCGGGCTAGTTTGGTTTCAAAAGCCAATATATTCTTAGTGACCCTATTAAGGCTTCTTTCGATATCGGCTATACGTTTGACGTTTTCCGGAGTGTCCCTTTTGGCTTCATTGAGATACATCTCTAGTTTGGTCTTTTCAAATGCCAGCATTTTTATATGGGCACGGATTTTGTTTAATTGGAACATAGTCATACTTACCAGGGCCAGAATCTGCTGAGGGCAGATCTGGTTCGCATACATAATAGTATAGGAGACACTATGTTAAAACCCACAAGTAATTTTAAACTCAGCAAACAGACTAAACGCTTTATGGCCACGTACACCAATGCAGAAGCTCGTAACTCATTTAAACGAGATATGATCCAAGCAGAACTGCATTCACAGATACAGCCCCCACGTAAAGAAAAGCGAACATATACACAATCAACTGGGGGTACTGACACGGACTTGACATAATAGTTCTGTTAGTATATAATTAACAAAACGGGCTCAAAATGGCCTGTTTTCGTTTACAAATTGAAATTATGGAGTAATTAAAACTACGCATCTCGGTTTTTTCGAGTTTGCAACACACAGATAGAGACAATTTAAACAATAGGAGGACAACGATATGTCTATGATACGCCGTGCTGTATGTGCGCTAATAGTATTATCGGTTCTGGCTTTCCAAAGTGTCAGTCAAGCCGAGACCCAAGGATTAGAGGGTCAACCCTATATCGTAGCTACAAATTCATTTGTGGGTATGACTAGGGAACGAGTAGGTGGAGTCGTAACAGCCATCGCTACCCCTGTGGTAGATCTTAAAGAGTTACAATGTTTGGCCCGCAATATCTTTTTTGAAGCGGCGTCAGAACCAGAAGAGGGTAAGGTCGCAGTTGGCCTAGTCACTCTCAACAGAGCACAAGATTCTAGATTCGGCCGCACTATTTGCGGAGTGGTGGATCAGAAAATGATACGCTCTTATTCCCGGGATGTGGTAGTGGAAAAACGCACTATGTTCAGAACGACCCAGGAAACCCACACAGTATGGAACCAAGTAGCCACATGCCAATTTAGTTGGGTGTGCTCCAAAGTTAAAAACCCTAAGTCTAGTGACGAGCGTTGGGAAGAAAGCCAACGTATAGCTCGTGAACTGCTAGAAGACAACGGGTCATTTTGGGAGTGGCGTGTCAAGTACGCTAAATCACTTTGGTTCCACGCAGTCACAGTTCGTCCACCATGGGCAAAGGCAAAAGAACATGTAGGCCGTATAGGCGGACATCACTTTTACCAGGAACGGATCTAAACAGATAAATATTGTTATGAGAGCCCATGAATTTATAACAGAAAAAACAGATCCTAAACTTTGCCGTTCGGGTCGTCGACTAGGACGTTCGGACTACAGTAGTTGTGTGAGCCAAGGGCTCCGTGCTCACACTTCTAAAGGCAAAGGTCACACTGATGGCAACGGCCATTATCTCAAAGGCAAGAAAGCCAAGAGCACCAAGTACGGTGGCGACGTTCCAGACTACAGCTAGTCTACCCGTGTATTACTTTTATTTTTCCGTTTTGAGTAGAATCAAACCCTAGTATATTATCGTAGACACTTCTACATACACGATTGTAGGCGGGTCTATCTTCGTAGGGAAAATGTGGACTAATTGAACAAACAAATGCTTCACGATCATTGTGATTGGCTAAAGATAACATAAGGTGATTTTGTGCCGCTTTAACACCAGCGTATCCAGCCATTTCAGTCCATGTGGTTCTTTCAAATTCTGTGGCCATACCTGTGGTCAAGAATACTATCTTACTACCCTTGGACATTTTCTTTAGAGCTTCGATAGATAATATGTGGGCTAAGACAACAGTAAAGTATAAGTTACTATACCACATATCCGAACTTACTCTTGCAGTAGATGTGAATTGTTCAGGTCTGCCCGGGTATCCATCCATGCGTCCATTGTAAAGAAATATGTCTATGTGATCAATTGATTGGATTAGCCGATTGAAATCTTCAACCACATACTGTCTTTCATTGACGTCGGTATGCGTGTGTTGTGGGTCACCGTTGGCATAGTCTCTATGAGATAGGATAAAAACATTATGCCCTTCTCTACGAGCGATCTTACAAAAATCATTGCCAAATTTACCAGGTTGACCACCCCCAAATACAACTATGTTCATAATTGATTTCCTTTATTATTAACTAGGTATTTAATACTATAAATATTACTATGAAATTTAATTGTAGTGCCGGTGGCATAGAACGTACTGTTTCAATTGATCTACCCTTAACTCCCACAAAGATCGCTATATTCATAAGTGGTGGAATGGATAGTGCTATACTCTATTACTTGTTATTGAAGGCCAATGCTGAACAAGGTAACCTGCATCAAATTATACCCTTTACTGTAAACAGGACTGAGGGTTCTCGTTATTTTACTCGTCCTGTTATAGCTCACGTACACTCACAGTTCAATATACCTTATAAAGACCCCCACGAAGTTGGCGATCCTAGTTTACCCGGTCACCTACAAGTTATGAGTGGCGCAACTAGCGTTATGCATATGGGATTTAATTCTATATACGGCGGCGTAATTACTCAACTGCCTGAACACATTATTGGTTACGATCCTGCTCCCACAGGTGATACTGAAATAATCAAGTTACCCTTCAAAGATATAACCAAGGGCTACATTATTGATCTTATTGTGCGTCATAAACAAGAAGCCTTGTTCTATCTTACACACAGTTGTTCAATATTGGAAATAGGTAAATGTAACAGTTGCAATGGTTGTAACGAACGCAACTGGGGATTTGCACAATGTGGGTTAACTGACCCTGGTACCATCTAAATCACTACGTTCAATAAACATTTCTTTAGGCTTAGATATCTTTGACGATGTTCCACACATTGCTACACACATGTTTAATTGCTTGTTATTCCAAAATTTCTCCCAGATGTTTTGATACATCTCACTATTAATAATATCCTTAATGGAGTAGTGATAAGCATTCTGTGATATAGCACCGCCTAGAGCTTCAATTAGGCTGTGATATTCATTTAACATTTGCAACCTAATCTGAGTCATACCAACAATAGTATCTACCGGTATATATGGTATTATGCCCAGATAACAGCAAGGAAATACTTGCCCGTATGCATCGATATATAGTTCATGTTGTTCTATTGCGCCACATTTGATAATACTTTCTTTTGCAATATCTCGAAAATTAGTTATAGCGTTTCGATCGATAAATTTAATTTCGCTGTAGCCGCTTGGCTCTAGAAGTCGTGTAGTATCCCCATTTTTATCATAAACAGGAAAAGTTGGATCAAAGAAGAAACGGCCGCTGTCCTTCATCGAAAATGATTCAAATCCTAACTCATTGGCTAATTGCTTGACTTTGGCAACTTGATGCTCATTGTGTTTAAATCGAATAAATGCCCACTCAGCAATGCCTCCAGCTTGTATAAAATCGTAAGCATTATCTATGATCTTATCAAAGTCAGTACCTACCCGATACAAACTGTGTGTATCTTCTAATCCGTCAATAGCAAAAACTACCCTATGATTTTTTGGCAGAGCTTTGGCTAACTGTTGCCACCAGTCTTTAGATCTAAGGCTTCCGTTGGTGTAGATCCATACGTGTAAATTGGGATTAACAGACACAGAGTATTCAATCATTGCGATTAGATCATTGTTTAATAACGGATCACCAAAGTTACCGCAGAAGTAATACTTGTCAATTTGATTTAGTACATCCGCAGTCATAATACTTTTAAACTGTTCCAAAGACCAACTAGATAATTTTATCAATGGATTATCTAGCCCACCATGTATGTTTCGCTGACATTGGGGACAACTGGCTTGACAGTTATTGGTAATTTCAAGATGTATTTGTTTTAATTCGTTAAATTTAAACATACAAGCTCTTCAATTGATTTATCTAATGCTACAGTAACAATCAGTCTTGGGCCAGGCGTAAAATGTACTGTATGAGCGCAATCTGTTTTGACAAATGCGCTGGGAGTATAGACATTTCTTGCAACTAACTCTGGAGCTCCTAAAAACTCATATCTACTTTGTGTGTCATGCCCTGGAACACTCTTGTTGGTATACTCACGACCATTAGGTGCTAGGAATTTAGTTTCTACTATCCTAGGATCGTCGTATTCAAGACTACCCCACCAAATTAAAGGATCATAGGGATTTCCCATGACCATGACATTTAGTCTTGACCGTATTCTGTAGACTGCGCCTGTTTTAGGATCAGCCTTTGTATCAATATGTGGATCCGGGTTACCCAATGTACACATAAACACGTTTATACCACCAAATTCAGTATCACACCCGTATTGATTTAAAAAGGCATTTAATTCTTGCCCTACTATACTATTACGCCATTCAGCTTGTGCTTCCGGAGTGTATTGAGTTAGGTCAGTATTATGTCCAATGTTGCCCGTTAATCGATCTTTATATCGATTTAAAATCCATTCTCGAGCATTGTTAGAAAAATTAAACGTTAGTGAATGATAAAATTTCTTCAATTGACTTATCCAATGGAACTGTTACAATTATTCGAGGAACGGGACTACAGTTTACTGTATGCACACAATCTGTTTTAACAAATGCAGTGGGCATTAATATATTTCCTGCTATACAGGTAGGAGTTCCTGCTAATTTTAATCTGTCTTCTTTAGTTTTTCCCGGAATATTTCTACAGGTAAACGGAAGATTTGTGCTTAAATCAAGATATTCAACGTCAGCCAAAGCAGGATGATCCGGGCCAAAGTCACCCCACCACCACATTTCATCTTCTGGATTTCCTTGTACCATGATGTTTAATCTTGTCTTGATAACTTTTTCGTATTTGTATGTAGTACCTAATACTTTATTGATAAGACTTTTACATAGGATATCCATATGCGGATTTCCTGGATAGTATTCTTCTCTATTACATATGAATGTAGTAATACCTGCCATACTAGTATCACACCCGTAATTTTTTAAAAAATCATTAATTTCGATACCCACTAGACTTGAATGCCATTCTTCTTGTGCTTGTTTTGAAAAGAATTCCGATGTATCGTCGTGATGATAAAATTGTTCTTTAAATTTATCTTTGTATCTATCTAAAACCCATTGCTTAGCCTCAATGGATAGATCAAAGTCTAGCGAGTGATAGTATTTTGTAGTCATTTTATTTTAATCCCCTATTGGCATTTTTTTCCAATCCTCTTCAGTGACAGATCGTTTATCCCAGGTCGCCCATGTACCTGGAACATGTTCATAATACAGATGATATTGCCAACATTTTTGTACATCATATGGACACGTTTGTATAAAGCCTTCCCCCTTCTTAAGACCGGGGATAGCTTTACAAAATGCAGAATGATATACATTCCACCATCCCACAGTTTCTTTTTTCTCACGAGACTGTATCGTTATAAAGTAAGCATCAAACTGTTTAATTAAATTTAAAGGTTTAATTATCTGTGCGTCTACCATACGGAATATATCTACCATTCCTCTAAAACTTCTTTGTCTATATTTAGGAAACAGGTATGCTCGATGCAGATGTATAGCGATATTAGATGGATATCGCCCATCATTGAATAACCCGGCCATTACAACCGGTTCGTGCGTAATTTTATCGTAAACTACTACATACCCTACGTGTTTTTCCAAAATTAAAAACTTTGGAGTATATATTTCTCTAAGCCAATTATCTTCGCTCAGACATAATTCTCGTACTTCCTCAAATTCTGCACAAGATTCATAAAATATCTTATGATAAAAATTATTAGGATTTAAAGATTGTAGGTTCATAAAAATATTTATTAGGGGCCTAATCAGGCTCGATTATTTTTGTTTTATCTTACTTGGATCAACGGCTCCAAAGTATACTTTATCAATGCGGCTTGTTTCTCCGCAGATACTAGAACAGTAGGCCATCTTACCATCCTTAACACTATCCTTAGACCAAGAATCGGCATAGACTCGATCTAAATGTCCATCATCTAAAATATCTTTTAATGAATGTTTGTTGAGATCAAAATGATCCCATCCGTAGTCGTTCATATGCTTGTGTAACTGCATTGATCTGTAGTCTGTAAATGTTCCACTAATGTGTGTACCTATGTAACAACAAGGCAATACTCTTCCAAAATTATCAACAAATATTTCTTTATCGTCTCTAAATACATTTGCTTTACATTTAATTGTACAAGCATCAAGTTTGCTAGTATCCTGTTTATTGATTATCTCATAGACTTTATTAAACTTTTCTTCATAGTTGTCATTAGACTTGTCTGCTCTTAGTGCTTTGTACTCTTCAAATTTAAATGGGTACCAACGAGCTGGGCGGGTTTCTCCTCCTACAGGATCTCTTAAGATTCTATTATCTGGATCTTTTGGAGCATGAATCATATAATCTAATTCTCCATCCCTAGTTACCGCAGGTAAAGTGGTTAGATAACTACCGGTATCTACTCCTAATGCTTTTTTAGGAACAAACAATACAAACCCTAGATCGTCTGCCATTTTGCGAGCTTCTTCTATTTGATGTTCGTTATGTTCAAATATCAAGTATTCCCACACAGCGTTACCGCCAGCATCTATAAATGCTTTAGCATTGGCCATTAAGTTTTTCCATTTAACATTTCTGCGATATATATGATTAGTATCTTCTAATCCGTCAATGCTAAAAATAAGTCTCCAACAGGTTAAATCTCTAGGATTGCGTTTAGCGAATACAGCACCTAACTTAGCCCACCATTCGGGATTACGCATACCTCCGTTAGTATGCATCTGTAGAACAAAATCGCTTTTCTTTTTAGGCTTCCACCAAGCTGTTTTTTGATATTGAGTATGCTCTAGAATATATTCACAAATTTCTAATGTATTGCTGGCCATACAAGGATCACCTTGTGTTCCGCAAAACATTATCTTAACTAGCCCTGATAACAAATCTGGTGGAAAGTATTCTTTGAATTTTTCTAAAGATATCTCTCCTATTTCTAAGTCAGGTCTGACTAACGGAGAGTTTCGATAGAAACGTACACACATGGGACATGCGGCATTACATGCATTGGTTAATTCAATATGCAGTTGACGTACTTCTTGCGTCTTCCAGAACTCAGTCATGTGCTAGCCCTATAATTTTTGCAAATTCCGGAAACACTTCTGCGTAATCTTGTTTTCGATAATCGTCGTGTATTTTAATTTCTTCTAGAAACGTATCCCACATAGCCGGATCAGGTGTGCCGTTCTCAATGAATCCAATAATGCCCGGTAATTGTGTCCATACATGTCTATAGGACTTTGGTATTGAATTAAGTCTATCAAGAACGATCTTTTTAACATCTTCTGGCATAATGCTAATATTGAAATGTCTTGGGCCGTGGACTAGATTTAGAAAACTTCCAAAGTCTGGTTATGCCCTATAGTACTCTTCTATAATCTCTGGAAGATAATAAACATTTAAATTACTCAAAGTAATAAACCAACCTATTGTTAAATTGCCTTCTTGTGTTCTAGACTTGGCCATATTAGCCTGAACAACTTCCCAGTCTGCTAGATAACGCATGTATTCAAATTGTTTACCAACTCCATCTATGCTAAAATGTACAGATATTCTTTTAAAATGTTTCCACACTTCAACCTGTTTAGGCCATAAAGTACCATTAGTAGCGTAGTGTACTTCTATATCTTTGGCATATCCTTTTTCTACAGCAAGTTCTAATATACTCCACATCTTCTTGCTCATAAAAGGTTCCCCTCCATAAAACTCTAAATGTTTTATAGTATGTAGATGGCTTTCTAGATCTGGCCAAAAATTACTTTCTTCTTCAAAACTTTTATAAAACTTTTTGATATGGCTTCGGTAATCTTTAATAGCATAGATTTTATGATATTGTGTATCATATCCCTCGTCAACCCATTGACTGCTTGAATGGGGATTACATGTTCTACAACGGATATTACATTGATTACCTAAACTGGCTTCAAAATAAACCAGCCCCTGTTGTTGATTATATCGCTCGTTATCTCTAAGTCGCTTGCTTTTTCCGCCCCCGTCTTCTTCTTCCCAACAACGAATACAACCTGTATTACGAACACCAGTCTCACAGTCTTTTTTTAGTTGTTGTAATTCGGGATGATTAAGATGTTCTTCTATAGTTTTTTCGCCCAGTATGTATTTGCTATCAGGATCTTGACTAACATACATACAACACGGACGAGTAGTTCCGTCATTACTTGCACTTAGGCTATGGAATGCATTTATGCACCAAGTATTACTTTTCATATTATATTCCTTCTCGAATCATAGTCCATTGATTTCTTTTTTCATTTAGATATTTGTAATCAGTTATTTTATCAAAATCCATATTATTTTTAAACCTTAAACAATAGTTGTCCATGTTAACTAGCTCAGATGATATAACTTCAACTCCGCAGTCTGTAATAATCTTATACCAAATATTTTCTATATTAGCATCTTTAATATCTAGAAAACGAAGTGTATGCCATCTTTCTTTTAGTGTACGTACTCCTAGTCTATTAAAATACATAAAATGGTTGTGTAGCATATTGTTATCCGCTACCCAACCAAATGCTTTGGGAGACTCTTGCGGAACAGATTTGGCTATTTGTTTAAAGTCTAATGAAGTTTTTTTATTAAAAACTATTTCCGGAGTTAAAAAGAATACTACATCATTTTCTTTCAAATGATTCAACATCAAAAATAACTGTTGATATAAAAAAAATCTGCTTTTGCTAACATCAATTAAATTAATATACTTCTTCACATCAACTACTGTACAACTAGTTGGATTAATTGTTTGTTTAAAAAAATCTAAAGATTCATTAAAACTTAAATTATTGATGCTGTGTTTTGAACCTATATTGGTGTTCCATATATCGAACACTGAATCAACGAATGCGGCATCAATTAACTCTGCTCCCTCTATATGCATTTTATGATACTGAGCACACTCAACAAATCTCAATTGACCAGCATATAACACATTAAAATTTGTCATAGTTATGTATCAAATCTTTTTATTTTCCAGATTCGTATGTTTCCTTGCACAGTTGATAAAAGTCAGTGTATTCTGGGAATAGTTCTAACAAATTAGTTCCTAATCGTTTATCATTTTCTGTAAAGAATACATAAAAGTCTCTACGACCCCTACGGATCTTATCTTGATCAACTGGATTGGTTTTCATATATTCGTGGACACGCCTAAACTTAACGATCTCTGATAATTCAAACCATTCAGCATTATCTTCCATAAATTTAAGTGTGTCATCCATATAGCTCATAAACTCTGGAGGAAGAATGTTAATCATCCAGTGCGGAGGATCTTTCAAATAAGGTATATCTAAATGTATTAGATGCGATCCGTATTGTTTGCGCCATTCAATTACTTTTTCTAATAATTTTTTATAGTTTGTCACACACAGAACATTAAACGTACACATAAAATTAACACGTTTGCCTAGCTTAACAAACTCTAGCATGTTTCTTTCCCAATGAGCACAGTTTAATCCAGTACGCATGTACTCGGCTTGAGGACCCCAACTATCAATTGAAGTAAAAATATTGAGAGTTTTGATCTTTTTGTCTTTTAACAATTTTTTAGCCTGTTCTATAAATCTATCAACTCTATTAAAACTAACTCCAAGATTGCTATTGATACTAATTTCTAAGTCTGGAGCAGGCTCTCGATCTAACAGCTCAAAGAAATCCATAGCACCTTTATTCATTAATGGTTCACCTCCTGTAATGCGAAGCGTATGTAGGTCTTTGCGTAGACTTGGCCACCATTTCCAAAACGCATCGATATAGGGATTGTCATCTTTAGGACCATAGTATGTTCCGTGATCTAGGAAGCCTATACTATATTGCGGATGTGTAATATCGTAGTCACCGTATTTCTTTACTTCTTCCATCCACATGGTACTAGCTTGCGGCCCACAGTATCCGCAACGGAAATTACAGTTGTTACCAAAGCTAACTTCCAAGTACTTGGGATTAATATCAGCGTCCCAAGGTAGTTGGGCTAGTTTCTCAATAGCTTGTTCTGCCCAAGGATTGCCGCCACTATGCAATACTCTATCGCTAGAGTGATCTCCTGGTAAATCTTCAATGTTCCAGCAGTAATAACATTCTTTAGGCCGCTCACCTTCTAACATGGCCTTGCGTTGTTCTTTCTTCCACTTGGTATTGTGTAATGCCGCAGGGTTTTCTGCGATTTCGTCCAATTGGATATGATGTGGTTTAGGGTGATAACAACTGTGATTGTCGCCTGTATGTAGATACAAAGTTTGGTGTAACCATTTCATAGCACAAAATCCAGGACCTACCGAATTAAGTCGATCTTTTACATTTTTAAAAAATTGAAGTTGTTGTTCCATAGCTGTATTTAAGTAGGTAGTTAATTCAAGATTATAGTTCTGGATAAATAATTATATGGATGCTAATACACTTTCTCAAGCCCTACAGTCTGCAATAGATCAAAATATTTGGAATTCTGATGATTTTAATAATCCGGATCTATTGATTAGTCCTTTAAAGGATTTTGCTATCAACTGGACTGATACCGGATACTATCAAATAGAAACCGACAAGATCATGTTTAACGATTGTATAGAAGGACATACTTACACTTACAGAAAATCATTTGCTGGGAATCTTGATTCAACAAGGGCACCGATTTCAAATGGATCTAGAAAAGAATGGAAAATGTTTCAAGATTTGTTTATTGAGGCATCAACGTCGGGTTTATTTAGAATAGATGCTCCTATTTCAAGAGAAGAAATAGAAGTAGGTGAGGAAATTTGGGAATATACAAGGGCGGCTCGACCTGGAGCAGGCGTGGGAGAAATCGCTGGACATTACCTGTATCCTAACACAATTGAAACATTTCTAAATAATATTATAGACCCGTACTACTATGCAATGCAGGCCGCAATTAAAGTTGCAAGAAATAATTTAGAAATCAACGGAGAAATTTACGTTCCAGAGATTGGAATTATACATATACTAGAAGACGCACAAGGTTACTATTTTGTTAAAAACTTTGATAGTTGGACTCAGACCCCTGATAAAATTATCAGGCAAAATATTAAAATTGCTCAGTTTCTAATTCAAGAAATTGCTAAATCTGAAGTGTCGGATGATTTTTTAAATCAATGGACCACAAAAGCCTTTACTAAATGGATGTCACTACTATGAATAGAAAAGACTTTTCAGTAGAAATTAAGATTGTTGATTTTCAATCAGGAAAAGAAAAAACATTTGATGTGCCAGTTTTCTCTGATAATCTAGTTTGGTCTCAGTTACTTGTAGAACGACGTATTACCCAAAGTGTAGTACTTACAGATTCTAATATTACTCTAACACTTTAAACAATTCCAATAGTCATATATCTGGTAAATTGCCAATCAGGATAAACAAATTGTTTCTCTCCTGCATAAAGATATTCACTCAACGGATACTTACTCTTAAATTCTTCTAAGCTATTAATAATAACAGTATCTTCATCATGAAGCATGTTATTACCCTGTAATACTACTTTAGTTCCTTTACTAAGATTATTAAACCAATCCATACTTTCAAAGTGTTCGGTGCTGGTATTAATTATAAGTCCCCTAAACTCTGTTTGAAAAGTATTACAGTCTCCTGTGATGGCTTTGAATTTCCAATCCTTCCATACCCAATTCTCGTTAATCATATCAGCGATGGCTTCACAGGCAGGGTCTATATCAATACTGCGAATCTTTTGCATCTTAAAGATTCCTCTCGATAACAATAAGAAAGCGGTCATGCCATGCCAGCCACCAAAGAGGTAAACATAATTTACATCCCAATTGGTTTTTTCCAGCTCTTCACAAAGCCAAATCTTACTGCCTATTTGTCCGCTACTAAACGCATCTTTGTCTACATTCATTTTTGATCTTCTGTAAATTGAGTTAATAACCAGTCATAGTCATTTATTTTTTCTAATGCGTATGGATTGCTAATGTTTGTACTACCATATTTGGCCCCAGCTAGTGCTCCTGCAATAGCGTACTTGCCGTACTGAGCACCGTTGTTAATATTTGTCCAAGCATATAATCTTTCTACAGTTTCTTTATTGAGTTGTTTCTTTATGAGCTTAGAACTAAGTTTAGCACATTCTCTAAATGCACTTTTCCAAGTACTAAACTCATCTGTATTAAATCTAGTCTCACAAGCAACTACGGGTATTACTTTAACATCTCCCACACTAGTCGCAGTATCAATTACTCCTGCTTGTGCTGTTTGAAAATGTGACTTAGAAAATAACTTAATACCGCCATACCCGTATTCTAAGCCGTTTACAGGGTTGTGACTATACCATATGTGAACAGTATCTCTGTCTTGGATAGGAGGTACGTAATCAAATTGAAAATCTTTAACAAACGCATCTGCGTCAACTACATAAAACATATCTGTTTGTGCTATAGTAGAGGCCGCAATGTGTGCATTATAAATGCCTTTAACTCCTACAACTCTTTTCGCTCTAGGGCAAACAGTTTGTAATTGTTCCCAATTAGCTTGTGCATCTGTTTCGTTATATGTTAAAAATATAACATCAAATAGATTGTTTATGTATTTGTTATCAGCAACTCCGATAACCTTACGCCCGCTAGCTGACTCAATGTAAGACACAGTAACAGCATCAACTTCTGCGCCGTTAGTTAATGCTGTATTATAAGTCCATATATGTTTATACGGCAAGTCCCAAGCAGGAACTTTATAATCTAGTATTTTAGAATTGACTAGGGCATACTCATTTGTTTCAATGCGGTGCGGTGTTAACCGTAGCTGAACAATTTGAACATGCCCGTTCCAGTTTTTAGGAAAACGTTTAGCAATCCAACCTTCACCAATTTTGTACTTAATACAATTATCACTTAACTGAACGTCAATATCAATTAGTTTTAAAATTGATTCATCTAATTCTGGATTGACAACTAGAAAATAATCTTCGTCGGTGCATAGCCGGCTTAATGCCTGGTTGCTATTCCAATCAACAGATTTAACTAATTCAGCATCAACTATTTTCATGTTAATCCCAAGGAACAATTTGAAATGTCATCATTAATATCTTTCTATCTTGAGATACTTTGTTTACCCAATGCCAACTGTTTTCTGTGTTTAACCAAATTACTCCACGGCCTTTCTTTCCAGGAGCTCGATATTGTGTTTCCGTTTCTTTTCCAAAAAATGATTTTTTAGTCGAACTAATCACAGTTAACGATTCGTTATCAAATATATTTAAATACCCTGCCGCATAAACAGACCTGTTATCGATATGTTGATTCATACTATAACCTTTTAAATCTGTTATTAACGTTGAATAAATGTTAATGCGTCTAACCATAGAGCTAGCAATATTTGGCCATCTACTTTTTGTATCAATTGTTAAAAATTTTTCAACAAGCTGAAGTTTAGACTTTTCAATTGCTTGTTCAAACAAAGTAAAATCTAAATTATCTATCTTATTACTTTTACGAGTAAGTCGTTTATCTAATTCTTTATATTCGAGTCCCCTAGTATCATCCTCTGTTCTCCAATCTTTATAATTGTCAAACAGCATCTGTAAATTATCTACAGGATACTCAAACTCCACTACTGGGGACTCTTCGTTAGCTGTAATAAATTCTATAGTCATAAGTCAAGTAAATCCCAATTAGTATCTAGTTCCTTAACCATATGATCGTACCTAGGCGGATTGACCCATACTTCTTTAAAGAAACGACTTTGTTCCGAACTAAAATATTGCATAGGCAAATCTAGTTCATGCTTTAATTTTTCACCTAACAGTGGAATCTGCTCTAGGGGATCATTACATGCTAGTTCTTCAAACAAGTTATTAAGATAATCAAAGTCTCGGACTTGTACATAATCCCAATCTGTACAATTGGTCATATAGCATCCTAGTCTAGCACCGTACATTGCCCATATGCCTTGCGATACATCTGCTCCTATATTACACCATATTAATAGTCGTTGATAATTGCGGCGAACTAGCTGATGTTTAGGATTAATAAGTTTTTGTTTAACTCCGTTGTTTAAGGTCATTTTTACACCTTCTCGGAATCCTGCTCGCCATGCTTGTAACGGACTAGCATTATTATAACTTACTGAATACAAGTTGGCCATTTGCTTGTAGTCGTCACTCCAACAAAAATCTACTTGGGATTGTTCTGAATCAGCAAGCTCGTGGGTTTTCATATTTTGAACAAACTCTCTAGTCCAGGACTTTAACCCGCCATTACCGTAAACTAATCCGTTTATAATGTTTTTACCACACCAAGACAACTGTTTATTTCTAAGAACAGGCGTTCCAACAAAATCCAATACAACATCAAAGAACTTAGGGTCTACAATATTGTCGCCGTCTACGGTAATAAAACGTTCAGTATTGCTTAATTCAGCCGCGGCCTTGTGTGCGGCATCTGATCCTTTAACTCCGTGTACTCTTTTGGCCCACGGTGCTTTGCTTAATAAATCTGCCCAGTTACGATCAGCGTTAGGTTCATCATAACTGATAAAAATACAGTCGAGTTCGTTTAAGGTAACGTTTTTAACTATTTCTGGTTCAGAGAATTTAATTAGTGGAGCCACTCTTTCTAGTTCACCGTCGACTACTGTAAAATCTTCTACCTTCCAGTAACCTGACTCAAAACTATCAAGTTCAATTTCTGAAAGTTCGATATTAAAATGCTTTTGATAGTTCATCGACTATATCCTTATCTACGTAGTGCAAAATGCCTGTTTGTACATAATTACCTATTTTTATCTGGTTGGGGTCAACATTCAGACTTAAGAACTTTCTCCAATTTTCTGGCTTTGAATGTGTAAATGTTGGATAGTCTAACGGAGTAAACGGAGTTATGCCCATATATGCTACTGCTATCCCCATAGCTATATCTATACTTGGGGTAGCTTGTCTATTAACTGGAGTATACCTCCATGTCCATTCGTCCCAGTTAGAAATGATATTGTTGAGTAATTTAAAAAATTCAATTGAAGTAGTGTTACGGTTAAAATAGGTAAAAGCACTATAGCAACTTGGCAAATCGTTACTGGTAAAGGTAATCCTGTAGGGACTATTAATAAACCATTCGTTTCTATATGTCTTGACTTTATCAGTGATCAACAAAGGGAACTTGGTAAAATGATCCCACCAATGATCAATGTTTTCTAAAAACACCATGTCTGCATCTAACATAACTGTTTCTTCATACGGACTTAGTTCATATGCCCGGGTGCGTTCTAACATAACATTAGGACCACACTCGACTATTGTTACATTATTAATAGTCTGAGTTGACTCAATACTATGTTTGAGTAATTTGGCCATGCGAATAAACTTTTCGCCGTGTGCGAATATAATATAGCCTTTACTCACAACCTAATTCCTTTAGAGCATGGGTCATTAGGCTAAACTTGTCCATAACATGAACATCTTGTCCTTGAATTTTAACACCGTTAACTACTACGGTATCATCAGTCATCTGTATTAATGGATCGGTGCCGGTTCCAAACCAAAGAACTGCTGGAATTTCTGCGGCACCTAATTGATGTACGGCTATACTCCAAATATGATCGTTTCGAACATAGCTATCATCAAAAACATATTCCTTTGCATACTCTTTATAGTTTTCTTTTATATGATTACATAATGTAAAGAACTCGTTTGTTTGTTTGGATTTTTTAAAATAGAATAACGTAGCCCAGTAGAATTGAATTCCTGTTCTGTTCAAATATTCTAATGCAGTCCATTTTCTGTTGAGTATGTCATTGCAATTTTTACAAACAAGATAATCTTCAACATTATTCCAAACAAGATTAAGTCTATCAGATTGAATAACGATATCAATATCCATTACTAGCGTTTCGTCATATGGGGTTAGCTCGTATGCATCTGTCCTATTGACATTTTTAAATGTTAATGCTTCCTTGGCATATACTTTTTTCTGATCAGTTTCTGCATCTGATAAGATAATATGATCAAACTCTTGATCTAAATTATGTTGTTTAAGTGTGGCTAGAGAATTAGCATCTGTAACAATGCTAACAGGTTTGGTTAACCATTTACGTATTCGTCTAGCTTGCCAAGCGGCAAGGAGGCTGTATTGTATTTGCTCATTATCGTGAGCAAATAATAGTATTCCCTGAGTCATAGGTCCAGTATCGTTTCAACAGACCGTTGTGATTTTAATTGGCTAAATGCAGTACCGTAATCGGACAAGGCTGTATAATAAACATTATACGCTTGTTCATAGAAAAACTCAACCTGTGGAATCCATATTGGGTTTTGATTCATGTCCAATGTCCATTCTGCAGGCTGTTTGATTAATTTAAGTCCTGCTAGGAATTCTGGCGTAACTAAGAATAGTCCCCCGTTCCAATCCATAACGCATTGGTCCATAAACTTCTGTTTGAGAATAGTACTTTGTCGTGCTAAAGTATTTCTATAATTCATTTGGATTATGCTGTGTAGGCCCAAGTTCCAAAAGTAACAGTTGGCCCGTATGTAGAAATACCAGTTGTATTAGAAACTATTCGACTGGCAGTAAAAGTAAGATCTGCATCACAGTTTGAAGCTACTTGATTATCTTGCCCTTTGTCGTTAAGGGTAATAGTGATGCTCATAGTATTACCGCTTGGAGCTCCCATAGTAACTTGAACATAGTCATTTTTGACAGCTGGAGGACTATAACCATAGGGGTTAGTACTCATATAATAAGTTGTATCGGCGGCCGATCCTGCTCTGTATGTAGACCTTGTATGACTAACGCTTACTGTTTTTACTAGATCGCGCCAATCAACTGTTTTTGGTTCAGCTCCGGTATAAGAACAACTACCTGTGATTGTTATAGTGTTGCCTTGATTAAAGAAAAAACGCATGGCTTCCGCACTGGCAAAGGTAATAGTACCAGTTTGAGTAGCGATCCTATTACCACTAGCGTTACCCCAGCCGGCTGGTAATGTTGTAGTATCTGACGGGGAACTTGCTGTTCCCCCGTTCGTATCTGAATTATTGTTAATATAAGTAACGGCTGACTGATATGTAACAAAGTTTGCCCATGTAACTTTGCCCTTTGATACTACAGAAGCTAGTGTAGTAGCGTCACCATTAGTAATATGGCGATAACAAGTATTGATATCGGTTGCTAGTGCTGTAAATTCAGCAGAAGAAATATTACTACCTGTTGATATAGTAAAGCTAGTAACTGGGCTTCCGTACCCCTTTGTAGTAGCGCCGGTACCTAGTACATTTGCTAATGTACGTTGTATCCCATTAAAATCATTTGCTAGTGTTTTTGTATATTGTGCCATTATGTAATCCTAAATTAATCTGTAAGTTATGCGGAGTATGACCAGGCACCCCAAGAAACAGACGGCGTGTAAGCTGATATACCTGTAGTATTAGAAATGTTAAGCAGATTGATATAAAATGTTAGATCAATGTCAACATTTGATGCCACGCTACCATCTCCGCCCTTGTCACGGCATTGGATAGACCCGTTGAACACATTGGTACCGATAGCAGTAATGGTTGCAAATATGCCATCCGGATCACCTCCTAAGCTATAAGGACTTGTGCTAGTATACTGAGATTGTGTGCCCGGATCACCGGTTGTACGATAATTGGTTCGATTGTAAGCAGTAGAAACACCATTAGCAAGCGCACCAAATGCATTGCTCTTTGGAGTACCGCCGGTGGATGCTCCAGAACCCGATAATGATATATAACCATCCCGATTAAAAAAGTAACGCTTTTCTTCTGCATCAGTAAATGTAATAGTAAAGAGAGCTGTGGCTACTCTATTGCCGCTGGCATTACCCCAACCTGCGGGTAAAACTTTAGAAGTTTGTGAAGATGTTACAGTACCACCGTTAGTGTCTCTATTGGTATCGATATATGTAGCCGCAGATTGATAGGTAACAAAGTTGGCCCAAGTAATTAAATTATTAGAAACAATGGTAGAGAGAGAACCGGCATTGGCGTTAGTAATATGCCGATAGCAGGCATTAATGTCACTGGCCAATGCTGTAAATTGTGTAGCAGTGATTATTGCTCCAACAGATACAGTATTACTAGTCACAGAACTTCCGTACCCTCGGGTACTAGATCCTGTTCCTAACACATCAGCCACAGTATTTCTTACTGTATTATAATCGCTTGCTAATGCTTTTGTGAATTGTGCCATTCTTTACTCCGTTATCTGTCTATTTATTAAGAAAATATTCCGTACATTAAATTCTTTATACCCTAAAACTTTCTCCGCACCCACAGCGATCGCGCTCATTTGGGTTACGGAATTCAAATCCTTCGTTAAGGCCGTTGCGTACCCAATCTACCGTCATATTGTCTAAATATGCTAGGCTTTTTGCATCAACTAGCACACAAAAGTCCTGCTGGGCAAAGTTGGTAACGCCGGCTTCTGCTGTATACTCGTCTACATACTCTAAAGTATATGCTAGACCTGAACAGCCTGTTGTTTTAACACCTAAACGTATGCCTGCACCTTTACCTCGTTTTTCCAGTAAAGATTTAATCTTTTTGTAGGCCTGTTCATTAATTGTTATCATACCAATATTTAACGTTAAATACATGCTATATGTCCTATTCAGAAAAAGTAATTGATCATTATGAAAATCCACGTAACGTGGGTAGCTTTGCTAAAGACGAAGATGGCGTAGGCACGGGTATGGTTGGGGCCCCAGCGTGTGGGGATGTTATGAAGTTACAAATTAAGGTAGATGAACATGGTATTATTAGAGATGCTCGTTTCAAGACATATGGATGCGGTTCAGCAATCGCCAGTAGTTCGTTGGTTACAGAACTTATTCGTGGGATGCATATTGATGATGCTTCTAATATACGCAACA